>Ga0079306_1000142_pt1 | contig 85701 bp, 62 predicted proteins | sample Methanotroph_Enr_FD_79181 | JGI IMG/M metagenome (GOLD analysis project Ga0079306, IMG submission 79181) | Enriched soil microbial communities from Old Woman Creek wetland in Ohio, USA - Methanotroph_Enrichment_5 | ecosystem: Environmental > Terrestrial > Soil > Wetlands | place: USA: Ohio... | reverse complement strand
GGTGCTAGCTGCAAAGAAAAACGTCATCAAGGCAGATAGACTCATGAGCATTAAAGCTTTAGAAATGGCTCCCCGTTTTCCCATAGGATATCTCCCTGAAAATTTATTTTACCCCACCGATATTCAGCAAGATTTGTACCAGATCTTACAGGGCTCTAATTGGTTAATTATATAAGAAAACAGATTTTCTGCGGCTCAGTGGTATGTAAAATAAGCCGACACCATATCGAAGAATTTTACAGTTTTAATGTTTTGAAGGCTAACCTGATGCAACCTTTGGCCGCATCGTAAATGAAAAGGCCGGATTTCTCCGGCCTTCGGTTATGCATGCCATGCCTAATCACAGGTGTCTTTCAAAACAGATTTCGCATTATTTGACTTGGCCAAGTATTTCCCCTGCAGGATTACCATGGGTGTGGAGGTTCACATAGATATCGCCAGACTTAATGAGGCGGACCAATTCTTCTATCGGCTTGCCCTCCAGCTTACCTAGGAGATCGCTTGACGTTATCCTTCCTTCCGATATAACTCCAGTGAACTTTCCTTTCTTCACATCAAAAGGAATGATTACTACTGGTGAGCCTTCAGAATCTTTCTTCCCCAAATGAATATGGGCTGCTGTCGGGTTGGTGACATTTTCAATGTATAGCTTGTAAGTCAAAGCATTTCCGTCGCTACTAAGCTTTAAATTCATTTTACCTGTTGAATTAGACTTGTGACTTTTTGCCGGTGTTAGTTTGGCTTCGAAGGTCTTCTCCGCAGTGAATCCAGTTGTAGCTGAAAAGATACCAGCAAGCACAATCAGCAGCCATAGTTTTACCTTCCCCATTTTTTATCTCCTTTGATCTGTGTTTAAGGTGAGAAACCAATTTCAGATACAACCCCTCATCAAACCATTTCTCGACAGAGGGAGGCGAAACTTTAGATATTATTGCACTGGCCAGTTGCCAACCTCGCCTCTCAAATAACGGGTGTCATGGTGTTGTCCAAGGTAATGCTACTATTGATCGTAGAGGAGTCAAGAATTCCTGAGGGGACAACAGGCTGTTCAGAGGAATCGAGCCCTGCAAAACCTCAACGGCCCCTTTACCACCTGTTTCCGGCCTGTGCGAAGAGGGCTGCCGCCGGCGAGGCGTTGCATAGCTGGTGATTTTATTTGGAGGGATCAAATTTTTTCGCTTGCAGGGGACAAAACGCAGGGTAAGATTTGAGCCATCTAATTATTCTGCAACTTCGGAGGTGATTCTATGGTTGAAGACTACGAAATCCTCGAACCGAACATGCGTAAGCTTACCCATACGGATTTCTACCTGATGCTTTTGAATGTCGCGGATTGTTGCGAGACCCATCATTTCTTCAAGGACAACTGGCAAATGTTTGTTCCCGGGCCTGCTCAGTTCCGCGCCCATGCGGCGAAGTCGAAGGAACTGAACGTCGGAGCCGAACGCGGAGACCGGGAAATGAAGGCGCAGCGCGACGAACACAGAGAGCTCGCCCAGTTGGACATCGATGTGGCCGTCAAATACATGGTTATCCGCGCCGTCGAACAGAGGGACCCGACCTTGCTCCACGGCACCGGAATTCCGCTCAAGGAAATCAAGCGTCCCCGAATCAGCGCCAAGGCCCTGCTTGAATACTCGCTTCCAATTGCTCTGACCGTGGGCTACAGGAAAAATCCGGTGGGGTTCGACTCCGGTGTGGCAGTTCTCAAAGGTAAGCACGTCAGAAGAGGGGGGCCTTACCTGCTGCAGATATGTAAGGGCGAGCCGGTATCCGAGGAGAGCTGGTACAGCCCCGGAGGTCACTACAAGAGCTGCCGCGAGATCGTCCTCACCAACCTCGAGCCGGCCAACAAGTACTGCTTCAGAATAAGGACCGACGGTCCGGAAGGCCCCGGCCCCTGGTCCCAAGTGGTCAGCCTGATCATCTTGTAACATAACAAGAAGGCCTGCCGGAAAATGCTCCGACAGGCCTTCTTGTTCCCCATCGCTTAACTCGCCACGCTCTTCAAGGTGTTCCCGCGTCCCCTGTCCAACAACCCGCGCAGAAAATCCGCAAAAGATCACCGGCACCTGAATTCCACGAAAGAAATTGAATTTCCACCGAATCGATCGCCAACTCACCTCGTTTTCGCCAGTTTCGTTTCGAAAAATTCGGAACTCGATCCGATCCGAGGTGAGTTCCTCGAAAAAAGGAACGAAATCCTTCCTCACGCGTCTTTTCGTCGGGGGAAAAACGGAACTCATCTCCGCAACCGATGAACTCATTCGAATTCGAGTTGTTTCCTTTCGTTCGCGGAAGGTTTCGTTTGCAAAATCGGGGAACTCGCTCCGATCTGAGATGAGTTCCTCGAAAAACGAGACGAAATCCTTTCTCACGCGTCATTTCGTCACGAAAAAAACGGAACTCGTCTCCGCAGCCGATGTACTCGTTCGAATTCGCGTTGTTTCCTTTCATTCGCGGAAGGTTTCGTTCCAAAATTTGAGGAACTCGTGCCGTCGCGAGACGAGTTCCTCAAAAAATTGGAGGAAACTCTTCGCGCGGCGCGTTTTCCTCTGAAAAAATGACGAACTCGCGTCGGCCAGAGAGGAACTCGTCGTTTTCTGAGACGAGTTCCGCCGTCGTGGTTTTTTTGCGGGCGAAAAAACGCGAACTCGTCGCGCGCTTCGCCAAGTTCGGAACTGGCACGGGAATTTAACCACAGAGGACACAGAGAATAAAAACCTGAGGGCACGGAGGACAAGCAACTAGCCTTAAACGCTTGGTTACTTTGGAGGCTTTCGCAGCCGAGAAGGGTGAGCGGGACGGGAGGATTGCTGCTTGAAAAACGGGCAGACCCTAAGTTGAAAAGAGGAATCAACATAGAGGAGGTAGGGATGGGTCAATTTGTCGGTTATTCTTACACGGACTGGCCCTAGTGGCGCTGGTGAGTTCGGTTCAAATTTTGGTAGTTACGCGGGCTGCCGGTTGGTTGCCGACGCAACAGCTGTCCCTGAACCTTCCACTTTCGTGCTTTTGGGCGCTGGACTCGCGGGGATCGGCATATTCAACTGCCGAAAGCGGAAAGCAGGTAAAGCCTAACGGCCCATCCGCAAACTCATCTGTCATCCTGTCGCCCTGGCTCCGGGGGGCAGCCGACAACCTCTCAGCCAGGTCCATGCATCAGTGTTATCGCTCATAAGCGGGGAGCGGAGGGGGGGAGTCTGAGAAAGGTTGCCAGCTGGTTACGCAATGTTTCATGGGCGGCCCCCTAAGCCTAAGCTTCTTGATACCAGTATTATCATGGCCGCCACTGCAAGGGTGCCCCCCAGCAGTTCGACAGAGGCGAGAGGGCTGTTGAGGAGCGAGGGGTTGATGAGGAGCACCAGTCCGAGGCCGAGCATCATGATGCCTGACACCAGCTTCAGGACCCGCCCTTGCCGTTCTGTTAGTTTTCTGCTGCCAAGGGACACGGTGAAAACTCCGACGATGACCGCCATTGGAACGACGTACACGACGTTGTAGAACGCCAGATACGCATAGTACTGCATGGTGGAAAGGCGCTGGAGGGTCAGCATTCTCGTGTAGACCATCGGGAAACCAGCCGTGCAGAGAAGTTCGTAGCTGTTGGCAACCAGCGCAAGAACAACGGTGCCGGCCACCATGGATAACGTCGAGCCGGCCCTGAGGAGATTTCTCATGCGGGCAAAGAGCTTCGGCTTCTGCCCCTCCGGAATGACCAGAGAAATCCCCTGCTCGAAAAAGAAAAAGTCCTTGATGTTGATTGCCGCCACGATGAGGGCTATGATTCCCGCCGCAATGGTGACGGCCGGCAGCGATCCTGTGATCAGGAAAAGGTTCAGCCAGGCAGCCATGAAGACGAAGTAAACAATTCCTGAGAAAAGGACGAAGACGCCGCCGATCAGCAGCATGCGGCTGCGCGAATGGGCGTGGATCAGAAGGCTCAGGAGAAAGAAAAGGACGAAGAAGGCACAGGGATTGAAGCTGTCCAACCCGGCGAGGATGATGGTGAAAACGGGTAGTGACACGCGGGAGGTGTCGATCCTGCCGATGAGGGGGATGGTCAGGGAACCTGCGTCGGCATCCGCAACCCCTGCCAGGGCGGACTTGACCAGTCGTTCGAGTTCGGCTGCGGTTCCCGCTGAGAAACCGCTCAGCACCCGGTCTCCGATAATGAACGTCGGTACTCCGGTCGCCTCATGGTTGCGGGCCTTCGCCATCTCCATAAGGATGGGAATGTTTTCCCGGTGTTCCAGCACTTCCCACGACTCTATCCGCAGTGCCGGGTGGTTACGCTTAAGCTCTGCGAGAAACGGCTTGGCGCGGGCACAGTGGGCACAACCTTCTCCCCAGAAGAAGTAAAGGGTAACGGGTGCCTTATCCGTTTTTTCCGTAACCGATCCCGACCCGGAAAGACAAACCAGGGTGATGAACAGTGCGGTGAGTGCGATGCAGGTGGCGTGCTTCATTAGGGTCACCATTCACCCGGCCTCGGGTGTTTTTTCATCCGCATTCCCTATTGCCGGGCTTGGCGCGTCTTTCGGCTGGCGTCTCGTTGCTCCCATGGTGAAAAAGTCGGACAGAGCCGCGTGCAGATGCGGCTCTCCACCATGCAGGTCGAGCTCCACGGTTTCCCCTGCCGCCTCGTCGAATTCATGCCCGCCAGCTAAAATCCAGACAGTTAACGCTAAGCTATAGATTATAGTGTGAACACCATTATTCAACCATCGCCTTGCTGAAGGGGGTGCTGCTGGTAGGCGGGGAAACCTGGATGGTTGCGGCTTGGGTGGGGCAGGGGGGGATGTTCGATGGAACCCTTCAGGAGTCTAGTTGTAACTGGTACTGTCTTGCCGATGAGCTGATGGCTGAAGGATACGCCGTACACCCTGCGACCCTTCAGCCATCGTGAAACATTCCGGCATGAAGCATGTTGATGACAAACACCATGCCTTTTGCCTCGCAGAGAGGTAAGCTCCGCCTTCCAATTTACCCGGTTGAGCTCAGACTGTTTGCCGCGAAATGTCGGTCCGATGTCCTTCGGTCCTCACCAATATACGTACAAACCCGGCTGCTGGACCGTACGGGATCCACTCCTATCGTTACCCATCCCGAACTGCGAAGGAACCTGGCAACAACCCCCGCTTCTATCAATCTGTCCAGCATGAAGTCCTTTACGTAGTCATACCTGTTATTTGTCCAGCAAACCTGAATAAACATGTCCCCCCCCCTTGCCTCCTGCCAGAAACGGAGATTTCCAGTATTTATGCGGTCTTGCGAATTTTGCCATAGACGGCCAGGCCGAGGAATCCAATGCCGAGCAGCAGCAACGTGCCTGGTTCAGGGACGGGTGCACACTGGGGATCGTGGTCACCTGTCAGCACGAAGGTCGCCGTTTCGACGTTGAAATCGTGGGTTCCCGTCCGGTGAAAGAAAAAATCTATTCTGCCATTGGTGCTCAAGTCCGCGAGGGTAGTAGCGGGCAGCGGCAATTGTACATTCTCGCTTGCTTTAGTAAACGCAACCGTCCCAGTAATGACCTCATTGACAAAAACCTCGAAAGTGGCTGTTCCTGTATTTCCGTTGCCGCTGTTAGAGTAGTCGAGCGATAATAATGCAGAACTGAGGGAGTCCACACCGGGCAGGTAATTTGGCGCAAGGCTGGTCAAATCCAAGCTATATTCGGTATCCCAAGCTGGACCGGCGAAAGATGCCGACCATTGTGTCGGTGTTGCGTTGGCTACACCGGATACTACACCTACAGAGACAAAAAACATGACGAGCAGGGCCCTGATTACGCATCGTGTTGATCTCATTGTGCCTCCCGATTATAAAGGTGATTGCGTGAAGGCTTTTGAGCACAAATAATGCCAAAGGGATCCGGACAGGTAATGTGCCGATAGATTGGACTTTTCTAAAAATAGCCATGCCCTCCCCGAAAAGACACTGTAAGGAGAACCGACAGGGGTAAATGCTTAGTTAATAGTTTCTTATTTTGAATTCCAGGTACTTAGGTGGGGTTGTGCAAAATGGGGGGTGTAAATATTACCGACAGCTCCGCTGTGCTGCATCTCATAGATGATGTTTTTGGGTGAATTCTCCGGGAGTTTAACCACGGAGGACACAGAGAATAAAAACCGAGGACACGGAGGACAAGCAACTGGCTTAAGACTCTGGTGGCTTGCTACGTTTTCCTCGCTCTTGCTTCCCTCGTGTTCTTCCCCTGTGTCCTCTGTGGTCAGCTTCTTTTTTTTGTCGTTTACTTCGCCTGAGCCTGGTGATATCTCACCGCTCTAAGGGGTAGCTGTTGCACCTGAAAAAAGCCGCTCACTTGCCAAGGGAACGGCTTCCGGCGCGCCGATGCACGATCTTCTCGGGGGCAAGCAGGGTAGGGCGGGGGACACGGGCGGGTTGGGGGGCCCAAAAAGTCGAAGCAAAGAGGCGTGCTGTTCATATGGCTGATCTGTGGAGCGAGTCAACGAAATCGACAAGAGGGGTAAGTGTGGGCCGGATTCTTGAGGAAATAGAGGGGCACAGCGTCCCTAGTCGTTATCAATGCCCGCCTCGACAGGATCCCCCCGGCCGATCAGCCTGGAGATCAAACCTCTGCGCTCCATCGGAGGCTCCACCTTGGTGAGCCCTCGGATTGTTATTGCTGCGGCTCGGATTAAATCAGTTCTCTCGCCTCCCTCGTATGACCAGACAAACTCAAAAAGACTCTCGTCCCAGTCCTTGGACCATCCGACCTCCATGAGAGCGCTTTCGAGTTCGTTGACTTGCCGTTTATCGATTTCCATTCTCTACTCCTCCGAATAGACGAGATGCGCCCGCAGGGCACAGCGGCTCTCGGGAGCACACTTCGAGGTTATTTGTCCTGGTATTTATCCCAGTGAGACTGGCGGCGTTTGAATTCTTTGTCGGCAGTTCCGATGTTTAGGACGATAATCGCAATTACTGCAAATGCGAGCGTGGCAAAAACCGTGATAATGCCCATCTCCGTCTCCCTCTTGTATCAGTGAGCAAACTATTGACGTACCTGGTACCCGCCCTAACGATTAGCATACCGGATTGGTTCCATAATAGATACAGGGGTGGGGGAGACCGCCCGCAGACCTTGGGGCTTGCTGCCGGGGGGGGGCGAAAGTTAAACTTGGTCCGGATGGGATAGCCGATTATCCAAGAGTCTTGTCATCACCTCCCGGACCTGGTTCGATCTGTACGGCTTTGGCATAAAATCGGCGTGTACATCGTGGTTGATATAGGAGGAAATTTCGTCGCTACCGTACCCGCTGCAAAGTACGATGGGAATGGAGGTTATTTTACGAAGTTCGCCATACGCCTTAATCCCATCCATTTCGGGCATGGTTAGATCCATGAATACCAGGTCGATTGTGGATCCTCTCTCTGAAAATATGTCGAGTGCTTCGCGCCCGTTGCATGCGGTAATTACCGAAAAGCCCATGGCTACCAGCATATCCGTTCCGATCCTGCGGAGCTCTTTCTCATCATCGACGAGGAGAATCGTGCCACTGACCCCATGCCCGCTATTGCAATTGGCCGAGCTGTCGGACCGGGGTGCCTGAGTCGTTTTGGCGGGATCCGGCTTTGGAGTCAGCGGGAAATACACCTTGAAAGTAGTGCCTTCTCCAGGCTTACTCGATACTTGAAGCGCGCCCTTGTGAGACTTGATAATGCCGATCACCGCGGACATGCCCAATCCTCGGCCGGTGAATTTTGTGGTAAAAAATGGCTCGAACATCCGCTTTTGAGTTTCCACATCCATACCGCAACCTGTGTCGGAGACCTCCAGGCACGCATAGGAACCCTCCGCAATTGGGTGGCCAAGAAAATCCGTTTCTCCCTGCCCCGGCTGTACCACAGTTGCCAGCCCGACCCTGACCATGCCGTTATTGTTGCCGATGGCCTCGACCGCATTGACAATCAGGTTCATGATGATCTGTTGGATTTTAGTCTTGTCGCAGGTGATTTCCAGAGCGTCACGCTTGGACTCATGCTTTAAGGTGACGTTCTTTTTGATCGCCGACTTAAGCATCTTGATAGTGTCGTCCACCAAAAGCCGCATATCTACGGGAGTCTGGACCAGCACGTTTTTACCCGCATAATTCGACATCTGGCGGCAGAGATCTGCAGCCCGATGCGCGGCGATTTCAATCTGATCCAGATGACATATGTCCGAGGCTTCCGTTTTCTCATCTTTCTTGGCAAGCATGCAATGGCCGAGAATGATCGTCAGGATGTTGTTGAAGTCATGGGCAATGCCACCGGCAAGTACGCCAAGGCTTTCCAGCTTGTTGGCCTGTTGGAACTGCTGCTCGATTGCCAGACGTTCCTCCTCGGCCTTTTTGCGGTCGGTGATGTCACGCGCAACGTGCACGCAGGCGGTAAGACTGCCCGCGCCGTTGAACAGGGGCGATACGGTTATGTCAAAGGAACCGGCCAGGGCGCTCTCTTCAACCTCCTCGGTCTGCTCGCGCCCGTCCTTGATCAACCTGACGTACGGGCAGAAGGGCGGAGGGGAGGACGTGTTATGAAAGAGTTCGTAGCATTTGCGACCGGGCATTTCCGTCGGGGGGAGACCGCAGCGTGCCGCCATGGCGCGATTGACGCGAGATATCGTGTGGTCGGTATCAATAATGAGGATCATGTCGGGAACGGCGTCGAAGGTCTGCTCCCATTCCCGTTTCCCACGACTGACAGCCGCATTGATTTTCCGACGGTCCTCTAGACGATGCCACTCCTGTAACGCCATCATAACGACCTGTGGCAAGGAGGAAAAGGTATCTGGCGACTTCGCGATGTAGTCCTGTGCGCCCCGTTTTAGGGCGCTGACGGCAACCTGTTCGTTGCCATCGGACGCCATCAGGATAACGGGACAGGCCCCATTCACCATTGCCAGCAACTCATTGCCATCTCCGTCAGGCAATACATGGTTCGTCAGGATGAGGTCCGGCGGATGCAGTTCTATGACCTGCCAGGCGTCTTTAAAACTGCTGACCATTTTAAGGTGATACTCAGTGGGCGCATCCTGAAATGCCTGTAGAATCAGAAAGGCATCGTTGTCATCGTCTTCAATAACCAGTAGCAGGGGGACGGCAGGATTATCGGTTAGCATTGAACCTTCCTTTTTGAGCCCAGGTTTATGAAACGACAAATTCAAACTCAAGCGAGTCAGATGCGAGTGTTGCTGGAACGCTCGTCATAAAGGGCGGTACAAAGGCGCGGCCTGCGTTCTGCTATTCCAACCGCCGTTTTTTGTTGCAAACGCAAAAAAACCGGGGCCTGAATATCAAAGACTTTGATATTTCGGCAACCCGGCTGTCTCAGAGAGACCCTATAGGCTTTCCGCCCCATCCTCGCGGATGGTTAAGTATTATCGTTTATCGATATTCAATTGTCTTTCTGCTTGAAACACTGGGACTATTGAGCTGTCACAGCCAAAAAACAAAAAAGCCTGCTCCTCGTAGAAAAGGCGCAGGCAGATTTAGACGATGCAAAGACCGTCTAGAAACCGCTTCGATAACCCCTCTTCCCGTTCTGGGCAGGTGGCTTTGCGTCATCCGGTCCCCCGGATTTTGCCTTTTCGGTGTTTTATTTATATGTGGATATACAGTGAACTCACCCATTATTTAAGTCAATAGGGGAAAAACGAGCCGTAATATAGCGAAATCCCCTATGGATACCTAAAGGCGTTGTTGGTCGGTGACCTTTCGCACCTAAGACGTCAGAGGCGCTCCTTGAGCCATTTATACGTTTTTGGCCAGCGAAAAACTTCGGGCATGAAAAGGATTTCCTCTTTGGTTAAACCCTTTTCGATGGCCTCGGCGATGCTGCAATAATCGGGATAGGAATCAGGTGGGCAGGTCGCCAACAGCTCCCGGACGATGTTTGTGCGAGAATCCATGTAAGTGCTCCGATTATAATCCCCCAGGCGTAGAGAGTTCCGGAAAGGTACCCGCTGCCAAGGGAAAATAACGCCGGCCTCACGGTTGCTACGTAAAGCCAAAATCCGATGCTGGCTAAGCTAATTCAATGCACTTGTGAGATCCTGGCGTTCATTCTGTCGGCAAATTTGATATCGCTCTTTACCCGAAAATAAAATTTGTTGGAGGACATGGCGATGGCGTTGTCCACTAAGAAGTCAAAATAAGCTTCTTCGACTTCATCCTTGATGTTGACACGGAATTGCTGGATCAATTGATCCGAACCGCCAAGTTTTGTTATTTTGCATGCTGGATACTTTTCGGTGATTAATGCAAGTTCTTTGGGTTGAATGAACAATCTGTCAAGTATCAGGTTCATGTCGGCCTACCTCCTCAGGAGTTGGATTCCCCTTCGACAGCACTATCAGGCAACTCGGACAACGCACGATTGAATCGCACGCTACAGTTTAAACGCAAAAAAGCCGGGGCCATAATATCAGATGATATTTCGGCGACCCGGCTGTCTCAGTGAGACCCAATAGGCTTTCCGTCCCATTCTCGCGAATGGTTTAGTATTATCGCTTATCTCGTATTTGCATGAATCTCTGGCACGTGCCACAAATCCAATATGTCATAGCCACCAAAGGCAACTGCGTCGCAAGTTTTGTGCGGTCGAGTGGCCCCTCCAGTCAAGACGATAAAGGGTCGAGTAGAGTGGGGCCAGGCATCTGGCAGCTGACCGATCGCTGCCCGGAGAGCCTTCCTGCTTCGGATACAAAAAAGCCGGGAGCCTCAATATCATAATGAAATTTCGGCGACCCGGCTGTCTCGGTGAGACCCTGTAGGCTTTCCGTCCCATCCTCGCGGATGGTTTAGTATTGTCGTATATCAGAGATATATTTTAATGCTATGTAACTCACTGCAGTACCTATGTCAAGCATGTTTAATCTGCTTGCCCCATTGGCGCGCGCTCATAGCTCCGGCGTCACCGCAGCAGCACTGGGCTAAGGCTGATCACATGAAGGCATAGGCAAAAAGATCGTTGCTATTCTATGTTACGTTTGATAAAAGAGGGCCAACGATTCAAGCACAAGTTAACAAAACGTTCTCCGAACGGGCAAAACCAGAGTAATCTGGCGACGCAAAGCCACGGATCCTTACAGAAAAGGACAGCCGGGTTGCCGAAGAGATGAGCTGACCTCTTGGTAGCCGGCTATATCGACCGACACAAGAAGCGCCCTCATCTTCACGGTGAGAGCGCTTTTTTGTTATCTCGGAGTGATTTTTAGAAGCGCGCAGCATCGAGTGAGCTAAATTTAGCAAACGTTCTCCGAACGGGCAAAACCAGAGCAATCTGGCGACGCAAAGCCACGGGTCCTCACCAGAGGACAGCCGGGTTGCCGAAGAGATGAGTTGACCTCTTGGTGGCCGGCTTTATCGTCCGACACAAGAAGCGCCCTCATCTTCACGGTGAGAGCGCTTTTTTTATGATGTGCAGGCAGTTTCTGCACGTGCAGCGCGAAGTGCCGTGCGATCTAAATTTCAAAACGTTCTCCGAACGGGCAAAACCAGAGTAATCTGGCGACGCAAAGCCACGGGTCCTTAAGCAAAAGGACAGCCGGGTTGCCGAAGAGATGAGTCGACCTCTTGGCGGCCGGTTAGTACCGACACAAGGAGCGCTCTCATCTTCGGAAGGTGAGGGCGCTCCTTTTTTAATGAATGTGCGGATGACGCACAACCCCACGGCCGAAAGGCCCACGAGGTATGCTATGCAAAAGATCGTACGAGAACCGGCCCTTGACCCCGAGTGGAAGCAGAAACTGACACGGTGCATGAAGGAGATCGGCTTACTCTCCGCACCGTGCCTCCAGGTAACGATCAACGTCGCCGATAGCCGGGTGTGCGATGTGACGAAGCAGGAACGCCTGAAATAACCCGGAATCCCGCCGACAGCGCACGATAATGGCGAGTAACGCTGTTCGCGGCAGAACCAAATAGAACAAAGCGGTAAGTTTCATCCCAATTGGGGCAAGTGAAACCCGCGCTATCAGTCGAGTGAATCGGCTGTGGCGCGGGTTTTTTTCGTTTTACGGCAGTCGGCAACGACAGCAGGCAAGGTGTCGGTGCGCAGTGCGAGGTTCTTATGATTTCGATCTAAAAAAAAACTTTAAACAACGTTCTCCGAACGGGCAAACCCAGAGTAATCTGGCGACGCAAAGCCACGGGTCCTAAAGCAAAAGGACAGCCGGGTTGCCGAAGAGATGAGCTATGCATCCTGGCACCCGGTATCTAACCGACACTAAGGAGCGCTCTCATCTTCGGAAGGTGAAAGCGCTCCTTTTTTTATTTACCTGTTAAGCGATTTTTCTTGTGAGGGCCGAGTGCAAATTCTTACGCAGCTAAAGCTAACGGTATCGAGTGTCGCTCGCAGAGTGGTTACTGGCATGTCCGGGGCTTTGTCAGGACGGAAAACGTGCTTGCTTGCTTCTCTACTCCTGGTGCTCAGCGCGGCCCCGCGTGCGCAGGCTGCTGGGGTTTTCTGCTCCGAGTTCGGCGGAGTCGTCGACGGCTACAATTCCACTACCCTGGCCAAAATTCAGACCGCCTCCACCTTCGGGATCGACACGAACTGCACGATCAAGAACTTCCCGCAGTCCATGGGCGGCTTCCCAATCACCAACATCAACTTCAACTTCCCCGGACACCAATCGTATTACATCGATTTCAACAATGTGTACTATTACGGCAACATGTCGTGCAACGACCCGACCCAGTCGGACTTCTGGATCTATTGGGCGCCCGGCGGATTCAACAACATCAGCCCTTCCTGCCAGGCCTTCATGGTGCCGGTGGATGCCGTAGCCAAGAAAAACCCGCCGGCCCAGACTGCCGCTGCCATCGGTGTGCCCTTTACCTACACGATCACCGTGCCTCTGCTGGGAAAGCTGGATGCCACGGGCACCTTCAACTATATCGCCAACGTTGACGACTCCACGGTAACAAATGTCGTTATCCCCGACGATCTCACCACCTCGGGTGCGGCTCTCAGCTATGTAAGCAACGCGGCCTACCTGGTGAACCCTGCTTCCGGGACCAGGACGCCGTTGAACGGGGGCGCCCCGCTGACGCTCGGGGCAAGCAGTACCTGGCTCACCGCTCACCCCGGCATCCTGTCGGATGCCACCAAGCACCCCGTCTTCTCCTATGAATACAACCCGTCTTTGGCCTCGCTCCCGGCGGGATACAACGTCGAGATCGACCTCACCGTCGTGCTCGACAACACCCCCGCGAACGTGAACCCGGCAGGGACGCTCTTCAGCAACACTGCCAACATGTGGTTCAACAAAACGATCAATACGTCCAACATGGTCGATCTCCAGGCCTGGCCCGGCACGACGCCGCCGATGACGGTTGTCGAGCCGAACCTGACACTCACCAAGACGGGCTCGCCAGCGACCGTCAACGTGGACTCGCAGGTGAAATACACGCTGAACGTCCAGAACACCGGGGGGAGCGATGCGTGGAACGCCACGATCACCGACCAACTCCCGACCGGTATGGGCGCTTACTCCCCCGTGGCCACGGTCACCGCCCAGATCTTCGCCTCCGACGGCGTCACCCCGGTCTCCGCTCCGCTGGTAAGCGGCACCGACTTCACGCTCTCCTGGAGCGGCGGCAGCGGGGCTCCAGGACAACTCGCCCTTACCCTGCTCGATACCACCAAAATCGCCCCCACCCAGCGGCTGATCGTCAAGTACCTGGCGCAGATCGACAGCACCGGTGTGGCATCCGGCACGACGCTTACCAACGTGGCCGGCGCCACCAGGTGGTTCAGCGCGAACAGCAGCTACGCTGGACGTCGCGAGTACGACAGGACGCTCACCGACGGCACGCCGGGCACGCTGGATTTTCAGGACGCCTACACCGTTACGGCTGCCTTGGCCGGCTACTACTTTCAAAAGACGGTCCGTGACCTGACCACCGGCGCCAGCCCGGCCACCGCGAGCTTTCCGGGCGACAGGCTGCGCTACACCCTGCTGCTGCAGAACTTCACCTGGCCGCCGCTCAACGGCGTCACGATCACCGACAACTTGCCTGCGGGATTAGGCTCGATTGCCAACGTCACCGTCACCCCGGCCGGCGGTTCGACAAGCGTCGTGCAACCTGCCGGCGGGGCTCCCGGCTCGATTACCGTCACCGGCCTCAACCTGCCGGGGGGCGCCGGTACCACGTCCCAGATCCAGATCGACTTCGATGCCACGCTCGACTCGAACCTCGCCAACGGCACCGTCATCTCCAACCAGGCGAACCTTACCGGCACCGACAACACGACGACCTGGTCCGGCCCGAGCGACGACCCCTACGTGAACGGCACCGTGCTGCTCGGTTCCGGAGGGGATCCCACCGCCGTGACGATCCAGGCGCCCGGAGCCCTGTCGAAGACAAATCCGGCACCGGCCACGGCGACCATCGGCCAGCAGTTCAGTTACCTCGTCAAGGTGCCCGCAACCCCGACCAACGTCCCCCTGTACGACGTGAGGATCCTGGACAACCTGGGTCTTTCCGCTGCCGGCATGAGTTTTGTGAGCGCGCAGGTGGTCTCCGGCGGCACCTGGAACCTGACCAACACCGGCACGGCCACGAACGTCGTGCTGCAGGACGTAACCACCGGCATCGATATCCCCGCAGGGGGCCAGGCGGTGATCCAGGTGACGGCTGTTTTGCAGAACGCGACCGCCAACCGCGCCGGCGTGACCTTTAGCAACACGGCGTCCTACACCTACGACAAGATAAACGGCGACAGCCTGACGCAGGCCGCCGGCGGCGCCGCAACCACCCCCGGCATGACGGTCGTCGAGCCGCACCTGGCCGCTGCCAAGACGGTGAGCTACGCCCTGCCGGCCCTGAAAACGGCAACCTCTGCTGCCGAACCGGGCGACATCCTGCGCTATACCCTGACCATCACGAACGACGGCGCCGCCCCGGCCTACGACTCGGACGTCCTGGACTTCCTGCCGGCGAACCTGGCGCTGGTGCCCGGATCGGCCACCGCGCAGATCAACGGCGTTCCGGTCAGCGGTTTCAAAACGACCCCGGTCGTCCTCCCCAGCGGCGCCATCCTTTGGGGTATCCAAAACGGCGACGCCAGCCTCGACATCCCGGCCGGCGGGACGCTGGTGCTGACCTACCAGGCGACGGTGCTGCAAACGAGCGGCTCGCCCATTACCAACAACGCCTATGTGGACTGGACCTCGCTCAGCGGCTCGATCACCGGCGAGCGTACCGGCGCCGGTTGCCCCAACGCGACCTTGCCGAACAACTACTGCTCCGGCCCGGCCTCAGTCACCGTTTCCTCGCTCGATCCAACGGTCTTCGCCAAATCGGTCGTCTCCGACTCCTGGAGCACCGCACCGAGCACCGGCACCGACTCGACCCTGCGCATCGGCGACACCGTCGATTACCGCCTGGCCCTCACCCTGCGCGAAGGGGTGACCCAGAACGTGGTGCTGACCGACCAGCTGCCGGCCGGCCTTGCCTTCGACGGCGTGGTGAGCATCACCCCCGCCTCGGGCAGCGGCAACTTCTCTTACGCCGTCGCCTCGCAGCCTGCGCCGGGAGCTACCGGCACGCTGACCTGGAATCTGGGTAACGTCACTAACGCCCTCGACAACAACCCTGCCAACAACACCTTGACCATCCAGTACCGCGCGCACGTGGTGAAGAACACGCTGGCGCAGTCGCCCACCGCGCAGCAGCTGACCAACAACGCCACGCTCAGCTACGCCATCAACGGCGCGGCAGCGGCGCCGAAGAGTTCCGGCTCGACCATCAACGTCTGGCAGCCGATGCTCAGCGTCTCCAAGAGCGCGGCAACGGCAGCCGGCGGCACCGTCATCACCGCCGGCGAGCTCATCACCTATACCGTCAAGATTCCCAACAGCGGCACGGCGCCCGCCTACGACCCGGTACTGACCGATACGCTGCCGGTGGGGTTGCGTCAGGCCGGTGCGACCGTCACCGGCATCACCCTCGTCAACAGCGCGACCAACGCGTTAACGGCGACGCTCCCGGCGCTTTCCCCGAGCTACAGCCCGGCCACCGGCGTCGCGACCTGGAATTTCGCCAGCGCCGGTTCCCCCGGTCTCTACGCCATCCCGCCCGGGCAGACGTTGCAGGTGGTCTACCAGGTCAAGGCCGACGCCGGTCTCGGCGCGGGGGCGACGTTGAACAACCAGGCGCAGGTGACCACCTACTACTCCTTCGACAGCCAGGATGTGCCGCCCTTCAGTACGCTCACCAATCGACAGGTCTACGGCCCGACCGGCACGGCCACGGTCCAGCTGACCAGCGCAGCGGCGACGGCGCTTGCCAAGCAGGCCCTGGTCACCAAGGCCGCCATCGGCCAACCCTTCAGCTACAGCATCACGGTTCCGGCCGTGCCGCAGGCCACCGCGATGTACGACGTGCGCATCCTGGACGACATGAGCTCAGCGGTTACCGGCGTCGACATGAGCCTGGTCAGCGTCCAGAGGGTGTCCGGCCCGGCCTTCACGCCGGTGAATACCGGCACTGCCACAAACCTCGTGATCCAGGACACGACGAGCGGCATCGACATCCCCGCCGGTCAGCAGATCGTCGTCAACGTGACGGTGGTACTGAGTAACGCCGCCGGCAACACCCTGGGCAAACAGTTCCAGAACACGGCGACCTACAGCTACGACAGCGTCAACAACGCCCCGGCCACCCAGGCAAACGGCGCCCCGGGCGCAAGCGGCGCGGTCACCATCGTCGGCCCCGCGCTTACCCTGCAAAAGAGCGGTCCGGCCGTGATAAACGCGCTGGCCCCCGGCACCTTCACCCTGAACGTGCAGAACACCGGCGGCAGCACGGCGTGGCAGACGACCCTCACGGACCTGCTTCCCAACGTGACCAGCCCCGCGCCGGGGAGCATGTGCGGCTCGGCGCCGACCATCCTGACGGCACGGGTGTACCAGGCCGACGGGGTTACCCCGGTCTCCGCGGCACTTGTAAACGGCAGCGACTTTACCGTAGGCTTCGCCGGGGCGCCTGCCTGTACCCTGACCATTGCGCTGAAGTCGGCCGCGGCAGCCCTGGCACCGACGGAGCGACTGATCGTCACCTACAACGCCTCGCTCGATCCCTATACGGCCGGCGGCATCTCCCTCACCAACGTCGCGGCTGCGACCAGGTGGCTGAGCGCCGATCCGGCAGTCACCGCGCCGGGGAACCTGCAGACCGTCAGCGGCGCGCTGACCAACGGCACCCCCGGCGTACTGGACAACCAGGACGCCTTCTCGGTGACCACCCAGGCGCCGCTTCTCACCTTTACCAAGACCGTCCTGAACGCGACCACCGGTCAGTCCGGTGCCAGCGCCAAGCCCGGCGATACGCTGCTCTACACCCTCAAGATCCAGAACGTCGGGACGCTGAGCGCAGCGAACTTCACCCTGAGCGACGAACTCGACAAGCTCAACACGCCCGCCCTGTTCGCGCCGGGAACGCTCAAGCTCATCGCGGTTCCGGCAGGCGCGAACACCGCGTCGACCAGCGCGACCGGCGGGACCAAAGGCACCGGTCTCGTCAATATCGGGAACCTGAGCGTCGCTCCCCAGGGGGAGGCGGGAGACACGCTGGTCATCCAGTTCCAGGCCACCCTGGCGCCGGTGATCAACAGCGGTTCACTGGTGTCGAACCAGGCGCAGATCGGCTCGCCCCTCTTGCCGACGCAGTTAAGCGACGATCCGTCCCTCACGGGAAGCGCGGATCCGACCCGGACGCTCATCACGTCGGCGCCGTCCTTCCAGGTCCAAAAGACGGTTAAGGACGTCACCTCCGGCAATTCCACCGTCATGGCGGGCGACACCCTGCGCTACACCATCACGGTGCAGAACATCGGCACCGAGAACGCGCTGGCTGTGACGCTGCGCGACCAGATTCCGGCCAACACGAGCTACCTCGCCAACAGCACCACCCTGAACGGGTCGCCCGTTGCGGACCCCGGCGCCGGCGTCAGCGCGCTGCAAAACGGCATGCCGATCGACTCCCCGGCGAACCTCACGGCGGGTGCCATGCCCGCAAGCGCAGGGACGGCGACCAACGTGGCCACCATCACCTTCCAGGTCCAGGTCAGCAAGAACGTGGTGGCCGGCACCCTCATCTCCAACCAGGGGCTGGTCGACGGTTCCGGCGCGGCGAGCGGGCCCTTCCCCGAGCAGCCCTCCGACAACCCGGCGACGCCGGTCGTGAACGACCCGACCACGGTAGTCGTCGGGAACCTGCCGCTGGTCTACGCGCTGAAGACGGTCCAGCTCGCCGGGGACGCGAACGGCAACGGCCTCGTCGATCCGGGCGACGTGCTCCAGTATTCCATCACGGTGACCAACTCCGGGGCGACTCCCGCGACGGGCGTAGTAATGACCGACGCGATCCCCGCCAACACGACCTATGTGGCGAACTCGACGCAACTGAACGGCGTTGCGCTGACGGATCCCGGTCCTGGCGTGGCGCCCCTGCAAAATGGCATCGGTGTCGTATCCTCCGGCCTGCCTCCGCTGTTGCCTCCCATCAGTGGCGGGAGTCTTGCGGCAGGCGGCACCGGTGTCGTTATCTTCAGGGTACAGGTGAACCCCGGCGTGGCTTCGGGAACCGTCATCAGCAACCAGGGGAGCGTGGCGACCGCGCAGTTGCAGCCGCTTCTGACCGATGCGGACGGCAACTCCAGCAACGGCTACCAGCCGACCGTAATCGCCGTAGGAAACGCGCAGCGGCTGGCCGTCACCAAGTCGGTCGTGGTGGTCGGCGGCGGCGCCGCGCTGCCGGGGAGCGTCCTCGAGTACACCATCCGGGCCACCAACATCGGCAGCGTCCCGGCCACCGGCGTCATACTGACCGACGACCTGACCCCGCTTTTGGGCCAGGCAAGCTTTGTCGCCAACTCCGCGGTGCTGAACGGCTCCTCCAACGGCGTGAGCTACGCGGCACCGGTGATCACCGCAAATTACGGCGCCAGCTACGGCGCGCTGGTGCCGGGCGGATCGGTCGTCCTGCGCTTCGATGTCCGGCTGAACGGCAGCGTGGCGAGCGGGAGCGTGGTAACGAACACCGCACAGGCAAGCTGGGATACGCCCGCCCAGACGGCAACCGCCGGCACCTCGGTTTCCGTCGGCGGCATACCGGGCAGCGCGAGCCTGGCCGGCTCGGTCTGGCAGGACGTCAACTTCAACAAGACCAAGGAGAGCGGCGAGCCGAGCTTTGCGGACTGGGCCGTGGACCTCTACCAGGACGGCAGCGTGGTGGGCACGGTAGCTACCGAAGCCGACGGTGCCTACCATTTCAGCGGAGTTACGCCGAGCACCGGAACCGGCATCCAATACGAGCTGCGCTTCCGGGCGCCGGGCGCGGGTGCCAGTACGGCAATGCTCGGCTGGTGCAGTTCCCCCTTCACCAACGGCATGCAGCGCATCTCCAAGATCGTCGCCGAGGCGGGCGGGATTACCAAGGATCTCAACCTTCCGTTGACCCCGGACGGCGTGGTGTACAACTCGATCATGCGTACGCCGGTTGCGGGCGCCACGCTCACCATGGTCCAGGCGGCGAGCAAGGCCCCGCTGGCGGGGAGCTGCTTCAACGATCCGGCGCAGCAGGGCCAGGTCACGCCAGTCAGAGGCTTCTACAAGTTCGATCTGAACTTCAGCGACGCTTCCTGCCCCTCCGGCGGCGACTACCTGATCCAGGTCACGCCCCCCGCCTCGGGCTACATGCCCGATGCCTCGAGACTGGTCCCGCCGACCTCCAGCGGCAGCACGGCGCCGTTCTACGTCTCGGCGTGCCCCGGCAGTGCGGCGGATGCGGTGCCGACCACGCCGGAATACTGTGAAGCGCAGACCTCCAACCTGGTGGCGGCCGCCTCGGTGCCGGCAGGCGCCGCTACCGCCTACTACCTGCATCTCGCACTCGACAACCTGCAGCCGGGCTACAGCCAGGTCTACAACAACCACATCGCGGTCGATCCGACCCTGAACACGGCGATCGTCATCACGAAGACCGCGGCCCTGACGAACGTGACGCGCAGCCAGCTGGTCCCCTACACCATCACCCTGAAGAACACCCTGGGAGTCACCCTGCAGGACCTGAGCGTGGTGGATACCTTCCCGCTCGGATTCAGGTACGTGGCGGGGTCCACCCGCATCGACGGGGTGAAGATCGAGCCGGCGCTGAACGCTCGCCAGATGATCTGGAACATCTCCCAGCTCGGCAGCAATACGAGCCACACCATCACCTTCCTCATGATCGTCGGCTCCGGGGTTTCCGAGGGCGAGTACGTGAACCGCGCCCAGGTGATGCACAACCCCACTGCCAGCGTGGCCTCCGGAGTTGCCGCGGCGACCGTGCGCGTCATTCCCGACGCCGACCTCGACTGCACCGACATCATCGGCAAGGTGTTCGACGACACGAACGCCAACGGCTACCAGGATCCCGGTGAAAAAGGGCTGCCCGGCGTGCGTACCGTGACCGCCCGCGGCCTGACCGCCAGTACCGACGAGTTCGGGCGCTTCCACATCACCTGCGCGGTGGTCCCGGACCAGGACCGCGGCAGCAACTTCATCCTTAAGCTGGACGACCGCTCCCTCCCCACCGGCTACCGGGTGACCAGCGAAAACCCGCAGGTGGAGCGCGCCACGCGCGGCAAGATGCTGCGCTTCAACTTCGGCGCAACGATCCACCACGTCGTGTCGCTGGATGTCGCCGACGGTGCGTTCGAGCCTAAGAGCGAGAAGCTGCGCATGCAGTGGCAGCCGAGGATCGATCTTCTGCTGAAGGCGCTGCGCAAAGGGCCCTCGGTGCTGCGCCTGTCCTACCTGGCGGAGGTCGAGGACGAAGCTCTGGTGCAAAAGCGGCTCAAGGCGCTCAAGAAGGAGATCTCCGGCAGGTGGGACGGGTACCCGCTCACCATCGAGAGCGAGGTCTTCTGGCGGCGGGGGTCGCCGCCGTGATGCGGGTACCAGGCGAAATGGCAATCGGAAGCTGTGGGGCAGGCACGCATTGGGGCCCCTGCAGACGGATCTTAACCTCTTCTTGTAGATGGATGGGACCAATGGTGAAGCGCTGCATCGCCCTTACATTCATGCTCCTCGTTTCCCTGGCCGGAGTGCCGAGCGCCCCCGGTGCGGAGAATGCGCCTGCGGCGAGCGCGGCTGTGCCTGCGCCAACCAGGGAGGCTGCCGGCTGCGGCCAAACGACCGAGACCCATCTGCCCAAGGACCAGGCGTTCACCCCCTGGCTCCTCGACCCGTCCGTTTTCGCCCAGGACCAGGGGGACCGCACGGAGAAACGCCGGGTCGCAGAAAAGCAGGTGAAGACCGTCAAACTGGCGGATCTGGTCCCCCCCATACGTTTCCGCACCGGTCAGGCGGACATCCCCGAGGAGTACCTGACGCTTTTGCGCGGCGTGCTGGAAAAGATGCGCGGCCACCTCAACGTGCGTCTGCACTTCGTCGGCCACGCCGACCCGCAGCAGTTGAGCGGCCCCCTGAAGGCGAAGTACGGCGACAATACCGGCCTGTCCCGGGAACGCGCGGGCACCACCGCCGAATATTGCCAGCGCGCCCTTGGCCTCCCTCCGGAAGCCATCTCCTATGAAGGGGCAGGCGACAGCAAGCCGGTTGCCCCCAACGCGACGGAAGAGGGGAGGGCGCTCAACCGGCGGGTGGAGGTCGAGGTCTGGTATGACGAGATCGGCGAAAAGATGGTGGAGAAGGAAGTGATCGTCCCGCGGCAGGTGAACCGCATCAAGGTCTGCCGCACCGAGACGGTCTGCAAGATGCGCTACAAGGAAGGCCAGACCCACCGCGCCCGGGTGAAGAACCTGATCGCCCCCCTGCAGTACGAGGCGGACACGGTGAGCGTGCCGGAGGAGTTCCTGCAGCAGGTGGGGCAGGCGCTTGCCAACCTGCACGGCAAGTCGAATATCGCCGTCAAGTTCGTAGCCTTCAGCGACACCACCCCGCTGGCAGGGCGCGACGAGCGGATCTACGGCGACCATGTGGGACTGTCGAAGGCGGTGGCCCGGCGCGTCGCCCTTGCCGTCCAGGACGCGCTGAAAAAGCCCGGTGTCGCTTTCGAGAGCGACGGCAAGGGAGCGGCGCAGCCGGTGGCTACCAACGACACCCCGCAGGGAAGGGCGCTGAACCGGCGCGTCGCGGTCGAGTTCTGGCACGACGACGCGCTCCAGGAGCTGCCCGACGAGCCGCAGCTCTGCCCGGAGGATGCCGGCGCCGAAACCGTCACCAAGGTCTACGATCCCCCCTCGGGCGCCATCGTCCCGATCCTGTTCCAAAACGGGAACCCGGTGCTCCCCGAAGGCTACACCGAAAGGCTGCGGCAGCTCATGGACGAGATCGGGGAGAGGACCAACGTCCGCCTGCGCTTTGTCGGCTATCTCAGCAACGAGCGGCTGGACCGGCGTACCGCCGCGATCTACGGCGACGATATCGGCTGGTCCACGGCGCGCGCCCGCCGGGCCATGACCGCGGTGAGCGAGAAGCTGGGACCGGGCGGGAAACAGGCGGAGTTCGAAGGGCGGGGCCAGGTCCAGTCCGCGGACGTCGTCAACACCGGGTTCACCGTGTCCGGCGTCTCGCGGGTCGAGGTGCAGGTCGTCTACGACGAGCTGGTCGCGCTCAACGACTACGAGGGGGTGGACATCGTCCGCATGACCCGGGAGGTGACCACGGTGGACCCCCTGGCCCTCAACCTCCTGCGCATCTCGGTCGACGGCAAGCCGGTCGACGACCCCAACAAGAGCATTCCGGACCTGCAGCGCTGCACCGACGTGGCCCTCGATCGCGCCAACATCGAATTCAAGTACGACAACCTGAAGGCGGAGCCCCGGCTGAACGTGACCGCCTGGCCGCGCAGCATCCGCTACCAGGACCTGCCGGAGACCGAGTTCGGCGAGAACCTGGTCCGCTTCCGCCTCTACACCAACTACCACAGCTTCATCAAGCGGGCCGAGGTGAGGGTTTTCGACGAGGCGACCTCGGTGCACGACACGCCGCTGGCCGTCGTCCCCATGGACGGCGAAGGGATGGCGGAGTGGCGGGCCGCTTTCGCATCGTTCTCGGCGCCGGCCCGCGAGCTCAAATACCTGGTGCGGGTCTACGATGCCAACGGCAACTTCGACGAGACGGTGCCGCAACCGTTGTGGGTGATCGACCGGATCGATCCTGCCATCGCCCAGGCGGACCCGGGCCGGGAACTTTTGGCCGGCTACGGCGGAACCCGGATCGCGCAGAGGAACATCCCGCTTAGCGGCGGGACCGTGCAGGCCTACGGCAGCGCGATTCCGGCGGGGCACCGCGTCTGGCTGGCCGGGTACCCGGAGCCGGTGGACGGCAAGGGGCGTTTCATCGCGGAGGAGATCCTCCCCAAGGGGATGCACACCGTCGAGGTCGGCGTGCTCGACAAGGCCGGCAACGGCGAACTCTTCCTGCGCGATCTGGCAATGGCGAAGAACGACTGGTTCACGGTGGGAATCGCCGACCTGACGCTCTCCGCCAACAAGACCGACGGCCCCGCAAAGCTGCTCGCCCCGGACAAGCCGCAGTACAGCAAGGACTTCAACGCCGAGGGGCGGCTCGCCTTCTACACCAAAGGCCAGTTCGGCAACGGCTGGGGGCTCACCGCCAGCGCCGATACGCGCGAGGAGCCGCTGGACCGGATCTTCAGCAACTTCCTGGACAAGTCTCCCGAGGCGCTCTTCAGGCGCATCGACCCGGATTACCATTTCCCGACCTTCGGCGATGACAGCACGGTCACCGAAGACGCGCCGACCAGCGGCAAGTTCTACGCGAGGCTGCAAAAGGACAACAGCTACGGCCTGTGGGGCAACTTCAAGGTCGGCTATACCGGCAACGACCTGGTCCATGTCGACCGGGGGCTTTACGGCGGGAACCTCCATTATCAGCCCCTGGGCGTCACCGGTTTCGGCGAACAGCGCCTGATGGTCGACGGCTTCGGAGCCCAACCGGGGACGGTTGCCGGTCGCGACGAATTCCGGGGGACCGGCGGCTCCCTTTACTACCTGCGCCGGCAGGACATCCTGCAGGGGAGCGAACGGGTGCGCATCGAGATCCGCGACAAGGATTCGGGCATCGTTCTGGCCGTGAAGGACCTGACGCCGGTGCAAGATTACGACATCGACTACCTGCAGGGGCGCCTGGTGCTGACCCAGCCCCTCGAGTCGACGGCGGCCGACAACCTCCTGGTGCACAGCGATGCGGCCGCGGGCAACCCGGTCTTCCTGGTGTCCCGTTACGAATATACGCCCGGGGTGGCGGAGCTGGACGCCATGACCTTTGGCGGCCGGGCCCATTACTGGATCGGCGACTACGTGAAGCTCGGGGTGACCGGCAGCCGGGACAACGATGCGGGGAGCGAGGAGAGCCTCCTGGGCGCGGACCTGACCTTCCGCAAATCGGCCAGTACCTGGCTCAAGCTGGAGACCGGCCGCAGCAAGGGGTCGGATCTCTTCACCTCGAACTCGCTGGACGGCGGCTTCAATTACAGCACCGTCCAGAGCCCCGCCGATCCCAGCCGGGGTGCCAACGCCTACCGGGCGGATCTGAGCGTCGGCCTGCAGGACATCAACAAGAATTGGCGGGGCCGGGTCACCTTCTACGACCAGGTACTGGGGGCGGGCTATTCGACGCCCGGTCAGGCGGCGAACCAGGAAACCACCCAGGTCGGCGGCACGGCGGAGATCCCCGTCAACGACCGCCTGGGGCTGCATCTCAAGGTCGACGACCGGACCGTGGACCAGGGGCTTCATACCGACTCTGCCGAACTGAACGCCAATTACCAGGCGAACGAACAGTGGGCGGTCGGCTTGGGCGTGCGCCGCGACAGCCGCGAAGACCATTCGTCGGTGGTTCCCCTGACCCAGGAAGAGGGGGACCGTACCGACCTGGTGGGGAAGCTGTCCTACGATTCCAAGGCGCGCTGGACCGGCTACCTTTTCGCGCAGAAATCGGTTGAGACCAGCGGCAACCGCGATGGGAACGACCGGGCCGGCGTGGGCGGCGCGTACCGGGTCACCGACCGCTTCAAGCTGAACGGCGAGGTCTCGCACGGGGACCTCGGCACGGCCGGCCGGCTGGGCACCGAGTACCTCTACAGCGACCGGACCACGCTCTACCTGAACTATGCCGTGGAGGACGAGCGCTCCGACAACGGCGTGCAGGCCAGGAAGGGGAGCCTGACCTCCGGGTTCCGCAGTCGCTACTCGGACAGCGTCAGCGTCTACGGGGAAGAGCGCTATACCCACGGCGATGTCCCTACCGGCCTCATGCATGCCTACGGCGTCGACCTGGCGCCCACCGACCGTCTCAACCTCGGGGCGAAGGTGGATTTCGGCAGCCTGCAGGACAACCTGACCGGTGCCAGGATCAAGAGAACGGCGGTCGGAGTGAACGCCGGTTACGGATTCGCCAAGGTGAAGCTGGCGAGCGCCCTGGAATTCAGGGTGGACGATTCGGAACAGCCGGATACCAGCAACGTCGAACGCACCACCTGGCTTTGGAAAAACAGCCTGAACTGCCAGCTGACCCCGGACTGGCGGCTCATCGGCAAGCTCAACTATTCCCAGAGCACGAGTTCGCAGGGGGCCTTCTACGACGGCAGTTACACCGAGGCGGTGCTGGGCTATGCCTACCGTCCGGTCAGCAACGACCGGCTCAACGCCCTCATGAAGTACACCTTTTTCTACAATCTGCCGGCAACGGGGCAGCTAAGCGGGACCAGCACGAGCGCGGGTGTCATTCAGCGCAGTCACATCGCCTCGGCCGACGTTATGTACGATCTGACGCCGCGCTGGACCGTGGGGGGCAAGTACGCCTACCGGCTCGGGCAGGTGAGCATGGACCGGGTCAACCCGGAGTACTTCGACAGCCGCGCCCACCTGTATGTGCTGCGTGCCGACTGGCATTTCCTGCACCGCTGGGATGCGCTGGTCGAAGGCCGCCTGCTCGACCTGCCGGATGCCCACGACAAGCGCAGCGGCGTGCTGCTGGGGCTCTACCGCCACCTGGGGAACCACGTCAAGGTCGGCGCCGGTTACAACTTCAGCGACTTCTCGGACGATCTGACCGATCTGAGTTACCGGCATCAGGGGCTGTTCATCAACATCGTCGGGATGATCTAGTCCGGATTCACGGCTTCACGTGAAGGGACTTGGGTCAACCCTCCATCCCCCGGCGGGGGAGGGGAGGGGTGGGGGAAGCTGCCATTCCCTCACCCCTGCCCCTCTCCCGGAGGGCGAGGGGTTCTAGCAAAGCAATCGTCGAGACAGCACTGCACGGATCTAACTGGGACAACTGCAAGGACACTACTAACCATAGGTGGCGCATATGAGCAAAACTCTGAAGATGGCGGTTTTAGGAATTTCGGCACTCCTGTTGACCTTCCCTGCGTATGCGCAGGAAGCTTCCCTGGAGCAGAACAATGCGCAGAGCAAGGAACAGAGTAAGGAGCAGAGTAAGGAGCAGAGCAAGGAGCAGAGCAAGGAGCAGAGCAAGGAGCTGAGCAAGGAGCTGAGCAAGGAGCTGAGCAAGGAACAGATCAAGGGACTGGATGAACAGGTGCAGGAAATCAAGACGGATGTCCTCGGCATTGCGGCGGAACTGAACCGGCTCGAAGAGAAGCTGCTGTACCCCTCCGACACGCAGGTCGCGATTTTCGTGTCGGTGCCCCAGGACGAAAAATTCCGGCTCGATGCCGTCGATATCGACCTGGACGGCAAGTCGGTCGCTCACCACCTTTACACCTTCAAAGAGCTGGAAGCGCTGCAAAAGGGGGGCGTACAGCGCATCTATGTCGGCAACGCCAGGACGGGCGAACACCCGTTGCACGTGGCCGTCACCGGAAAAACCGAGGGAGGCTCGGACTTCCACAGGGAGGAGAGCTTCAAGATCACCAAGGGTATCGGGCCCAAACTCGTCGGGGTCGTCCTGGCGGGCGCTGGAATCGGCGGTAAAACCATCACTGTCAAGGATTGGTGATATGTCCAGGCTCATTCTCATAGTGGTCTGTCTGCTGTTGGCAACATCTTCACTGGCAGCCGGTACCACCCCTTCCAGTGGTCTGAAGGATGTCTACTTCGGAGAGGCTCTGTATCACGCCTTTCAGGGGGACTGGTTTCAGTCCATCGCCCGGCTCGACACCGAACTCGGGCAGCACTACGGGCTCGATGAACCCGCGCTCGACTCGCTCCATTACCACATCGATCAGGCGGAATTCGATGTGGGGGATTTTGAACTGGGGTACCGGATGCACCTGAGAGCCGGGCGCGCCATCACCGCGGTCATCGAGGGGAAGGTCGAGGAGCCGGTACGCAATGAGGCCATCTATCGGCTGGCGCGGCTCTACTTCCAGAAGGACCAACCGGAAAACGCCCTCCATACACTGGAACGCATCCACGGGGCGGTTCCCGCGAAGATCCATGACGACCTGGAATTCCTGCGCGCGCAGGTCCTGATGGCCAACGGCCGGTTTACCGAGGCCTCCGGCATCCTGAAAGGGCTGCAAGGTGCCAAGACCCTGCAGGGTTTTGCCGGCTACAACCTGGGGATCTCGCTACTGAAAGAGGGGAAGGAACAGGATGGCAGGCAGTACCTCGACCGCACCGGGCAGATCGTCAGCGACAGCCCGTCCACCCTGGCGATCAAGGACAAGTCGAACCTGGTCCTCGGCTACCAACTCCTGGACGAAAAGGCCGGTGCCAATGCCAAGCTGGTCCTCGAGCGGGTGCGCTTGAGCGGGCCTTTCTCCAACCGCGCCCTCTTGGGTTCGGGGTGGGCGGATGCCTCTCAAGGTCAGTTCGAAAGGGCGCTGGTCCCCTGGAGCATGCTGGCCCAGCGTGAGGTCACCGATCCCGCGGTGCAGGAAGCCTTGCTCGCCGTGCCGTTTGCCTACGGGAAGCTGAAGGTCTACGGGCGGGCTGCGGTACTGTACGGCAAGGCCCTGGAGTCCTTCGGCAAGGAGATCGACAAGCTCGCTGCCTCCATAACGTCTGTCCGGGAAGGGAAGTTCCTGAAGGCCCTGGGGCGGGAAGAGCTGAAGCAGGATTCCGACTGGGTCGTCAAACTGCGCGCTCTGCCGGAAACGCCCGAAACCTACTACCTGCTCGAACTGATGGCTTCGCACGATTTCCAGGAATCCCTCAAGAACTACCTGGACCTGAAGGAACTGCAGAAGAAGCTCGCGGTGTGGGAAGGGGACCTGGACGCCTTCGAGGAGATCATCCAGCAACGCCGAACCTATTACCAGCCGCTGCTTCCCGAGATCGACCGGGCATTCAAGCAGCTCGACTCGCAAATGCGTCTGCGCCTGGAGCAGCGGGAGCGGGTGGAAAAACGTCTCCATGCCATGCTGGTGGCACCGCGCCCCGATTACCTGGCTACGGCGCAGGAGAGGATCGCCAGCGAGAAGCTCGCTCAGATCCAGCTGGCGCTCGGTGCCGACGGTACAGCGGAGGGCGGGAAAAGTACGGCGGGGGAGGGTCAGGGCGGGGGGGAAGCTGCCCACGAGATGGTTGCCGATAGCGGCTTCACCCACCCCCCGGCCCCCTCCCGTCAAGGGAGGGGGGGGGCTGCGGAGCGGATCCGCCGTTTGCGGGGGGTACTCTCCTGGAACCTCGCGACGGAGTACCACCAGCGCCTGACCGACGCCTATAAGGACCTGCATGACCTGAACGAAGAGGTGGACCGGTTGAAGAAACAGTACAACTCCTTCGTGCGTACCCGTCAGGCGGCGACCCAAAGCTATGAAGGCTATGACGATACGATCCGCCGCCAGCGCACTCTCATTGCCTCGGCCCGGGAAAAAGTGACGGTCCTGATGCCACGGCAGGGGAAACTGCTGGAAACCATGGCCGTAAACGAACTGACCAAGCGCCGCTCACGGCTGGAACAGTCCCAGATTACCGCGCGTTTCGCAATAGCCGACAGCTATGACCGTGCCACCAAGGCCCAGACAGAAAAGAGGGTTGGCGAATGAAGCGGATCCGACTTTTAGTCTTAGCGATTCCGGTGCTCTTTGCCGCATGTCAATCGGGCGGCGGCAGGGAAACGATCGCACAGTTGCGGAATGTGCAGATCGAAATCAAGGAAGAGGCGATCGAAGGCGGGCTCGATAAAGCCATGGAAGGGTACCAGCACTTCCTGGAAGAGACGCCCGAATCGACACTGACGCCAGCGGCCATTCGTCGCCTTGCCGACCTGAAGGTCGAGAAGGAATACGGCTATCTTACCGCAGCGAAAGCGCCTGCCGGCACGGCCCCGGTTACTGAACTCTCCGCGCCGGAACCCGGCCAGAGGCCGAAGAGCTCCGCCGTCGCCCGGTCCGAGGCCCCGCAACCTGTGCAGGGCGAGTCCCAGGCAGACTTTGAAAAAAGGGCGCTCAAGAGCCCGCAGCTTGCTGCCAGGGAAGGGGAGTCAGCCGGGCTTGCCGAGGCAAGTCCCGAGGTTCTCGAAAGAACAGGGACCCGGGAGGCGATTGCCCTCTACCAGAAACTTTTGGACAAATTCCCCCTGTACCAGGGTAACGACCAGGTGTTGTACCAGATGTCCCGCTCCTATGAGGAACTGGGGCAGACCGAGGAGGCCATGTCGGTAATGGACCGGCTGGTCCACGATTTCCCGCGCTCGGGTTACCTGAACGAGGTGCAGTTCCGGCGTGCCGAATACTACTTCACCCACAGGCGGTACCTCGATGCGGAAGCGGTGTACAAGAGCATCGTGGATATCGGCGCCGGTACGTCCTACTACGAACTGGCCCTGTACAAGCTTGGTTGGACCTTCTACAAGCAGGAGCTCTATGAGGATGCCCTGCATCGGTTTGTCGCGCTTTTGGATCACAAGGTAAAAACGGGATACGACTTTGCAAAGGCGGATGACGATCTGGAGCGAAAGCGTGTGGATGACACCTTCCGGGTCATCAGCCAGAGCTTCTCGTATCTTCATGGAGCGGAGTCGGTCATGAAGTACTTCGAACAGTACGGCAAGCGCAGCTACGAGGACCGCGTCTACAGCAACCTCGGTGAATTCTATTTCGAAAAACGCCGCTACAGCGATGCCGCGGCAGCCTACAACGCGTTCGTGAACGGCAACCCGTACCACCGCGTCTCGCCGCAATTTCACATGCGCGTCATCGAGATTCACCTTGCGGGCGGTTTCCCCAGCCTGGTCATCGATGCCAAGAAGGCCTTCGCCAAGAACTACGGGCTGAAGGCCGAATACTGGAAGCACTTCGAGCCGGCTGCGCGTCCCGAGGTCCTCGGTTTCCTGAAGACCAACTTCACCGACCTTGCCCATCATTACCACGCCCTGTACCAGAACCCGGAAAAGGCCAAGGAAAAGGCGGAGAACTTCAGGGAAGCCCTGCACTGGTACGAGGAGTTCCTGGTTTCCTTCCCGAAGGACGCCGAATCGCCGGGGGTCAACTACCAGGTGGCCGATCTGCTTTTGGAAAACCACTCCTTCGCCAGGGCGGCCAAGGAATACGAAAAGACGGCCTACGACTATCCGCGCTACGACAAGTCGTCCGCTGCCGGTTATGCCGCCATCTATGCCTACCGCGAGCAGCTGCGCAACGCGGCTCAAGAGGAGAAAGACAGCGTCAAGCGGGAGACCGTGCGCAGTTCGCTCAAATTCGCGCAGACCTTCCCGGAACACGAGAAGGCCGCCATCGTCCTCGGGGCCGCCGCGGACGACCTGTACGACATGAAGGACTACGAGCAGGGGCTCGCTGCGGCGCGCAAGCTCATCGTGGCCTTCCCGGGTGCGGACAAGGAGGTCCTCAAGTCGGCCTGGGTCGTCGTCGGCCATTCCTGCTACGACCTGCAGCGCTATGTCGAGGCCGAGGCCGCCTACGTCCAGGTGCTGGCTCTCATCCCCGCGGAAGACAAGAGCCGGGCAGGCTTCGTCGACAACCTGGCTGCCTCGATTTACAAGCTTGGCGAGCAGGCCAACGCAGCCAAGGATTACCGCGCCGCTGCGGACCACTTCCTGCGCGTCGGCCGCATGGCTGCCACCTCGAAGCTTAGGGTGAACGCCGAATACGATGCCGCTGCCGCCCTGATCCAGCTGAAGGACTGGAAAATGGCGACGACCGTCCTTACCGGATTCCGGGAACTCTTCCCGGAGCATGCGCTGCAGCCGGAAGTCACCAGGAAGCTTGCCTTTGTCTACCGGGAAAACAGCCAGCTCGCCCTCGCCGCCAGCGAATACGAACGGGTAGAGGCGGAATTCAAGGATGAGGAGGTGCGCAGAGGCGCCCTCATGCTAGCGGCGGAACTGCATCAGCAGACGCGCAACCAGAAGCAGGCCCTCGTCGTGTACCGCCGGTATGTCGGCTACTTCCCGGAACCGGTGGAGGTCAACCTGGAAATGCGCAACAAGATCTCCGAAATCCTGAAGGCGGAAAACGACCAGAAAGCTTATCTGGACGAACTGAAGGATCTGGTGGAGATCGAGGCCTCGGCCGGGAAGGCGCGTACCCCGCGGACCCGGTACCTGGCAGGGAAGGCCGCCCTGGTCTTGGCAGAGCAGAGCTATGAGCGGTTCACGGAAGTCAAACTGGTAAAACCCTTCGACGCGAACCTGAGCAAAAAGAAGGCGCTGATGAAGGCCAGCACCCAGGCGTTCAACAAACTGGTCGAGTACGAAGTCGGCGAGGTAACGGCCGCGGCGACCTTCTATCTGGCGGAGATTTATGGCCACTTCAGCAAGGCACTGACGGGGTCCGAGCGTCCCGGCGGTCTCGATGCCCAGGAAATGCAGGAGTACGAACTGGCCATCGAGGAACAGGCTTTCCCCTTCGAAGAAAAGGCGATCGGGGTCCACGAGAAGAACCTCGAACTGATCTCCCTGGGCATCTACAACGGCTGGATCGACAAGAGCCTCGGGAAACTGGCCAAGCTGCTGCCGGCACGCTACGACAAGCCGGAAGCGCCCAGCGACCTCATCGCTTCACTGGAGAGCTACTCGTTTGAAATCGAAAGGCCGGCAGCGCCGGCGGCACCGAGCGCCGCCGGACAGGGTCCCGCCGCGGGCGTCAAGCCCGAAGGGGCCGCACAGGGCGGGAAGGGAGAAGCTGCACCGGAGCTGGCGCCGCCGGCAAAAAGCCAGGCACCCATCCCGGACGCGGCGCCCCCGGAGCCGGCAGCACCGAAACAGTCCGCAGCCAAAGCCGCGCCGGCGGAGACAGAAACATCGAAGCCGGCTGTCCCTGCCGTGAAGGCGGCAAAACCGAAGAAGCGGTCCGCAGCGGCCAAGCGGCGGACAAAGGGGGAAAAATGATGAAAGGACGGATGGCAGCTTACCTGTCTTGGGCCCTCGGGCTCGTGGTTCTCGCCGGATGTGCGACCGGCGGCAAGATCGGCAAGGAGCCCGCTGTCGGCTCGCCGGTTTCGGCTGCCCAACCCGCCCCCCCGGTGGGGCCCTCTGTGGTGCGCTTCACTGATGGACGGGAAGGCTTTGTCATCAGGGAACCGTCCAGCCTCGATGCGGAGTCGCGCGGCGACTTCGACCACGCCATTGCCCTGATCAAGGAGGCCAACTACCAGAAGGGGAGCGAACTGCTGGAAAAGGTCATCTCACGGGCACCCGGCGTGACCGCGCCCCACATCGACATCGCGATCGCCTACGACCTGATGAACAAACCGGAGCAGGCTGAGCCGCATCTCAAAACCGCCCTGGAACTGGTTGCCGGGCACCCGGTGGCCAGCAACGAATACGGCTTGCTGTTACGCAAGTCGGGACGCTTCGCCGAGGCCAAGGCGATCTATGAAAAATCGCTGGCGGCTTTCCCTGGATATCATCCGATAGACAGAAACCTGGCGATCCTCTGCGACCTGTATCTGAAGGATTCGGTCTGCGCTCTGGAGCATTACGGGAGCTACAGCAAGGCGATGCCCAAGGACAAACAGGTGCAGTTATGGATTGCCGATTTGCAGGCGCGGTCGGGGCATCTGGCCATGCAGGCGAGGTAGCGAGACGGAACCAGAGCCGAAACAAGGGCTGCCCCGTAAGCCCGCTGTGCAAACGGGGGCAAAGGGAGTGCTGTCCGGTTGCTGCCATGCCGGATTTCGAGGGAAATCACGCCGATACCACCTCGCCCTACGGGAAAGGAAAATTTGATTGAGTCGTGGACAACCGCTGCAAGGAGGAAACTATGTGTAGAGTGCTGGTAGTTAGTGTGTGTCTGATCCTGCTTTCGGTGGTCATCATCGGGGCGCAGGAGCCCGCTGCTGAGGGAGCCGGTGACCCGGATGCCAAGATGGTCTCGGGGATGTCTATTCTCGGCAACAAAGAAGCACCGATGTCGCTTTTCATCGTACCCTGGAAAACTTCCGAGCTGGGTGCAGAGACGAACCTTTCGAGAACCCTGAACGAGCACCAGGTGCCGGTGGATCGGGACGTATTCCTGCGGGAACTCGCTTTCTACCAGGTCAGTGCGGCCAACACTACATTCGTACCGGCGACGGTTCCCCGGCTCTTAAGCTTGCGTTAAACACCGCTTCGCGGATCATCCGGCCCGGCAAGGGCAGCAGTCAAGGAGGCAATAAATGCATACGGTAATTAGGTTTTTTCAGATGGGCGGGTTCTTCATGTTCCCCATTTTGCTGGTGCTCGCGGCCGGCATCGCCATTTCGGTCGAGCGCTGGATGCATCTGCACCGCGTCAGGTCGGAAAACCGCAAGATGTGGGACCAGGTACACCCGGTGCTGACCGAGGGCGATTTCGACAAGGCCCGGGAGTTGGTCAACGAGGACAGCTCGGCCATGTCGCAGATGCTGGCGATGGGGTTGGCGCGCCAGGGTGCGGTGAGGCGGCGGGAAGACATAGAAATCGCCATGGAAGAGAGCCTGATGGAGATCATCCCCCAGCTGGAAAAACGCACACCGTACCTGGCACTGCTCTCGAATATCGCCACCCTGTTCGGACTGCTCGGCACCATCATGGGTCTGATCACGGCCTTCACGGCGGTTGCCAGCGCGAGTCCCGCGGAAAAGGCAGCCCTGCTCGCGGCCAGCATTTCCGAGGCGATGAACTGCACCGCCTTCGGTCTCATGTCGGCTATCCCGCTGCTTTTGATCCATGCCCGCCTGACCTCTACCACGGGCCAGATCGTGAGCAGCCTGGAGATGGCATCGGTGAAGGCGCTCAACACCATCTCCATGTTTACCAAGCGCGCATACTGACACATTGCAGGTGTAGCCAAGCACCAATTTCGACAGGAGCCGATTATGGCCAGACGCAGACAGAGAAAGAAGGAACCGCTCGAAACGGATATCATGGAGCTCCTGAACCTGACACCGATGATGGACGTTTTCACCGTTCTGGTGGTTTTTCTGCTCATCACCGCTGTCTTTACCAGTATCACCATCATGGAACTGAGTGTCCCGACCAGCGCCGGCGGATCTGCCGCGACCAGGCCGAACTTTGCCATCGAGGTGATAGTCCGCAAGGCAGGACTGGAGATCGCCAACGGGTCGTCCGTGGAGGCCGTCATTCCCAAGAAGGACGACAAGTACGACCTCGAGAAGCTGTCCGAACTGCTCCGTAGCCTGAAAGCCCAGTATCCGGCAAAGGAAGACGCGACAGTGCTGATGGAGCCGAAGGTCGAATACGATTATCTGGTCCAGGTCATGGATACGGTCCGGGGCGCCGAAATACGGTCGGCAGGGAGGAAGGAGGTCGAGAAAATATCCCTCTTCCCCATGATTTCGATAGGAGACGCACCATGAGAGAAAGCAGGCGTTTAAAACGGATGGAGCGGAACAACCACCGCCGTCAGGCGGCCCTGAACCTGATACCCATGCTGGACGTTCTTTCCGTGCTGGTGTTTTTTCTGCTTTTCCACTCATTCAACGGCGACATGCCGGAGCAGCGGCTCGCGCTGCCCACCTCGGTGGTCGAGACCAAGCCAAGGGGAACGGTGGTGGTCTCGGTCACTCCCGATGCGGTAATGGTCCAGGGCGAGGCCGTGATCAAGACCGCCCAGCTTTTTGATGACCGCGTAGCGACGGTGCGGGAAGTAACGGAGCGGCTGGACCAGATCGACCGCAGTATGAACCGGTCCCGAACTCCGGCAGAAAACGAGAGCAAGGAAATCACCCTGCTGGCCGACAAGACGATTCCGTTCAAAGTGTTGAAAAAAATAATGACGAGCTGCACGGCTTCTGGATATGGGAAAATTTCCCTGGCGGTGATCCAGAAGACGTCGCACGCCTAGCGGGTGTACCGTGAATAAATCGTTACTAGAGCAGGAATTGGCGCCACTGAACGCGCAGATCGAGCTGGTCCGGGAAAAACTTGCCGGGCTTAAGGCCGAGTTGCGCGTGGCAGAGGATGAGTTGGAAACCTTTTCCGACGACCGGCTGCGTTTCGACGCCCTGCGGGAGGCCTGCAACGTCCTGGAGCGACTCGACGAACTGGAAGCAGGCCAGCTCTTCTGGGGAGACCTGCCGGAGTTCAAGGATTCCGCGGGACACCTGGCACGGCTGCGCAGTCGCATCGCCAGCTTCGACCGGGAAATCAGCGGGGTCCTGGAGAAACAGGCGCAGCTTCAGGCGCAGGTCAACCAGCGCTTCGATGAGCTCGACTACCTGCATGAAGAAGTTCACGACGCGCATGCCCGCGACGAGCGGCGCGAGGAGGAATTCGCCATCGTCCGGGAGATCTCCCCGGACCCGGAGCACGAGCTGGTCATGCCCTGGAGCGATGATGCCGAGACCGAGAGGCGCTACCGCCGGGCCATGATGACCGCTTTGTTCCTGAGTCTGCTGCTCAGTATCGTCGTCCGCACGGTGATCCTGCCGGCACCGGTCCGTCCGATCGTTGCCGAGGTTCCGGAGCGGCTGGCGATGATGGTCAGGAAGGAACATAAGAAGCCGGAGCCGGTCAGGAAAACGAAGGAAGAGAAAAAAGAGGAGAAAAAAGAACCGGCCAAGGAAGAGAAGAAGGAAGCTCCCAAGCAGGCAGCCAAGGCCCAGGAAAGGTCGACGGCGGTGCAGGAACGGCCCAAGGCGCCCGCCGAACAGGCGGCCGCACCCAAAAAGTCGCAAAACACAGGTGTGCTCGCCTTCAAGGAGAGTTTCAAGGACCTGATCGACGAGACTCCGGTTGCCAGGCTGGGGGCGGAAGCCCGGCTGAGCAACCCCGCCATCCACGCGGCCGGGCAGGCCCAGTCGAGTCGTAACCTGGTATCGATGCAGGCGGGGGGAGGGGCCAGCGGGGGCAGCTACGCTGCAGTCAGCCGGAATGTCGGCAGCGGCGGCAGCGGCGGGATCGGCAGTGCGGCGGTCGGCCGGAGGGTTGGCGGCGGGGGCAACGATGCCCGGCTGGGCCGCGGAGATGCCGGCTTCACCCAGGTCAAGAGCGGGATTGCAGGCGCGGGGGGCAAGGAGGCCAGGCCACTCAGTTCCGGGGCTCGTCCGGCCCGGACCGACGAGGAGATCCAGATCCTGTTCGACCGTTACAAGGCTGCCCTTTACCGTATCTACAATACCGAGCTGCGTAAGGATCCGACCCTGCGCGGTAAGATGGTGCTGCGGATTTCGATCGAACCGAGCGGGGTGGTTTCCGCCTGCGCGGTGGATTCCAGCAACATGAACGCGGCCGAGTTCTCCACGCAGATCGTCGACAGGGTGAGGAAGTTCAACTTCGGACCCAAAGACGGGGTACCCAAGACGACGATCCTGTATCCCATCGACTTCCTGCCCGCCCGATAAGGCATGGCGGGGAACGGCCGAGCGCCCCGGCCCTGCAGCATTTTCTCATCGGAATAGCGTCCTGAAACGACGAAAAGGCACCCGGCCGGGTGCCTTTTCGTCGCTCTGCGGCAGATCTGGTCGCAACTGGCCACCCTGAACCTGCCACGCACCGGAAATTTCGGGAACCAAAGGGACGTAAGGGGCCAGCAGCGTGCGTCTCACGCGTGAGACGCAAACTGCTGAGTCATATTATCTCGGTGTTCGGTGGTGTTAGGGAAGCGAGGTGTGACAATTCGGCAAGCGAGTTCCCGCGTGTATCTTCCGTTTAATCGAGTTGAGCGACAGCCAATTTATAAGCGATGACAATACATTCAATCTCACGTAACTATTTTCGAAATGGTACGCCTTCTTGAGCAGACTAATATTGTGAATGAAGTCAATGTCGTCACTTGTGATGTTATTGCATTTAGAAGTCTTGTCAGATAATATCTTAATATATTTAAAATAAAGAGCTGCAAAATCAGTCAGATCATCTATTAGCAGCTTCAATTCTTCGAATGAGCAACCTTTTGCAGTCTCACAATAGGCAAAATCGATCCGGCCTATAAGCTTATTGCGAAGTATGTCGATATCCTGCATGAGATGATGATCTATTTTGCCGTAATTGAGAGTCAAGATACTGGTCTCCTGTAAAGGATTGCAGTGATACCGATTTTTAGGCAATAAAAAAGCCGAGACACCAAATATCGTCTTGATATTTCGGCATCCCGGCTGTCTCAATGAGACCCTTTGGGCTTTCCGTCCCACCCTCGCGGATGGTTTAGTATTGTCGCTTATCTGCTAATTTGCTGACAAAATATCTTCTGGTAATATTAATGTCAAGTCATTTTTGGGTTTCAGGCTTTCGATAACGTATAAGTAATACAAACTCTTAGGTTCACTACTGTCTTTAGCTCAGATAGTCAGTGTGGCGATTAAGCGTTAATTAGTATGACGGCGTAATCATAAAGCTTCCGGTCTTTCTTCCCCATGTTTAAGTCGAAAAAACCGATCTCCTAAATTGCAACCATTGGAGGTCCTCGGTAACTACATGCCGGAGGCGCTAGGCCAATCAAGGCGAGACTGCCACGTGCGGTCTCGCCTTGCCGGTTAAGTCCGAACCTGGTGCGTAAAGGGGCGCCTCTGCCTCTAGACCTTCGACCTCAGGTACATCTCCTCGACCTTATCCCTGGCCCAGGGCGTCCTTCTTAAGAACTTGAGGCTGGAGGCAATGCTGGGGGCGTGGGTGAAGCAGCGAATGTCGATCCGCTTTCCCAGCTCTTCCCAGCCTAACTCCTGCACCAATTCAGTGAGAATCATCTTCAAAGTGACCCCGTGCAGCGGGTCGGTTGGCAGTTGGTCGGTCATCGTTTCATCCTGAATTTGAGGTGGACTGCACGTCGAGGCAAAGAGGCGTACGCTTCATATGGCTGATTTGCCGGAGCAAGTCAACGAAATCAACAATCGCCACGACCATCTGTTCCCTCGCCGATACACGTCCATCCCTTCGTCTGACTTTTGAAAGCTGAACGGTTTGCCCGATTCGGCGTTCCCCGCATTGTGCCGCGCGGAAACAGAGCGCCGCCCGAAGCGGGTGACGTCTGAGAAACCTGGGCCGCCATCCCGCTGTGTATGTTTAATGAACTTCCCCTTGGACTCCCCCCGTCCCCTTCCTCCCTCGACAACGGGAACCGGATAGGATAAGCTGCCCCGTCAGCGCTGGGACCCGGCGTGCCCGTACCGAGCCATCTTGGCAACCCTGCGCCAGATTCGACGTCGAGCCTGGCCAATAGCTACCCTTGCTGCGCGTGGTTCGATTTCAGGACTAGCTCGGCGAGGCGAAACGCCGGAATCACGGTGGATTCATTAAGTTAAACCCACGCAATGGGGTGCGAAGGCCCATAACGCCATCACAAAAAGAACAGATGAGGTCGGGCATGGTAATCGAGGATGGTAGGACCGTAGCCAACGTTTATGAAACAGCGGCGGAAATTCTCTCAAATCATGAACAGATGCAGGCCGACTTCAACGTCGAGATTCTCAGCAAGTTTCCCTTCGCCGCCTGGATGAAAGACAAGGAAGGCCGTTATCTGGCAGCCAATATGAAATTGGCGGAGTACCTGGGACTCGCATCCCCGGATCTGCTCATCGGGAAAACCATTCATGAATTTTTCCAGCCGGAGATTGCCGGCCTGATTTCTTCTGAAATTCAGGATGTGCTGACCAGCGGCAGCACGAAACGGATCGAGCGGCAATACACCGTGACTACCGGAGATCGCTGGTTTGAGATTTACCAGTCGCCCCTCACCAACGACGGGCAATTGGTCGGCATCGTAGGGTGCGCGTGGGATATCACCGAACGCAAGCTGATGGAGCGGGCCCTGGTCGAGAGCGAAGAGCGCTACCGCAGGGTCGTCGAGGTTTCCCCGGAAGCGATATTCGTCCACAGCGGGGGACGCTTCGTCTTTATGAACCTGGCAGCGGCCCAACTCCTGGGCGCGGAAAAGCCGGAGGATCTTTACGGCCGCCGCGCGCTTGATTTCGTCCATCCTACCATGCAGGACCTGGTCGCGGAGCGTATCAAGAACGCCTGGTTCCATGGCGACAATCCCCTTATCGAAGAGGAGCTGGTTCGGCTGGACGGTTCAACCGTACTGGTCGAGATGGTCTCGGTATATTTCAAATACAACGGGGCAGATTCAGTCCTGGCTATCGCCCGCGACGTCACCGAAAAAAGGAAAATGGTGGACGAAATGGTCAAGGCACAGAAACTGGAATCGCTTGGCGTGCTGGCCGGTGGAATTGCCCATGACTTCAACAACATCCTTATGAGTATCATCGGCAACGCCGACATGGCTTTGATGCGTGTCACCCCCGAGTCTCCTGTTATCGGCAACCTGCGTCAGATCGAACAGGCGGCGGCCAAGGCTGCCGACCTCGCCAGGCAGATGCTGGCCTATTCGGGCAAGGGGAAGTTCGTGGTGGAACAGATCGACCTGAACTGCCTGATCCGCGAGATGCTGCACATGCTGGAAGTCTCCATCTCAAAGCACGCCGTGCTCAGGCTGGACCTCAACTCCAACCTCCCGACGGTGGAAGCCGACGCCACCCAGATGCGCCAGGTCATCATGAACCTGATCATCAACGCCTCGGAGGCCATCGGCGAACGAAGCGGGGTCATCGCCATCACCACTGGCTGCCTCGACTGCGACGACAGCTACCTGAAGAACGTCTGGCTCATCGACAATATCAGCGAGGGGCTGTACATCTACCTCGAGGTGGCGGATACCGGCTGCGGCATGGACAAGGAAACCATGGGAAAGGTCTTCGAGCCGTTCTTCACCACGAAGTTCACTGGCAGGGGGCTCGGCATGGCCGCTGTCATGGGCATCGTGCGCGGACACAAGGGGGCGATCAAGGTCTACAGCGAACCGGGAAAAGGTTCGACCTTCAAGATACTGTTGCCCGCTTCGGGGAAACCGGCCCAGATTTTCAACCCGGAAGCCTTTGCCGATGCATGGAAGGGAACCGGTACGGTCCTTTTGGTTGACGACGAGGAAACCATACGGGCGATCGGTAGGGATATGCTGCAGACCATAGGGTTTAACGTGATAACAGCCAATGACGGCAGGGAAGCCGTCGATATCTTCAAGGCGAACCCGGAAATCGGGTTGGTGATCCTCGATCTCACCATGCCCCACATGGACGGCGAGCAGTGCTTTCGCGCACTGAAAAAAGCCAGGGCCGACGTCAAGGTGATCATTTCCAGTGGTTACAACGAGCACGAGGTGACCCAGAAATTTGCCGGCAGGGGGCTGGCCGGATTTATCCAGAAACCCTACAAGTTATCGGTGCTTATGGAAGCCATAAAGGCTGCAATGGCCAGGGGGAGCATCAAGGGGGGAGGGTAGAGGTTCGCTAGCCATCCCGCGTCATCAGGGGGGATCTTCCGATTCAATCTTTATCCGTATAGTGCCTCTCATGACAAGTTGGACAGATACAGTGGCTGAACTGTGCATCGGTATGTTCACTGAAATATTGTTCAATCCCCAGCCACGAATCATTGGCATTGCGTAGACTCTTGCAATGCATGCAGATCGATATCATTCCCTCCAGTCGCCGGATACGCGCAAGCGATGTTTCCAGTTCCTCTTTCTGGCGGATTACCAGGTCCCTCTGTTCGCGGATCAGGTCGTTTTTGCGCTTCAATTCCAGCTGATTACGGACCCGGAGCTGTAACAGCTTAAGATTGAACGGTTTCCTTAAATAATCTATGCCGCCTGCCTCCAGTCCTTCGGATTCGCCCTCAAAAGTATCCATAATCGTGAGGAATATGATCGGGATGTCGCAGGAGTTCTGCTCCTCCTTTATGACGCGCGCGACTTCAAAACCGTTAATGCCAGGCATGATGACGTCGAGCAGGATCAAATCTGGTGCACACGTCCTGACTTTCTCTATCGCTTCGAAACCGTTGCGCGCGACCTCGACCCTGTAGTCGTCCCCCAGCGCCGACTCCAGCAACAAGGCATTCACCTGTTCGTCATCGACTATCAAAACGCAGTGTCTGGCTTTATCCATGATCTCTGCCTCACGGGCTCGGTGTACCGGCATGAGCACCTGCTGGCCATAAGGAAATGTTGAAAGGGTATGTAGTCTCTTTCGGGATGAACCGGGTAATACTTTAAATTATAATTGGTCTTTCCCATCGATGACCCTCCGGCCAAGCTCGGCGACTTCTGGGAACAATGGGCACGCCGGCCTCTCCCCTCCCTCTTTGACTCTTTGCCCCGCACCACGTAAAAAGCCCCCGGGGCCATCCCGGGGGCTTTTTACGTGGTGCGGGTGTCAAGGATGTGAGGGATGAGGGATCAAGCCGTCCGATTGGCGAGGTGTGCTGCCTCTTCGACAACCTCGCAGCTCTCTTGTACCACCCGGTTTCTACCCTCTGATTTGGCGCGGTAAAGAGCCATGTCGGCAGCTTCCACCAGCGCCTTTCTGCTGGTCTCGCCATTAGGGACCATGGTAGCCACACCCGCGCTGATCGTCACCGCGTCGCATACCATGGAATGGGCATGGGGTATGTTGAGGGATTGAACGCATACCCTGCATTTCTCGGCAATGGCGGTGGCGGCGGTAAGCTCGGTGTCGGAAAGGAGGACCGCGAATTCTTCGCCTCCGTACCGTGCGGAAGTATCGCCGGGGCGCTTGGCAACCGAGCGGACTTTTTGAGCTACCAGACGGATACAGTCGTCGCCAGCTTGATGACCGTAGGTGTCGTTGAAATTCTTGAAATAATCGATGTCGATCAGTATCAGTGAGATGGGGGTGGCCGAACGCATTGCCCGCATCCATTCCTGGTCGAGCATGAGATCGAAATGACGGCGGTTCCCAAGAGTGGTCAGCGCATCGGATATGGAAAGACGACGCAACTCCTCGCTTGCTCTTTGGAGCTGCCGATTCTCATGCCCTAGAAGGATGTTGTTCAGGAAGTCTCGCCGCAGATAGTTCTCCATGAGGCAGTTGGAGAAGGATCCAATGATGACTGTTGCAACTATGGTGAAAGTGTTCTGCACAATGTGGTTTACATCGGTATGGGTGGCGAAGTTTGCAACGAGCTCGTAGGCTGCGAGAGTAGCCACGGCCCACGTTATGGCGTAATAAAGCCTGAAACTGACGAAGGTAAATGCTCCCATGATCAAGAGCAGAATCCCTGAATAATAGTAATTTTGCGCTGGCATCGGATCGAAATATACCATTCCCACGATGCCAAGACTTCCCGTCAGCATCACAAACCAGAGCACTGGTTGCATGAATCGGCGGAGCTTGTTCATATAGGTAAATGCCAGTGCTGCGGAAATCATCGGACAGATCACCGCATAACGAATGAACCACATGTGGTTCCTGTCGTGCGGGGGCAGTTGCATATCGACAATCCCGAAGAGGGCATACAGAAACATGCCGGTCAGAAGGGCAACCCTGACGTGCTTCAAGGTATTCCGGTAATAATATTCCTTGAACGCGGATTCGAACGTTTCGGGGAAACGAAGGATCCTAAGCCCACTCCGTTTTAATTTCTCGTTGGCCGTGAGGATCATCTCCATATCGGAATCATCGACCTGCAAGCCGGTATCCATAGTTTCTTTATACATGCTCACCCACTCCAACCAGAAGATCGATTTGGAAACGAACCGGCGCTGTCCGTGACTGTATTTTCAATCATTCTCGTTATTTCGAATGTTTCCATGAGATCTGTCGCGATCGATGGGATCCAGTGCTGCAAATTCTGAGATATCCTTCATAACAGAAAAGTGCGAAGAACGCAACTTGACGCTCGTCCAAAGCACACGTCCGTGTAGGGATAATTCCGATGCTAGACCTGAAGCTTCTTTTATTAGATTTTATTAAATATGCTGGCAAGTTCGTTGTGTTTTGTCCCAACCTGGTTTGATAGTTTTGTGTCACATTATCCAGTGACTGCACCGGCAAGAGCAAAACCTGAGTAATCTAGGAAGCAAAATCCTGGGGCCCAAGATTTTTTACAGGATCGAACGCCGTCCATGTGTGGGCGTTTTTCGTGCAGAATGTAGTTTGCTCAATGTACCTTTTTTCGGGGAGTGGTTAGAGCGTGTTCATGTAATCGTGCGTTGCTAAGTGATCTTGCTGTGGCATTATTGCATGCATGCTACGCCAAGCTCACATAGATGCCGCTGGTACACTGCATCAGAGAACCTGCCGCGGCCTCGAACGGAAGAACTTTTCGAGACGGGGTCAACCCCCATTCCCTTCTTTCCGCCTCAGTGTCGTATCGCAGAAATCCTTAAACCCGCCGCTTTGCCCGGGCGCTCACCCCAAACCATTGCCATCTGTTGCTTCGTACCTGGTCGTGAGAAGGAGCAACCGTGCACAAGATTGATAGCGTCCATAGATGGCTCCTCACCAGAATTGGGCTTCTCTGGCTCATCTTGTCGCTTGTGATCGGTGGGTTGGTCAATCATCTGGGCAATGTCCGCTTGGACAAGCATGTTGTGAACATGGCGAAAAGTGAAACGGCGGACTATAAGGAGGCCGTGGCGGCCTACCTGAGGTCTCCCTCACCCAAGTCCCTTGCCGATCTCAACCGCAGGATTCAGGTGGTGATCAAAGGGGATAACCTGATCGCCGTTGAATTCTACGGGTCCGACTCGCATAAGATCACCGAGGCTGTCAAACCGCACGCCAAGGAGGTCGAGGCCAAACTCCCCAAGCATGGCAGCGAATTTGCCGAGGAACACGGCATCCTCTGCACCAAGCTTTTACTGGATCGGGATACCTATCTAAGAGTATTTGTTCCACTTTTCAGCGACAACGGGACCAAGATCGGTTACCTGGAGGGAATCTACCATGCGCCGGCAGAGATCATCGCCCAGATCAAGCAGCAGACCCTCTGGTCGTTGATCCTGGTTGTGCTGGTCATTTTCTCCACGAGCCTCGCGCTGTATCCCTTGATCATTCGCCTGAACCGGAAATTGGTAGATTACTCCAACAACCTGGCACTCACCAACATCGGGATGTTGAAGGTCCTGGGAAGCGCCATCGCCAAGCGCGACAGCGACACCAATGTCCACAATTACAGGGTCACGCTCTACTCGGTGCGCATCGGAGAGAGGCTGGGGCTTTCGCACACCGCGATGCAGGGCCTCATCAAGGGGGCCTTCCTGCACGATCTGGGCAAAATCGCCATTGCCGATGCGATCTTGCACAAACCGGGAAACCTCACCGACCAAGAGTTCGAAATCATGAAGAGCCATGTGCGGCATGGGGAGGATATAGTCCGTGGGTACGACTGGCTGAAGGACGCGCTTGACGTGGTGCGCTGTCACCATGAAAAATTCAACGGCAGCGGCTATCCCGAAGGGCTGACCGGGGACGCTATCCCGTTAAACGCACGGATATTCGCCGTGGCGGACGTTTTCGACGCCTTGACCTCCAAACGTCCCTACAAGGAAGCCTTCAGCTTCGACGTCTCGATGGATATCCTGCAAAGTTCGACGGGGAGCCATTTTGACCCGGAAGTCGCCCGGCTCTTTGTCGACCAGGCTGTTGTGCTGCATCGGGAGATCTGCCACGACGAAGAGGCGACGCTGCACAAAAAGCTGGAGACGTGCATCGCTCAATACTTCTGAACTGCAAAGCGGCGCTCCCAGGTCGAGCGCTTGAATGGACCCCTACAGCCAAGGGCCGTTTGGTAGGGAGCGGCCGACCGGGATGCATCCGGTACGTCGCCGGATGCACCCCAGGTCGTTCAACGACTATCGACGCTCATCATACCAGCCATGGTGCCTGCCACCATGCTCGCCGCGATAACCACCGTCCCACGGCACGACAATACATCCCGACAATACGACAGGCAGCAAAATAAGCGACAGCAGGTACCTCGTACGTTTTTTCATCTCCATTCTCCTTTGGGACCGGAATCGGTCGTCCCCAGGAAAGATCCGATTGCTACTGGATTCACGATAGACGAAAAACGAGGAGGCAATGTGGAGGAAATGAGGATTCCTGACGGGCGATCACATGTCGAAAAGGTAATCGGCCTCGGCAAGGCCGGAGTTGCCATTGCTTAATTCGGGCGTCTCGGGCAGGATCACGGTGTAGGAGAGCCTGCTGCCGACGCGCGTAAGCTGGTCGGGTATCGCCAATTCATCTCGTTGCCGTTACTCTCACAGGGACACATGTGCGGTACTACTTCGCATGGGAGACTCTCAGAGGGAAACAGCGACTGCTGTCATTTCTCGCATTCCATGCAGCGTTTGATATAATTGCTGACTGAGGACCTTAGGTTCTTTGAAAGGGAGGTGGGGGCATGAAGACACCAAAAAGGGTAATCCATTATTGCTTCGCAGTGTCACTCGTTGCAGGACTTGCAGGCGGCAGTTTGGCCTTTGCTGCTGAGGGTGCCTTGCCGGCCGAGTCAGGCAAGGCACTTAGTGAGATGCCGGTTCTGACTGGGAATGAGTGGCAGGCTCTGCAAACTGAATCGAAGATGGCATTTATCCTGGGCGTCGGGCACGTGGTGACGATCGAGGAGAACGTGATCCTGAAGCATCCCGAACTGAAAAGGAAGGGCTTTTCGGCAAAGCTTTCGGAAGGGCTGGCCGGGGTGCCGATGGATACCATAGTCCGGACTGTTGACGAGTTCTACCAGAAAAACCCCGACGAGCTTGATCTGCCGGTGATGGGAGTCATCTGGCGGCAGCTCGTAAGGCCCAAACTGAAAACTGGCATCGCGGATCAACCGCTTACCAGCCAAACCGGACCGTAGGAGCCAGAGATCCGGTGAAGGAGGCCAGTTATGAAGCTTTTAAGATATTTGGCAGTTGTTGTGTTGGCAGCAGTAACCTTCGGATGTGTAGGCATGTCGCGGCAGCAGCAGGGAACGTTGAGTGGAGGAGCCATCGGCGCCACGGGTGGAGCCGTGCTCGGGGCCATCAGTGGCGGCAGTCCGGCAGTCGGAGCCGTAGTGGGTGGTGCCGCCGGCGCCCTTACCGGCTACATTCTCAGCGGCCCAGAGGACAGGCGCTACTACAGACGCAGGTAAGCTGCCTAGGGATTGAGAGCCATAGCGGGACTGGAAACCGGCAACTTAAACGAAGAAGCTGGACCGTGAGCCGGTTAACGTGGACCAAAGCCGTCCGGCCTGAAACACCGGACGGCTTTACCGGTCTCAGCCGGTCTGCTGAAGGGGGATATGTAGAAATATCAAGAAAAAGTGTTGATCGGTGCTCCTGGATATGATTTACTGCATCTCTAATGAGAGCGTTTGGCCTCAGTACCGTATCCGTTAGATAACGTCAAAAGGAAGATTCGGCAGCATGAAACAACTCCTCGTTACGCTCCTCCTCGTGGCAACCGTTACCAGCACCGCGTATGCCGCAATAAAAGTTATCGGAAAAGGAGACGTCATAAACCTTGACACGTCTTCCTTCCCGCCGGCCATGAAGGCGAACTATGAGATCTTCCGGGTCAGATGTGCCCAGTGCCACACACTGGAGAGAGCTATCACCGCCATTCAGACCGGCGTGGCGCCCGTCTCCGGGGGGACCTTCGACAGCAACGCCGTCAGGGGCCATGGCGTGAAGATGCTCAGGAACTCCGACATGACGAAAGCCGAGGTAAAATCGTCGGTTGAACTGGTGAACTTCCTCCTGGCTGAAAAGGGACGCTGATTGGGCTACCGCCGGGGGAGGTCCCCGCAGTAATCCGGTCCACGGTTTTGGATCAGTCCCCGAAACAAGTTCACGCCTTCATAGCGACTATTTTCCACTCAGTGCCGCTTTCACCGTTTTCAGCGTGTTTATGTTTTTTTGAAGAGCGCCGACGTTTTTCTCCATATCGGTGATCGCTGTGCCGAGTTGGGCAACACTGCCGACGATTCCCCCGCTACCCGCTGCCCTCTGCATCAGCTCTTCCCCGATGTCTCCGAACTGCGCATGTGCACTGTGATCAGTCATCGAACCACAGAGGTAACCTGCACCGAAGATACCGGCAACCATTCCGACGCGCACACTGTTGAGAAGAGTTTTACGTGACATAGTACGTCTCCTTTCGTTGTGACTGTTAGAGAGAGGGGCCCCCTTGTTTATGCTGTTGGGACGAGTATATATCAGTATGGAACCGTCGCCACTCGTGGCCTGCGGGCCGGTGTCATCCAGTGGCACGGAAGGCAATGCGGTCTTGCATTTTGGCAGCGTAGGGGGTACATTGAAGCGCCCTAACGCAGTGCCAATGCTAAAAAGATCCTTGCGAGCCAGATCATGAAAGCCTTTTCGATCGTTCTGATAATTGCCTATCTGATGCTTCCCTCCATCTCTTTCGGGCACCCCTGTGAGGATATTTCACTCGATCTAGAATATGGCAGCGCCGCAGTTGCCCAGTCCGACGACTGTCCCGTCAACTTCGATTCCGACCATTGCGAAACGACCTTCTGCTGCGCCGCACACCTTCCCGTATCCTCGATTGCCCCGCTTTACCCCGGCTCTACCGGCACACAGCCGTCGGTTGAGCTTCTTCTGGTGCTGCCACGCGTCAGCGACCGGATTTTTGTCCCGCCTCAAAACCGTCCCGAAAGCACACTCCGCAGCTAAACTGCACATCGGTAACGCCACCACATTCGGCAGCGAAGAAAATCTGTAATGACTGGTTGCGCAACAACTGAAGCGGTTGGTCGTGGCTCTCATCGGCACGGCGATCTTGTTATCGGAAAAGAGTAAGGACCAAAATGAACCGAACTTCCAAAGTCATCCTGACGTGCGCCGCGTTGCTGCTTCTGTGCACCGCCTGCGCGGCTAAAAAAGAAAAACCCAAAGTGAAACCCCCCGTCCCGGTAAAGGTGACCCCGGCGCAGCTTAAAGATATGCCGATACAGGTAAAAGCCATCGGCAACATCGAGGCGTTCACCAGCGTTGCCATCAAGTCGCAGATAGACGGGCAGATCGCCCGGGTCCATTTCCAGGAAGGGAGCGACGTCCGGCAGGGGGACTTGCTGATCAGCATCGACCCGGCGCCGTTTCAGGCAACCCTCAGCCAATGCGAGGCGGCCCTGGTGCGCGACCAGGCCCAGGCCAGATTTGCCCGGGAGCAGGCGAGCCGTTACCGGGGGTTGCTGCAGGACGGCATCGTCACCAAGGACCAGTGCGATTCCCTGGAGTCCAATGCCGCTTCACTTGCCGCAACCGTCGCCGCTGACCGCGCCACGGTCAAAAGCGCCAGGATCCAGCTCGGCTACTGCTCCATCCGCTCCCCGGTATCCGGCCGGACCGGCACCGTGGCGCTGCACCCGGGGAACCTGGTGAAGGCCAACGACCTGTCGATCGTGACGGTCAACCAGGTGAGCCCGATCTACGCCACCTTTTGCATCCCGGAAAAGTTCCTGGCCCAGGTGAAGCGGGCCATGGCGGGCAACGAACTGAAGATTGCAGCGGTGATCCCCAACGAACCGGGAAGCGCGGAGGCTGGCACGGTCAGCTTCCTGGACAGCTCGGTGAACGCCGCCACCGGCACGATCAAGTTGAAGGGCGTCTTCGCCAACCGTTCCAGAAAGCTCTGGCCGGGGCAGTTCACCGATGTCGTCCTGACGCTCGGGCGGCGCAAGGATGCGGTGGTTGTCCCGACCAACGCGATCCAGACGGGCCAGCAGGGGCAGTTCGTGTACGTGGTACGACCTGATCGCACGGCGGAGATGCGCCCGGTGACGGTGGCCGCGGCGGACGGGGCGGAAACGGTCGTTGAGCAAGGGGTGGCCTCGGGTGAGACCATCGTGGTGGACGGGCAACTGCGGCTCGCCCCCGGGGCGCGCGTCGACACCGGCAACCCGAACCCGGCCAAAGGGAAAGGGCCATGAACATAGCCGACCTCTTCATCCGCAGGCCGATCATGACCTCCCTCGTCATGGTCGCCATCTTCATCTTCGGGGCGGTGGCCTACCGGCTTTTGCCGGTGAACGACCTCCCGAACGTCGACTTCCCGACCATCCAGGTGAACGCCAACCTGCCCGGCGCCAACCCGGATACCATGGCAGCGGCGGTGGCGACTCCGCTCGAGAACCAGCTCTCCACCATTGCCGGCGTCGATTCCATGAGCTCGACAAACGGCGTCGGCACCACGAGGATCACGCTGCAGTTCAACCTGGACCGCGATATCGATGCGGCCGCCCAGGATGTGCAGGCGGCCATTTCGGCCGCCAGCCGGTCGCTTCCCAAGACCATGACGACGCCGCCGTCGTTTCGCAAGGTGAACCCCGCGGACCAGCCGGTCCTCTACCTGGCCCTCAGCTCCCCAACGCTGCCGCTCTCCGCGGTCGACGAGTATGCCCAGAGCATGATCGCCCGGCGCATCTCCACCATAAGCGGCGTGGCCCAGGTGAATGTGCACGGCTCCCAAAAATACGCCGTGCGGGCCCAGGTCGACCCCAAGGCGCTCGCCTCCCGCAGAATAGGCATCGACGAGGTGGCGCAGGCGATCGACGCCGCCAACGTCAACATGCCGACCGGGACCCTGGACGGGGCAAAGCAGGCCTTCACCATCGAGGCGAACGGGCAGATGTTCAAGGCGGCCGCCTACCGCCAGATGGTGGTCGCCTACCGGGACGGCTCCCCGGTTCGCCTCGGGGAACTCGGCCAGGTCATCGACACCGTCGAGGACACCAAGACCGCAGGCTGGTACAACAACTCCCGCGCCATCGTCCTGACCATCCAGCGCCAGCCCGGCACCAACACGATCGAGGTGGTGGACAGCGTAAAGAAGCTGTTACCCACGTTCCGCAGCCAGATGCCGGCATCGGTCGAACTGAACGTGCTGTTCGACCGCTCCAGCCTGATCCGCGAATCGATGCACGACGTCAAGTTCACCCTCTGCCTGACCATCGCGCTCGTCATCATGGTGATCTTCCTCTTCCTGCGCAACCTCTCCGCCACCGTCATTCCAGCGCTGGCGGTGCCGATGTCCATCGTCGGCACCTTCTCCGTCATGCACCTGCTCGGGTTCTCCATCAACAACCTCTCCATGATGGCGCTCACCCTGGCGGTCGGCTTTGTCGTGGACGACGCCATCGTCATGCTGGAGAACATCGTCAGGCACATGGAGCTTGGGGCCAGCGCCCGGGAGGCCGCCCACACGGGATCCAAGGAGATTGGCTTCACCATCGTTTCCATGACCATTTCGCTTGTAGCGGTCTTCATCCCGGTGCTTTTCATGGGTGGCATCCTCGGCCGTCTGCTGAACGAGTTCGCCATCACCATCAGCGTTGCCATCCTGGTTTCCTGTTTCGTTTCCCTGACCCTCACCCCCATGCTCTGCAGCCGTTTCCTGAAGCCGTCGGCCTCGGCCAGCCACGGCAGGAGCTACCTCCTTCTGGAGCGCTTCTTCGACGGCATGCTCGCGCTCTACCAGCGCTCGCTGAAACAGGTCCTCAACTACCGGCGCGCCACCCTGGTCCTGACGATCCTGCTCACGGTGGTCACGGGCTGGCTTTTCACCGTCATCCCGATGGGATTCCTGCCGACCGAGGACACCGGCCGGCTGAACGCCAGCACCGAGACGGCCCAGGGGTCCTCCTTCGCCGAGATGAAGCTGCACCAGGAGGCCGTGGCCGCCGTCATCGCCAAGGATCCCAACATCGAGGGCTTCATGTCCTCCATCGGGGGAGGCAGCGGCAGCAATACCGGCCGATTCTTCATGCGGCTCAAACCGCGCGGCGAGCGCAAGCTTTCCGCGGAAGAGATCATCCAGGAGCTGCGGCCGAAGCTTGCCAAGGTGCCCGGGATCAGCGTCTTTCTGAGGAACGTCCCCTCGATCCAGATCGGAGGGACCGCTTCCAAAAGCATGTACCAGTACACCCTGCAGGGGCAGGATATCGACGAACTGTACCGTTCGGCCGCCGACTTGGAGACCAGGCTGCGCCAGGTGCCGGAGCTTATGGACGTGACCAGCGACCTGCAGATCAGCAATCCGCAGGTGCATGTCGAGATCAACCGCGACAAGCTGGCCGCGCTCGGCCTGAGCATGTTGCAGGTGGAGGATGCGCTGGGCTATGCCTACGGCTCGCGCCAGGTCTCCTCCATCTTCGCCCCGACCAACCAATACCAGGTCATCCTGGAACTGGACCCGCTCTACCAGGGGGACCCGGCCGCGCTCAGCATGCTCTATCTCCGCGCCAAGACCGACCAGCTTGTTCCGCTTGAGACGGTTGCGGCCATCTCGAAGACGATCGGCCCCCTGGCGGTCAACCATCTGGGACAGCTTCCGGCGGTGACCATCTCGTTCAACCTGCGTCCCGGCGTGGCCCTGGGAGACGGCATGAAGCTGATCGACAAGGTCGCCGACGCGGCGCTGCCCCCATCGGTCAGCACCAGTTTCCAGGGGACCGCCCAGGCCTTTCAGGCCTCGTTTCGAGGGTTGTGGCTTCTGCTCATCATCGCGATATTCGTGATCTACGTGGTCCTCGGGGTGCTCTATGAGAGCTACATCCACCCGATCACCATCCTGTCCGGCTTGCCGGCAGCCGGTTTCGGGGCACTGATCACCCTGATGACCTTCGGCTGCGACCTCAACATCTACGGCTTTGTCGGGATCATCATGCTGCTTGGCATCGTGAAGAAGAACGCCATCATGATGATCGACTTCGCCCTGGAGGCCGAGAGAACGGAAGGGATGCGGCCCTTGGATGCGATCTACCAGGGTGCCATCGTCCGTTTCAGGCCGATCATGATGACCACCATGGCGGCCCTGATGGGGACGCTTCCCATTGCACTGGGTTTTGGGGCAGGGGGGGAGTCGCGGCAACCGCTGGGGCTCGCGGTGGTCGGCGGGCTCTTGACTTCGCAGCTCTTGACCCTCTACATCACGCCGGTGGTGTACTACTACATGGACGAGCTTTTGGCCAGGGTGCGGCCGCGCCAGAGCGCCCTGGCGCAACGTGCCGCCGCTGCCGAACTGGAGATGCCGTAGTTGACTCTCGGCCCGAAATGCAGCCGTTGATCGCCGGAGCCGGAGCTTTCAAGCCGACAAATCGGATGTCAACTGGTGAGCGAACCGGGAAGTAGCCCTGGAAGCACGAAAGCTAGAAGCACGCAAGGCCAGCGAACGCCGCTGGCCTTGCGTCGTCTGGTGGAACTGTTTACTTCGCCACCGCAAGTCCACTGTCGTCGGAAATGACAACATCCTTACTGCGTTCCTGTCCGCCTCTCGACGATTCAAAACCCGAAAGTCCCCGCCCCTTGCACGGACGCATCGATCATGATGCCGTGCTAACGTAAATGCCGGTTGTTCCCTTGCTTGAGCGAAATATACTTTACTGTGTCCCTAAAGCTTTCCTGGGACGGCCCCGCCCTCGCGTGAACCGGCGCAAGCCGCTGCCGTGGCGGCTTGCGCAACCGGAACGGGAAGGATGACAGTACCTGTAACGGTAACGGCCCGTGCCTCTTCGTGAACGGTTGGAGGCGCGGCCTGCTGAACTTATAGAGGTGGATCATGTCGCTTTTCGCACACGTTTCCCTCCCCCGTTTTCCATGGATGAACACCGCCCGCTGCTGCGCCGTAACCGCCTGCTGCCTCGGGCTCCTAACCACTTCCTGCCACAAGCAAAAGCCCCCGCCGGCTCAGCCGCCCGAAGTCGAGGTGGTGCCGGTCACCCGGAAGGACCTCCCGACCATCCACGAATGGGTCGGCACGGCCGACGGCCTGGTGAACGCCACCATCAGGGCGCAGGTCTCAGGCTACCTGGTCCGCCAGTCCTACCACGAGGGGGACCTGGTCAGGAAAGGGCAGGTGCTCTTCGAAATCGACCCGCGTTCCTTCAAGGCCGCGCTGGACCAGGCGCAGGGCACCCTGGCACAGATGGAAGCCGTCAACGCCAACGCCCGCGCCAACCTGGCCCGGGTCCGCCTGCTCGCCTCCCAGAACGCCCTCAGTAAAAAAGACCTGGACGACGCCATCGCTTCGGAGAGTTCCTCGCGGGCACAGGCGCTGAGCGCTCGCGCCGCGGTGGAGAACGCGCGCCTGAACCTGGGCTTCACCAAGGTCACCTCCCTCATAAGCGGCATGGCCGGCCTGGCCCGTGCGCAGGTCGGCGACCTGGTCGGTCCCAGCGTCCAGGGGGGCGAGCTCACCACGGTCTCCACCATCAACCCGATCAAGATCTACTACACCGTCAACGAGCAGGCCTACATCGACTTCATGCGTCGCTTCTCCTCGGAAGCGGCCGGGCTTGATGCGGCGAAGAAGCTGCGCGTCCAGCTTATCCTGGGGGACGGCTCGCCCTATCCCTACCCGGGGAGCTTCTTTGCCATCGACCGGCAGGTCGACGTGCGCACCGGCACGCTCAGGGTCGCCGCTCTTTTTCCCAATCCGAGGAACCTCTTGCGGCCCGGGCAGTTCGTCCGGGTGCAGGTGTACTTGGGCGTCCGGCAGGGTGCGCTGGTGGTTCCGCAGCGCTCGGTCCTGGAAATCCAGGGGAACTACCAGGTGGCGGTGGTCGGCAACGACAACCGGGTGGAGCTCCGTCCGGTGACGCCCGGCGAGCGGGTGGGGCGGCTATGGGAAATGACCAAGGGGTTGCGACCGGGAGAACGGGTGATCGCCGAGGGGCTGCAGAAGGTGAAAACGGGGACCCTGGTCAGGCCGCGCCCGTTCGACCCGAACTTCGTGCCGCCTCCGCAGGGGGCCGCCCAGCCCGCAGGCGGGAGGAGGTAGCCCATGTACCGCTTCTTTATCAGGCGCCCCATCGTGGCGATGGTCATCGCGATCATAACAGTCATCGTCGGCTTGGTCGCCATGGCCGGGCTGCCGGTGGCCCAGTACCCGAACATCGTCCCGCCGGAGGTGCTGGTCCAGGCCAACTACCTGGGAGCCGACGCCCTCACCATCGAGCAATCGGTGGCCACGCCGATCGAACAGCAGATGAGCGGCGTGGACAACATGAACTACATGTTTTCGCTCAACCCCAACAACGGGTTGATGCGGCTCACGGTCAACTTCGATGTGAAGACCGACCCCAACACGGACCAGGTGCTGGCGCAACTGCGCGAGGCCCAGTCCGAGCGGCAGCTCCCGACCGACGTGCGAAACCTGGGCGTCACGGTGCAGAAGTCCCTGTCGGCGCCGCTTGCGCTCATCGCGCTCTACTCCCCCAAGGGGACCTACGACGCCACATTCCTTGCCAACTACGCCTACATCAACCTGGTGGACGAGCTGACCCGGGTCAGGGGGGTGGCGAGCGTCACCGTCTTCGGCGCCGGCCAGTACGCCATGCGCTGCTGGGTGCGCCCCGACCTTCTGGCCAAGCTCAACATCACCGTGCCCGAGATCGTCGAGGCATTGCAGAAGCAGAACACGGTGAACCCGGCCGGCCAGGTGGGGAGCGAACCGAGCCCGCCCGGCCAGGAGTTCACCTATGCCATCCGCGCCCAGGGGCGGCTGGAAACGCCGGAGGATTTTGGGCAGATCGTCCTGCGCGCCACGCCGGGCGGCTCGCTGGTGCGCCTGAAAGATGTGGCGCGGCTCGAATTGGGAGCGCAGGACTACAACATCCGGGGGCGCTTCAACGGCAGGCCTGCCGCCATCCTGGCGCTCTATCAGTTGCCGGGGACCAACGCCCTCGACGCGGTGAACGGCGCGAAAAAGGTGATGGCCAAGCTGAAACCCTCGTTCCCCGGCGACCTCGACTACGGCATCGCCCTCGACACCACCCGCTCGGTCACCGCCGGCCTGCACGAGATCGTGGTGACCCTGGTGATCGCGGTCATCCTGGTAATCCTCGTGGTCTTCGTCTTTCTCCAGGGGTGGCGGGCGACGCTGATACCGATTATCGCGGTGCCGGTCTCCCTGATCGGCACCTTCGCCTTTTTCCCCGTGCTGGGCTTTTCCATCAATCCCATCGCCCTCATGGGCCTGGTGGTTGCCATCGGTCTCGTGGTGGACGACGCCATCGTGGTGGTCGAAGCGGTGGAACGCCACATCGAGGAGGGGCTCGCTCCCAAGGATGCGGCACTCAAGGCCATGGAGGAGGTGGCCGGTCCGGTCATGGCCATAGCGCTCGTTTTGGCCGCCGTCTTCCTCCCCACCGTCTTCATCCCCGGCATCACCGGCCGGCTCTACACCCAGTTCGCCGTCACCATCGCCATCTCGGTCCTCTTGTCCGCCTTCAACGCCCTCACCCTGTCGCCGGCTCTCTGCGCGATCTTGCTTAAGCCCAAGAAGGAGGCGCGCGGGCCGCTGGGGTGGTTCTACCGCCAGTTCAACCGGTCCTTTAAGCGCGGCACCGAACGCTACATCTCGCTGGCGCGCCTCGTCATGCGCCGGGCGACCCTGGGGTTCCTGTTTCTCGCCGTGGCCTGCGCCGGAATCTACTTTTTGGGCAGGAGCATCCCCGGCGGTTTCCTCCCCGAGGAGGATCAGGGCTACATCTACGCCGTCATCCAGCTGCCGAGCGCCGCCTCGCTGCAGCGGACCACCGAGGCGGCGCAGCAGGTGGAGCGGATCGTCATGGCGACGCCCGGGGTGGAGTTCTGCACCTCGGTGGTCGGCTTCAACCTCTTGAGCTACGTGCGCAACACCTACAGCAGCTTTTTCTTCATCCGGCTGAAGGACTGGTCCCAGCGTGAGAAAACCGGTGAAAACGCGGCCGGTATCATCGCGCGCCTGAACCGCGAACTGGGCCGGCTCCCCGAGGGGAACGCCTTCGCCTTTTCGCCGCCGGCCATCCAGGGGGTGGGGACCGCTGGCGGGGTGATCTTCATCTTGGAGGACCGCTCCGGCAAGGACGTCCCCTTCCTGGCGACCAACACCGAAAGGTTCATCGAGGCGGCCCGCAAGCGGCCGGAACTGGCCCGGGTGACCACGACGCTTTTGCCGAGCGTGCCGCAGTATTTCGTGGCGGTGGACCGCGACAAGGTGCTGAGTCAGGGGGTGGATCTGGGGCAGGTGTATAGCACGCTGCAGTCCTTCATGGGGGGGCAGTTCGTCAACTACTTCAACCGGTTCGGCCGGGTGTGGCAGGTCTACGTGGAGGCGGAGGGGGACTTCCGGACCGATGTGACGCAGCTCGGGCAGTTCTACGTGCGTAACGCCAACCAGGACCCGGTGCCGCTGGCCGCCGTGACCCGGGTGGAAAAACGGGCCGGGCCTGAATTCACCATGCGTTACAACATGTACCGCTCCGCCCAGATCAACGCCACGGCTGCACCGGGGTACAGTTCGTCCCAGGTGATGCAGGCCCTGGAGGAGGTGTTTAGCCAGAACATGCCGGCCGGGATGGGGTTCGACTACCTGGGTATCTCGTTTCAGGAGAAAAAGGCGCAGGAGAGCGTCCCGCCGGCCGCCATCTTCTCCCTGTCGCTGCTCTTCGTGTTCCTGATCCTGGCGGGGCTCTACGAGAGCTGGTCGCTTCCCTTCAGCGTCTTGCTCAGTACGCCCATCGCCGTTTGCGGGGCGTTCCTCTTCCTGCTTTTGCGCGGGATGCAGTTCAACATGTATGCGCAGATCGGGCTCATCGTGCTGATCGGCCTGGCCGCCAAGAACGCCATCTTGATCGTCGAGTTCGCGAAGATGGAGTACGAGCGGGGCACGGAACTCAAGGAGGCTGCCCTGACCGGTGCGCGGCTGAGGCTGCGGCCCATCCTGATGACCTCGTTCGCCTTCATACTGGGCTGTCTGCCGCTTGCCTTTTCCAGCGGTGCCGGCAGCATCGCGCGCAACGTGATGGGCTCCGGGGTGATCGGCGGCATGCTGGCGGCCACCGGCATCGCCATCTTCCTGATCCCCATGATGTTCTACGTCATCGAGAAGTTCAGCATGAACCGAAAGGAGCGGGCGGGGGAGGGGAGACGCGATGAAAATCGGGCGAACCAGGGGGAAGCTGCCGAGAGCCCGGCGCACCACGGCAGAGCTGATAAGGATCCGTCGAACCACGGGGAAGGTGCTGACGACGAGGCGAGCCATGGGAAGGGGGACTGACGTGCTGAGATTTTTCGTTGGGACCCTAACACTGTGCCTCGCCCTGGCGGGCTGCCTGGTGGGACCTGACTACCGGCGCCCCGAGGTCTCCATCCCAGCGAACTGGCGCTTTGCCGAACGGGAGGCGAGGGACGTGGCCGACACCGCATGGTGGGAACAGTTCGGCGACCCGGTGCTGAACGACCTGATTCGAACGGCGCTTAGGGAAAACCTCGATCTGAAGCTGGCTGCGGCCCGGATAGAGGAGTTTCGGGGCCGCCTGGGTCTTGCGCGCGGCGACCTCTTGCCGAACGCCGGTGCCGGGGCGAGCGTGGGAGGGGAGCGCACCACCGACCGGGGCCAGGTCCGGCTCCCCGCCACCGCACCCAACCCGACCGCCATCTATAAGGCGAACCTTTTCGCCAGTTGGGAAATCGATCTGTGGGGGAGGCTACGCAGGGCAACCGAGGCGGCGCGGGCCGACTTGATCGGCAGCGAGGAGGGGCGGCGGGCCGTGGTCCTCTCGCTGGTTGCCTCGGTAGCCACCAGCTACGTGAACCTGCGCGACCTGGACCGACAGCTGGAGATCGCCCGGCGCACCGCGCAAAGCCGCCAGGAATACTACCGAATCTTCACTCTGCGCTTCCAGGCGGGCTATGTGTCCGATCTCGAACTGAGCCAGGTGCTCTCCCAGTACGAGCAGGCTCTGGCCACTATTCCCGCCATCGAGCAGGAAATATCGCTGCAGGAGAACGCCCTGAGCCCGCTGCTGGGGCGCAACCCGCAGGCCATCCCCCGCGGCAACCCGATCGACCGACTGGCGGCCCCGGCGGTTCCCGCCGGACTCCCCTCGGACCTCCTGCAACGGCGGCCGGACCTGCGGCAGGCCGAACAACAACTCATTGCCGCCAACGCCCAGATCGGTGTCGCCCGGGCGCGCTACTTCCCGAGCATCAGCCTGACCGGGCTCTTCGGCTTCGAAAGCACCAGTCTTTCCCAGCTCTTTACCGGCCCCGCGCGGATGTGGAACTGGAGCGCCCCCGTCACCCAGCCGCTTTTTGCCGGCGGCACCATTGCCTCGGGGGTCCAGGTGGCCGAGGCGGTCCGGGACCAGGCGCTCGTCAACTATCAGAAGGCGATACAGAGCGCTTTTCGCGATGTGGAGGATTCCCTGGTTCAGCACCAACGGACCCGCGAGCAGCTGGACGCTCAGGGGCGCCAAGTGGCGGCGCTGCGGACCTATGCCGGCACCGCGCGCCTGCGCTACGAGAACGGCTACACGAGCTATTTGGAGGTGCTGGATGCCGAGCGCAGCCTCTTCGACGCCGAACTCGGCTACACCCAGACCATGGGACAGTTGTTGCAGTCGCTCGTCAACCTCTACAAGGCGTTTGGCGGGGGATGGGTGAGCGGCGGGTAAAATTCACGATCTGAATCGTTGTTGGAGATCCCTACCTCCGTCCATCTCAGATTTATTCCTTTCTCCCGCGGCTCTTCCGTAATGAAAGTCAACAAAGCTACCATTTGATCGCAGGAGGTAGCTTTGTTTGCTTTTACACCTTGCATTATTCCATTATTTCATGAGCAGATACCAGTCATGTCACCAAAAACAAACACCTTGATCCCTTGATAGGATTAATAAATTTGAAAATTCCACTTGATCATTAATATTATGCATGACCTCAATAGCAACAAACGATTAAATTGCATATTAATTTTTTATTCGCGTATAAAATATAAGATATGAAAAGAACTACCTCTCTTGATGAAAGTAAGTTTAGAGGGGGAATCCGTGTTTTGGAGGCGCAGGCTCATCTAGTCCAAGACGAATCGCGATGAAACATGTGCGAGGGAATGGGAGGAACACCTATGAAAAAAATCAGAAGCTTTTTGCTCACCACAGTGGCTATGGTAGGGTTGATGGGATTGATGGCAGGTGTTAGCATGGCTGCCAGCTCAGACCCGTACCGAACCGGTGCCTGGACTACGACCGATCAGGACTACACGATCTCCGGTCCTAGCTACGACACAGGTACAGGTGGTACAACGGGGGTAGGTGCTGGCGGTAGTACTGGTAGCACGATGGGTACAGGAAGCAGAAGTTCGGGAACTACGACAGGCACCGGCGGTTCGATGGGCACCGGATCCGGCACTAACACCGGTACCGGAACTTTCGGCACTGGGACCGGCACCCACGGGACCGGTACTGGAACGGGTGGCTCCATGGATACCGGAACCGGTACAACGGGCACCGGAACCGGCGGCTCTCTTGATACCGGAACTCCTGATACGACGGGCACCGGAACTGGCGGTTCCATGGGAACTGGTAGTGGCGGCTCCATGGATACCGGAACTCCTGATACGACAGGTACCGGCACCGGCGGGTCGATGGGCACCGGCACTGGCGGAACGACGGGTACCGGCACTGGTGGATCGATGGGCACCGGCACTGGCGGGTCGACTGGTGGTGGAAGGTAGTACCGTGCCGGACCTTTAAACGACTGGTGAACAACCAACGATCGATGTTTTTTTAGAGCCTACTTGTTAGGCTCTTTTGTTGCTGCGGTCACATGTTTCGGAGCGTTGCTATTGGGTGGGTGATGCCTTATAGTGCTGGTAGCCCGCGGTGAGACTTGTAGCGGGATGATGGCCAGCCTCGAAGGCGGGGGAAGTTCGCTTCTCTGAGCGTGCAGCTGCCTGTTTAACCTAAATACCGCAGATCCTTTTATCCGTTTCCCGTAGAATCCTGCTATATCCGAAGGAGTTGCTATGCCGTATGTTGAGTGGGGACAGAAATACCTTCTGGGAGTGGAACAGTTTGACCTTCATCACAAGCATCTCGTCGAGCTTCTCAACAGCGTCCATGAGATGTTTATCGCTAATCAGGTTGAATGCGAAAAACTGAAAACGGTGCTTACCGAACTAGTTGACTATGCCGACTACCATTTCGGGCTTGAGGAAAGCTGGATGAGGCAGATCGAATACCCCCAGTACGAAGAACATGTGCTGCAGCACAAGCAGTTCATCTTCAAGCTGCACGACTTCAACATGCTCTACCGCAACGACAAGGCGCAACTCACCATCGAGATAATTACCTTCCTGAAGAGGTGGCTTCTGGAACACATACGGAATGCAGATGGCGCCTATGGCGCTTTTATTCACAGGAAAACCGGGTGTTCAGCTGTTTTTGCTGGTGAGGGTATCGATTGAAGCGGGCTGGCACTGCCGGCCGCTGCAGGATTCAGGGCAGGGAATCTACCTAAGAAAGAGCCGTTGACTTCCTCAAATCGGCGGGAGTACAATAAACTCAATGGCGGAACGATCTTTGAAATCAATCCGGGAACATGGTAGCGGCTCTTAGTGCAACCTCTCCCCGTTAAGCGTTGCGGTAGTTATTTGCGGTTCAGGCATAACATGCACCTGTTAAAGAAGGGTCAACAGTGATGCTTTCCGTGAAACACTCTGCAGCTACACATCGGGAACCGACTAATCCATCACCACAGCTGCCTGGGTTGGTAATTGGCGTTCAAGGAGACCAATCTCAGTGATTGATTAATATCTCATCCGTCAGGCGCATAAAAACCGCTTGAAAAAGGGGATGTAAGGACTTTCCGGTATGCGTGGACACACGTAGCTCCGACCCTTGTTAGTCTTCCACCGACGGATAAGGTTAACGTGTCCCATATTGAACGCCAGTTATTTTTCCGGAAAAGGCTCGACATCTTGTCGGGCCTTTTCTCTTTGCGCTTCGCGCACGCGCTTCTGCCTTGGTCGATGTCATTTGTGGCCTTGGGATGTCATCTGTGGCTCCGGGAAAGGGCAGTTAAGCGAAAGGCAAATATACGAGCGGAGCATGACGAAAAAAGACCCTGTACGTTAGGTGCAGGGTCTTTTGCGTGATCAGGGCTTCAGGTTTCGGTCGGCTATTTTTTCCCGCCTCTGCTGCTTGAGGATTTGTTGCCTGCAGGGCTGTTGCCGGAGGCTTTTTTCATGCCCGTCCTCCCCCGCATCTGGGCCGCGTTCTTAGCGGTTACCGGAATCCTGTTGTATCCCTTCGTCGCATTTGCTGATTTCAGGCTGTTCATCTTTTCCTTGGCGATTCTCACGTGGGTCACCTTCTTTCTAAACGGAATTTTTGTTTCCTACATTTGCATGCTAACATGGATTTGACCTGCCGGATGCATGTTTGCACGACGTGCAACAACGGATTTCGTCACCGGCTCTCGTGCCATTGCGGCTCCCAACGGGCTCGCAAACTTTTTTTACAACATCTCTCAAGTTCGCCAAAGATTCTCCGAACGATATGGTAAATAATGTCGCAATATATGACGAATTGACGGCTATTTAGTATTTTGCCTCGGGTCTGGTACCCGGCATTCACTGTAAGGAGAAATATGACATGTCAGCGCTGTGGAACTACTATCTGAATTTTACCATCAAGGCCCGCCTTGGTACCCTATGCGTCTGTTACAGCATCTGCATCGTCGCAATGACCTTCACAGCCCAATCGGATTCCCTGCTCGTCAAGTACGGTTCGATGGTACTGTTCATCCTTTTGGGGGGCGTCTTCGGATGGGTCAACATCTGGTCCATCAACAGGCCGATCCAGAGGGCCATCGGCTACCTTCAGACCATGGCCCGCGGCGACCTAAGCCAGGACATCTCGGTGCTCAGGAAAAATGAATTCAGCAAGATGATCCTGGCCATGTCCGAACTGCAGGAGTCGATGCGTGCCATCATCGCGGGAATCAAGAACACTGCGGACCAGCTCGCGGGTTCCTCTGCGCTGCTCAGTTCCACCTCGACCCAGATCGTCGAGGGGACAGAGGATGCCTCGGTACAGTCGGGCGCGGTCACTACCTCGGTGGACGAGATGGCATCGATCAGCAGCAGCATCGCCCAAAACTGCCAGGAGATGTCGGGCAGCGCGCACCAGACCAGCAGCGCAACCGAAACCGGAGCCGAGACCATCGGCAAGATGCGATCCATGATGGCGGAAATCGAGCGCATGGTGATCGGGACGATGGAAGCGGTCAAGGCACTCGGCTCCAACTCGGAGCGAATCGGCGACATCGTGGTGGCCATCGAGGACATCGCGGACCAGACCAACCTGCTGGCACTCAATGCGGCTATCGAAGCCGCCCGGGCGGGAGACCAGGGACGCGGCTTCGCGGTGGTGGCGGACGAGGTGAGGAGTCTCGCCGAACGCACCTCGAAGTCTACCCGCGAGATCCAGGGGATCATCGGCGCGCTGCAGGGCGATGTGAAAAACGTGGTGAGTTCCATGGAGCAAAGCGCCAACAGCGTTCGCAGCGGCACGGTCGACGTGCAGCAGTCAAGCGATGCGATGACCCTCATCAAGGGGCATATCGACCCGCTGCTGAGGTACGTCTCAGAAGTGGCCGCCGCGGCCCAGCAGCAGTCGGAGACCACAGCCGGCATCACGGGCAGTATGCGCAACATCTCCCAGGTCATCCAGGTCGCTGCCAGCGGCGCCCATAAGACTGAGAATGCCGCAGTCGAGCTGTCCCGCTCCTCGCGGGAGCTGCAGCAGATGGTAAACCGATTCAGGCTGGCAAGCTAACGCGGGCTTTGATCCCTACGGGGAAAGGGCGACGTACCCGGAAGTGCGCAGAAAGGCGCGCAACGTTGTACGGACGGAAGAGGCATGCTGACATTCGGCATGCCTCTTCACTTTGTGCCCTGGCGAAACTCGGCAATGACTGGCTTTACCTTGGCGCCCTCTTATTCAGGCGTCTGCCTTGTGTCGTATCATTTCATATGTGGGCCTGGGGACAGTGACATAGATGTTCCCCTCTCCGATCTTTTCCTTGACAGGTATGCGAGATTCCCGTATGGATGATATCGCTTTTCAAAATCGTAAAGAGCAGTTCGGGTTTGCTGTTATACGGCAGCCGGTTATGAGTTAATTCTGACTGAACCAGAGGAGGCAGTATGGTATCACAGAGCGGTTGGGGTAGCGTTGATTCTCTCGGGGCTGCAGGATTCGGGGCTCGTGCCCTTCAGGACGCGAGGCCCGGGTGGCAGGAGCTCTCCGGATACTTCCCCGATGACCGCGACTGCCTTGCCTCGTTTCTGGTATTGGAAGTTGCCGAGGTGCTGCAGGGTGTCAAACCCGCGAACCTGGTCAGTATCGCCAACCGGCGCCGTCCCTGCGGACGGAACCTGTACCAGCTCTGGAAGGAGCATGGCGCCGCGCTCCTTGCCGAAAGCGGCCTCGCGGTGCGGGAGTTGGCCGACCGTGGCAGTGCACTGCTCTTGTTGCTCTACCGCCCGGAGGCCCTCGGCGCACTGCTCGCCCAGAAGAGCGTTTCGGTGATTCTTGGCAAGGCAGGCTACGGCGCGCCGAACGACCTGGAAAAGGTACTCGACGAACTGGAGCGGCGCGTGGCAGGGGAGGGCTTTCCCCACGAGATCGGGGTATTCCTGGGTTACCCGCTCAAGGACGTCGTCGGCTTCATGGGGTGGGCGCGCATCAACTTCACCTGCCAGGGTCCCTGGAAGATCTTCGGCGACCCGAGCCGCAGCCTGCAGCTCGCCAGGGCACACCGGGAGTGCCGCTGCCGGATGTCGGAGCAGCTCGCCTCTGGCTGCAACCCGCACCACTGCCTAAGAGCTGCCCCGCACGCCGCAGCGGCCCTTTTTTTGACTGCTTAATGAAAGTAGATGTCGCTATCATCTCATGTGCCGGCACCTGAGCCGGAGGGAAGGGCGACGCACCTTGATTGGAGGGACTTATGTGTATCGCACTGATTGGAGGTATGGACCGGCTGGAGAAGCGCTATCAGGAGGTGGCAGCGGATGCCGGTATGACCCTGGAGATCTTCAACGCCTCGCCGGCCAATTTCGCCGTAAAGCTGAAGAAGGCAGATGCGGTGGTGATCTTCACCAATAAGGTTTCGCACCAGGCGCGCAACGAAGCGGTGCAGGTGGCGAAGTCTCCAGAATGGCAGTCTTCCCGCCCGAGTTTCGGCTTCATATCGTCTGCAGAATATGCTAGGTTCACCGGCGCCGAGCAACCTGTCGCAACTTAGGGGACCGATGCCGAACCGCACACGCCGAGCCAACCTTTTCGCCTGGGCCACCTGGTCCCTTATGCTGACGCTCGTGGTGCTCCTTTGCGTCCGCTTCCTCGATATCCCCCTGGCCCTCTTCGTCAAGCACAACCTCTACGCCAATGCGGGCTGGTCCCAAGTGACCTCGAACCTTCCGGACCTGCTGCTTCTGGTGGTCACCTGCTCCACAATCGTGTCTCTCGTGCTGCACCGGGTGCGCAGCAGAAGGGGACTTACCGACGCGCTCACCCAACTGGCGCAGCTTGTTGCCTGGGTCGGACCGGTCGCCCTTCTGGTAAAAGTCCTGCTGAAGTTCGTCTTTGGGCGGGTGAACACCAGGATGTGGCTGCAGGAGCCCGGGCTCTACGGTTTCCACTGGTGCCAGAGGCTGCAGGGGTGCGACGGTTTTCCCTCCGGTCACATGCTGGTCATCGTGGCCCTGCTGGCGGCGCTGTGGCGCTACTACCCGAAGTGGCGCTTTTGCTGCCTGGCGCTGGGGCTGCTCCTCGGCACGGCGCTCGTTGCCACCAACTACCATTTCCTAAGCGACGTCGTGGCTGGCGCTTTCCTTGGAGTTGTCGTAGAGGTTGCCGCTTTCGCGCTGCTGAACCGCGGCAGCGGATCTCCCGTAGCTCCGACACCTTAGGGGCCGACAGCACTGTCGCGGCCGCCGAGGGAGCGGTCGTTGGGGCTGTTTTTTCCTTGCAAATTCAAGCAAAATCCCCTATATTTCACCAACAGATTGACGTAAGTTTGCACGCTTAACCAACGATACGTACCAGACGTGGGGAGGGAGTCAGCACCCCCGTTTCGACAACGCATGGAAAGGGTTTAGCCACATCGGTTAAGCCCTTTTTTCTTTGCAAAAAGGCAGGGAGGCCCTATGGAAAGAGTTAAATCGGCAGGAGACATGATCGAGTCACAGTGCACGCGCTGCAAGGCGCTTTTGAACCACACTATCATCGCCATGGTTGGTACCAAGGTGGTCCGGGTCAAGTGCAACACCTGCGGCAGCGAGCACAACCATCGTCCGGTGAAGGAAGCTAAAGCCGCAGCTCCGAAAGCCGCCAAGCCGGAGAAGGCCGCCAAGACGCCGCGCGCCAAGAGCACCAAAGCACCGGCGCAATCGGACGAGTCGATTTGGGAGGAGCTGGTCAGCCCGCTCGATCCTGACCTGGCGGTCCCCTACAACATGGACGGGAAGTTCCGCGCTAACACCCTCATCAACCATCCCAGCTTCGGGATCGGCCTGGTCTCCTCCTGCCAGTCAGGCAAGGTCGAGGTGGTCTTCAGGTCGGGTCGCAAACTGATGCGTTGCGCCTGCTAACCGGATACCTGTAAGACACGACTGAAAGGGAAAGCACCGGCCGCGGAGAAGATGAGGGGCACATCTAAAAAAAACGGGACGCCAGAGGGATGGGTGATTCCGGGAAGGCTGCCCGGTTGGGAGCCTTGAGCTTGAGGGCAAACCACCCCGATTCGATGTCGGGGGGCTTGCCCTTTTTTTTGTGCATTTTTGTGCGGGGCTAGCCCCGCCTTTCCTTAGTTCTTCTTCTTGACCCTGAAGCCTGCCTTTTCCCAGCTAGGCTGCTCAGCTGTTTTTTGCGTGGGCCGTGGTGCCGGCGCCGCGCCCTTGGTGGCCCGCTCCGGTTCGGTCTGCTTGATGGAAAGTGATATCCTCTTGCGCTCGGCATCCGCCGCGAGCACCTTCACCTTCACGATCTCTCCGACCTTCACCGCCTCGCTTGGGTCCTTGAGGAATCGGTGCGAAAGCTGGCTTACGTGGACCAGGCCGTCCTGGTGCACCCCGATGTCCACGAAGGCACCGAATGCGGCCACGTTGGTCACCACCCCCTGCAGGATCATCCCCTCTTTCAAGTCCGCGATGGTTGTGACGTCCTCCCTAAAGCTCGCGCTCTGGAACTGCTCGCGTGGGTCGCGCCCCGGCTTTTTCAACTCCTTCATGATGTCCCTGAGCGTAGGCAGACCCACCGTCTCGGTGAGGTAGCGCTCCATCTTGATCCCGGCCGACAGCCCCGGATCAGCAACCAGTTCCGCCACGCTCTTGCCCAGGTCGGCTGCCATCTGGCCCACCACCTGGTAGTTCTCCGGGTGCACCGCGGTGTTGTCGAGCGGGTTGTCGCCGCCGCGGATCCTGAGGAAGCCGGCCGCCTGCTCGAACGCCTTGGGCCCGAAGCGCGGCACCTTCAAGAGCGCCTGGCGCGTCGCGAAGGCGCCGTTTTCGTCGCGGTATTGGACGATAGCGCGCCCCTGGTTCTCCGAGACGCCCGCCACATAGGAGAGGAGCGCCCAGGATGCCGAGTTGAGGTTGACACCGACGAAGTTCACGCACGACTCCACCACCGCGTCGAGCGCCTTCTTAAGCGCCACCTGGTTCACGTCGTGCTGGTACTGCCCCACGCCGATGCTCTTGGGATCGATCTTCACCAGTTCCGCGAGCGGGTCCTGCAACCGGCGACCGATGGAGATGGCGCCGCGGATGGTGAGATCGAGATCGGGGAACTCCTCCCTGGCGATATCCGAGGCCGAGTAGATGCTGGCCCCCGCCTCGTTGACCAGGACCGTTTCTCCGCGAACCCCGGCGTTTCTCAGCGCCTCGCGCACGAAGATGTCGGTCTCGCGCCCGCCGGTGCCGTTGCCGACGGCGATCAGCCGGCAGTCGTGCGCCTCGACGAGCCGCGCAACTTCGCGTGCCGCCTCCTGCACCTTGTGACCGCCGGTGTGCGGGTAGATGGTGGTGTGCTCCAGAAAGCGGCCGGTCTCGTCCAGGACAGCCAGCTTGCAGCCAGTCCTAAGCCCCGGGTCGATGCCGAGCACGCGCCTGCCGCCGGCCGGCGGGAGCAGGAGCAGGTTCCTCAGGTTCTGCGCAAAGACGGCGATGGCCGCCTCGTCGGCGCGGGTCTTCGCCTCCAGCCTGAGCTCCACCTCGATGGAGGGGGAGATGAGCCGCTTGTAAGCATCTGCCGCCACAGCTTCCAGGGTTGCCTTGAAGACGCTCTCCCGCCTGATGAGCCTAAGCTTCAGCCGCTCCAGGATCTCGTCCTCCGGGGCGAGCAGCACGAGCCTCAGCACCGCTTCCTTCTCGCCGCGCCTCATGGCGAGCATGCGGTGCGAGGCGACCGTCTTCATCGGCTCGGAATAGTCGTAGTACATCTTGTACTTCCCTTCGCGGTCCACCCCGTCGGAAAGCAGCGAAGCGGCGAATATCCCCTGGTCCCGGGTGAGCTCGCGCACCAGGGCGCGGGCGTCGGCGTCCTCGCTTAGGCGCTCCGCCAGGATGTGCGACGCCCCTTCCAGTGCAGCGGCGGCGTCCGGCACCTCGAACTCCGGGTTCACGAAGGGAAGTGCGGCCTCGATGGCCGACCCGAAGCTCGCCTCCTGTGCGGCGATCAGGTCCGCAAGCGGCTCCAGGCCGCGCTCGCGCGCGATGGTCGCCTTGGTCCTGCGCTTGGGTTTATAGGGAAGGTAGAGGTCCTCCAGTTCGGTTTTTTTGCGGCAGGCGCCGATGCGAGCGGCAAGCTCAGGGGTGAGCTTCCCCTGCTCCTCGATGCTCTTAAGGACGGTCCCCTTGCGCTCGGCAAGTTCGCGGTGGTAGGCGAGCAGGTCCTCGATCTGTCTGATCTGCACCTCGTCCAGCTCGCCGGTCTGCTCCTTCCGGTAGCGCGCGATGAAGGGGACGGTGCCACCCTCGTTCAGAAGGGCTACGGTCTGCAGCACGCCGTTGCGCGGCAGCCCGCTCTCTTCGACAATAATCTCAAGTAATTGCGGTGAATCCGGTAGCGCCATGTATTGAATCCTCTCCTTGGGAAAAGGCTTTTTCTTACACTCTTTGAGCCCTGCGGGCAAGCGTTTTCCGGGCCGGGAGGCGGCAGGGACCTTCGGGGCGAGCGGCCTCCCCGCTTACTTCGGAAGAGCCCCGCTTATGGTCCCCGTTTAAGAGTTCGCCCGTGCGCATCGACATCCCGCGCCGCAGTGACGTAGAGCGGCGTTTCTTTCCCCTGAAATAAATGAAGCCGCCTTCCTGAAAAACGACAACTAACCCGCCTAGATCCAAATCCTGTACCTGCCCATTTTTACCCTGTCAAAACGATAGTTTTACCTATCACAATGATAGCGTATACCGACTAACTTTGGACTCGACCTTAAATTGTGTCACAGAACCGCCAGCTTATGAGTGTGGCATGTTCGCTGCTAAACATGAACGTAACAGACTTGAACCCGTCATCGAAATGTAATGTTTGCATCCGCCGGGTTCATTCGGAAACGAGTCGCCATAAAAAGAGGAAGCGGGAGGTTGAACGATGGGAAGGAAATTGATTCTTGGGCTGGCGCTGGGGCTGGCCGTCCTGGCGGGCGGGGTGCTGGGGTCAGCCGGGGCCGCAGAGGTGCAGATCAAGGGGAAGCACGCCAAGGAAGCACTCGCCTGTGCCGATTGCCACAAGACCGACAAGCCGGTTGCCGCGGCGGCCGTCGAAGTCTGTCTCGATTGTCACGGCGGCTACGACAAGGTGGCGGAGCTCACCAAGGCGATGCACGCCAACCCGCACGATTCGCACCTGGGCAAGATGCAGTGCCTGAAATGCCACCGGGTACATCGGAGCTCCGAAATCGCCTGCCTGGAGTGCCACAGCGACTTCGACTTCAAGGACAAATGATTCGGATGGACGCCGCCTGGCGCGCGTCCCAATAAGCCCCAAAAAGGGTAAGAAAACGGAGGAAGTCGATGAGAAAGATTCGGGGAATGGTGCTGACGCTGGTCGCCCTTTTCGCCTTTGCAGCCCCTGCACTGGCTGAAAAGGAAATGAGCGCGGACGTAGTGGTGGTCGGCGCCGGTACATCGGGACTGGCTGCGGCGGTCCAGGCGCTGCAGGGTGGCGCCAAGGTGATCGTTCTGGAGAAGCAGGCGGCCGTGGGTGGCACCGGGAACTTCTGCGAAGGGCTCTTCGCGGCGGAGAGCAAGCTGCAAAAACGCATCGGCATCGACGTCAGCAAGGACTTCGCCTTCAAGCTGATCATGAACTACAGCCACTGGAAGGCCAACGGCGCCCTCGCCAAGGCCTTCGTCGACAAGTCGGCTGAAACCATCGACTGGCTCGACAATCTGGGAGTGAAGATCGAGTACGTCGGGGTCGGCGGTTTCGGTGGCCCGCTCACCTGGCACGTGATCGCCCCCGGCCCGGACTACCCGGCCAAGAACCCCCGGGACTTCCACTGCCAGAGGATGATCAACGTCTTCAACCAGTACGTCAAGGATCACGGCGGCACCATCCTCCTGGAGACCCCGGGCACCGGGCTGATCACCGAGAAGGGCAAGGTGGTGGGCGTGACGGCCAAGGACAAGTCCGGCGCCACGCTGCGCATCAACGCCAAGGCGGTCGTCATCGCCACCGGCGGCTTCGCCAACAACAAGGAGATGATGAAGAAGTACGTCGCCTACCCGGACGTCATCCCGGTCGGCAACATCGGCAAGGACGGCGACGGCATCAGGATGGCGGAGGCGGTCGGTGCCGACCTGGAAGGGATGAGCACCGTCGAGGCCTACCGTCCCGGTCTGCCCGGCTTCCACCCGGCGGACCAGATGATCGCACTCGCCGTGCAGCCCTACTTCTGGGTCACCCCCCGCGGCGAGCGTTACACCGACGAGTCCAGCATCGAATTCTGGCCCTACGCCGGCAACGCCATCACCCGTGTCGGCGGCACCGCCTACTCCATCTACGACGACGCCACCCGCAAGCTCGCGGTGGAGAAGGGGATCGAGATGCCGCTTGGCGAATGGGTACTCCAGGGGACCAAACTGACCAAATGGGAAGAGTCCTTCAACAAGGAACTCGCCCGGAAGCGGGGCAACGTGTTCAAGGCCGACAGCATCGAGGACCTGGCCAAGCAGCTCGGCATGGATCCCAAGATCCTGAAGGCGAGCGTTGAAAGGATGAACCAGTCAGCACAGATCCGCGAGGACAGCCAGTTCAACAAGAAGTCGAAGTTCCTGCGTCCCATCGCCACAGGCCCCTTCTACGCGACGAAGCTCTTGCCGCGTCACCTGGGCACCCTGGGCGGCGTGAAGATAAGCGGCAAGACCGAGGCGCTCAACGCGCACGGCGAGCCGATCCCCGGCCTCTACGCGGTCGGTACCGACTCGGGCGGGATGTACGGCGACAGCTACGACCTGCTTCTGGGCGGCGGCACCGCCGGCTATGCCGTCAACTCTGGGCGCATCGCAGCCGAGAATGCGCTCAAGTACTCGGGTATCGCCAAATAGCGTGACTCTTCCTGCGGCGGTTCGGGTCGCCGCCGCAGGACCCGGTCACAACGGTCGTGCTGGTAACCACCTGCCTTAAGCGGCGGGGAAAATAACGAGGATAAGGGGAGTTACGTTTATGAAGAAAAGAACTATCGGTGCAGTCGCCTGTGCTGCGGTGCTGGCTATTGCCGCTCCGGCCATGGCTATCGACGTGAGCGGATACGGCAACATCAAGCTGGGGACCTTCTGGACCCAGAATTCCTTCTACAGCGCGGCGGGCGCCAAGAGGACCGACGGCGACTTCAGCCTGGACAACTTCGGCGACAGCTTCGTCGGGGTCCGCGCCAAGGATGGGGATTTCTCCGGTGTGGCCGAGGTGGGTGCCTACAACCCGAAGGCCTACTCCAAGGGGGTCGAACTCCGCCTGCTCTTCGTGGACTGGGATTTCGGCAACGGCAAGCTGCGCATCGGCAAGACGCCGAGTCCGTACGTCTATCGCTCGCAGCAGGTCTGGGACAGCGACGGCGGCTTTAACGGCTACGGCTCCCTCTGGGACGGGCGTTATGCCAACATCAAGCTGACCATGAAAAACGGCTTCTACGTGACCGCCATGCAGCCCAGGGTCGGCAACGCGGCCAACAACACGACCAACGTCTCGCCCAACTCCGACGTCACGGCAGCCTACAGTCAAACCGCCAACACCTACGCCACCACCTACACCAACTACAACACCTACCTGCCGAAGATGGTGTTCGGTTACGAGGGTACCAAAGACAGGTGGAACTACGGCGGCGGCGTGGCCTACAACCTGTACAAGGTTACCACCTCGACCAACAACTCATCGCCGCAGGCGCAGGACGTCCACTCCTACCTGGTCTTCTTCCACGGCAAGGTCGATCTCTCCCCGGTCGAGCTGAGCTACAACCTCTTCACCGGCCGCAACGTGGGCGACCTCATGAGCACCGCGACGGGCAACGGCACGAGCAACACCCTGGCCAATCCCGGCTCGGCCAACGGCGCCTACTTCGACACGCTCCACGGTGTCAACTCGTACACCTACGGCGGCTGGGGCCAGGTCGGCTACCGCTTCACCGACAAGGCGGTCCTTTACACCGGCGCCTCCTACGTGGTGGACGACAACAAGATCTCCCACGCCGACGAGCGGATGGCGGCCTTCATGAACGTCAACCTGAACATCGCCAACCGCTTCTTGCTCGTTCCGGAGGTCGACTTCGTAAACGACATGCAGAACACCTTGGGACAGAAAGAGCCGAGATCCATCATAGCAGGCGCCAAATGGCAGATGAGCTTCTAGGCGGATAACCAAAAGCTGCACCACCAGGGTAACCTGGACCCTTCCTCGGGTTGTGTTATTGGGGGGGAGCGATCCCCCCTTTTTTTCGGCCTCGGCTGTCTCAACCGGCGCAGAGCCTCGCGGTACCAGGAGCAAACGAATGGCCCGGGGAAGGGACTTATAAAGGACAACGGCATGGGACTCAATAGCTGCCTGCCGACAGACGACGCCTTCTTTCCGGGCGTCTTGGCTGCCGGCCCATCCACGGACCGCAACGACTCCGGTTGCGACAGCCGCTACCGGAGCATCATCAGCGAACTGGATGCCCTGATCGAAGCCTGGCGCCTGCTTCCGGAGCGAGCCCGGCGGCTGTCGCTCGACCGGCTTTTGCGCGTCATGGGCGACCACATCGGCGCAGAAAACGACTCCATGGCGATGGTTGGGTACCCCGAGGCCCTGCTGCACCTTGTGCAGCACCACGCCATCTGCGTCAGCGCGGCCGAATTGTGCCACCAGGTCTCCAGGGACCGGTACCCGGTGCTCGGCGAACTGATCGATCTGCGCTCGCGCTGGCTCGAACACATCCGGGTGCACGACCGGGCCTTCGAGGAGTTCCTGACATCCTGGAGGTGACCGCCATGGAGAACCGCGGCCTGTTCCGGTGCCTGTTCCTGATCAACTTCGCCATCACCTTGGGTTTCGGCATCGCCGACGCCTTCTTCTCCATGTACGTCTTCAGTCTGGGCGCCCGCGGTTTTTTGCTCGGGCTGCCGCTGGTGCTCTACTCCCTTTCCAAGATCATCTGCAGCCCGGTGATGGGGGCCTGGTCGGACCGCATCGGGCGCCGGCGGGTGGTCATTTTCAGCCTCGGGCTCTACCTGCTGGTCTCGGTCTGCTACTGCGTCACGACGAGCCTAGGCGTGATCACCTTGCTGCGGTTGCTGCAGGGGGTGAGCTGTGCCATGTTCCGGCCCGTCCTCCTCTCGTTGGTGGGCGAGTGCACCGCGCACCAAAAGCGCGCCACCGCCATGGGGACATTCGACGTCTCCTTTTACGCGGCCCTGAGCCTTGGCCCACTGTTGGGCGGCGTGCTCAAGGACCTCTGGGGCTTTCAGGGCATCTTCGCAGCTCTTGCGCTGCTTTGCGTCGTTGCCCTGGTGCTGGCCCAGGTATGTCTCCCGCCAAAAGAGGCAACTGCCAGCAGCGAGCGGGGAGGCGGCGGCGACCAACTGAAGGAGCTGCTCCAGGTGACGCGCCACGGCACCTTACGCGGGCTTTTGGCCTTCGTCTTCGGGCGGGCCTGCGGCATCTCGCTCTCGGCCGCCTTTCTTCCCATCATGCTGAACAGCCGGCTGGGCCTCACCGGCACCCAGACTGGGCTCGTAATGGCTTCGGGCACCCTGGTGATGACCTTGTTGCTGCGCCCGGCCGGCATGCTCTCCGATCGCGCGCCGCGCCGGGCGTTGGTGCTGGCCGGCGGGACCGTGGTGTCGCTGCTCTACTTCCTGATACCTGCCGCGGCCGGGTTCCACCAGATCCTCGCCCTGGGGTTGGGGATCGGGCTTTTCAGCGTGCTCTCGCAGCCGGCCAGCAGCGCGCTTCTCGTGGAAGAGGGCAGCCGGCACGGCATGGGGTTGACCGTTGGCACCTGCAACGCCGTCCTCAACCTGGGGTTCGTCTCCGGACCGCTTTTGGGCGCAGGCGTGCAGACGCTCCTTGGCCTGCCGGCTGTCTTTTACGCCGCCGGATTCCTGGGGCTGGCTGCCATGATACTCTTCGTGGTGCACGCGACCGACCGGCACGAGGAAGAGCCGCACGGGGAATCTCTCAAGGAACGCACCGCATTGTCATAGACGTCCGCACCCTCCCTTTGGACACTTGCCAGCTAACTATCTGTGACAGCGGATCCGGTGCCGCGTGACGCCGCTTGACCGGACCTGCGTAATCGGCTATTCTGACCGAATTTCACATGAGAGGTACGGTTATGGCGCGTCCCAGCTGGGATGAGTATTTCATCGAGATTACACGTCTGGTCGCGAAGCGCTCCACCTGCCTCAGGCGCCAGGTGGGTGCGGTGATCGTGAAGGACAAGAACATCCTTGCCACCGGGTACAACGGCGCACCCGCCGGAACCGCGCACTGCCTGGACATCGGCTGCCTGAGGGAGAAGCTGAAGATCCCGTCCGGGGAGCGCCACGAGCTCTGCCGCGGGCTGCACGCCGAGCAGAACGCCATCATCCAGGCGGCCAAACACGGCACCTCCATCGAGGGGGCGACCCTCTACTGCAACACCATGCCCTGCATCATCTGCTCGAAGATGGTCATCAACTCCGGGATCAAGCGCGTGGTCTACCTGGCGGGCTACCCCGACCAGCTGGCCGAGGAGATGATCCGCGAGTCCGGCCTCCTGGTCGAGAAGCTGGAGGTGAAGGACGAGGGGGAAACCCAATGAAGTGTCCCTATTGCGGCTTTGCCGATTCCAAGGTAGTCGATTCCCGCCCCGACAAGGGCGGCGCCACCATCCGCCGCCGTCGCGAGTGCGAGTCGTGCGGCAAGCGCTTCACCACCCACGAGCGGGTCGAGGAGGTGCTTCCCTTGGTGACCAAAAGGGACGGGCGCCGCGAGCCTTTCGACCGGATGAAGCTGATTGCCGGGATCCAGAAGGCCTGCGAGAAGCGCCCGGTCTCCGTCGAGACCATAGAGAAGCTGGTGGACCGCATCGAGATCCGGATGCAGGAGAGCGGCGAGAAGGAAGTGCCGACCACGACCCTGGGCGAATGGGTGATGACCGAGCTGCACGGCATCGACCAGGTGGCCTACGTCCGCTTCGCCTCGGTGTACCGCTCCTTCAAGGATATAAGCGAGTTCATGGTCGAGTTGCAGGACCTGCTGAAGAAATAATTTCCGGATCAGAAGGTTGGATTTTTCCATGCCGGATTCTCACCTCAAATACATGCGCGCGGCACTGGCGCAGGCCCGTCGTGGCCTGGGCAAGACCTCGCCCAACCCGGCGGTCGGCTGCGTCATCGTGCGCGACGGGCAGGTGGTCGGCCGCGGCTGGCACAAAAAGGCCGGCACCCCGCACGCCGAAGTCCATGCCTTGAACGACGCCGGTGAGCTCGCCCAAGGTTCCGACGTCTACGTGACGCTGGAGCCCTGCGCCCACTACGGCAAGACTCCTCCCTGCGCGCGTGCGCTGGTCGCGGCCCGGGTGGCGCGCGTCTTCGTTGCCATGGTCGACCCCAACCCGCTGGTGGCGGGGAAGGGGATCGAGATCCTCAGGGATGCCGGCATCGAGGTGCAGGTGGGGCTTCTCGAGGCAGCGGCCCGCGAACTGAACCTCCCCTTCGTCAAGTGGATCCGGACCAAGCGCCCGTACGTTATCCTGAAGAGCGCCCTCACCATGGACGGCAAGAGCGCCACCGCCACGGGCGACTCGCGCTGGATCACCTGCGACCAGTCGCGGCGTACGGTACACCGGCTGCGCGGCCAAATGGACGCCATCATGGTCGGGGTGGGCACGGTCATTAAGGACGATCCGCTTCTGACCTGCCGGGTCCCCGGAGGCAAGGACCCGATCCGCATCGTGGTCGACTCGACCCTGAGGATTCCGCGCCACGCTGCGCTCTTTAACCCGCACTCGGCAGCCGGCACCATCGTGGCCACCTGCTGCAGGGACACCGTGAGGCTGTCGGCGGTGGCCGCGCTTGGGTGCGAACTGCTTCCCTGCGCCGAGCGGGACGGCCGCGTCGACCTGGCGGACCTGTTCGCCCAGTTGGGTGCCATGGGGATACAGTCCATCCTCCTCGAAGGAGGGAGTCATCTGGCCGGAGCGGCGCTGCGTGCCGGACACATCGACAGGTGCCTGATCTTCCTGGCGCCCAAACTCGTCGGGGGCGCCGGCTTTGGCCTCTTCGCCGGCGAAGGCGTCTCCCTCATGGGCGACGCGCTCAAGCTGGCAGGGGTGACCTTCAAGCGCAGCGGCGCCGACCTCCTGGTGCAGGGGACGCCGGTGCTGCAAACGGCCGGAGAGTAGGGGCGACCAGCGGACGGAGCTGGCACGCAATTTTTATCAAAGTTTTTCAAGGCAGGAGTTAGAGGCCGGAGCAGGCGGTAAAGGATTGGCGGGTGCCTAAGGAATTTTCGGCGGTTCCCGGTTCCTGGCACGCAGCCCCCGGGATTTCCCGCTCCAAAGGTGTCCACATGTTCACAGGTCTCATTGAAGCAGTCGGCGAGTTGGTCAGCATCGAGAAGCGGGGCGCTTCGGGCAGCCTCACGGTCAAGACCGATCTGCCGGCCGCGGAAATCGCCCTCGGCGCCTCGGTCGCGGTGAACGGGGCCTGCCTCACCGTGGTGCGCAAGGGTGGCGGCACGCTCAGCTTCGACGTTTCCCCCGAAACCATCGACCGGACCGCGTTCAGGAACCTGAGGCCGGGTGCGCCGCTCAACCTGGAGCGCGCCATGCGCCTGTCCGACCGCCTGGACGGGCACCTGGTCTCGGGGCACGTCGACTGCGTCGCACAGGTCACCGAGAGGCGCGAGATCTCCGGCAACATCGTCTTCTCCTTCAGGATCCCGGTCGCCTACGCCAAGTACATTGCCGCCAAGGGCTCGGTCGCCATCGACGGCATCAGCCTTACGGTGAACGAGGCGGGGCCGGACAGCTTCAGCGTGAACGTGATTCCGCACACGGCAGCCAAGACCACCTTGATCCACAAACGGGTGGGAGATGAGGTCAACATAGAAACCGACCTCATCTGCCGCTATTTGGAACGCCTGCTGGCAGGAAGGGACGTCAAAGGGGGCGGGGTGTCATTGGAACTGCTTGCCAAAAACGGCTTTATGTGACATAAATTCTCATTTGGATCAAGGGTTGCGAGGGGTTAATTATTATGTCAGTAGCGAGTATCGAGGAAGCCATCGAGGAGATCAGGGCCGGCAGGATGGTCATTCTGGTCGACGACGAAGACAGGGAAAACGAGGGCGACCTTACCATGGCCGCGCAGTGCGTGACGCCGGAGGCCATCAACTTCATGGCCCGCTTCGGCCGGGGACTCATCTGCCTCACCATGACCGCCGAGCGCTGCGACCGGCTCGACCTGCCGCCCATGGTGCAGACCAACACCTCTTCCTTCGGTACGGCCTTCACCGTTTCCATCGAGGCGAAGAAAGGGGTCAGCACCGGCATTTCGGCGGCTGACCGCTCCCACACCATACTTACCGCAGTGGCACCCAACGCCGTTGCCCACGACCTGGCGCGTCCGGGCCACATCTTCCCCTTGAGGGCGAAGAACGGCGGCGTCCTGGTACGCTCCGGGCAGACCGAGGGTTCCGTTGACCTGGCGCGCCTGGCAGGTCTGGAGCCCGCCGGGGTGATCTGCGAGATCATGAACGAAGACGGCACCATGGCCCGCATGCCGGAACTGAAGAAGTTCGCCAAGGAGCACGGCATCAAGGTCTGCACCATCGCGGACCTGGTCGCCTACCGCCTGAAGCACGAATCGCTGGTGCGCCGCTCCGTCGAGGTCGCGCTCCCGAGCGCCTACGGCAGCTTCCGCGCCGTCGCCTTCGAGAACGACATTGACAAGCTCGAGCACCTGGCCCTGGTGAAGGGGGACATCCGCGGCGAAGAGCCCGTCCTGGTGCGGGTCCACTCCGAGTGCCTGACCGGTGACGTCTTCGGGAGCGTGCGCTGCGACTGCGCCGATCAGCTGCACTGCGCCATGGAGCAGATCGAGAAAGAAGGGACCGGCATCATCCTCTACATGCGCCAGGAAGGGCGCGGCATCGGGCTCACCAACAAGCTCAAAGCCTACGCGCTCCAGGACCAGGGGCAGGACACCGTCGAGGCGAACCTGGCGCTCGGCTTCAAGGCCGACCTTCGGGACTACGGCATCGGCGCGCAGATCCTCGTTAACCTCGGGGTGAAGAAGATCCGCCTGATGACCAACAACCCGAAGAAGCTGGTCGGCCTGCAGGGGTACGGCATCAACATCGTGGAGCGGGTTTCCATCGAGATCCCGGCTTCCAAAAGCAACGTGAAGTACCTGAAGACCAAGCGCGACAAGATGGGCCACCTGCTGGAAAACATTTAGAAACAGGTTTAGGTTAAGGTTGAGGTTAAGAACTGCCATACCCGGACCCGGCGTCAACTGGGCAGGTGGCAGGGTTCTCTCTCAACCTCAACCTGTGAGCGCCAAGCGAGCGCAAACCTTAAGCCGTCTCTTTGAACCTTAACCTGTGAGCGCAGGCAATCGAAACCTGCACTTGTCTCACCTTGGAGAGTGCTATGCCTAAATTCATCGAGGGAAAATTGAACGCCGAGGGGCTCAAGGTCGGCATCATCGTCGGCCGTTTCAACAGCTTCATCGGGGAGCGGCTCCTCGAGGGCGCTCTGGACGCCCTGGTGCGCCACGGCGCAGACGACAGCCAGATCACCGTGGCACGCGTCCCCGGCGCCTTCGAAATCCCGCTGGCTGCCCAGAAGATGGCGCAAAGCGGCAAGTATGACGCCCTCATCTGCCTGGGTGCCGTGATCCGCGGTTCCACGCCGCACTTCGACTACGTCGCCTCGGAGGTCTCGAAAGGGATCGCCCACGTCTCGCTTGCGTCCGGCGTGCCGGTGGCGTTCGGGGTCCTTACCACCGACACTATCGAGCAGGCGATCGAGCGGGCCGGGACTAAGGCCGGCAACAAGGGCTTTGATGCGGCGATGACCATCATCGAAACCGTCAACCTGTTCAAGGAGATCAAATAATTGAGTGCACGTAGAGAAGGTCGGGAACTGGCGCTGCAGGCGCTTTACTCGAAAGATCTGGTCCCGCAGGACGCCAACTTCACGCTGAAGCGGATCATGGAGAGCTTCGCAGAGGAGGAGGAACCCGCCCTGGAGGTGCAATCCAAGGCATTCGCCTTTGCCTCGGAGTTGGTGAGCGGCGTGGTCGCCAACCTGGCAGCCATCGACGAGCGCATCGCGGCTAAGTCGAAGCACTGGAGCATGGCCCGCATGGCGCGGGTCGACCTGAACATCCTGCGCCTTGCCGTCTACGAGCTGCTCTATCGTCCCGACATCCCGAAGAACGTGACCATGAACGAGGCGATCGAGGTGGCCAAGAAGTTCGGCGCCGAGGACTCCGCTTCCTTTGTGAACGGCATCCTGGACGAGATCGCCTCGAGCGTCACGGACAAGGAGTAGGACGGGCGCGGCGGCCCCCGGCTTGACCGGCGTGGTCCCCGCCTGAGCTCAAATCCAGCCGGGCTGGAGTTATTGTTATATAAAAGCGAGGGTTTATGAAAGAGATCAAGGTCGGGTTGCTTGGTTTCGGTACCATCGGTGCCGGTGTGGTGAAACTCCTGAATCAAAACTCGTCCATCATCGAGCAGAAAACCGGTGCGCGGATTTCCCTGAAGTCGATAGGCGATCTGGATATCACCACCGACCGCGGGGTGAGCACCGAGGGGATCCACCTCACCAAGAACGCCGATGAAATCCTGATCGACCCGGAGATCTCGGTAGTGATCGAGCTGATCGGCGGGTACGAGCCGGCCCGCAGCTTCGTCCTCAAGGCGATCTCCCATGGCAAGCACGTGGTCACCGCCAACAAGGCGCTGCTCGCGGTCCACGGCGAGGAAATCTATGCGGCCGCCAAGGCCCACAACGTCGAGGTTCTCTACGAAGCTGCGGTGGGCGGCGGTATCCCGGTCCTTTCCGCCATCAAGGGGAACCTCGCAGCCAACAGTTTCTCCACGGTGCTCGGTATCGTAAACGGCACCTGCAACTACATCCTGACCCGCATGACCCAGGAAGGCGCCGATTTTGCCGAGGTGCTGAAGAGCGCCCAGGAGCTGGGCTACGCCGAGGCCGATCCCACCTTCGACATCGAAGGGGTCGACACCGCACACAAGCTCTGCCTGCTCTTGTCGCTGTGCTTTGGGACCAGGGTCGACCTGAAGGACATCTACTCCGAAGGGATCACCTCGATCTCCTCCGAGGACGTCGATTTCGCCAAGACCTTCGGCTATCGCATCAAGCTCCTGGCGATCGGGAAGCGGGACGGCGACAGGATAGAGGCGAGGGTGCATCCGACCATGATCCCCGTCGACTACCCGCTGGCCGATGTGCACGGCGTGTTCAACGCCATCCGGCTCACCGGCGACTTTGTCGGGCCGGTGATGTTCTACGGCAGGGGCGCCGGGATGGAAGCCACGGCGAGCGCCGTGATTGGCGACGTCGTCGATCTGGCGCGCAACATGGAGGCCGGCATCTCGCGCCGCTGCGCGCCGCTTGGCTACCTGGACGAGAACGTCTCGCTCCTGCCGATCAAGCCGATCGGCGAGATCGTGAGCAAGTACTACATTAGATTTCAGGCGCTGGATCGTCCCGGAGTGCTGGCGCGCATCGCCGGAGTCCTGGGCGTCGGTGGGATCAGCATCGCCTCCATGGTGCAGAGCGCCCGGAGCGCGAGCGAAACGGTGCCCATCGTGATCATGACCCACGAGGCGCGCGAGGCCGACATCCGGCGTGCGCTGACCGAGATCGACGGTTTCGACGTGATCCGCGAGAAGAGCACCTTTATCCGGATCGAGGACAACCTCGTCTAAGACGGGAAAATGAGCAAATGCTGAACGGGAAGGGGGGCTTAGGCCTCCTTTTTTTATTCTTTAGCCCGGGGAAACGGGATCAGACAGATAGGACCGATCGGACTGATCGGACGAGGAAACGCCGAAGGCGGGAGCCGGAAAAAGACAAAGGCCACCCGCCTGGGGTGGCCTTTGTCCGCTGCTGGGGGAAGGGCTTCTAACGCACCACTCCGCAAAGCTTAAGTTCCGTCTCAAGCTTTTCCCGCGAAATCCCGAGCACCCGGCACGCCTTGTCCCGATCGCTTTGGTAGCGCTCCATCACCATGATGAGCAGCGCCTTCTTAAGCGATGAGGAAAGCTTATCCATGACTCCTTGCCCGTTGGACGCGGCAAGCGATGCAACCAGCGGCTCCAGGTTTTTCTGGAACAGGGCCGCACTCTCGTTCACCCCCAGGGTCTCCCGGTCCTGCATCCTTTTCATCCTGACGATGTTGCCGACGCACTCTTCCATGTGATCCTGGACCCAGCGCAGCGTATCCCAATGGTTGTCGACCGTCATCAGCCGCAAATCTTCTTTCGTGCCGGCGGCAGCTCCCTTGCGCTTAAGCCGCACTTCCATGATGCTATAGTCAAAGGCGCCTGTTTTCTCGTTGGTGCTACGATCTCGGTGTGCCATGTCGTCCCCCCTCGCAACGGTTTTCATTCTCTTCTTCAATGGCCGTACCAACTTTCGTTTTTTCGCTTCTTTCGTGCAAGTGGCTGACATGACAGCTCAATCCCAGGTGTACCCCCTGCTCGGCAGAGGTGCATCGCGGATGCCCTACTGTCCCAACGCTGCACACCGCGCTGCTGGTTCTGGAAAAAACCTCGTTGTTACAAACAGTTCCTTCGATGTCGATCACTGAACAGGCAGCTGGCAGGCCTGCACACAACTGCTGGCCCTAGTCCTTCCGCATGTTATAAGTTGGTGGTAATTAATTTATCGATCGCGACCTGAAGGGCGACGAACCCTGCTGCAGCTTGAGGGGTAGCTCCTTGTTCCGTTGTGCGGGATCGAAAGGGAGGTGGGCTCTGGAAAGGCCGCTACTGATACCGCTTGCTTGCCTCATTGCCGGCCTCTGCGTCGCGGATCTCACCGGCTCGGTGCCTCCCGCCTGGACTCTGGTCGCGCTTTTGGCCATCACCCTGGTTGCCGCGTTACTGCGCGGAGAGCTGGTCTTTCTGTTATCTCTGGGGATGCTGCTCTTCGTCTGGGGCGGGCTCTCGCTGGAGCCTTTTCTGAAGCCGCAACCAGGTATCGCCTCGTATGCCGGTGAGCTGCCGGTGCTCGTCGAAGGGGTCCTGGAGCGCCGGCCCCAGGGCGTTGCGGACGGAGGCGAGCGGCTGTACCTGGACCGTCTGCGCATCCACACCGATGCCGGGACCAGGGAGGTCGCCGGCAAGCTGCTGGTACGGGTGAAGCAGGGGAGGGCGCAGCTTTGCACCGGTGATCGGATTGCCTTCAGCTCAAAGATCCACATGCCGCGGCTTCTGGGGATCCCCGGGGAGAGCGATTACCCCCGCAAGCTTGCCTATCAGGGGGTGTTCGCCACAGCTTTCGTGAAACAGGCGGACGAACTCGTGCTGCTGCGAGCCGGCAGCGGCTGGCACCATGGCATCGACCACGTGGCGGCGCGCCTCGGGCAGTTCATCGTCTTGAGTGCACCGGGGCCCGAAGGAGGCGTGCTGAAGGCCCTCCTCATCGGCGACACCGGAGATGTCCCGCCAGAGTTGAACGAAGCCTACGCCATAAGCGGGGTGAACCACATCCTCTCCATTTCCGGCTTCCATGTCGGCATCATCTTTCTCTGTGTATTTCAACTGCTCTTTCAGGTCGCCCGCACCAGTGAGACGCTGGCGCTCAAGCTGAACCTCAGGCGGTCGCTGCTGCTGGCGGCGCTGCCGGTCGTCATTTTCTACCTGTGCCTGTCCGGCGCCCAGGCCGCCACGCTCAGGAGCGTCCTCATGATCGCGGCGGTCCTCCTGGCGCTCTACGTCAAGCGCGAACTGGACCCGGTGAACTGCATCATGCTGGCTGCCGCGGCAATCCTTTTCACCGCACCCGAGACGCTCTTCGACCTCTCCTTTCAGCTTTCCTTTCTGGCCATCTGGGGGCTGGTGGTGCTCGCACCGCCTCTGGCCGCGCCTCTGCAGCGGCTCAAGGGTGCCGTCCGTTGGTTCGCGCTGCTGTTGTCCGCTTCGGCGGCCGCCATCCTGGCAACGCTCGTTCCCGTCGCCTATTATTTCCAACGCGTCTCCATTATCGGCCTCTTGGCGAACCTGGTCGTGGTCCCGCTGATGGGGTACGGGGCGGTGCTTGCGGGGTTCGCGGCGCTGCCGCTCAGTATGGTGGCGCCGGATGTCGCGCGGCTCCTGTTGCAGTTTGCCGCGTGGCTGGTGAGGCTTTCCGACCGGGTCATCGTCTATCTGGCACAGACGCCGGTCTGGACCGGTTATGTCCCCACCCGGCTCGACCTGCTGCTTGCCATCCTCTGTCTGAGCGCACTCAGCTTCGTGCGCCAGGAGAAGCTGTGCCGGTTCCTGGCGCTCTCGTTGGCGCTGGTCCTCGGGTTGCGCGCGGTACCCGCCCAGAGTAAGCCGGATGACTTCATGCGGGTGACCTTTCTGAGCGTGGGGCAGGGGGATGCCGCCCTGGTCCAGCTTCCGGACGGCAAGCGCATGCTGGTGGACGGCGGCGGGGATTTCGACACTGCCGACCTCAGGGTCGGACGGCGGGTGCTCGGGCCGGCATTGCATGCCCTCGGGGTGCAGCGCCTCGACTACCTGGTGCTCTCCCATCCGCATCCCGACCACCTGCAGGGAGTGCTGTGGGCGGCGGCACAGCTCGATGTGGGCGAATTCTGGGAAAGCGGGGTGGCTTCGGACTCCCTCGAGTACCGGAAACTGAAATGGGTACTCGCCGCGCGGGGCGTGCCGGTGCGTATCGTGAACGGAGCGCTGCCGCCCGTGACGCTGGGAGAAGTGCAGTTGGAGCCTTTTTGGCCCTTGGCACCCGAACCTATCTCGGAAGATGCCAACGACAGCTCGCTGGTCTTTCGGCTGCGCTACGGCAAGGCATCGGTGCTCTTTACCGGGGACCTAGGCGGAGATTCGGAGCAGGAACTGCTGGCACGAGGGGTGCCTATGAACGCCTTGCTGCTCAAGGTGGCACATCACGGCAGCAGGTACTCTTCGAGCGAGCAGTTTTTGGTGGCCGTGGCGCCGAAGGTGGCGGTCGTATCGGCGGGGTACGGCAACTCTTTTCATCTGCCGGCGCCCGCCACACTCAGGAACTTGCAACGGCATGGCATCCGGGTCTACCGGACCGATCACGACGGCTCTGTATTGGCTATCTTCGGCCGCGATGGTACTCTTAGTCTGAGTTCCCCATTGGGGGCATTTTAATTGACACTCCGAAGAAGTATCTGTTAGTTTATGTTGGAATTTGTCTGACTTTTGTTGCGGCAGGAGATCCGCTTAATGGAAAGAATCCTAATAGTCGAAGACGATAGCTTCTTCCGCGAGGTCTTTACCGACCTACTCCAGGAGGATGGTTTTAGCGTCGAAGTGGCTTCCTCCGGTGAAGATGCTCTCGAGATGATTGCTACTCGTGAGTATCAACTGGTGGTGACAGACCTGGTCATGAAGGATGTAAGTGGCCTGGACATTCTTTCCGCCGTCAAGAGGCTGGATTCTACCGTCGACGTGATCATGGTGACCGGGCACGCCAACGTGGAAACCGCCATCTTCGCCCTGAAGAACGGCGCCACCGATTATCTCGTAAAACCCATCAACCACGACGAGTTTCGGCACATCGTGTCACAGTGCATGGACCAGCGCAGGCTCTTGGACGAGAACCTCGAGCTGAAGGGGCTCTTGCAGCTGTTCCAGGTGAGCCAGACCATCGCCAACTGCCTTGAGTTGGACCGGATCTACCAGCTCCTGATGGATGCCCTTTGCAAGGAAGTGGGAGTGAGCCGCGGGCTCGGCTACTTCAGCGACGCCGGTCATCTGGTGCTGCACGAGATGAAAGGGATCGAACCCGATCAGGCATCCTTGCTGGGACAGGCGGTCATCTCCGAGTGCGAGCTGATCGACGACGGCGGCTGCCTGGCTACCCTTAAGGATTTCCTCCCCGACGATGCCGACTACGGCGACGGCGTGCGCGAGGCGATGTGTCTGTACATCAGGCACAAATCGGCGCTGCAGGGGGTGATCGTGCTGTTGAACGACCCCGGCCAGCTGCTGCCGCGCCCCTTCAACCGCAAGAACCTGAGCTTCCTGCTCGACCAGGCCTCCCTGGCCCTGGACAACGCCGCCCGCTACAACTTCGCAAAAGACCTGCTCTACATCGACGAGCTGACCGGCCTCTACAACTACCGCTACTTGGACGTCGTGCTGGAGCGCGAGATCAAGCGCAGCGAGCGCTACGGTTCCAACCTCTCCGTCTTGTTCCTGGATATCGACCTCTTCAAGATGGTGAACGACAACTTCGGCCACCTGATCGGCAGCCGGGTGCTGCGCGAGGTGGGGGCGCTGATCAGGAAGAGCGTGCGTGACGTCGACGCGGTGATCCGTTATGGCGGTGACGAGTACACCATAATCCTGGTCGAGACCGGCCTGGAGGGGGCCACCGTGGTTGCCGAGCGCATCAGGCGCACCATCGAACAGCACACCTTCGGCAGGGCGGACGGGCTCGCCATCAAACTCACCGTGAGCCTCGGTTACTCCTGCGCCCCGAGCGACGCCACCACCAAGGCGGAGCTTTTGGAGATGGCGGACCAGGCGATGTACCGCGGCAAGGCGGGCGGCAAGAACATGGCCTTCCACGCACTGCCTGCCGCCACCACCCCGTCCGTCTGAATACGACCTGCCAGTGCGCCACCCGGCGCTTCGTGAACTCCTCAAAACCCCAGTTCCCCTGTACCGTGACTTTTTGGACTCTCTTCTCTCTGGACTCTCTTGGGCATGTCTTCGACTGAATGCCGCTAGGCTCTCTCAGACTCCATCGGGCTCGGCACCAGCTCCCCCTCGCCCTTCGGGAGAGGGTCGGGATGAGGGATGAGGGATGAGGGATGAGGGATGAGGGATGAGGGATGAGGAACCGGAGGACGAGGGGAAACCACGACGGGGAAACCACGCTGGTCCATGGTTCAAATCTCGAGTAACCAGTGCTCAGCATTCGTAGTTTTCCGGGCTTTTTTTATGGCGTC
>Ga0079306_1000140_pt1 | contig 85749 bp, 98 predicted proteins | sample Methanotroph_Enr_FD_79181 | JGI IMG/M metagenome (GOLD analysis project Ga0079306, IMG submission 79181) | Enriched soil microbial communities from Old Woman Creek wetland in Ohio, USA - Methanotroph_Enrichment_5 | ecosystem: Environmental > Terrestrial > Soil > Wetlands | place: USA: Ohio... | reverse complement strand
CAAAACACTTGCAAGTCGGGCTACTTTTTGATAATATCCATTGCAGGTTTGCAAAAGATAGCAAACCGGTATATTAGAAATAATATAAATAATTTATTAACAATATATACATGGCAGATTTTAATAGAACAAAGCCACACATGAATATCGGTACCATTGGTCACGTAGACCACGGTAAGACCACTTTGGTAAGAGGTATTCTTAACGCATTCTACCCAGAAGCAGATAGGGCAAGAATGATTGATAAATTAGACAAAGATCCAATCTCAAGAGCAAAATCAATTACTATTGCTGTAGCTCATGTCGAATTCGAAACTGAAACAAGACACTATGCATTAGTAGATTGCCCAGGACACAAAGACTACATTAAGAATATGATCACAGGTGCAGCACAGATGGATGGTGCAATCTTGGTTATATCCTCAAATGATGGTGCTATGCCTCAGACTAAAGAGCACTTGTTACTTGCAAAGCAGGTTGGTGTTCCTAAGATCGTTGTTTTCATCAACAAATTTGGTGAAGCAGATGAGGAAATCCTTGAGCTTATTAAAGCTGACGTACAAGATGCATTGAAGAAATATGGATTTGATGAGAACGCTCCAATAATTGTTGGTGATGCATTGAAAGCTCAAAAAGGTGATGAAGAGGGACTTGCCTCTGCTAGAGAATTGATCAAAGCAGTTGATGAATATATCCCTATGCCAGAGAGAGATGTTGATAAGCCATTCTTATTACCTGTTGAAGATGTATTCTCAATTGAAGGTAGAGGAACAGTTGTAACTGGAAGAGTTGAAAGAGGAACATTGAAATTAGCACAAGATGTTGAAGTATTGGGAATGGGTAAGAAACCTATCAAAACAGCTGCTACAGGAATCGAAATGTTCAACAAGAGTATGAAAGAAGCACAAGCAGGTGATAATGTAGGTGTATTGCTAAGAGGTTTGAAGAGAGAAGATGTTGAAAGAGGTCAGGTTATTGCAGCTACTGGAACAGTAGAAACACATACTGAATTTAAGACTGAAGTATATGTATTGAGCAAAGAAGAGGGTGGACGACACACTCCATTTGTATCTGGATACAAACCTCAGTTCTATATCAGAACTGCAGATGTAACAGGAGAAGTAACCCTACAAGAGGGTGTTGAAATGGTAGCACCAGGCGATCACACAGAATTTACTGTAAAGTTAGTTTCTGCAGTGGTTGTTGAAAAAGGATTAACATTTGCTATCCGTGAGGGTGGTCAAACAGTTGGTCAAGGTATTGTTACCGAGATTATTAAGTAAGTAATGTAATGAGGCGGGGACTTAGTTCCCGCCTCACTATGTAATTAATTTAGCTCTTTTAAATAATGGCTAGTACTGCAAAAATTAGAGTAAAATTGAAAGGTTATGATTCAGTAGTAGTGGACAAATCCGCTAGAAGCATTATAGAAACTGCAATAAGCACAGGTGCTAAAGTTGCTGGTCCTATCCCTATGCCTACAAGAAAAAGAAAAATTGCTGTTAACAGATCGCCATTTATTTACAAGAGCTCAATTGAACACTTTGAGATAAATACACATAAAAGAGTAATAGATATCATTGATCCTACTCCAAAGACCATAGATGCATTACAGCATCTTCAAATGCCTGCAGGAGTTGGTGTCGAAATACAATAATATATTTGATTGAAAAAATGAGAGCATTAATCGGAATAAAAAAAGGAATGACAAGAATATTCAACAAAGAGGGGAAAGTTGTCCCTGTAACTGTTGTCGATGTCAAAGATTGCGTGCTTTCATTTGTTGAGCCTATGGGTTTTGAATTAGGGATTGGAGAAAAGAAACATTCAAACAAAGCATTGACAGGAAAGTATAAAGAAACTAAGAAGGTTCCAGCACAAAGAAAATATTTTAAGGGTGAATTAGATGTAACAGATATCAAAATTGGAGATGATATTAAGCCTGAGATATTTGAAGCTGGTGACAAAGTTGTAATTACAGGAATATCTAAAGGAAAAGGCTTCGCAGGTGTTGTTAAAAGATGGGGATTTGCTGGAGGACCAAAAACACGTGGACAGTCTGATAGAGAAAGACATCCAGGATCAATTGGCGCAGGTACAGATCCAGGTAGAGTGCTTAAAGGTAAGAAAATGGGTGGAAGAATGGGTCAAGATACAATCACTATTAAAAAGAAAGAGATCATTGATATTAAAGAGACATATGTATTAATAGCTGGTCCTGTTCCTGGTTCTAATGGTGATTTAATAGCAATATATACCGAATAATAATGGAAAAAACAAAAGTAACCACAACAACTAAAGAAGTAAAACCAAAAGCACAAGAGGTAAAACTTAATCCAATTGTTTGGGAAGCTCCTTACAATGGTGATTTAGTAGCTCAAGTTCTCTATGTTTACATGAGTAATGAGAGAAAAGGTACTTCTAATGCAAAAACAAGAGGTGATGTAAGAGGTGGTGGTAGAAAACCATGGAAGCAAAAAGGAACTGGAAGAGCCAGATCGGGTTCTACTAGATCTCCACTTTGGGTAGGTGGTGGTGTTACATTCACACCTAATGATAAGAACTGGAGTAAGAAGATTAACAAACAGATGGCAAGAAAAGCAACATGTATTATGTTGTCTGAAAGATTAAGAAAAGAAGTATTGAATTTTGTAACTATGCCTAAAGAAGAAATCAGAAAAGCATTGGAAGAGAAGATTGGAAAGAAAGCATTAGTCATAACTGCAAATGTTGATGTAAAAAGAAATTTAGATAATGTTGAGAACGTAGTTGTGATTACTCCTGAAAAAGTAAACACAAAGCATTTGGTATCTGCAAGAAATATTCTTGTTGATCAGGATGCAGTTAATATCCTTGAAGAAAGATTAACCGATGGAAAATAACGAAATAAAATTACAACCTGTTGTTTCTGAGAAAAGCTATAACTTAGCTAATGCAAGTGGTAAATATACATTCTTAGTAACAAGAGGTAATAATAAAATTGAGATTGGTAAAGCTGTAGAAAAGAAATACAAAGTACATGTTGAAAAAGTTAACAGTGTAGTAAGACCAGGTAAGTCACACAGAAATCCAAAAACTAACGGAACTCTTAGGAATTCTGATTTAGTAAAGTTTGTAGTAACCCTTAAAAAAGGTGATAAAATCGATGAATTCTTAAATATATAACAATGGCAGTCAAAACATTTAAAGCAACAACTTCGTCCTTAAGAAATACCAGACTAGGTGATAGATCTATGTTGGAAAAGAAAAAAGGTCCAAGAAGTTTAACAATTGCAAAAAATCAAAATTCAGGAAGAAACAGCCAGGGTAAGGTAACTGTTAGACACCGAGGTGGTGGTTTTAAGAGAAGAATCAGAGTTGTAGATTACAAGCGAGAAAAGTTTGGAGTTCCAGGGAAAGTTGAAGGTTTTTACTTCGACCCTAATAGGACCGCATTCTTAGCTCTTTTAATGTATGCAGATGGTGATAAAAGATATATAATTGCACCTCGAGGAGTAAATGTCGGAGATACATTAGTATCTGGCGAGAAAGTTGATGTACTCCCAGGAAATGCAATGCAACTTAAAAACATTCCTTCTGGTACTCAAGTCCATTGTGTGGAGAGTATCCCAGGAAGGGGAGCAGCATTTTGTAGATCAGCAGGAAATGTAATTACAGTACAAGGTATTGATCCAACAGGAAATTTTGTACAGTTAAAGATGCCTTCTGGAGAAATCCGATTGGTAGCTGCAACATGTATGGCAACTATTGGACAGGTTGGAAATGAAGATAAGGTAAATGTAAAACTTGGAAAAGCAGGAAGAAGAAGAAACTTAGGATGGAGACCAACAGTTAGAGGTATGGCAATGCATGCAGTTGAACATCCACACGGTGGTGGTGAAGGTAAAGGTGTCATTGGTGGAGCTGCTAAGGACTTGTGGGGTAATAGAATTGGTACTCGAACACGAGATAACAAGCGAACTGAGAAATTGATAATTAAGAGAAGAAGGTCAAAGAATAGACCTTTTGCTAAGAAATAATTTAGAAAAACCGAAATATGTCTAGATCATTAAAGAAAGGACCATATACAGACGAAAAATTGATGAAGAAGGTAACCGCTGCCAGAGAGAGTGGTAAGCTTTCTCCAATAAAGACATGGGCTAGAGTATCTACAATTACACCTGAGATGGTTGGAATGAAATTTTTGGTATACAACGGTAAAAAGCATGAAGAAGTATTGGTATCTGAATCAATGATAGGACATAGACTTGGAGAATTTTCTCCTACAAGAAAGTTTAAGGGCCATGCTAAGAAGGGTAAACTTTCACAAGTTTACGGTAGTAGCGGAAGATTTGAATAATAATTAAATAAAAATATTAAGATGGAAGAGAAATTAGTAACAGCAAAAGTAAGAGACATAGCAGAATCACCAACAAAGTTGAGATTGGTAGCTGATGTCGTAAGAGGAATGAGAGTTGATAAAGCCTTAGATGCTCTTACATTGATTAACAAAAAAGGATCGATAACCGTTAAAAAAGCATTAGAATCAGGAGTTGCAAGTGCAAGAGATTTGTTTAGTGTTGATAAAGCAAATTTGATTGTAAATAGTATATCTGTAGATGAAGGTAAGATACTCAAAAGAGCACAATTTGCATCTAGAGGTAGAGTATCAAGATTAAATAAAAGAAGATCACATCTTAATTTAGAATTAAAAGTTAAGTAACATGGGAAGAAAGGTCAATCCAAACGCAATAAGAATGGGAGTAAATAAGATCTGGGATTCAGTCTGGTATGCAGACAAAGCTCAGTTCCCTAAGATTTTTGCACAAGATTTGAAAATTGAAGAAAAAATCAGAAAGACATTGAAAGATGCTGGAGTTGATCAGGTCAAGATTATGAGATCTGCAAACAAGATTGAAGTATTGGTAAGTGTTGCTAGACCAGGTGTAGCTATAGGTAGAGGTGGAGAAGGAATAGACAAACTCCAGAAGGAAATGAAGAATATGACCAAGATGGAAATTGAAGTTAAGATAAAAGAAGTTAAAAAAGCAGATATTTCTGCAAGAATAATAGCAAGAACAATAGCCGAAGGTATCGAAAGAAGACAACCTTCTAAGCTTTTGATGATGAGTGCAAAAGAAAAAGCAATGATGGCAGGAGCAAAAGGATTGAGAATTTGGGTGTCAGGAAGAATCAATAACGCAAGTCAGGCAAGAACTATTAAAACAACCGCAGGAACAGTTCCAGCTCAAACTTTGAAAGCAGATATTGATTTCGCAATGGATACAGCAAAAACATTGGATGCAGGATTAATGGGTATAAAAGTATGGATATACAAAGGAACTAAGACAGATTACCAAGAGGAAGAATAAACTATTTAATTAGACTACTATGAACTTACAACCTAAAAAAAGAAAATACAGGAAAGAATTTAGAGGAAGAATGGGTGGAGTAGCTACTGCTAACAACAAGTTGGCATTTGGAGAATATGGAATGAAAGCTATGGAAAATGGTTGGTTGGAAGCTAGAGAAATAGAGTCTGCAAGAAAAGCAATAACAGGCCATATTAAGAGAAAAGGAAAAGTTTGGATCAAGGTATTCCCACAGAAACCATACACACACAAAACAGTAAACAGTAAGATGATTGGTGGTAAAGGAGCAATTGAAGGATATGTAGCAGTGATAGTTCCAGGAACATTACTTTTTGAAATGAGTGGCGTAGATGAAGCTACTGCAAAGGAAGCAATGAGACTTGGAGGACAGAAACTTTCTATGAAAACTAAGTTTGTTACAAAGACTGCAATATAGCTTGAGAATAAGATAAATAATTGATAGAATACAAGCCGTTACTAAACAAAAATATGAAAAAAGAAATAGCAAAAATAACAAAGAAAAGAGAAATACAGGGAGTAGTAGTCAGTAACAAAATGACTGGTACTGTCCGTGTTGAAATTGAAGAGATATACAGTCACAAAGAATATGACAAGGTCATGAGAAGACAAAAGACATTCTTTGCTCATACAAATGAACCTTTAGAAGTAGGAACAAAAGTAACGATTAGAGAATGTAAGCCTTATGCTAAAAATGTAAATTGGGTAGTTGTAAACAAACAATAATATGGTACAAAGAGAGACACTATTAACAATTGCAGATAACAGTGGAGCTAAGATTGCAAAAATCTTTGGTATCCCAGGAGGATCTAAAAAAAGATATGCTCATATAGGAGATGTTGTAAATGTAGCAGTACAGAAAGCACTGCCAAATAGTGGAGTTAAAACACATGAAGTAGGAAAAGCTGTAATCGTAAGAGTACATAAGGAATATAGAAGAAAAGATGGAACATATATTAGATTTGATGATAACGCAGGAGTATTGATAGATCCAAAGAGTAAAGCACCTAAGGGATCAAGAATATTTGGCCCAGTAGCTAGAGAATTAAAAGAGAAAGGGTTTGATAAGATTGTTTCTCTTGCTCCAGAAGTATTGTAATTTAAGAAATAAGAAAATGAAGATTAAAAAAGGTGATACAGTAAAAATATTATACGGTAAGGATAACGGAAAAACAGGTCCTGTTGTTGCTGTAGATCTTAAAAACAATATGGTTGTAGTAAGCGGAGTAAATGTTTCAAAGCGACATTTAAAGGGAGATGGTAGAACTAAAACATCAGAAATTTTAACAATAGAAAAACCAATGGCAGTTTCAAAAGTGATATTGGTTTGTCCATTGTGTGGAAAGACAACAAGAGTTGGATTAAAGAGAGAAGATGGAAAAGTAACTAGAATATGTAAGAAATGTGGAAAAGAGATTGCAGATAAAAAAGAAGAGAAAGTTGAAGTAAAGAAAGAAACTAAAGAAGTAAAAAAGACAGTTAAGAAAACTACAAAATCTAAAACTAATAATAAAGAATAAAAATGGCTAGATTACAGGAAGAATATAACAAAACAATAAAAGCAGAACTAATGAAGGATGGAAACTATACCAATGTTATGGAAGTTCCTACCCTTAAAAAAATAGTTGTAAATATTGGTGCAGGAGAATCAATCACCAATAAAGGAGCTTTGGATGAGATTGTAAAAATGATGGAATTGATTACAGGTCAGAAACCAGTTGTAAATAAGTCTAAGAAGGCTATCGCAGCTTTTAAACTTAGAGAAGGTATGGAAGTAGGAGTTTCTGCAACATTAAGAGGAGAACGAATGTGGGAATTTTTTGATAAGTTGATAAATGTTGTGTTCCCAAGAGTCAAAGACTTCAGAGGATTAAAAACTAAGTCATTTGATAAAGCAGGGAACTATTCAATAGGTATCGAAGATCACACAATTTTCATTGAAGTTGATCCTAACAATGTAACAAAGATAAGAAGTTTGGAAGTAACAATAGTTACTACTGCTAAAGATGCAAAAAGTGGAAAATTACTTTTAGATAAATTTGGATTTCCTTTCATAAAAGATGTCAACAGAAGCTAAAGAATACAAAGCAAGACAGTTAAAAATAAAATCTAAGTATCCTACAAGGGTATACAATAGATGTGAATTATGTGGAAGATCTAGAGGATACATCAGACATTATGGAATTTGTAGAATATGTTTTAGACAGTTAGCTAGTGAGGGAAGAATCCCTGGTGTTCAAAAGTCAATTTGGTAATTTAATTATATATAAATAGAATGAACGATTTAATTGCTGATTTGTTAGCAAGAATGCAAAACTCAATAATGAGAAAAGAAAGAGTTGTTAACGTCATCAATACAAAGATGAATATGGAACTCTTGAGAGTACTTAAGGAAGAAGAAATGATTAAGGGCTTCGAAGAGAAGGAAAAGAACATTGAAGTAGAATTAGCATATGATGGAAATGAACCTGTAATTGCTCACTTCACAAGAGTAAGCAAATTGGGTCAAAGAATATATGTGTCTAAGAAGGAGATAACTCCAGTTATGAATGGAAGAGGTATTGCAATAATCAGTACACCTTCTGGATTAATGAGTGGAGCAATGGCTAAGAGCAAGGGCTTAGGCGGTGAATTAATATGTAAAATCTGGTAATTGAAATGTCTAGAATAGGTTTAAAACCAATCACAATTGAAGATGGTGTAACAGTATTGATAAGTGGAGCTGATATTACAGTTACAGGAGCTAAGGGTGAATTGAGATTTACTCTTCCTAAAGATATTAGTGTAGAGGTTAAAGAGAATGTAATATATCTCTCTTCAGTAGAGGATACAAAACAATCTCACTCTAACCATGGTACATTTAGAATGTTAATTGCAAATGCAGTTGAAGGTGTAAAGAATGGATTTGAAAAGAAATTAGAATTGGTAGGTGTTGGATACAGAGCTAGATTAGAGGGATTAACATTAGTAATGAGTCTTGGTTGGAATCACCCTGTTAAAGTAGAACCAGTAACAGGAATAGATATTGAGGTTCCTGACGAAACAAAGATCACAGTTAAAGGATTTGATAAACAACAAGTTGGTGAGTTTGCTGCTAAAATTAGAGCAATCAGAAAACCAGAGCCATACAAAGGAAAAGGAATCAGATATGAGGGTGAATATGTTAAGAGAAAGAGTTCTAAATCTAGTTTAGGTAAATAAGAATGAAAAATACAAAAGTTGAAAAAAGAGCAAGAAGAAAATTGCATATAAGAAAGAATGTGAATGGTACTGCAACTAAACCAAGAATCTTTGTGTTCAAAAGTAATAAATACTTTTACGCAGGTATTGCAGATGATGAAAAGAATATTGTTCTTAAGTCTGTAATGTGTAAAAAGAATGCCAAAGGAATTAAGGATATGGCTACAACATTTGGAAAAGAAGTTGCAAAATTTGATAGTGCAGTATTTGATAGAAGTGGTTACAGATATCACGGATTAATCCAGATATTTGCAGACGAATTAAGAAGTAACGGAGTTAAAATTTAGTTTAATACAAAAGAGATGGTAGATCTAAGAAGAAATAACAAAGAAAGAAAAGAATTTGATAAGAAATCTCTTGCGATAAGAAGAGTCGCTAAAGTTACCAAAGGTGGTAAAAGATTGCGATTCAGCACTATTGTAATTGTTGGAGATCATAATGGTAGAGTTGGTATTGGACTTGGAAGAGGAGCAGATGTTAAGAGCGCAGTAGAAAAAGGTGAAAGATTAGCAACTAAGTCTGTTACAGCTATCCAATTAATTGGAGATACTATTCCACATGAGGTTGTTTACAAATTCGGAGCAGCAGAAGTTATGCTAAGACCTGCAAGACCAGGTACTGGTGTAATTGCAGGATCTTCAGTAAGAACAGTTTTGGAATTAGCAGGAGTATTAAATGTATATGGTAAAATATTAGGTACACAAGAAGTAAATGCAAATGCATATTGTACAGTTGAGGCTTTGAAATCTTTGAGAAGTGGAAGAGTCTTAAGAAAAATGACAAAGATGAGAGCAAGAATCGATTTGAAGAATGAGATGGATAAAGAAAAGAAAGCTAAGGATGATGTAAAGCGACAAAAGAAATATGAAGCTAAAAAAGAAGCATTCAAAAAAGATAACAAGAGAACACCTAAAGTAAATAACAAAAAATAATGTATCTAGAAAACATACCAAAAAGAAACAATAGAACAATGAAGGGAAAGCGAATCGGAAGAGGATATGGATCCGGTGTTGGAGGTCATACAGTTGGTAGGGGTTCCAAAGGACAGAAATCAAGAACAGGACACAAGTCATTAGAGTTCTTTGAGGGTGGAAATGTTGCTTTCTTCAGAAGAATGCCTAAGTACAAAGGATTTAACCAAAGTAGGAAGATTGAAAATGATGCAGTAAACGTAAATACATTGGAAAAAGAATTTAAAGCAGGTGAGGTTGTATCTGTAGATACATTGAAAGAAAAAGGTATAATCAAGAAGAATTCTCAGGGTGTAAAAATCCTAGGAAAGGGTGAAATCAAAATCAAACTCAATATTGAAGGTGTCGCAGTCTCCGCCGCTGCAAAAGAAAAGATCGTAAAAGCCGGGGGAACTATTAAATAGCCTCTCAAAAAATGACAAATTTAAAAGAGAAAATCCTGTCCCTTTTCAGGACAAAGGAGATTAGAAACAAAATCATATTCTCGATAATCATATTAGTAGCATGTAGAATTCTTGCTGCAATTCCTGTATCAGGTATTCCTGCAGAGGCTTTAGTCAAATTATTTCAAGGTACTCAATTAGGAGATGTATTATCAACAGTTTCAGGAGGTGTATTAGAATCAGCATCATTGGTAGCTATTGGATTAACCCCATACATCAATGCCTCAATCATATTCCAACTATTAGGTACCGTTATCCCTAAATTAGCAGAATTGAGAAAAGAAGGTGCTGATGGACGAAGGAAGATCAGTATGTATACAAGAATTGCAACTGTACCATTGGCAATACTTCAATCATTTGTTATATATTCAACCCTAAGAGGTTTCGGTTTAATTGGTACATTGGGGACATTAGAACTTGTAGCTATGTCAGCTGCCTTAACAGGTGGCTCCTTAATCATGATGTGGTTTAGTGAACTAATCTCTGAGCAAGGCGTTGGTGGTGGATCTTCATATTTAATTATGTTGGGTATACTCTCAGGAATTCCAGGCACAGTAAGGACCAACTTCATAACTATGGATCCTACACAGAAGATATTATTCTTTGTTGTTGCAATCGTTTTAATTGTTTCTACAATCATTATTACTCAAGCAGAAAGAAGAATTCCTATCCAATATTCCAGAAGAGTACGAGAGGGTGGGGCTATGGATAGCTATATCCCAATCAAATTAACTCAATCTGGAGTGATGCCTGTAATCTTCGCAATGTCTTTACTATCATTTCCACAGTTGATAGCGAAATTCTTAATAAGTAAAAACTACTCTGTAGGTTTAACAACCTTTGCGAACAACGTACAAACTTGGCTTTCAAATACCTATATTTATGAATCTATGGTATTCATATTCATCATTGCATTTGCACTCTTCTATCTTACAGTTGTGTTTAATACTGATGAGTTAGCAGAAAATTTGCAGAAACAAGGAGCCTTTATACAAGGTGTAAGACCAGGTAACACAACCTCTGACTATTTGAAATCTACCGCATTAAAACTAACAGTGGTAGGAGCATTATTCTTAGCATTAGTATCTGTGCTCCCAAGCTTCATGATTCACTTTGGGTTGATAACGGCAAGCGTCATAACAGGAACTGGGCTTTTGATTGTTATTGGTGTAATCCTTGATATGAAGAGACAGGTAGAATCTATGATGGTTGTAAGAAGATACGACAAATATCTTTAGTCGTAAGACGATTTCATGCTACAATATTGCAGTTAATCTGATCTAGATGTATTCAGCTTTATGAAAACTATACTTTTTCATGGTCCATCCGGTTGTGGTAAAGATACCCAAGCAGATTTTTTGGTTCAAAATTATGAATTTGAGAAAATTGGTACAGGAGAGATGTTCAGAACTATGTATGATATGGCTGATATTGATGGTATAAAGGCTCATGAAGCCTGGGGAAAGGGCTTATTCGTTCCCGACGATATTACATACAGAATGTTCCCGAAGTGGTTATCTAAGTTTGACCCAACAAAAAATTGGGTATTTGTATCTGTCGTGAGAAGCCAAGGACAAATAGCTTTGTTTGATAACGTACTGGATGAATTGAATAGGCCACTAGATGCTTTTGTTCATCTGAAGTTAACAGAAGATGTAGTCATTGAAAGAAAAGCTTTGAGATGGACATGCCCTAATTGCAATAGTACTTACCACAAGAAGTATAAACCAGAAAAAGTAGAAGGTTATTGTGATAAATGTGGAATGATGTTGGTACAAAGGGAAGATGATACATTGGAAAAGACAAAAAGCTTGTATCAGGAGTATCAAAAATCAATAACCCCAATCCTAGATGAGTATCGAAATAGAGGAATTCTCATTGAAATTGATGCAAGCCCATCAATAGAAGAGATACAAAGGGAAATAATTACGAAATTGAACTTGTAAATACCTTCGTTTTTTGATATCCTTACCCTGTTCCGTTATGCATCTCAAGAATGTATACAAAATTGACGTTTTGTATTGAAAGAACGTCGTTATTCTGATATAATTCCGGAGATTCATTTACATAGAAGGAAAGACTGTCTATGATCGATAGCAAAAAAGTTTACGAGTTTGAAGGGGTAGTCAAAGAATGTCTTCCTAATACTCAATTCGTAATTGAGATAGATGTAAATGGAGCTAAGCATAATGTAATAGGGTACCTTTCCGGAAAGATGCGAATGCATTTCATTAGGATTCTCGAAGGAGATAAGGTAAAGATAGAAATGACACCCTATGATAAGGAAAAAGGTAGAATTACTTTTAGATCAATGAATAAATAAAATGAAAGTCCAAGCTTCTGTTAAAAAGAGATGTCCAGATTGTTATTCCGTTAAAAGAGGTGGAAGAGTTTTCGTTTACTGTAAGAAAAACGCTAAGCATAAACAAAGGCAAGGTTAATTTAACTTTTTAGTTTTTACAAATTTAAGATGGCAAGAATCGCAGGAATAGAAGTAACAAATGAGAAAAAGATATGGATTTCCCTCATGGGAATTTACGGTATTGGAACAAAGCGAGCACATGATATTTGTAAAGATACAAACATTGACGAAAATACTTTAGTTAAAGATCTCTCTGAAGCTCAATTAGATGTAATAAGAAAATACATTGAAGAAAAATTTCAGGTAGAGGGAGCATTAAGACAAGGCATATTCAGAGATATTAAACGATTAAAAGATATTAGATGTTACAGAGGTATTAGACATAAATTGGGATTACCTGTAAGAGGACAAAGAACAAGACATAATGCTCATACAAGAAAAGGTAAGACCAGAGCAGTTGGTGGTTTGAAGAGAACTTTAGCTAAAACTTAACATCATTTAAACATTTTAATGGCAGATACAAAAACAGCAAAAACAACGAAATCAACAAAGATAGTAAAGAAGAAAGCAAAGAAAAGTGTAAGTACTGGAATGGCTTTTGTTCAATCAACATTCAACAACACAATTATCACATTAACAGATGAAGCTGGCGAAGTATTAGGACAAGGTAGCCCAAGTGCAGTAGGTTTCAAGGGTGCTAAGAGAAGCACAGCATTCGCAGCAACGAAAGCAGCTACTGAAGTGGGCGAGAGAGTTGTTAAGAAATATGGATTAAAAGAAGTTAAGGCATTTATAGCTGGTCCTGGAGCAGGAAGAAATTCTGCAATCAAAGGATTAGATGCAGCTGGAATAAAGATCACAATGTTGGTAGACAGAACACCTATTCCTCATAATGGATGCAGACCAAGAAAGATACCAAGAAAGTAGTTAATATTTTTAGATATATATATAGATGGGTAGATATACCGGACCAAAAGAAAAACTAAGTAGAAGAGAAGGAGTAAACTTACACCTTAAAGGTGAGAGATCATTCTCAGATAAAGCAGGATCAGTAAGAAGACCTTTTGCTCCTGGACAACACGGTAATGCTAGAAAAGCAAGATTATCCAACTTCGGAATCCAATTAAGAGAAAAACAGAAAGTTAAGAGAACCTATGGATTGAGAGAAAGAAAAATGAAGAGTGTATATATGGAAGCAGATAGAAGAGCAAAGACAAGAAATACAGATAAAGGTATGGAGCTTTTGAAGATGTTGGAATTGAGATTAGATAATGTTGTTTACTTAGCAGGATTAACTCCTTCAAGAGGTGCTGCAAGACAAGCAATTGTACATGGAAATATGATTTTGAATGGAAAGAAAATGTCTATACCTTCATATGAAGTAAAAGAAGGCGACATTGTGACTTTGAAATTGGCAAAACTTGCACCAGCACAGCAATTGTTCCCAACTCCTACATGGTTAGAGAGAAAGGACTTGAACTGTAAGGTATCGAGAATGCCTGTTAGAGAAGATATTGATGAAGGTATTAGAGAAAACCTAATCATTGAGTTCTACTCTAGATAATTTTATATATACATCTACATGGAAGCTTTTAAAGATATTAAAGTAGTAATTAAAGAAGAGAATGAAAACTATGGAATGTTTGAAATATCTCCTCTCCCAAGAGGATATGGTCATACATTAGGCAATGCATTGAGAAGAATCTTGTACTCCAGTCTTAAAGGAACAGGAATTACCAGTGTAAAAATTAAAGGTGTAGATCATGAATATTCAACATTGGACGGTGTTAAAGATAATGTCGTAGATATCATCATGAATCTTAAGCAGATCAAATTTAAAACAGGTGTAGATGAAAAGTTTACATGTAAGATTTCTGTAAAAGGAAAGAAAGTTGTAACTGCAGGAGATATTGAAGTATCTGGAGACTTGGAAGTAGTAAACAAAGATTTGGTATTAGCAACATTAACAGATGCTGGATCCAAATTAGAGATGGAATTAACAGTAGAATCTGGAGTAGGTTACAGAGATGTTAAAAATGCAGAAAGAAAAGAAGTTGGATTAATTCCTTTGGATTGTGACTTCACACCAATTGAAAAGATCAGCCTAAGTGTAGAGCAAGCTCGTAAGGGACAGGAAACTGACTTGGATGCAGTATTGCTTGGAGTAACAACAGACGGAAGTATTACACCTAAGGATGCATTGATTGAGTCTTCTAAGATTCTTCAAGAATTCTCAGGAAAAGTAATGATTGCAATGGGAATGTCTCAAAAGGAAGTTGTTGAATTAGCAGAAGAAGCAAACAAAGCTGAAGTTGTTACAGAAACAGCATCTGAAGAGAGTGATGAAATTGGATCATGGAAAGTTGAAGATTTACCAATCTCTAAGAGATCTAAAACAGGTCTATTAGCTGGTGGATATAAAACAATTGCAGATTTGAGAAATACAACAGCAACTGAACTATTGAACTTACCTGGATTTGGAAACAAATCATTGAATGAAGTTATCGAACTTTTAAATCAGTACGGTGTTAATATTAAGAACTAAAAAACATGTACAAGGGTGTAAAGAAATCAAAATTAGGAAGAAAAGCATCTAACAGAAAGGCATTGATGCAAAATCAATTAAGATCTTTGTTTGAAAGCGGTCATGTAGTAACTACATCTCCAAAAGCAAAGGTACTTAAGAGTAATGCACAATCTTTGATAGCATTAGGTAAAAAGAATAAGGGAATGCTTACATTAAGGAGAGAATTAGCAGTTACATTAAAAGAAGATGGTTTGGTAAAGAAATTTATAGAATATGTTGAAAAAGAAATTACAGGTGTCAGAACAGTAAAGATTGGATTTAGAGCAGGAGATAACGGAGAAGTAACAAGAGTTGAATTAATCGGAATGGAAAAGAAGATGAGAAAAGTTGCAAAGAAAGCTTCCGAAACAGAGAAGAAAGAAGAGGTAAAAGTTGAGAAAGCAGCTCCAAAAGCTAAAGTCTCAAAGAATATCTTAGATAAAGGAATAGATAAGAGTGCTGCAGTTAAGAAAACTGGTAGAGCAACTTCTAGATCAGGACTTTAATTAATTAGTGAAATAGAATGAAATATAAGACAACTTGGACAAAAAAAGAAGATATTGAAAGAAAATGGTATGTTGTTGATGTTAAAGACCAGATTCTTGGAAGAGCAACTACAAAGATTGCATCACTTTTGATTGGAAAAGATAAGGTTGAAGCAGTTCCAAACTTTGATTGTGGGGACTATGTTATCGTCATCAATACCGATGACATCAAGTTAACTAGAGAAAAAGAAACCAAAAAGATGTATTATAGACACTCTGGATTCCCAGGTGGCTTGAAATCAACAAGATTTGATGAACAGTTGGCATTAGATTCAACTAAGATTATCAAAGATGCTGTAATAACAATGTTACCTCAGAACAAGCACAGAGCATTGAGAATGGCTAGATTGTTTGTATATAAGGGTGCTGATCATAAACAAAGTGGTCAGAAACCTATTGAGATTAAATTTTAATTATATTAATAGTGGAGAAATATTTTGAAGGAATCGGAAGAAGAAAAACATCTACTGCAAGAGTAAGAATATATAAGGGTGATAAAGCATCTACTATTAATGGTGTTCCAGCAGTCGACTTTTTGAAAGATTATACTAAAACAGAACTCTACATCATCAGACCTTTAACAGTCTCAGGATTGGAAACTCAATACTACTTTACTGCTAAAGTCAGTGGTGGTGGTATTACAGGTCAGGCTGATGCAATTAGATTAGGTCTTTCTAGAGCAATCTGTGAGATGAATCCAGAAGCAAAACCAGCTCTAAGAAAAGAGAATCTTGTTACAAGAGATCCTAGAGAAGTTGAAAGAAAGAAATATCATCACGTCAAAGCAAGAAAGAAACCTCAGTTCTCAAAGAGATAGGTTTGCTATTTGCCTTGGATTTTCAAATATCGTAGTATTTAACTGTATCTAAGTTAATACCTCGCATATATGGAGAAAACCTCAAAGAAATTTTGGATATTAGTACTAGCAATACCATTAACGGTTATTGGCATGTTCGTTGGCTATTTAGTAATCACATACGCGGATAAATATATTCAAACTAATTACGGAGTAAGTATAAAAGAGGCTTCAACTGTTCCTGCCTACGATCCAACCTCAAGCAGCTATTACGGCGGAGTTGGTATGGATTCTGTAACAAGTTCATATATCCGAAATACTACTCAAGAAATCATCAAGACAGCATCAATGAATATGGCTGCAGATGATATGGATAAGACCTTGGCATCAATCGAAGCTTTAGAAACAGAATATAGCGCAACATCTACCAATCTTCAGGATTCGGGGAAGGGGGCTGATAGATACATGTATTTAACAATAAAGGTTGAAGAATCCAAATTTGAAGAACTCTACAATAAACTAAAAGCACTACCCGGAGAATTTACATACTCAGCAATAGGGTCAAGTGATGTAACAGAGAGTGTGACAGATTTACAAAGTAGACTAACAAATCTTCAGAAATTAGAAACTCAATTAAATGAAATTTTAAAATCTGCAAAAACAGTTGATGAAATACTTGCTGTGCAAAAAGAACTTTCAACTACAAGGACAGATATAGAGGCAATACAAACTCAACTAAAGAATATTGATAATCAAACAAGCTATTCATATATTACTTTGACCATATCTCAAAGCTCTACAGGGACACAACTTTCGGATAACGAATGGAGACCAATTGGAATATTGAAAGAAGCGGGAAGAGCATTAGTAGGTTTTGCAAAGTTCTTAGGAACAGGCCTAATCTATGTATTAGTCTTTTCACCAGTAATAGCTGCAGTAGTTGTTCCTGTTGTATTAATACTTAAAAAGACGAAAAAATAGTATAATACAGGGCGCAAGTATTCCTAGATGATTGCTCTTACTAATTTAGTGAGAGAGGAAAGTCCGGACTCTATGTCGGTCTCGAATATCTCGAGATAGGTGCCAGTGTGAGCTGGAAGGGAGTGATCTTTTGGTTAAAAGGGCAACAGAAAGTTATACCGCCTCGAAAGAGGTAAGGGTGAAATGGTGGTGTAAGAGACCACCGGGTATTGTAGTAATACAATATTGCGAGGCAACCCCCACCTAGAGCAAGGTCAAAACCGCTTAGATAGATAATCATCATAAACAGAATTCGGCTTATTGGGTGCTTGCGCACTTCATATCTATGGCTATTTCATCTGTATATTGCAGCACTTCAAAATATGTGTTTGAATATATGAAGTTAGAATAATTTATTCCAAGTCTGTCTGTGAAGAATATTTTTAAGGGTTTGGGAATTCTTACTGTAGCCTTCGGGTTACTTTTTGTTGTGTATCCTCATTTTGCGAATCATGTTGTGTATGGAGCTGGAGAAGCAGGAACTGTGGACTCCACTTTCTTTAATGGAACATATCCTGGTACGAATCATGGTGTTAATTATGCTGTAGAACAATCCAATGGAAAAATCATTCTCGTAGGGGCATTTACTACCTATATGGGAAAATCAAAGGGAGGGATTGTTAGAATCAATGGAGATGGAAGCATAGATACATCTTTGGATGTTGGAACTGGAATCGTAGGGACAGGAATACAAACTGTGGCTTTGCAATCAGATGGAAAGATCCTTATAGGTGGAAATATAACTGCATATGATGGGACTACAGTAAGTGGAATTGCCCGCTTGAATAGTAATGGATCCTTGGATTCAACATTCAATAACGGTGGAGTCGGAATCACAGGTACTTTTGTTAATACAATTGCACTTCAAACAGATGGTAAAATTCTCATAGGAGGGATTTTTACTGCATATAATGGAACCGCAAGAAAAAATATAGCAAGATTAAATATAGATGGTTCATTAGATACTTCGTTTAATCCAGGTACTGGTCCAAGTAGTACTGTAAATTCAATTGTAATACAATCCTCTGGATTGATAGTCATAGCAGGACCATTTAGTACATACAATGGAACTTCTGCAAAAATGATTGCACGACTAAATACTGATGGTACTCTGGATGGAACGTTTGCTTCTGGAACGGGCTTTACTGGAACTGCAATGTGGAGGCTTGCTTTACAATCAGATGATAAAATAATGGCAGGAGGATTTTTTAGTGCATACAAAGGAACGACAAGAAATAAAATAGCTAGATTAAATGCGGATGGATCATTAGATACGAGCTTTGATCCAAGTACTGGTCCTAGTGGGGCTGTAAATGACGTTAGTATCCAGACAGGCGGAAAGATTTTAATAGGTGGATATTTTGACGGATATAATGGAACAACCAGGCATAAAGTCGCTTTACTAAACTCAGATGGAACGCTAGACACAACCTTCGATCCAGGCGCAAGCTCTGTTATTTCATCTGTTAGTACAGTAAAAACGCTAAGTAGTGGGAACATCATTATTGGTGGAATATTTAAGACATTGGTGACATCCTACCGTGCAAATGTTGCTATGTTGAATCCTGATGGTTCTGTAATTAGTAGCTTTAATGATGTAGATGCTGGGTTTAACGAGATGATTAACACATTAGCTTTACAGCCAAATGGGAAAATTATTGTAGCAGGAGATTTTACATCTATGAATGGTGTAGCAAGAGATTGCATTGCAAGACTCAATACTGATGGAACTCTGGACGCAACTTTTGTTTCTAATGTTGATTTCTACGGCTCGCTTGTTACTTTAGCCTTGCAATCAGATGGAAAAATAATTGTTGGGGGATCTGATTATGGTTCTCCATTTTTTGTTAGGTTAAATACAAATGGAACATTAGATGAAACACTCAATATAGGGACAGGGTTTAACAATGATGTCAATTATGTAGTTGTTCAACCTGATCAGAAGATTTTAGTAGGAGGTGCCTTCACTTCATACAATGGAACGGCTGTACCATATATGGTAAGGCTAAACAGCGATGGGTCATTAGATGATACTTTTAATGTTGGTACCGGCCCGGATGATGGAGTTACCGCATTTGCATTACAATCCGATGGCAAAATTCTTCTCTCTGGATGGTTTACTGCCTACAATGGGAACAATGTGAATTCTCTTGCAAGATTAAATTCGGATGGATCATTTGATAGCACTTTTGTGATAGGAACAGGATTAGACTCGGCAGCCGACGTTATTAAAGTTCTTCCAAGTGGAAAAATACTCTTAGGTGGAGCTTTCTGGGGATATAATGGAAACAATATCCGCTATCTTTTAAGATTAAATTCAGATGGATCGTTTGATAGTACTTTTAATACTGGAACTGGTCCTGATAATGAAGTATGGACTTTAGCTATTCAATCTGATGGGAAAATAATAATAGCGGGTTTCTTTTACAAGTATGATGGTCATGATGCAGTTGGAGTAGCAAGATTAAGTGCCGATGGAGCATTTGATTCTACTTTTTCTGTAGGGCTTGCAAAAAGAGCTGATGTTGAAGGACTTGCAATACAGTCAGATGGAAAGATCATATTAGGAGGAGAGTTTACTTCTGCTAACGATTCGCCAGTAGCTTTTGTGACCAGGGTATTGGGTTCGGAGGTAGCAGGTGATTTAGTAGCTCCTACAGGAAGCATAAGTATTAGTTCTGGCTCATCAACAACATCGACTCCCATTGTAAGTTTGAACCTGTCTGCAACAGATGAAACATCCACTGTTTCGCAAATGAGGATATCAGAGAATCAAGATTTTTCTGGAAGTGATTGGGAGACCTATGCAACCACAAAAACAATAACTCTTTCTGCAGGAAATGGTACGAAAACGATATATATTGAGTTTAAAGATAGCGCTGGAAATATCTCTACAATATATAGTGATTCCATAATTTTGGCAGCCCCAGTTGTTGATAACTCCAATACTGAGCAGAATGGAGAAGGTACCCCAATTACATCATCTACAGAATCTGCAGTTGAGACAGAAACAACATCTCCACTTTCTACGCGAACAGTAACGATAGAGGTGCTGGATCAAAAAGAGACTCCAATCGAAAATGCCTATGTAGAGATAGTGTCGGAAGCCCATGGATATACAGATATTTTAGGAAGTATAACATTTAATGGTATATCAGAGGGAACTAAGCAGATAAAAATCACATATCAAGGGCATCAAACTGAAAGTACAATTGAAATATTGGGCTCTGATTCAGGAGATGTTAGTCTTCCCGTACATACCACTATTACCTTAGATTCAGTCAACATAACAGATGAGAATCCTAGTGAGACAGGGAAAGGCCTAAGCACTATAAATATAGTGTTGATATCCCTTGGTGGCTTACTAATATTGGTTATGATAATAATATTGGCCTACAAGAATGCAAAATCTAGAAGTAGTTACTAAATATCTCTACCAATTCCATTTAAAAACTCTCTTTCATTAGTCTTGTTTCTTCCTTCAATCTGAAATTCCATAACTCTTAGAGATACCAGTGGATCTCTGGTAGCAAATAACACTTTCCCATCATTGGCAAATATCTCGCCAGGATCTTTCTCTGAAGGAACTTCAACTAATTCAGCTCTAAAAATCTTCATAATCTTCCCAGCTATATTTTTATTCAAATTCGCCGGAAGCATAGTCCATGCAATAGGCCATGGTATAAATGCTCGAACCATTCTCTCGATCTCTTCAGGAGATTTGTTTTGCCAATCAATCTGTGCATTCTCTTTAGAAATATCTTTTTGCCAACAATATGTAGCCTCTTCGTCGATCTGCTTCCTTGCAGATATACCATCATTAATCCATTGCTCTAAAACGTCACCTAAAATTTCGGCACTCTTTTTTACTAATCTCTGTCTTAATGTAAGATTAGTATCTATGTCTCGTATCTCTTCCTCGTAGATATCTAGTACATCCCCTTCATCTAATCCCTCGGACATAAGCATTATAGAAATTCCAGTCATTTTCTGTCCATCCAATATTGCCTTTTGTATAGGGACTGCACCTCGGTATTTAGGAAGGATGGAGAAGTGTACATTAATACATTTGTATTTAGGGTATTCTAAGAATTCTTTTGGAATAATTTCACCAAATGCTTTACATACAACTAACTCCGGTTTGAATTTGTCTAAGGCTTTTTGATACAGTTCAGGTTTTTTGTCTGTATGGAATACCGCAATACCATTTTCTACAGCATATTCTTTAACCTCAGAGGGGGTAGAAATCTGTTTTCTTCCGACTAACTTGTCTGGAGTGGTTATAACTCCTACAACATCAAACCTTGAATCCTCATGAAGTGCATTTAAAGTGGCAACTGATTCCCATCCAGTTCCAAGGAATAATGTTTTTACAGGTTCTTTAATCAAATCTCTCATATTGTTAATTTTAACTTAATCCTCAGAAAATTGATATAATACGGCGATGAAAATGTCAGAATTCATATACAATTTACCGGAAGAGAAGATAGCTAAATTCCCACCAGAAGTAAGAGGAACTACCAACCTACTTGTTTTGGACAGAAAAGAGGGAAGTTTGGATCACAAGAAATACTTTGATATCCCAGAATATATACAACCAGGAGATGTAGTTGTACTTAATGAAACTAAGGTCGAGAAAAGAAGAACATTTTTTTTGACTGAAAGTGGTAGAAGGTTGGAAGTACTTTTTTTGAATAGGATAGGAGATGGAAGATGGTATTGCCTCATAAAAGGATCAAGATATGTAAAACCTGAGGATGTATTAAAAGGAGAAGAAGATGGAAATATTAGGATAAAGATAAGTGAAAGAAGTGGAATGGGATTTTTGGTAGAACCAGTTGCTGAAGAAGGAGAGAAGATTTTCGACAAAATAGGACATACACCAATTCCACCATATATGAAAAGACCCGATACTAAGGAGGATTATGTAAGATACAACACCATATTCGCACGTCTCCTGGGCTCCGTAGCGGCCCCTACAGCGAGTTTAAACCTTACAGATGAAATACTAGCCCAAGTACAGAAAAAAGGCGCTAAAATAGCCAAGGTGGAGCTAAAAGTGGGTTGGGGAACTTTCGCTCCAATTAGGGAAGAAAATATCGAAGAACATGATATCCATAAAGAGGAAATAGCCATATCAGTTGAATCAGCAGAGATAATTAATCAGGCAAAAAGAACAGGGAAGAAGGTTTGGGCATTTGGAACTACTGTGGCAAGAACATTAGAAACTGTCAGTAATGAAAAAGGTTTGGTAGAAGAATATTCAGGAGAAACGCAGTTATACATATACCCCGGGTATACATGGAAATGTGTGGATCATATGGTAACCAATTTCCATATGCCAGATTCAAGCCTAATATTGTTGGTTTCCTCCTTTGCGGGAACGGAATTCATAAAGAGGGCATATCAAGAAGCTTTAGATAATGATTATAAATTCCTTAGCTATGGTGATAGCATGTTAATAATATAACTATGAATATACAAGATTTTGGTAAAAAATTTGTCTTTATGCCGGATGCCACTAGAGGAGCGGTTAGATTTTTGACGACTGAACAATTAAAAGAAACTGGAACTGTGGCTTTAGTAACCAATACTTTGCATCTGTTGATGAATCCAGGACCTGAGAGAATGGCAGAACTTGGTGGTATTAAGAAACTCATGAATTGGGATGGAATTGTTTTAACTGATTCTGGAGGATTTCAGGTATTTTCTTTAATTCATTCTGGTAAATGGAAGGGGAAAGTACATGAGAATGGGGCCACTTTTCATTCTCCATGGACAGGGGATGTATATGAATTAACTCCCGAAAGCTCAATTGATATACAGATCAAGATAGGATCAGATATTTTAGTTACATTAGATGATTGTAGAGGTACTGATTTAACAAGAGAGGAAGCAGAACAGTCAGTGGATAGAACAATTAAATGGGCAAAGCGATGCAAGGACCATTTTGAAAATGTATATGGTGGTACTGAAAAAACAGGTAAGCTTTTGAGTTGTGTCGTACAAGGGGCTAATTTTTCTGATTTAAGAAAGAAGTGTGCTGAGGAGTTAACTAAGATAGGGTTTGATGGGTATAACTTTGGAGGATTTGTGGTAGATAAGGAAGGGGAGTTGGTGATTGATGAGATGAAAGCGGTTATTGATAATACTCCAAAGGACAAGTTTAAATATGCAATGGGAGTGGGTAAACCTGAGGATATACGTAGAGCTGCAAAGATTGGGTATACAGTTTTTGATACGGTATTGGTTACTAGAAATGCCAGGCATGGGACTTTGTATTCTTCTGATATTGAAGATGAGGTTTTAAGAATTACTAATCAGGATTATGTTACTGATGAAAGACCGATTGATTCGAAATGTGATTGCTATACCTGTAGAAATCATAGTAGAGCATATGTACACCAGATGTTAAAGGTGGGTGAAGCTACAGGTATGACCTTAGCTACAATACACAATTTGAGGTATTACCAGAGGTTGATAGAAGACTTAAATAGTTCTAAGTAAAGGTGTGAAAAGTAGGGTTAAACTTTCATAATCATTTTCTATAATTTTATAAATTTCAGTGTAGTGGTCAGCTTTAAGAAAATCTAAAACCACGGAGGCTTTTTCTTCTCCAATTATTGCTTTTAAGATATAGATTTCTAAATAATTAACAATGATGTGTAGATAGGAGGAATATTCGTCTTTTGCACCTTTTGGGAAACCGATTGCAATATTGGGATAGATAGATTTTAATTTCTCGATATAGACACTGAGATTTTGTCCTGACAGGAACCAATGAATCTGTTCATGTATAAAAGTTGAGAGCAATAAATCAGAATTTTGCAAATATGCATCTTTCGTACTCAAGGTTAATACGGGGTGACTGTGGGGGATAGTTCCTTCTTCAATTACAATATCTTTTGTAAAAATATATTTTTCAGGATATTGAAGGATAATTTTTTCAAGAAGTTGCTTAATACCTTGCTCTTTTTTGGATGAACTTCTACATGAGATGTTTATCATATAAATATCTTAACAAATTTAATAAATAAAAAGATATAGGTTATTGAGATAAATATCCCCCATATTGTATAATTAGCAATCATGAGAGGGAAACGAGCCTGTATCTGCGTGATACAACGTAACGTCCCTCATTTTTTTAATTCCTTCCTTTTATCTTCCAAATACTCTTGATACTGTTTACAGTTTGATAACAACGTTGAGCATGATCTTTTATTTGGTACCAATATAGCTTTCAACTTATTCAATTCTTCAAAATACTTAATCAAACAATAGAAATCACCATCTCCTGAAACAATTACGGCCTTATCAAAATTCTTTAACTCTCGCATCGCATTCATAACCAATTCTGCATCAATATTCCCTTTGATCTTTCCATCACGATTTTGAATGACAGGTTTGAAAATGAGAATATATCCATACGAAGAAAGCTCATCATATAGATGCTGGTACTTAGGAATAAAACCAAGAAAAAGGAAAGCCTTTTCAACACGATATTTATCCTTTAGATATATTCGAAATTTCTTGAAATCTAAACTCCAACCAAGATCTTTAATTCCAAGATTCAAATTTTGACTATCTATGAAGGCATAATTATTTTCCTTTTTAATCATCCATAAAGTTTAAACTATGAAAATTAAAAAGAGATGAACTTCGGGTTATATCCTTCATTGAGGAATTCTCCTAAAAATGATATGATTAAAAGTCCTATGATTAAACACTTTTATACTATTGAATGTATTTGTAATGATTATTAATTTTATGAAATCGATTTCTAATAAAATTAAAGAGAATAATTCATTAAAACGCAGCTATACGGCTGTGTCTTTTCACAAAAGCGTTTAAGGGGACATATTAAATTTTAATTAGAGAGCATAATGGAAGCATTAGCTATAATTGTTGCCATATTGGCAAGTGCTGGAGGCTCTTTCGCTGTACTTAAATATGTATTTAAGTGGGTAAATGTAAACAAAATCCCAGAAGCAGAGATAGAAGCAGCCGCAAAGAAAATGATGAGTAAGAAGTTTGAAGAATCTGAACAGGAACTTGCAGAACTTCGAGAGAGAGAAGAGAAGAGACTTAAAGATATGCGAAGAAAAAATACTGAGCATGAAGAGATACTCATCGAGAGGGAAAAGACCTTAAACAAAAGATCTAAGATCTTAGATGACAAGAGTGAGGAATTAGAAACTAAAGATGGTGAACTAAAAGAAGCTATTAAAAGAACTGAAGAAACAAGAACTCAGCTTAAAACTGAGTTAGAAAAGATATCAGGACTTTCAAGAGAGGAAGCTACTGAGAAATTCAAAAAAGAAATAGAAGAAGATCTCAAAGGATTCGAAGCTCAGAAAATCAGACAGGCTGAAAAGAATATTGAAGCTGTGGCTGATGAAAAAGCACGTCATATACTTGTAGATTCTATGCAGAGGGTTGCTACCGACTATGTTGGTGAGACCACTACAAAGAGTATTAAGGTTGAAGACGAGAAAGTTAAAGGAAGAATTATCGGTAAAGAGGGTAGAAATATCAGAGCATTTGAACAGATTACTGGAGTTGATGTCATCGTTGATGAATCGCCTACATCCATTGGTTTGTCTTCATTTGATCCATTGAGAAGAGAAATAGCTTTTGTAGCCATGACTAAGCTTATTGGGGATGGAAGAATTCACCCAGGTGCAATTGAAGAGTGTGTAAGAAAAGCTAAGAACGAGATTTCATTAGAAATTAAGAAAAATGGTGAAATTCTTGCAGAAGAAGCAGGATGGCCAGATATTGATATTGGACTTTTGAAATTAATTGGGAAGATGAAATATCGAACTAGTTATGGTCAATCATTGATGTCTCATACAATCGAAGTCATAAGACTTGGAGAAGTATTGGCTGCAGAGGTTGGTGCAGATGTATCTTTGGTAAAGCGAGCTGCATTGCTTCATGACGTTGGAAAGGTTTTGACTCACAAGGTTGATTTACCTCACCACCATATCTCAGGACAGGTTGCTAGAAAGTATTTACTAAGTGACAAACTTGTAAATGCTATTGAATCTCACCATTTAGATATTGAACCTACATCTGTCGAAGCAGTTTTAGTGTATCTTGCTGACGCAATCTCTGGATCAAGACCAGGCGCAAGAAAAGATAGCTATGAGCAGTATATACAGAGAATCGAAGGTATCGAGAATGCTGCAAAGGATGTAGCTGGTGACAAGATTGCTGACGTATTTGCAATCAGAGCTGGAAGAGAATTGAGAGTAATTGTTAAACCAATCATGGTTTCAGACGATGAAGCCAAGGTTATGGCAAAGCAAATAGCTCAAGCAATTGAGAAAACTCAAAGCTATCCAGGCAATGTAGAAGTCACAGTTATTCGAGAAACAAGAGCAATTGAGGTAGCAAGATAAGTATCTTCTAGTAGTAATTGCTATAGGGGAAGCACAGCTATATGCTTCCCCTTTTTGTTCGATATATCAACGTTTCATTGAAGTTTTACTAGATAATGAAACATTGCGCCGTATGTGTGAAAACGCCTTCTTAAAGGCATAAACGATGAAATTTTGTATTTTTTAATAATTTAAGCTTGGCTTTAATGTTTCAAATTTTGAATCATAAAGAAACCCTTTTGTAACAAAGTTTTTGTACATCTCTCTCTCAGCCCTGTAGTAAAGTAGATGCTTGACGATTAGCTTGATATAACCTATTTTTAAGTTGGATATGCACAGAGACCCTATTAATATTTGGCATCTGGCATAGTATCTCTTAAGAAAGGAGGCCATCATTATGTTGAAAAAAGATTTAGTAGATAAAATTGCATCTACAGGTTTAACAAAGAGACAAGCTGGTGATGCTTTGGACGCAGTCCTAGAAGCAATCTCAGGATCTCTAAAGAACGGTGAAGCTGTTCTTTTGACAGGATTCGGTAAATTTGAAGTTAGAACAAGAGCAGCAAGAACAGGAATCAATCCTAAGACTCTTGCAAAGATCAAATTACCTGAAACTAAGGTTCCAGCATTCAAACCTGGAAAGGCTTTGAAAGCTGCAGTAAAGTAAGTACCGCCGGTATTTATTTGCAGATAAGGTAAATGGAAAGGACCCAATAAAATGGGTCCTTTTTCTATTACAAGCCAGGCCATAGCCTTGCCTTCGTTCAGAAAAAGTTCATCATCGCTTTGTCTTGTGCTACCGCTTTTCTCTTCCTTTTAGATATCCAATTTCCTATTCAAATATGTTTTTTTCTTTTAAATATGCAAGACATAAAGAGGCTGTACATAACACAAACTTTATGGATTATGAATAAACTTTGAATCAAGGTCAGGCCATAGCCTGGCTTAAAATATGAAATTCCTCTCGACTATTTGGTTTAAATGCCTTAAACTGAATAAATATATAAACGCCCAATATGAAGAACTTCTTTATTCCAACCGAAAAGAACAAGTACAAACCATACCTCCTACGAAAAATAGCTTTAGTAGCATATTCTTTACTCCTTATCTTTGTTAATAGCTTCGGAGGGATATTTGGGATTAACCAAGTACAAGCAAGTAATATAACCCCAAGCAATATCATAGAATTAACCAATCAGGAGAGAGCTGCAAATGGACTTAATACATTAAAAGAAAATTCTAGCCTTGCTGCAGCGGCATTGGCAAAAGCGAATAACATGTTTGAAGTTCAGTATTGGGATCATTTTGGTCCTAATGGGGAAACTCCATGGCAGTTCATACGTGCTGAAGGATATAACTATGTATATGCAGGAGAGAATCTTGCTAAGGGTTTTCAAACATCAGAGGGTGTACATGAGGCCTGGATGGCAAGCCCTACCCATGCTGCCAATATCATGAGTGCAAATTACAAGGATATTGGAGTCGCTGTAGTCCAGGGAATGCTACTTGGTAAGCAAACAACCTTAGTAGTCCAGATGTTCGGAAATCTTACTACAGAGGTCGCTAGCGCCACTACAGGGGGATCTAAGACCACTACTTCAGGTGGAACTGTGATAGGAACAGAACATGGAGATATTAAGAGCATAATGATTACTTCTCCAGTACAATCTTCAATATCTACAGATCCTAGTATCAATGTAGTTGGTGAGGTAAAAAATGCTGATGGTCAGTACACTGTAGAGGTATATGATCAATCAAATGTAGTGGGCGAAACATCATCAAACACAGGGAATTGGGAATTTGATAAAGGGAGCGATTGGGCAGAAGGGACTCATATTTTGAAAGCTCAGATAAAGGGAGAGAATACAGTTTCTCCAAATGTAACTTTTACTGTTGATTCGACGGCACCAATTGTAGAAAAATCTTCAATATTGGTTAAGCAAAGTGGAGAAAACTATGTTCTGAGCTTTAAAATAGATAATACTTGGGTAGACCTTAAGGTTATAAATGGGGCTACATCTATTCCCATAAATTCTGAAGACAAAACTAATATTATTGTTGAAATTCCTGTAAAAGGACTTGGAAACAAAGTAGTAATAATGGCGTCGGATGTGCAGGGAAATATTTCTCAACTAGATATTACAGAATATTTTCCAGATGAAGAGAGTAGCAAGGGAGCAAGCATAATTCTGAGTTTAACCAATGCAAATATTGGGGATCAAATTAGTATTGGTATTGTGGCATTAATATTTGTATTGTTGTGTATTGAAATTTTTGTATACTGGAAGAAAGGGAAATTGAAAGATATAACTGGAGATTTGTTTACGGTTGGTACATGGTGGTTAATCTTAACAATAGCAATATTTAATGGGTTTACGGGTTTAATTAATTAAAATTTACTGCCCAGTGAAAAAATACAGGTTAAAGGTACAAAACGATATTATATATCTATTTATACTCCTCGCTATAACGGAGTTCTTCAACTATCTTGTTCTCAATACTAGAGGTTTAGGATTAACAATTACTGCTGGATTGGGAATACTTCTCTTGGAAACTTGGTTCATACGTACATTTAGTCTTTACTCGGGGAAGAAGATATCCAAATACAGCGATGTACTTGTTAGAATTTCACTAAAGGATAGATTTTTTAGCTATTTTATACTTCCACTACTATTTTACATATCAATATTAGCTTTCTTGTATTTCAACAGAAATCTTTTACTTGGGCATGTAGTACTTGGTATCTGTATGGTGCTTTTTTTGACACTTTTCCTAAACGTAAAAAGCTCGTTAAACAAAATATATTCTGTTGCTAATGCTACTAGGGCTATCTTTGATTTCATCTGTATTACCATTTTGTACTTGCTTACGAATATCTTTGTAAGAGTAGGCCTCTCGATGTGGATCTTTGCATTAATACTCTTTGTTACTGCCTTTATTCTGCTTTTATTCTCCTTGAAATTACATAGGAAACTCGGCTTAATGGAAATTTTTGTTTCTCTACTAAGTTCCATATTCATAGCTTGCTTCACAATCATATTCTGGAGTACAAATATTTTTGTAATTCCACTCGTTGCAGCTCTAGGTTTCTATCTTGTCATATCCATATGGAATATTAGATTCTCTGGGAAAATACATTTGGTTGATTACTTCCTGCCACTTTTGTATGTATTGCTTGCGTTAATATTAATTCTTACAATTTAATGTCTAAGAAAATTGTTGTAAAAATAGGGGGTTCTGTACTTTACGACAGTAATTTGGATATCAATTTCCCAATATTAAAAAAATTTAAAGATTGGTATATTCAACATAATGAAGAATATGAGAAAATAGTCATCGTAACGGGTGGGGGAATGCTTTCAAGGGAAATACAGAAGAAAATAGAGGGATCTATCACAGAAAAAGAGTATCAGCACAATATAGCTATGTCCATAACTCAGACAAATGCGGCCATTATTCAGGGCTACCTTGAAGATACTAACTCATATATACCTAAAAGATTAGGTGATGCATATGAATTTTTGAGTGAAGAAAAGAACAGAACCTTAATTAGTGGAGGATTAAAAATCGGATGGAGTACAGATATGGATGCAGCAATTTTTGCCGATATGTTAGACGTAGATACCGTATACAAAGTTTCAGATATTGATCATGTATATGATATAGATCCAAGAGACAACCCTAACGCAAAGCCTTTTGAAGATTTAACATGGGTAGAATATTCTGGGCTTTTCAATATCACTGATGGTGCGAATCATGAAGCGAACAGGAATATTCCAATTGATGTTGCTTGTACACAATTTTGCCTTAAAAAGGGGATATCCTTCTTCATATGTGGAGGAGAGGCATTAAAAGAAAAGTCTACGGTAGAAGAAATTCTTAGAGTAGGAACTTTAATTCATTAAGCAATAGCCTCAATCGTATATTCAACATCTCCTTTTGGAGTTGTTATAACGACCTTAGCATTGAGCTTCTTTCCCATGATTGCTTTTCCAATTGGAGAAAGATGTGAGATTTTGCTTTCCAATGGATTAGCATCATCCTCACTGGTTATCTCATATTTAACAGTTTTACCATTCTTCAATGTTACTGTATCTCCAAGACCTACCAGACTTTTGTTCTTGTCTTTAATAACTTGTGCAGTTCTGATTTTTTCCTTTAGTTCAAGGATTCTTTCTTCATTTACATACTGATTTTCAAGAGCCATAGCATAGCCATCGTTCTCTTTTAAATCGCCTTGATTTCGCATCTCATTGATGGTGTCTGCAATCTTAGCCCTAAGATTGGACTCTCTTTGCATTAATTCATCTTTAAGTTTTTTAAAACCGGACAGTGTTGTTTGGTATATGTTTTCCATCATATATCCCGGTATTTAATTTAGTAACGGAACATATTAATATTATGGGGGAAAGAAGTCAATAGATACAAAATATACCCATTTTATGATAGAATTACAGCCAGAAATGCCGCTATCGTCTAACGGTTAGGACATATGATTCTCAATCATACAACCGGGGTCCGATTCCCCGTAGCGGTACCATAATATTTTAAATATTTCCTCAATGGCAAAGGTTTTTAATATCACAACATCTATGGATGAAAAGGTGGCAGGGTTTTATGCCAAAGCAATGGAAGAGCTAGCAGAATTTTATGGTTTTGAGTGGACACAAAATACACCAAAAATATTTTTGGTTCCAAATAGGAAAACATTCAACGATCTTTATAATAAAGAAACAGAAAATTGGGTAGTTGGTAGTACAATTAATTCAAATAATACATTCTTTGTACTTGCACCAGAAGTTTATGAAGCAGAAAGTGATCATAAATATTCCGATGAAGAATATTTTAAACTAATAAAACATGAATTAAGTCATTTTTATGCGAGAAACTTTTTTGATGATTACAAACCAATTTGGTTTACCGAAGGTATAGCATTATATAGTGCAGGTCAGTTAAATGAACAAAGACGTCCAAAGGAATTTATTAAGTTTTTAGATTATTATGGAAAAGGTGGGGCTGGTGTTTATGCAGAATCCGGATTTGTAGTAGAAATCTTAATTAGAAAATTCGGGAAAAAGAAGTTTTTAAAGATGTTGGAAGGAATTAAAGTTCCGGTTACTGAAAAAGGGTTTAAAAAATATTTTGAGAAGTTTTTTGGTATAGAATTAAGTTATAAATGGTTTAATGAAAATCTATGAAATTTGATATCATAACAATCTTCCCTGAAATAATAGAAGAATATATAAACAAAGGAATAGTCAGTATAGCCAGAGAAAAAGGATTGGTTGAAATAAACGTACATAACCTAAGAAATTGGACAGAAGACAATCATAAAACAGTAGACGATACTCCATGCGGAGGTGGACCAGGAATGGTACTAAAAGTAGAGCCCATATACAGAGCAATACAAGATTTAAGAAAGGAAAATACCATAGTAGCCATAACTACACCAAAGGGAGAAAAACTAATACAAAGCAAATTAAAAGATTTCTCTACAAAATCAGACTTACATATGATTATCCTTTGTGGAAGATATGAAGGTTTTGACCAAAGAATACATGACAATCTAGTAGACTATGAATTTTCAATAGGGGATTATGTCCTCTCTGGAGGAGAATTAGCATCACTAGTATTAGTAGACGGAATTACAAGATTACTCCCAGGAGTATTAGGTAATGAAGAATCCTTAAATGAAGAGTCTTTTAATGATGGAGAAACATTAGATTACCCCCAATACACAAGACCCATAGTGTATAATGGCTGGAAGGTCCCTGATGTATTACTCTCTGGAAACCATGAAGAAATCAAAAAATGGAGAGCCTCTCAAAAGCCTCTAATAGGTAAGAATTAGGGCTAAATCACATAATATCCCAATAGACGATATAATATACTATAGAGTTCTAAATTAAGAACCATAAATAATGAAAGAAAAAATATTACTGACCAAAGAAAAGAAAGAAGCTATTGAGTTAGAATTAAAAAATTTAATTGAAGTTAAGAAGCCTGAAATATCGGCGGCTTTAGCTTTAGCAAGGCAAAACGATTTAAGTGAGGATACCGACGATCTAAGCATAATGCTGGTAGAAAAAGAAACGATTGAAGACAGAATAGAAGAACTTAAGGATTTAATAGCTAATTCCAAGGTTATAGACAAAAAATCTTGTACTCCAAATGTAGTAAGTATTGGCTCTGAAATTAAAGTTGAATTTAATGGAAAGAAACAAGATTTAAAACTTGTTACTACATTAGAATCTGATCCGTTAAAAGGATATATATCGGAAGGTTCTCCTTTAGGTAAAGCTTTGTTGAAAGCTCAAGCAGGGAAGACTGTTGATTACAAAGTTAAGGGAAGAAAATTTGAATACAAGATTTTAGAGATTTGTTAAATCTTCAATCTTAACTCTTTCTTGTTTCATTGTATCTCTGTCTCTAACTGTTACCGTATTATCTTCTAATGTCTGATAATCTACAGTTATACAGTATGGTGTACCAATTTCATCTTGATATCGATATCTCTTCCCAATATTTCCTCTTGCATCCCATACAACCTTCTTTGTGTCTGTAAGTTTTTCAAATATCTCTCTAGCTTTGCTTACAATTTCTTCTTTGTTAGAAACTAATGGAAATACCGCAGCTTTGTATGCAGCTATCTCTGGATTAATTTTTAATACTGTTCTGACTTCACCCTTTTCTAATGTTTCTTCCTCATATGAATCTAAAAGTAAGAACAAGAATGTCCTATCTACACCACCCGAGGTTTCAACAATGTTTGGCATATATTTCTCTCCAGTTTGAGGATCAGTATATGACAAATCTTTCCCAGAAAATTTACTGTGTTGAGTAAGATCGTAATCACCTCTCCAATGAATACCCTCATTTTCGGCCCATCCCCATGGTGCAAGATATTCCACATCAAAAGCTTTTTTAGCATAGAAAACCAATTTTTCCTTAGGATGCTCAAAAAATCTCAAATTCTCGTGCTTTCTATACAATTTTTTGTAAAAATTCATTCTTTCTTCTTTCCAATATTCAAAGGACTTCTCCATATCATTTGGATGCACAAAATATTGCATATCCCACTGCTCAAATTCTCTAGTTCTGAAAGTAAATTTGTTAGGAGTGATTTCATTTCTGAAGGCTTTTCCAATTTGTGCGATACCAAAAGGAATTTGTTGTCTTGTAGAATCAACGACATTCTTGAAATCAAGATATATTGTTTGACATGCTTCACCTCTTAAATATGCAGTTGTTTTTTCACCTTCGATAACACCAACTTCTGTTTTGAAAAGAAGATTGTAAACCTTTGGCTCTGTGAATTCAGTTCCACCACACTTTGGGCATTTGTCTTCAATGTCTTCAGGTCTAAATCTTGAATGACACTTTTTACATTCGACAGCTGAATCTCCAAAACCTTTGATGTGCCCAGATGCTTCCCATACCTTTGGATGTGTGATGATTGTTCCATCAATACCTACGACATTCTCTCGTTTGTCGACCATATTCTTCCACCAATACCTTTTGAGATTGTTTTTCATCTCTACACCTACGGGACCATAGTCATAGAATCCTCCTATACCGCCATATATCTCAGAATTTTGAAATATAATACCTCTTCTTTTGCAAAGGGATGTGACTTTTTGTAGAAGATCTTCCATAGGTCTACAGATGAAATTAATATTCCTGATTATAGCACAACGGAAAGGACTGACCTAGGTCAGTCCTCCCAAAGAATATGAATGAGCCAAACCCTTAGCTTCACTCGCAAAACTTATGTTTTTTGATGCTAAAGACCTATGCAGAAAGTTAGAGGTGGAGAAGGTAAAAACGTGGAGCGACAGACTAAACACATGAATGGACTAATTTATATCGTTGTTAGCGAATATCGTTTACAGTCAATGGTTTAGGTAAAAAAATTGAGGGGAAAGGATAGACCTAGGACAGTCCTGCGGCGTCTGGTAATGCGTGGAAGCTATGATATAATAACGATATTAGCTAACTTTTTAGGCTTCAGAGATGGAGGATACACAAAGGAGTGACATGCTCGGACAAAGACAAGTAAGATTAGAGAAAATCGAAGCACTCAAGAAGTTAGGTGTGGAGATATATCCTGCGAAGTCATATAAACAATTTCCTAATGGGGAGATATTAAACAATTTTGAAAAATATGAAGGACAGGAAGTTTGCCTTGCTGGTAGAGTAGTAGCTTGGAGAGAGCATGGACAACTTTTGTTTGGAAATATTATGGATCAAACTGGAACTATCCAGATCATGGTCCGAGAAAGTGAGCTTCAGGAAGATTTAACCAAAGGATATTTGGGATTTGATAAACTAACTCTTTTGGATTTGGCAGATTTTGTAGAAGTCTATGGAACTATCGGTAAAACCAAAACAGGTGAAATCTCAGTTATGGTCAAAAACATAAGACTGCTTTCTAAAGCTTTAAGACCAATTCCTCGAAAATTAGAAAACAAAGAACAGATATTTAGAAGAAGATATTTGGATTTAGTAGTCGATAGAAATAGTTTTGAAATGTTTAAAAGAAAAGCTCAATTCTGGCAAGTACAGCGAGATCTTTTGAGAAGCGAAGGCTTTATAGAAGTTGAAGTTCCTGTGATGGAAGCTATAACTGGTGGAGCAGATGCTAGGCCATTTGTTACACATCATAATGCTTTAAATCAGGATTTCTTTCTCAGAATTTCCACAGAATTGTATCAGAAGAGATTAATAGGTGGTGGATATGAAAAGATATATACATTAGGCCCTAACTTCAGAAATGAAGGTATGGATGATGAACATCTTCCAGAATTCCAAGATATCGAGTGGTATTGGGCATATGCAAACTATAGAGATAATATGGATTTGGTTAAAAGACTATTCTTAGAAGTAGCTAACAAGGTATATGGGAAAACCAAGTTTACAACCAGGGGTCATACTTTTGATTTGGCGAATGAATGGAAAGAATTGGATTACACCACAATAATTAAGGAAAGATTTGATGTTGATATCTTCAATGACTCCGACGAGAAGATGTTGAAAGTAATAGAGGATAACCATATTGAAATGGGTGGTGAAGTAAATAGGAATAGATTAATTGATACCCTTTGGAAAGCAATCAGAGCTACAATATCTGGGCCTGCTTTCTTAGTGAATCAACCGAAATTTGTTTCTCCTTTAGCAAAATCACATCAGAATAATCCTGAATTAACAGAAAGATTCCAAGTAATAATTGCGGGTAGTGAACTGGGTAATGGATATTCTGAAATTAATGATCCTCAAGATCAACTGGGCAGGTTCTTAGAACAACAGGCTTTAAGAGAGAGTGGGGATGATGAAGCACAGATGTTAGATATTGATTTTGTTGAAATGTTGGAATATGGTATGCCACCTACGAGTGGTTATGGCCAGAGTGAAAGGATTTTCTGGTTCTTAGAGGATGTCTCTGGTAGAGAGGGCATATTCTTTCCACCTATGAGAATAGAGGTAGAGAATACTACAAAGGAGATATACAAGGACAAAGTCAAATTCAAAGAAACGATTAAGAAAGAGGAGAAGAAATAACTGAAAATCTAACCAACCCTAATACCATTCATACGAATGAGTATTGCACGTAAGTGCGCAGGGTTGGTTTTTGTTTTTGGAGCGCCCGATGGGATTTGAACCCACGACCTTTTCCTTGGCAAGGAAACATTCTGCCAACTGAACCACGGGCGCGGACAAAAGAACTAAGTCAGGTGAAGGGATTCGAACCCTTAAGATTAGGGGATCAAGCCCTAATGCTATACCAATAGCGACACCTCAGCTAACGACGGGGGCGTTTTAATCTCGTTAGCGAGAAAATTTCAATTTTAATGGTCGGTGTGCATGTCTGTGTGCTCTTGGTATTGTAAAAAAATACATACACTACCAAATAAGGAGTTTCAGAGCGACGCGCACACCTTAAAGCGACCATAAGATGACAATATTCTAATATCCGTCATCGAAAATTTTCAAATAATTTCTAAAAGAGCTACCCTGATAGTGTACAATAACAATTTCTATCGGTCAATCTAAAACAAAGTATATATTTCTGATATCATTAACATATGGAATCAATCAAAGATCTCTTACAACAAATCAAACAAGGAGCGGAAGACAAGGTTGAAGAAACTAGTACACCACAAAGTACACTTTTTGATACAAAAAAGTTAGCTACCAATCCCAACAAGCTATTTGATAACAAACATAAATACATATCTACTGAATACCAAATGTATGGATTACGATTAGCTGCAAAGCTAGATGACAAGAAACGAGCCACAATGTATATCAAATGGGCTAAAGAGAAGCCAAGAGCAATATTAGAAATGGCATATAGCTTCTGTATAGACTATCCAAGTGCAAGAGATAAAAGTAAGATATTTATGTGGAAAGTAAAAGAACTCGAAGATGAAAGAAAAAATAAACCAAAAGAGTAATTTCAAAAATATTCTTAAGCGAATAACACAGATGTTCTTTGCTCAAGAATTTATGCACAAAGAACAACTCTTTGTATGGATAATTGCAGACATTATAAAAATAGCCGGTCTATGCTTTGTATGGAGTGCCTCTGCCCGAATGACTGGGAATATGGATCAAGGTTATGTAATTACTTACTACGTTTTGATGGTTTTAATTGGGAAATTTATGCAAGATATTACGCCTGAAAATGGGGTAAGACAAATTTTAAATGGGAAATTTTCTAACTCATTACTTAAGCCAATGTCATATTTAACCGAATATCTTGGAAGTAATATTGGTTCCAATCTATTTAGATTGTTAGTATCTGTTCCAGCATTTGGACTAGGAATGTATATCACGAATAGATTAGGCTTTTGGATAGTGGATTTCAATCCATATTTGATCTTGTTAGGACTTCTAGCAGTTGTTTTAGGCTTTTTAATAAATTTCCTTTTAGGGAATATTTTTGCTTTATTAGCGTTCTACAACAAAAATATGGAAGGGATGAGGATTTTTTACAACAATATTGTAGCAACTTTTTCTGGAGAGTATATTCCTTTTGTTGCATTACCATTAGTAGCATTATTTACGGTACAAATACTCCCATTTAGATATACATTGTCCTTCCCAATCGAGATATTACTTGGAAGAATGACTAACTATGACATTGGTATTGGATTTGTAATCGGGATGATATGGTTAATCGCTTTGTATGTTATCTATTCGGTTCTTTTTAAAATATCCATAAAAAAATATGCAGCGGAAGGGATATAAAACAACAATATGGAGGTATGTAAGAATATGGTTTCTAAACCTTAGAGCGAGTATGAAGAAAAGTAATACGTATAAGGGGGAAATAGTAGTTCGCTTCCTAAGAACCTTATTTATCTTAGGTATACAGCTTCTTCTTCTGACCCTAGTTTTTGGAAATAGTGAAGTCTATGTTGGTTGGACTAAGGCGGAAGCATATCTCGTAATGGGGATTTGGAATCTTCTAAACTATCTAGGATGGGCTTTTTTCGGAATTAACCTTGAACGATTAGAGAGTAGGGTATTGAGTGGTGAGTTCGATTTTACTCTTTTAAAGCCATTATCATCTGCATGGTTTTCCTCTTTTTATGATTTTTCTACATACAGTGTCATCTCTTCATTATCTGGCGCTGCCTTGATTACCTACTACTTTGTTCTAGAGTGGGGGACATTTACATGGGAGAGAATATTACTAGGTGTTGGTGGTATTCTTGTTGGTTTAATATTCTGGTATGCATTTTACCTACTTTTGGCAAGTTTTACATTAGCGAATCCTAGGAATGGATTTTTAGCACTAGTGAAAGAGATATTAGGATTAGCAAAATATCCTGTAAATATTTATTCTAATTCTGTACAGATGATATTTTTTACTATTCTACCAATTGCTTTTGTTAGTACTGTTCCTGCTAGCTTAATTATTGGGAGAATGGGTGGATCATTATTAATAATTGGAGCAGGTTTAGCAATTCTCTTTGTCAGATTTAGCTATTGGGTATGGAAACAGAATGTTAAGAAATATGTAAGTGCAGGAGGATAAATTTTTTATTTCTGGTTATCTAACACTTTATGTACAGCATCTAGTACTTTTCCTAATGCTTCTTCTCCAGATTGTGCATCAATGCGTGCTGCACTTGCATATGGATGTCCGCCACCATTTAATAACTGAGCTATTTTTCCTACCTCTTGGTATCCTTTTGTGCTTCTAAATGAAACATACCAAGAATTTTCATGACTGAAGTCTAACCTTATAATGAATCCCCAATGTACCCCCTGGATATATCGAATATATCTGTCCCTTAAGAAATTTTGTGCTTCATTAATTCCTTGCTTGGTTAAACCATCTTTAACAATTGTGTCTTCAGATATATACATATATGCCATATCATCTTCAATCGTTAAACTTTTTAGATATGAAATAATGGCAGGAGTGGATTCTCTTGGGAACTTTCCCATTTTGTATGCCATTTCTTCAAGTTCAACATCCATTATTTCTTTGGCATCAGCATATATTCTTAATGTACTTGGGGTAGTGGCATCATACATAAATCTTCCAGTATCCGCGACAATCCCATATTGTGTTAATTGAGCAATAGCGGGGGTTGGTTTAAAATCCTTTCCATATATATCCTTAAAGGTCGCAAATACTTGTTCCGAAGCAGAACTTCTGAATTCATTTATAAGCAATCTATCTTGATCTGGGACAGACTCTTTATGATGATCAATAAATATCACAGGAACGGTAGTATCCATTAGTGTATCTCTCGCAAAATCTAAGCATAGAGAAAGATTGCTCGCATCTGTTACTATGATTAAGTCTTCATCATCACTTTTCAACTGCTCTACAACAGTAATTTCAGCCATACATGGAATATTGATTGTTGGGGTTTGCTTCGATTTCATAATTACGTGCTTTTGAGGATATTCTGATTCTATGAACTTTTTTGTCATAATCATGCTACAGAAGGCATCCATATCTGGACCTCTATGTGTTAAGACTAATATATTTTTTGATTTCTCAATCAATTGTTTAAATTCTTTGTTGTACTGTAACATAATCTTGATAATACCAACTTTGGAGAATATAATAAACAAAGTATGAAGAGATATTTTACAAAAAATTCATCTCAGTCTTCAGTCCTCTAAGGAGGACAAACTAAATACTTTCCAAAATTGAATTTCAGGTTAATTAAATTAAAAAAATAGTTAGATGATAGATATTAAAAAAATAGTAGAAGAAACAGATGTTGTTAAGCAAGGATTACTAAAGAGAATGGATGAAGACAAGCTTGATTTAAATGGAATCATAGCTCTGTATGAGAAGCGAAAACAGATACAAACACAGTATGATACTAAGAGAGGCGAGCAAAATGGATTCAATGAACAAATGTCAAAAGTAGAGAAGGGGAGTGATGAATTTAAAAAATTAATTACCGATCTTAAAGCTAAGGCAGAAGAAGTAAAAGCATTGGAAGTTGAATTAAAGAATGCAGAAGCGGAACTAAAAGCAAAGATGGAAGTTTTACCAAATATCCCTGAAGAGGATGTTGTAGCTGGAGGTAAAGAAAACAATGAAGTTATAAAAATGGTTGGGGAAAAACCAACATTTGATTTCCCAATTAAGGATCATGTTGAATTAGGGAAAAATCTAGGGATGTTTGATTTTGAAACTGCATCTAAGGTATCTGGAACTAATTTTTCTATGTACAGAGCAATGGGTGCAAGATTGGAATGGGCTTTGATTAACTTCTTCATATCTGAGCATAACAAGTCTGGATATGAAATGGTCATACCTCCTAATCTTGTTGTTGAACAATCTGCATATACTGCAGGTCAATTACCAAAGTTCAAAGAAGATGTATATTGGGTGCAAGATGGACTTTGTTTAGTTCCAACTGCAGAGACTGTTCTAACAAATATTTACAGAGATGATCTTTTGGAAGAAAAAGATCTCCCTAAGAAATTCTTTGCATATACCCCATGTTACAGAAGAGAAGCAGGTACATACCGAGCATCTGAAAAAGGGTTGATTAGAGTACACCAATTTAACAAAGTAGAGATGTATCAATTTGTAGCAGAGGATAAATCAAAGGAAGCATTCGAAGAGTTGGTAGCAAAAGCTGAAGACTTAGTTAAGAAATTAGGACTTCACTACAGAGTAGTTAAACTTGCAGCAGGAGACTGTTCTGCAGGAGCTGCTAGAACATATGATATTGAAGTATATATGCCAGCTATGGATACTTACTACGAAGTAAGTTCTGTATCTAATGTTACTGACTATCAAGCTCGAAGAGGAAATATGAAATACAAACCAGCTGATGGAGGTAAACCAAAGTATATGCATACATTAAATGGATCCGGATTAGCCACAAGTAGATTGATGGTAGCTCTAGTAGAAGCATACCAACAGAAGGATGGAAGCATAGTTGTGCCTGAAGTACTAAGACCATTCATGGGTGTAGATAAAATAGAGAAATAATCGTATGAATTTTTTCTTAGGCTTTTGTCCTGATGAAAAGGCTAATCATAAAATACGGAAGGTAATAGGGGAGGTAGGGAAAGTATTTGATGGATTGCAGATCCCTGTTCGATGGAGTGATCCAGCTTCATATCATCTCTATATCCTCACACTTGGGCACAGTCTTTCATTCTTTAGATTGTTCTGGCTTAAATACAAGCTTAAGGGATTTACAGTTAAACCATTTAAGGTAGTTTTCAACACGGTACATATTGGGATATCAAGGAAATACAAAGAACTAATATATCTTGATCTTAAAGAGGGTGGGGAAGAGATGCGTGATATTCTATTTGAACTTAGAAAACGATTAACTATTAAAGATCAGGGTAAATTTATACCTCATCTTGTATTGGGTAGGGTGAGTGAGGATCTAAGTGCTCAGGAATATACCAATATTTCTAAGGATCTCTACAGAGTTGCAAAAGATTTGGATATTCAACAGATTGAATTTGAAGTTACCGGATTGAAATTGATTAAGAATACTTCAACAGGTTTTCAGATTCTTTTAGAATTAAATCAAAATCAGTAGTCCATATTGCATTTTTGTTTCTCTTAAACCAAGTTCGCTGCCTTTTTACATAGTGCATAGTATTGGCCACAATTTCAGCCTTAACATCCCCTATTGTTTTTTCATTTTCAAAATATCCATCAAATTCACTGTAACCAATTGAGTTACATGCAGGATATTTATCTAATCCTTGCTCTCTTAATTGCTTGTTTTCTTCAATTAAGCCATTTTCAATCATTTGATCTACACGTGTTTCAATTCTGGTTTTTAATATCTCAGTAGGTAGGTCTAGCACAAAATATCTATTAGGAAAAATAGGGGTAGTTAATTGCTTTTCAGGAAGGGAATTCCCTCTTTCAATAATTCTTTGTAATCGTCTTGGGTTATTTCTGTCACTGTTGTTGAGTTGGGACAAAATATCTTCTGGTATCTGTTGTTGTAACTGTTGAACTGAAAAATTTTCTAAAGCCCCCCTACTCTGATCCTGTATTTTTTCAGACTGGACTAGATTGTAATTGTAAATTACTGAATCAATGTACATTCCAGAACCACCAACTAAGATGGGTACTTGAGTGGCTGGTATAGTCTCAAGAAGTTTGAATACATCCTTTTGGTATTCATAGATATTGTAGGTATCTCTCATAGACACAGTGCCAAAGAGGAAATGTGGAACCTGTGCCATCTGTTCTTTAGAGGGTTTTGCTGTCCCTATGCTCATCTCTTGGTATATTTGTCTAGAATCAGCATTTATGATGACACCATTTATATCCTTGGCTAGTTTGATAGCAATATCTGACTTACCGGTTGCGGTAGGTCCTGCAATTACAATGATGGGTCTGAAATTCATACTACTTTAAAAGCTTGAATACTAAAAGATAGTTAATCCATATGATTGCAAGTGAAAGTCCAAGAGAAAGCAGTATTGGAAGTAATATTGTAGGTGTAAGGACTGCAAAAGCACTAAACAAAAGGATACAGGAGATTGTTAGTCTAAATGCATCATTAAATGCTTCTGCCTTAACCTTCGTCATATCGAATTCTTTGTGTTTGTGATTTTGCATATAGAAACCAGTCATAGTGCCAATACAAAGAATGGTTACGAATATGACTATGAAAGGAATTAATTTGTATGTATATGTAATTGCAACATGGAAGAGTTGGTTGGAAATCAAAAGAGTTATCAAAGTTAAGAGTCCAGCTATAATCAGGGAATCAAAAGAAATATGTGCTAATTTCGCCTGTTTTGTGAATATCCATACTAATCCAGGTACTACAAGTAAGATTAACAAGATTAATACCAAGGTATTGGTCTTCTCATATGTAGTCCAGTTATTCCAAAGATTTATTATTATATCCATAGTTATATTTTTTTAACTTTATTAATATACCAAGCAGAAATAACCAAGCAAAGTTTTGATAATGCCGTCAGGATTAGCATATCTTGTGCAATTATACTTACAAATCCATTACCCAAGAATATTGTGCTACCTAGAATGATTAGTAAGAATAGCTCTATGTAGAATACAGAATCTCTTCCTTCTGCAATTATTCGTGCAACTATGATAGCTAAGATAGCTTCAATTGAAAGCATAAATGTATCTACAGGAACCTGGAAAATTTTTAAGAATGCTAAGTATATTGAAATTGTTAATGTTGTTGCTAAGAGCGACTTCAAAAGTACATCTGAAGAAGTTGTTTTTGAAATGAAAAGGTAGAAATACAAAACAGCTATTGCAATGAGAATTCCTAATGTTACTTGTATGTAGTTTACTTTGGGAGTGTTAACGGTCAAATCAGTTTGTGAATCTATTTTGAAATTTGTACCTACAACTCCAGAATTGTACAAAAGGCTCATGACTTTGAGTTGTTGAACATTTTCCGTAGAAATTGGGATTGCAAAGATTTTACTTGTTGCATCAACTACATGTGGGGTAACAAAGCCATCAAGATCTACACCAATGGATTGACCATTGTATTGTAAGAGGAATTTATTAAATTTCTCTTCTCCAGCTGGCCATAGTTTGAAAATCGCAAAGTTAGCATATGTACCACTACTAGTTCTAAGTTTGGTGATATATACATTTCTAAAATCACTTCTATCCCATTCGGTCGCGTCATAGTTGGTCCCGAGCATATATGCATATGTATTGTTGGTATCGTCAAAATTTACATCACTCTTACGAGTTACAATTTTTACTGCGAATTTGTTTGATATTAATTCTTTAACTAAGTCTTTATCTTTACTTGTTGTTACATCGATTCTTATTTTGTCATTTTCTATATAGGTAGAAACTTCTTCAACACCAAATCCTTTTAATCTTTTGTAAAAAATATTTCTTAAATCATTGAGAGCTTTTGTTTCTGTATTTTCTGTAGAAACAATGAACTCTTGGGACCAATATGTTTTATCTTTTGGATTAAGATTGTAGGTTATCTTTGAGACATATTTCTCAGTTAAAGGAAGTGTGATAAATATCGAAGCTAGGAAAAGTGCTGTTACAACAATTATTAATATGTAGTTTAGTATGGGCTTAACGTTTAAGTTAAGCTTGATTTTTGGTAACTTCATTACTTAAAGTAGGTCAGATATCTGTCCGAATATGACCATCTTATCCTTTTCTAAGATGTTCATCAAGAATGGTTCTTTCTTTTTTCTTGCAAAGTCAAAATCTTCTTTAGTGATGGCACTAAATCGGATATCTCGTTTTTGCTCTTTTTCTAATTCACTCATTGCGGTGGAAAGATCTCTAACTTTCATAGTTCCAATGAAAAGGAAATCTACGTCAGTTGGATTCTCATATCTATTTTTAATGAAGCTCTCTGTTAATACTAATAATTGTATTCCTTCAATTTCTTCGGCAACTTTTAAGATTGCTTTCCCAATATTTGATTCTTTGTAAAACATAGATCGAAGCTCTGGAAGTATTGGATACTTTCTATTTAGTTTGTATACCAATTTGTTTCCATCTTTCTTAGACGTTAAAAGTCCTGCATCTTGAAGATTTAATAACTCTCTTCTTACTGCATTTATCTCTTCATCTAAGATTCTTACTAACCCTCGAACGTGGAATGCTGCATTCAAGTCAAGCATATATTGCTCGAGAATTCGCACCCTCACTTTTGAGATAAAAAAGTTTTTTAGCATAGTTCCCCAACCTGCTTAATATTATTGCTCAATTATAGCAAATTTCCCGTCCGATGTGCCAATCATCTCGACCCATATTCTTCCTCTATTAAATTCTAGCTCTTTTCCCTCGCTATCATAGTATGTTGTTCTGTCCGTCCTTGAGGTCTTTTTCCATGTACCATATATGATTTTTCCATCTATTAAATAGGTAGATTTTCCTTGGCCGATAGTGGTGATAATCAAATGCCCTTTGTCATCTCCTGACTGAACCATAGTTACTTCTTGTACTACAATATTCTTTGTATATACTTGGGTGTTAGTCTCTTGATCAATATCTGCCTGTCCTCCAACCTTTCTTAAGTAAGTATTAGTTGCCTGATCATATGTCCAAATGACATTGTAAAGCCCACTATTTATTAATCTCGTATGGAATGTTAATTCTACTCGCGTTTTCTCTCCTCGTTTTGAGATCTCGGCATCTGTTTTAAATTTCCAGCTTTCCAAATTCTTTGGAAATGAATCCCAATCCATTTTTGCTGCATATTCCCATGCGTATGTCAGTGAATTATACTCATTATGTGGAGCTACTCTTCTACCATCATTCCATCTCCATGCTCCGATAGTTGCAATATCTTTAGTTCCATAGCTATACACATTCCCACACGCATTAGTTCGAGGATCATCAGATGATGCGCAACCATCTCGTATGAGCAATGGGTCATATTCGCTAGCCCATTCGAGATAGTACTGACGTAAACTTCTCACGGGGCCAACTTTTTCTGGAACAGTACTCCAATATATTGGCATTAATCTTGTAATTCCTGCCTCTGCATTGGCTTCTATCACCACATCTGCGCTATTTAAACCTGAAAGAGGGCGTGCCTCGGAATGGTTGTTGGTCATAACGGCAACTGGTCTTCTGGTTTTCATAATATCCATTTGGGATTTGGTAAACAGCATCCCATTTAATGGGCTAACTTCAGTTTTTGGTTCTTGAGGTGCAGACAAAAGAGTTAACTCTCCTTTAAATATCTTTGAAAGTGCTCCCGATTGAATAAAGTCTTGCCCAAATGAAAGTACTTTGTTTAATGGCTGTGGCTTAACTTTGTAAATTCCAAAATAGTAGAATCCTCCAATACCAACCAAACAAAGAAGTGCAACGATTGGGAATATGAAGTTTTTAAACTTTAATTTCTTCTTTTCATCTGAAAGCTTAACTTCAATAATTGGTGATTCAATAGTATTAGCTTTAGCTACTGGAACTGGATTTGTTTCTACGACCCCAGATTTCCCAGTATCAGAAATATTGAACTCTTTAGTCATGGCAGTTTTGCTTAATATATATCCAATATACTAGCATATCGTTTTCTACATTTAAATCTTTAGAAATATTGTGGTAGTATATATAAATAATATTTTAGGACAAAACTATGATAAAGAAAATCATATGGTTCCTTGTATTACCCCTAGTAATTGGAGTAAGCATTTACTTCATATTCTTCAACAAGAAAGCTGCGACAAATACTCCTGATACAAGTAAGGAAACTAACCAAACAGAAACCAATAATACAGATACAACAAAAAAGGAAGATACTACAGATACAACGAATGATAAGGAGGCAACTACAGCACCTTTAACGGGTTTCTCTACAGAGAGTCAGACTGAGGGTGTAGCTTCTGAATCAAAATTCACAATTGAGGATGTTACTAATACTGCTCGAACAGGATATCACGAGTTTGTATTTTCACTTTCTTCTACAGGTACAGATGATCCATATGTGATTGCTACTTACAGGAGTGATCTTGGAGTTATACGTATTGATTTAAATCAAATTGAAAAGGATAACAGTGATATTGGATATCAAAAGGCTGTTGCAATAAACAAGGAGGGTATTTCTCAGTTGTACCACAATGTGTCTTCTGATCAGACAGAAGAAATATATGATATTGGTGTAAGTAAGAGTACTGCTTTCAAGATTACTACTGCTAAGATGTCTGACGGATGGGATATCATAGTTGGTGTTCAATATCCTGGAGAAGTTTCTACTGAAAATCTAGATTTAGGTAGTAAGGAATTCGGTAAAACAGCTCAAGCCATTATGGGTGTTGATGCCACTAAGGGGTCTACTTTAGCTTCATATACATATGGTTCAACATCGGGAGTTTTCAAATTTGTATGGAATGTGAGTAGTACAGATACAAACCCAATTCCTTCTGTAAGTGCTGCATACAATGCGGAACATCACTTGGTAGTTACATTTGGAAGTGCAAAAACGGATAAGGTATATCTTGCAGTTGATGGTATAGATCTTCCTGGAGTCTTAGCTATGCAAACAGAACGAAGTGGAGAGAAAAGTATTTACACCTTCTATGGTCTAACTGAAGATGTTGATTACAAATTGAGTGCAGGTTTAAGCCCCAACCAAGTAATAGTTGAGATAAAGTTGTAAATGATTAAGAGTATAGTTTTTGATTTTAATGGAGTAATCTTGGACTCCAAGACGCATCATATAAATGAGGATATGATTGAGTTGCTTAAGGATTTGTTTGAATATGATTTCAAGTTACATCTTTTCTCCAATACCTCTAAACAGGCTATTAATATTCTTAATGCTAAGTATGATTTCTTAAAATATTTCAAAGATGTAATCCTTGTTGAAGATACTGGGCTATCTAAACCCTCCGATGCTGCATTTGAGAATCTTCTTAAAGTAACAGGTGAGAAGGGAGAAGAGATGGCATATATAGATGATGGAAAGGATAATCTCAGACAAGCCAAAAGATATGGAATGGTAGCTATTCCTTTTGTAAATGCAGATAGACTAAGAATTAGCCTGTGCTCTTTAGCTATTTAATTTTTTGATATATATAAATATGATAACTAGAGAAAGATGTGAGAAATTAATAGAAAAGTATGTAACTACCCCATGGCTAAAACTTCATATGAAGGAAAGCGACATTATAATGCAAGCCGTTGCGAACAGATTAGGTGAGCATGAAGAGAAATGGGGACTTTCTGGTTTACTTCATGATTTAGATTTTGACTATGTTGGTAAGGATCCTGCAAGGCATGTGGTTGAGTTTGATGATATTTTAGAGAAAGAAGGTCTAAAAATAGGAATAGATATTGATAGAGATGTATATCACGCTATAAAAGCTCACTATGAAGAGAATCCAGCTGTTCCTGAAAATAGAGAGAATAATTTGGACTATGCTTTGTCTGCATCTGAGAATTTGTCTGGTTTTTTAGTGGCTTGTGCTTTGGTTATGCCTGATAAGAAGATTGCTACTGTTACTTCTGATACGGTTTTAAGAAAGTTAAAGAAAAAAGAATTTGCTAAGGGTGTTAGGAGAGATTTGATACAGGATATTGAAAAAACGGGTATATCCCTAGAAGAATTTATTGAGATTGCATTAGATGCTATGAAAGCTAGGGCTAGTGAACTAGGGCTTTAATATTGTAGAATATATCTACATTAGCGGGGCGTAGTTCAGATGGCTAGAGCGCTTGCATGGGGTGCAAGAGGTCGCACGTTCAAGTCGTGTCGCCCCGATATTATTATTTTTTATACATTCAAATGGAAAAAAACAAAAAACTTCTCCTCATAATCATAGGAATAATCCTCTCCCTCCTCATACTCCTCCTCCCCATAATCTTCCTAGTTCGAGGAACACTCTCCGTAGTAAAAAATATATCTTCAGGAAATAGTAAAACCATAACCAATTCAGAAGAAATAGAAAAGAAAGTAGAAGTATCCCAAAGCGAAGCATATGTATCTGGATTTAGTACAGAAGAAGTACATGATACCAAAGACCTCGCACACATAAAAATATGGGTGAATGCAAACCTCTTCCATATGGATGCAATAACCAGTTACACTGTAAAAAACATTAAAGTAGAAGGATACCGAAAAGGAAAAGTAGCAATAGTAAAACCAGGTCATATCAGCAATACCCTCTCTTCTTACAACTATGTATGGGGACCATATGAAGATGAAATGAAATCTGCAGAAATCAAAGACAGTGGAAGAACAATAACATTCAATATAGTAGACGTAGCCCATTACTACGATGAAGTCTCTGCAAGAGGCAGTGCTATGCCAACATGGGGTATCTTCCTTAAAGAATTAGGAGAATTTAACTACAGAAAGATTATGGAAAGTGAAAACCTCTTCGAAAGTGACAAAGTATTGGAATATGCCGATGTACAGCCAAGTGATTTAAATATCACTTTTTCATTTGATGTAGAAATGGTATTTGAAGATGGAACTAAATGGGTAAAAAGATTCTCTGCAGAATTAGACGGAGCTCAGATAGTGGAAAACAATAGCTATATGGTCAACCTCAGCTACTAGGTTAACAAATGTACAAGAATATCGTATAGTTAATAACTAAACTGTCCCGTGCCCAAAATGCAAAAAGAATATATTCAGATTGGAAATCCTAATGTTTTTAATGGCCAATACATGTTGGCAGTATTTAGGTTGCAAGGGGAAGAAGGAATGACACTTGTAGATACTGCAAGCGAGGTAGCTGCAGAATCGTCTACTGGATCATTCGTTAGAATAGGGACAGCAACTGCTTTCTCAGAAAGTCTAGATGCTTTAGTTTACAGAATAGATGAAAAGAATAACTTGGTATGGATAGCATATCCATGGAGAATATTTGATAGAGGTGGAAATGTCCAAAACATCATGACCTTCATAGCTGGAAATATATTTGGAATGGCAAGTGTAAAAGTTTGTAAACTCCTAGATGTATATTTTCCGCCACAAATGTTAGTACAGTATGACGGTCCTGAATATACCATTGACGACATGCGTAAATACTTAAATATCCAGGAGAGACCAATATTCGGAAGTATCATTAAACCCAAAATTGGTTTAACATCCTCTGAATATGCAGAACTTTGCTATGACTTCTGGTCCGGTGGTGGTGACTTTGTTAAGAATGATGAACCTCAAGCAGATCAAGACTTCTGTCCTTACGACAGAATGGTACAGGATGTAAGGCATGCCATGGATAGAGTTGAGCAAGAAACAGGCAAAACCAAAGTCCATTCCTTCAATATATCCTCCTCAGATTACGATACTATGATTAAAAAGGCCGACTATATTCAATCCATAATGAAACCAGGAAGCTATGCATTCTTAGTAGATGGTATAACTGCAGGATGGATGGCAGTACAAACCATTAGAAGAAAATATCCAAATGTATTCTTACACTTCCACAGAGCAGGACATGGAGCATTTACTAGAGATGAAAATCCAATAGGATACACAGTTCCAGTATTGACCAAATTTGCCAGATTAGCAGGTGCTTCAGGTATTCATACTGGTACTGCAGGCATAGGTAAGATGGCAGGCTCTCCCAAGGAAGATATCATGGCCGCAAAGCATGCATTAAAACTATATTCTGAAGGAGACTATTTCAAGCAGATATGGTCAGAAATTCCAGAAAAAGATACAGATCTCCAATTGGCAATACAAAAAGAATCCCAAGGTGAGGATTACAGTGATCTAGGATATTGGAGAATAACTAAGAAGATGTGCCCTATTATATCTGGTGGATTAAATCCCCTACTAATTGGAAAATTCTTAGATACAATGGGAACTCAAGATTTCATAACTACAATGGGAGCTGGTGTACATTCTCATCCGATGGGAACAAAGGCTGGAGCAACTGCAGTTCTACAAGCATATGAAGCATGGAAACAAAAGATATCTTTGGAAGAATATGCTAAGGACAAAGAAGAATTAAGGGTCGCTATTGAATTCTTTGGTAAGCATGAAATCCCAAATCCAGATAAGCCAGTTTAATCAAAAAGACCGGTAATGGATTTTCTTTGATTAACTCTACTTATAGCTTCTGCAAAGTAGCTAGCTATTGAAACTTCTTTAAACCACTTGGCTGATTTCATAAATTCTTTTGAGTGATATGTGCTATCGGTCCCAATCACTAAATCCAAATATCCTTTGTCATATGCTTCTTGAAATCTCTCTGCAGCAGGTCCGTTGAAAAGCGCATGAGTACACACAGCGATAACTTTTCTAGCTCCCATATTTTTGGTTTCTTCTAATGCTTTTACTAAAGTTCCACCAGTACAGATCATGTCATCTACAATATATACATCCTTGTCTTTTACATCTCCTAAGATGGACATTTTATCCACGGTGTTTGCTTTGCAGTAATTTCTTGCCTTGTATGAAAATGCGATATCTGTCTTTAGGGTTTGAGCATAGTGGTTAGCTCTTTTTGCGCCACCTAAATCTGTTGGCATTATTACTGTATTTTCTTTGTCCTCAATCATTTTCTTTAATACTGGAATCAGGACATAGCCTCCCATGAGGTTATCTATTTTGGCCCTTCTAAAGAATCCCTGGATTGCTGAGTTATGTAAATCTATTGTTACTACATGGTCTACACTTCCATCTCCTTCTAATTCGTATGCTATTCTTGCAGCCGTAATTCCTTCTCTTCCTGATTGTTTATCTTGTCGTGCGTATGGATATGATGGTAATACTGTGGTTATTCTTTCTGCATCACATCTTCTACATGCATCAACCATTGTATAGAGGGCTCTAAGATTTTCATCTGTAGATCGTCCTTCTGAATGGTTTTCACAATCTTGGATAATGAATACGTCTTTGCCTCTGATACTTTCATTAAGGACAGTTTTTAATTCTGTGCTAGCAAAATGCATTTCTTCAGAATCTATGAGGTGTACTTCTTCTCCATGCTTTTTCTTTAATTCCTTTTCTATCCTTTTTGCAAAACTTAATCCAGATTGACATGCTAATATCGAGAGTGGAGCTTTGGGTGTAGGAGTCATAGAAAATGATTTAAATTTATTTCTATTTACAGTGTATATCCTTGGTAGGGGTTATGTAAAATATTTGACCTATATATTTTTATCTGCCACAATATACCTATCTAATCTTAAAATTTGCAAGCAATGAAAGTATCTATAGACAAGACTAAATGTGCAGTATGTGGATCATGTGTAGCTATCTGTCCTGAAGTATTTGAAATGAGAGATGATGGAGTAGTTGATGTTAAACCAGAATATCAGGGCGTAGAGATTACGGATCCAGAAATACAAGCAAAGGTAAGACAAGCATTTGATGCATGTCCTGCTATGGCTATTGTTATAGAGGAATAACAGGTATGGATGACTGTATCTTTTGCAAAATAGCTAATGGGGAAGTCCCAAGTTTCAAAATCTACGAGGACGAAAACTACTTTGCATTTCTTGATATATCAAACTTTACACCAGGTCATACATTAGTTGTACCAAAGAAACACTTCCGTTTCGTTTGGGATGTAGAAGATATAGAAGGATATTTCAAAGTAGTTCAGAAGATAGCTAATCATTTTAGGGATGATCTTAAATACACATATGTTGATACTCTAACCTTTGGAAGGATGGTGCCACATGCTCATGTACATGTTATTCCTCATAATTCAGACAATGAGGATTGGGAGAAAGCTTTGAGAGGGATTGGAGAGTTACAAAGGAGTGATTCTGGAAGAAGATTATGTAAAGAAGACGGGGAGAGAATTGCTGAAAAATTCAGAATCGATTAACTTGCTTTGAAGAATTGTAATACCTGATCCATATATTCAGTATCTAGATCAAAATGAGATTTCCCATCTAAGGTTATTAATGAAATATCTTTTCCTAGATTCTTCATATATGTTACGAAGTTCGCAGAATTAGAATATCCGATATTTACATCGCTTGTTCCATGCCATATCTGTATATCTACATTTGCCATTTTGTCTGCGTCTGCTTGTTTCCATTCATACGTTCTTGTAGTCGGAGCGAGTAAAGCGATTTTTTCTATGTTCTCAGGATATTTTACTGCAAAATGCATAGTTGGTAATCCTCCCATGCTAAATCCAATCAAATATATTTTCCCACTTGTAGTGTAATGCGATTCAATCCATTGCTGTAGAAGTAGCATATCAGCTAATGAAGCTGCGTTACCCCAGTTCTCATCATGCTCATTAGAAGCTGCAAATATGAAGTTTTGTTCGCCAAAATATTTCCCATATCCTTGTAAATCGATCATGAAAGGATCATACATATCAGAGATAACTCGGGTATTCGATCCGTGACTGTAAAGAACTATTGAAGGGGGATTGTTGGTATCAATATTCGTAGGAACAGCTATATATGCCGTTTGCCCTTCGAATTCTCTAACAATTTCTGTATATTTAGGACCTTCTGGAACTACAACTTTTTCTTCAGTTGGAGTTGTTGTTTGAGTAGAGGTATTTTCCTGTTTAGTTTCTGTTTTTGCGGGATTATTTTTTACCAATACTTTATACGCAAGATATGCAGGGAAAGCTAAAAGGAGTAAGAATACAATAAAAAGTACAATATCACTTATGTGTATTTTTTTCTTTGTATCTTCCATACAATAATTATATTGATTTTTCCCCTCTCTGTCTACGAGATGGTATAATAATAATTACTTAAATTTTGTGTCCATAAATACATGTCAGAAACAAAGAAAAGTGAGACAAAAGAGGTTGTCATTAACCTCGATACATTCGCAATTCCCTTAGCAATAATAATCGCAGGTGTAATAATTGCACTTGGGATATTCTTTGCGAATAGAAATGCAGCTACAAAGGATACGGCAAATACGAATGATACGACCAATACCGATACTACAGGGGATACTTACAAATCAGCTACAACGACAATAGCTGATGGGGCAGTTTTAGGTGATAAGAGTAAGGCAAAGGTTGCAATTGTTATGTATAGTGACTATCAATGTCCATATTGTCAGACTTTTGAGAAAGATACTTTTGGACAAATCGAAACGGATTATGTAGATACAGGAAAAATTGTATTTGTATTCAGAAACTATCCTTTAAGTTTCCATGGTGATATTACATATACCTCTGCCTATGCAGGAGAGTGTGTATTGGATCAATTGGGAGCTGAGAAATTAGCAGAATTCCATAGTAAGGCATATTTGTTAAAAACAATGGCAGAGGTTAATGCTGTAGCTCAAGGTTTGGGTGTGGATATGACCAAATACAATACTTGTGTAACCAATCAGACATTTAAGAGTAGAGTAGATGCAGACTTTACAGCTGGTCAGGCTGCAGGAGTTACAGGAACCCCAGGTTTTGTTGTTGGTACGCTTGATGGGGATGGAAAGGTAACAGGAAAACTAATAGAAGGTGCATATCCATTTGCATCATTCAAAGCAGTAATTGATGAGATGCTAGCTAAGTAAATTTTATCTCAGGACTGACCTAGGTCAGTCCTGGGGTTCATCGATTCTTCACACCTCAGTGCTATCATTGGGTTTATGAAGAAACTCCAGGTTATCAAACTATATCGAAGCGAAAATTTCTATCATATCTACAATCGAGGTAATAACAAGACCTTGATTTCTCGCACCAATAAGGATTACATAGCCTTGCGAGGTTTGATGTATAGGTTTACTAAGGAAAACAAATTATTAATTGTATGCTACTGCTTCATGCCGAACCATTTTCACTTAGTGATTAAACTGAAAGATGATTTAGAAGGTATAACCAAGTTTATGAGGGCTTACATGACATCGTATGTTATGTACTTTAACAGAAAATATAGAAGGGTGGGACATCTATTTCAGGGTCCATTCCAAGCGAGGCGAATTGAAGATGCTAGAGATTTACATAAGGTCATAGAATATATCAAAAGAAACCCAGTTGAAGCTGGATTAATATCGTCTAAAACAGATCAAAAATATCGATGGCTATTTGTAAAAAGGGCATTCGGGGGGAAGGGAGGACTGACCTAGGTCAGTCCTTCTAAGATAGCTAGTTATTTCTTCTTCCCTTTATTAAATGCTTCTAACTTCATTCTTGCAAATGCTCCTACTGCTGTAGACATTAGAACTATGGAGTAGAAGAATCCTACAAATGGAATGAGGCCAATCAATACGGAGATTAATCTTCCAATAGCTAGTGATTTAAATGGTCTGTATCCCTCAGATTTCAAGAGATGTAATATCTCTTGCCCAAATGCAGTCTCCACCCATAGCTGACCAAAGATAGTTAGGAAGAGCATTAATCCGAATACAAAGAATGCTAATGGTAGGCCAACAAGAGAAATACTAAGGAGTAACAGTACGACTGGTGTAATTACAAGTATTCCAAATCCAATTAGTAAACTGTATACAAAATCTCTTGGGCTTCCAGTTACCTTTGCCATGATCTTACCTGTCTTAACAGGAGCGGAAGCAATCATAACGTAACCGACTAGACTTAGACTACAGAATGCAAATAGGGCACCAAATAGCTCACTTCCCCAATTGTACGTATACTTTGTGGGTGATACGATTTCCCCATTCATGTCCACTTTCTTGTTTAAATCTATTCCTTGTTCTTTTGCTATTGCCTCTATTCGAGTTGCATCATATATGTTCCCAGTTACTTTCTCTTCCTGTAGGCTATATTGGCTTCCAAGTACGATTAAATCACCTTTAATTAAGGTGTCTATGGTTCCATCATTGGTAATGAATCTTGCATCATCACCAATAGATCCTGTTAGGTTGGTTCTCATAGCAATATCTACATAATCCTTCTCAACATTTCCACTAAAGTTTACTGAGGAACCGAGAGTATATGCATTTGCCTTTATAATTCCCTGTATTGATATGTCATTACCAACTGCTACAAGATTGCCATAGGTATTTCCAGTGAATGTAATATTTGAACCAACAACATACACATCTCCTATTATTGTACCTGTGATTTTTACATCTGTAGCTACCACAAACAAATCTCCTTGGACTAATCCATTAATTTCGGTATAGCTATTGGTAATGTAGAGATCATCTGCAACAGTTTGATCTTGATTTAAGGTGTAATCCTTAAAGTGAAATTCTGCAGCATTAGCAGGCTTTGTAGCTACAATACTAAAAAGTATTGCTAACAAAGGTACAGCTAAGATATTGAATAGCCTTTTAGAAAGAAACATTATTTTAGAAATGATAATTTACTGTATATATAGTAGCACAAATGAGTTTCCATTTGTCATATTTCAATGGTATCATCATATTTGCTATTGGGTATTTTTCTATTTATAATCTACCAACATGCTTAACTACTTCGAACTCCTTTGGCAGTTCATAACAACAGATTTCAAACTCAGATACAAGAACTCTTACTTAGGCATCATATGGATTGTTCTAAAACCTTTGGCAATGTTCAGCATCATCTATGTAATATGGTCAAATATCTTCAAAATGGGACCAGAATACAAGATGGGATTACTTTTAGGAATCATCATGATGAACTTCTTTAGTGAGGCCGTTATGATGGGAATGGATGCATTAATGTCGAAAGCAGGAATCATATTAAAAATAAAGTTCCCGAGAGAAGTAGTCATATATAGCGGTGTAACTATTGCTCTCATAGACTTCGTTTTCAATATGATAGTTTTTGGAATCTTCTGTATATTCACTCCCGTTACTACAACATTCTTAGGAGTATTACTCTTCCTCATGGCTATTTTGAGCATATTCATTCTGACTTTAGGATTGAGTCTTTTCTCTAGTATCATATTCATCAAACTTCGAGATATCCATAACTTAGTTGAAGTCGCATTGCAATTAGTATTCTGGGCAACTCCAATTTACTACACATTAACAATGATGCCTGAGAATTTGCAGAAAATCATAAAACTCAATCCACTTACCTTGATAGTTACATATGCAAGAAAGGGACTAATTACTGGAAACACTGTAAGAACAGAGGATTTCATACAACTAGGCGTAGTTTTTCTAATCTGTTGCTTAGTTCTCTTACTAGGAAATATATTCTTTAAGAAAAAAGTTTCTAAAATAGCCGAATACTTCTAATGGAAGAAAAACAACCAATCATACATATAAAGAATATTAGAAAATCTTTCTTCTTACCAAGTGAGAAACACAATACTCTGGTAGAATTTTTGCATAATCCACTTAGACTATTTAAACCTGCTGGAGAACAGTATTCAGTACTAAAAGATATTGATTTAGATATATATCCAGGAGAATTTGTAGGAATCATGGGTAGAAATGGATCGGGGAAATCTACATTGTTAAAGATAATGGCAGGAATATATGAACCAACAAGTGGATCCGTAAAAGTAAATGGAAAGCTAGTTCCATTCTTAGAATTAGGTGTTGGATTCAATCCTGAATTAACAGCACGAGAAAATGTATATCTCAATGGAGTTATATTAGGAATGAAAAAGAATGCTTTGAAAGAGAAATACGCAGAGATTGTAGAATTTGCTGAATTAGAAAAGTTCATGGAAGTACCTCTTAAGAATTTCTCCTCTGGAATGCAGGTAAGATTAGCGTTTTCAATCGCCATAATGGCGGATGCGGATGTATATCTTCTCGATGAAGTATTAGCAGTAGGAGATGTAGCTTTCCAGGAGAAATGCTTCAATGTGTTTAGAAAATACAAAGCAGAAGGAAAGACTGTCGTTTTAGTAACTCATGCACCTGCTTCTGTAAAAGATTTCTGTGATAGAGCGGTATTCATAAAAGATGGATTAATTCAACCTGCTAATTCTGTTGATGAAGTTATACAAGCATATATAAATGGATAAAAGTACACTAAGGACAAGACACAATTGGATTTTGATGAAGAGAATAGGGATTAGCATTCTAGAGAAATTGCATATTAAAGATTTTTTAAGAAGAAGTTTGGATAGAAATACTCCTGTGTTTAGAGTGTCGTTGGATATTAATCCTAAGCTTAAATCCATCATAGTTCTTCCTAATATGCCTTGGGGTTACAGAAAACAAAGACCTCAGCAGATATTCTTAAGATTGGCTAAGAAAGATTTTAATGTATTCTATATTTCTCCTATGACCTCTGATAGGGAATATATGGTTGAAGTGGGTGAAAATATATATGAAGTGCATTTAAAAACGAAAGTAAGTGGTGATGTTTTAAGGGATTTCCATTTGGATATGGAAAATCAGAAAATATTGATTGATTCCTTTAATGTTTTGTTAGGAGAATATATTAAGAAGGATACTTTGTTATTTGTGCTTCATCCTGTATGGAAGGGTGTTGCATTCCAGATTGAAAATGTTAAGAGGATATATGATTTGATGGATTTGTATTCGGGATTTGATAATTCTAAACCAGAGATTGTTAAGGATGAGGAAGAATTGATTATTAATTCTGATGTTGTAATAACAACTGCTCAGAATCTTTTTGATCATGCTAAGGGTTTAAACAAGAATACATATTTGATTAGGAATGGGTGTGACTATGAGGAGTTTAGTAATATAGAGAAGAATGGATTGCTTGATTCATTACAGGACAGACCTATTATTGGTTTCTATGGTGCTATTAATACTTGGTTAGATGCCGATATTTTAGATGTGGTTATTAAGGCTAACAGGGATAAATATTTTGTCTTTCTAGGAGCTGTTAATACTGGTAATGTTGTTAAGCTTGGGAAGCATAGGAATGTGTTTTTCTTGGGTGAGGTTAGTCATGATGAATTGCCTGGGTATTTAGCATATTTTGATGTTTGTACTATTCCTTTTGTTTTGAATGATTTAATTAAGAGTACTAATCCTGTTAAGTTCTATGAGTATATTAGTTCGGGTAAGCCGGTGGTATCTGTTAGATTGCCAGAATTAGAACAATATTCTGATATATGCTATTTGTATGATAATGCAGAAGAGTTTAGTAAGTATATATATGAGGCATTACATGATGAAAATGAGGAGTTAAAAAAGAAGAGAATGAAGGTTGCTAATGAGAATAGTTGGGATAGTAGAGTTAAGGAGATAGTTAAAGTTATTAGCTAAAAAGATGATAAAGATACTCAAGAAAATAGTTAAAAAATTACTATTAGTTATAAACAATACTAAAAGGCGAGGTTTTACTCAGACCCTTGTATATCTTGTGTACAAGATTACTGTTAATCCTGTTTTGTCAAAATTGAGGCAATCGAAATTAGATAAGCAGTTAGATGGAATATTGAAGGAGAATAATGATAAACCAGTTATTCTTTCCATGTCCTTCATAGACTGGAAGGTTCCTCTTTACCAAAGACCTCAACATATAGCTATACAACTTGCTAAACAGGGATTTTTGTATTTCTACAATACTCGAAACTATTTTGACTTCATGGATGGGTATAGAAAGATTGGTGAAAATATGTACTTAACGAATAGGTTTGATGATGTGTATGAAAAATTAAAGGGTAAGAAGAAATATATACATTTGTATTCTACAAATATGTATGAGGATGATGAAAAGAGGTTGGAAAAGGCTTTGGATAATGGAGATATGATTTTGTATGAATATATTGATGAGATTAGTGAAAAGATTTCTAACAGAAAAATACCCCAATTTGTATTGGATAGGCATGAGAGATTGCTTAAGGATGAGGAGCATTGTTTTGTTATAGCTACTGCAGATAAGTTGTACAAGGATGTAGCTAAATTCAGGAAGAAGAACTTCCAATTAGTTACGAATGGAGTTGTATTTGAACATTTTAGAGAGATCGAAAATAGTATTCCTAAGGAGATGGAGGTGGTTGTTAATCAGAAGAAACCAATAATTGGATACTATGGTGCTCTCGCAAGTTGGTTTGATTACAAGGTCATTAAGGAGGTTGCTAATTTGAGGAAGGATTGGAATATTGTTTTAATTGGGTGGGACTATGATGGTACTTTTGGTAATTCAGGATTAAAGAAATTAAAGAATGTGTTTGTTGTTCCTCCTGTTGATTATCATAGGCTTCCTTTGTATGCTCAGTGGTTTGATGTTTGTATGATTCCTTTTCAGATTAATGAGGTTACCTTGTCTACTTCTCCTGTTAAGTTATTTGAATATATGGCTTTAGGAAAACCTATTGTTACTACTCCTATGCCAGAATGTAAGAAATACAAGAGTGTTATAATAGCAGAAAATAATGCTAAGGATTTTGCAAAGAAGGTTGAAGAGGGATTAAAACTAAAGGGGGATGCTAAGTATGAAGCATTATTAAAGAAAGAGGCTTTAGAAAATACATGGGAGAAGAAGGCGGAGGATATTAATAAACTAGTAAAGATTGAAAAATAAGTTTTTACCAAACTAAAATATGATTATTCGATCAAAAGCTCCACTGAGACTAGGATTAGCAGGAGGAGGAACAGATGTGGCCCCTTTTTGTGACGAATATGGAGGTTATGTGCTTAATGTCACAATAGGATTGTATGCCTATTGTACTATTGAACCAACGAAAGATGGAAAAATCTCTTTTTATGCTTCCGATAGGGATGAGTATTTTGAATGTAAAAGCACATCACATATAGAGGTGGATGATAAACTACTCCTTCATAAGGGGGTCTACAATAGAATAGTCAAAGATTTTAATAATGGGAAGCCTTTGTCTTTCAAGATGACAACTTATGCTGATGTCCCAGCTGGATCTGGGCTCGGTTCCTCTTCAACTATGGTAGTTGCTCTCATAAAAGCCTATATGGAATGGTTAAATCTTCCATTAGGGGAATATGATACTGCCAATTTGGCATATGAAATAGAAAGAGTCGATTTAGGGCTCTCAGGAGGAATGCAAGATCAATATTCAGCTACCTTTGGAGGATTGAACTTCATGGAATTTTTAGGAGGAGAAAGAGTAATCGTTAATCCGCTTAGGATTAAGAATTGGGTAAAAAATGAATTGGAGAACTCATTAATATTATATTATTTAGGAGCTTCGAGGGATAGTGCAAAAATAATCACTGAACAAATAAAGAATGTCGAAAAGAAAAGTAAGAAAAATATTGATGCAATGCTTGAAACAAAAGGAAAGGCTGTGATTATGAAAGAAGCTATATTGAAAGGAGATTTTGAGTCTTTTGCCAACTGCCTCAATTCTGGATGGGCCGCAAAAAAAAGGATGGCTTCGGTTATTAGCAATAAAGATATAGATAAAATTTTTCGTTATGTTATGTCCCATGGTGGAAAAGCTGCGAAAATATCTGGTGCTGGAGGAGGTGGCTTTATGATGATAATTGTAGATCCAGCTAAAAGATTTGAATTAGTTGAAGCATTAAAAAAGAAGGGTGGCATAGTTTTCAAAACGATGATTGTTGAAAAAGGTACTGAAGCTTGGACTCTTTATTAAAATAATTTTTACAAACATGGAGGCGATAATTCTTGCGGGAGGATTTGGAACAAGATTAGCACATATAATTCAGGATGTTCCTAAGCCAATGGCCTTGGTTTGTGATAAGCCTTTTTTAGAATATAATTTTGATTATTTAAAAAAGAATAACATAAAAAAGGTTATTCTGGCTGTGAGTTATAAGCGTGAGAGCATAATTAGCTATTTTAGGAATAACTATAACGGCATTGAGATAGAGTATTCAATTGAAAAATCTCCACTTGGGACTGGCGGTGGTATAAAACAAGCATTACAACTTTGTTCTGATGAAAACGTTTATATCATAAATGGGGATAGCTTTTTTGATGTTGATTTAACAAAGATGATGGAGTTTCATTGTCAAAATAATGCGGATATTACAATTGCGACAAAAAGAATGTGCAAATTTGAAAGATATGGCACGATAGATGTTTCGAAAGATGAAATTACATCCTTTAATGAGAAGCAATACACTGAATCAGGGCTTATAAGTGGTGGAATCTATTTAGTTAAGAAATCAATATTTACCAGATTGAATAAAACAAATTTTTCAATCGAAAAAAATGTTTTTGAGAATGAAGCCCTGGGGTTAAAAATGTTCTCTTTTGAAAGTGATGGGTATTTCATTGATATTGGTGTCCCAGAAGATTACTACCGAGCTCAAAAAGACTTTTCTAAATTTTAATTAAATAGAAATTTGAATAAGGCTATTTTTCTTGATCGTGATGGAACTTTAAATGTTGAAAAGAATTATCTTTATAAGATAGATGAATTTGAGTTTATACCTGGAATGCCAGAGGCAATAAAAAAATGGAATGAATTGGGGTATAAAGTTATTATCGTAACGAATCAAGCTGGTGTAGCAAGAGGTTATTACACCGAAGAGGATGTAGAGAATCTCCATACTTTCATAAATGATTTGCTGATAAAATCAGGAGCCCATATAGATGCTTTTTATTATTGTCCTCACCATCCAACTCACGGAATTGGAAAATATAAGGTAGAATGTAGTTGTAGAAAACCGAAAACAGGAATGTTAGAACAAGCAATATTAGATTTCGATATTAACGTAGCGCAGTCATATTTATTTGGTGACCATGATTCGGATATAGAAGCAGGGGAAAAAATGAAGATAAGGTCTTATAAAGTTGATGGAGATTTATTCAATATAGAAAGATATAAATTTTAGAACAGATACATCATTATGGATCAAAAGATTTACGAAAATATAGATCAAAGATTTGCAAAATATTATAAATGGGTCGAAGAAAATAAGGAAAGTCTTCTAAGTCAAGCAGAATTGGAGAAGTATCAATATGATTGGCCTCGATTTGCCCTATCCATTGGACTAATGGATAAATATTATGGAAATAAAGAGCTACAAGTATTAGAACTTGGGGGAGAAGGGGTTTCTACTAAATTTCTTAGAGCATATTTCCCCAATTGGAATATAAGCAACTATTGTGATGACCTAAGACAGAAAAATTGGGATTTAAAGGATGGACAATATGATTTAATTGTTAGTATGGAAGTTGTTGAACATTTGTCCGATGTAAATGAAGATCATTTTGAGTGGAATGCATCATTTCTTTACTCTGGATTAATGAATTGCCTAGAAGAAAGTAATAGAGTTTTAAACAAAAAAGGAAGAATATTTTTAACTACACCTAATGCTTTAAGCAACATTCATTTTTACAAAATGATTATAGGAGAAATTCCTCATCAATATTCTCCTCACGTTCGAGAATATACATATGAAGAACTGTTTGGAGTTATTGAACGAATGAAAATGCCAGTTAGGAATTATGAATGTCTTGAGGCTTTGTGTGTATGTTGGGATTTTTCATATATAACAGACTTTATAAAAGAATCAAAAGGGAATTCAAAAAACAGACATTCAACATTATTTTTTGACTTAGGTGTTAACAAAGTAAAATAAGAAATATTTTGGATATCCCTATAGAGTTATTTATTATCATAATATATACTTATAGGAATGGATAACGGAGCACTAAAAAATCTAGATAAAAAATTCATAAAATATTATGAATGGGTTAACCAAAACAAGGACTTGCTTTTGAGTGTGGAAGAGCTTGAAATTTTCCAGTATCATTGGGTTAGATTTGCCGTTTCTTTGGGTCTTTTAGACCAATATTATGGGAATAAAGAGATAAGCGTACTTGAACTTGGAGGGCTTGATGCGTCAACGAAGTTGATTAGCAACTATTTTACAAAATGGAAGATTTCAAATTATAGTGAAGACTTAAGAAAATCCGATTGGAATATAAAAAGTAATGAATTTGATTTGATCCTAAATATGGAAGTGGTCGAACACTTAACCGATCAGTATGTTGAAAAAACCGATAATCCTGAATATTGTTATGATTACAATGGTAAATTCATTTATTCTGGAGTCATAAACTGTTTGCTAGAATCTAACAGAATTCTCAAAAAAGAAGGAAGAATGTTTTTATCAACACCAAATGGTCTTAGTTATTTGAACATGCACAAGATGCTTCTTGGAGATCCTTCCCATCAATGGCTTAATCATATTAGAGAATATAGTATTGACGAACTAACAGACCTCTTTGCAAAAACTGGTTTGAAAATAAATAATTTTGAGTGTGTAGAAGTGCTCTGCGCAGATTGGGACTTTTCATATATTGATAAGGTTCTTGAACTAACAAATGCAAAAAAGGAAAATAGATGGTCCAACTTGTTTTTTGATATTAGTGTGAGAGAAAAAAATAAGAAGGAAATTATAATAAAGAAAAATACCTTTAGTGCAAACAAGCTTTTTGATCATTCGATTGAAAGAAATTTGTTAGATAAGGAAAGAGAGTTACTGAATGATAAGAATACGGTTATAGATTTAAAGCAAAAACTGCAAAATGAGCAAGAGATGAATGCACAACCGACAGAACAGGGCAGTATTATTCAGGAGAAAAATCTTCTTATAAAACAAAAAGAATTACAAATAAAAGAGATAAATCAAAAGTATGAGGCATCTGTTTCTGAATATAATCGAATAAGCAATTCGTTAGGTTGGAGGTTACTTAAGCCTATTAGGTTTATACTAAAATTAATATTAAGAAGATAGTACAAAATGCATCGACTGATTACATTAATCAAAAAAATAGTAGCGAAGTTATTAGGCCTTGATAAGATATCTTCTGTGGTTTGGACAGAAACTACTAGCCCCAAAACAACGGTTTTTACGAACAAGCCTGAGAATTTCAAATACTATGATAGCGTTGTTGATATAAGTAAATATAAATACAAGAAAAAATATAAAATTTCTTTGATTGCAACGATATTTAATGAAGAAAAGAATATCGAGGAGTGGTTAGATTCGATAGCTACACAGACCGTTTTCCCAGATGAAGTTGTGATTGTAGATGGAGGTTCTAGGGATAAAACGGTAGAGGTTGTAAATAACTATATTAGAACAAGCAAGTTAAAAATAAAGTTAATTGTAAACCCATGTGCGGTTGCTCAGGGTAGGAATATTGCTATACAAAACTCGAGTTATGAAATAATCGCAATTACAGACGCGGGTACAAAGTTAGACAAGAACTGGTTAGAATATCTAGTCACTCCTTTTGAAGTGAATAAAAAAATTCAAGTGGTTAGTGGTTGGTATAACGCAAAAATAGCGAACGAGTTCGATAGGGCTGTTGCAGATTATACATTGGTGAACGATGTGAGAGATCTTAGTATCAAGGAATTTCTTCCATCCTCTCGTTCGATAGCGGTTAAGAAAATTTATATGGAGATGATAAATTCTTACCCAGAATGGTGTACGCTCTCTGGAGAAGATACTCAGATGGATTTGAAATTGAAAAAATGCTGCGAATACTGGGGTTTTGTACCAGATGCCATTGCCACATGGGGAATGAGAAATTCATATAAGAAATTAAGACAGCAATACTTTTGGTGGGGAAGAGGAAGCGCTGAAATTGATTTCAATTCTGATTATTATAAGTACCTTAGAAATTCTTATGTTACTAAGATACTACTACTCATAGGAGTTGCCATTCTAGCTTCATGGGGAATGACAGCTTTGGTTACCAGTTCTTGGGGTATTAATATTTGGCTTCTGATAATATTTTTAATTGTTTGTATTCTCGAAAATACGAGTCTTTTTCTGCTACTTTGGTTAAGGTATGGAAGGCGTAAGAATCTTTCCGTTAATCAGTATATGACTTCTCTTGCTGTTAAGTTGAGTGTTGATTATGGGAATATCATAGGATTTAGGCAGGGATTGATAAATCGCCCTAATCTTATGAAAAAGAAATTCGTAGATCAGATTGGAAATGCATATATTTTATTCACTAGCTACTCAATCAATGATAAGCGATTTGATCCAGAGTTATTAAATCAGATTAGAGAGTTATGTAGAAAAAATGCTCGGATAATAAACGTTTATTGTCTTGAAAATAACAAAGATAAGCCATTTTATTGTGATTTTAATCCTGATTATTTTGAAGAATATTTTGTAGATACTTTCGATGAGAGAAATTTTGCTTATTCAAATAAATATGTGCTTACAAAGAACTTGAGAATAGTATCCTTCATAAATAGCAAGAAGATTGTTAGTATAATAAGGTATATTAGCAAGAAACTTAAAACTCTGTGCACGATTGTTGTTAGTAAATACAATTTGCAACAATCCTCAAATGATCTTACATTTAAATCCGAATCTGAAATGCTTAAATTGGCAGATGCTATATTCGTAAAAGATGAAAATGAAATAAAATATTTCAGAACATTATTGGAAGATAAATGTAACTGTGTTCTATATGATAAGATATCATTTGACCTTTTTAATAACTATTATCATCGTAATTTATCAACTAGAGAAAAATTAGTAAAAACAAAAAGTTTTAGATTCTTTGTTGGTTTGAAATTTTACTTAGCGAACCATTTATTTGCGAATCAAGCAAGTTACAGATTAAGGCATTGGTATTTAAAGAAGTTTTTACGTTACAAGATAGGGGAAGATTCAAGCATACATATGAATTGTTTCTTCACAGGAGATAACATAGAGATAGGACGTAATACTGTGATAAATAGACGAAGCTACTTTGATGGCAGGGTTGGCATAAAAATAGGTGATTTCGTGAATGTATCTCCTGAGGTTTATATGTTAACACTACAACATGAACCTAATGACATGTTCTTTACATGCAAGGGTGGCAACATAGTTATAGATGACTATGTTTGGATTGGTGTTAGAGCGATTATTCTTCCAGGGGTACATATTGGAGAAGGTGCAGTAATAGCTGCTGGCGCTGTGGTTACAAGAGATGTTGCTCCATATACAATAGTTGCGGGAATTCCTGCAAAAGAAGTAAAAAAAAGAATGAAAGATTTGTTTTATACTCCAAAATATTTTCCATTCTTTGATACTGATATTATAGTTGATAAATAAATATTATGCCTAAAAAAAACATATTAGTAATAACGCCATTCCCATTATTCCCAAATAAATCTGGAGGTAGGATGGGGATTCTTTCATCGATAACCCCTTTGGCAAATGAATACAATTACCATCTTTTAGCAGTAACTTCATCCGAGGAATTAAAACAGTTTGAAAATGATAGAGGGAATTTGCTAAAAGAATATTATAGAGTATTTAAAACAGTGACTTTTGTTGATAGACCAGAAATCCCTTGCGGTATGAATGGTAAATTTTCTAAACTAAAACATTATTTGAAACATATTTTATTGGGTTTACCACTCATGGATGTTTCTTATTATAGTGAGGAGATAATAAAAGAAGTTAGAAAAATAAATAATATAAGACACCTCGATTTGTTAGAAGTACATCATTTGCATATGGCATATGTCAAAAGGTTTTTTAAAAAAATGCCTGCCATATTAATCAACCATAACTTAGAAACAAAACTGTGGCCATTTTGGATAAACGAGAATGGTGGGATATTCACTTTTATCTTAAAGGTAATTCGTAAGTTCAATAGATATTATGGGAATAGAATAGAAATGAATAATGGGCTAAGATTTGATGCAAATGCGTATGTATCACAGGACGAGATGAAAGTTGTGAATTTTGGAAATAACAAATATTGGCTTCCAACCTCATTTGAACTTTTAAATACAAAAAAAATCTTTAACAAAAAGAGATTGAAGTTATTATGGCTTGGCGGGTTTGACTGGGGGCCAAATGTAGATGCTTGTACTTGGTTTCTTAGAGAAATTTGGCCATTGGTTTCTAGCTTAGATATTGAGGTTCATTTAATTGGGAAAAACCCTTCGGAAGACCTGTTAAAGGCAAATGATAACAATAAAGTTTTTGTACATGGTTTTGTTGAAGATATTACTGAATATTTATCAGATTCAGATATGTTTATCGTACCATTACGAGAAGGAGGCGGAATTAGAGTAAAAATATTAGAAGCGATGAATTGGGGTATTCCTGTTATCTCAACAAGTAAAGGTTGTGAAGGATTGCCATATTCGTATGGGGAAAATATCTTAGTTGCGAATACTGCAACCGAATTCGCTGAATGTATAAATCAATTATATAAAAGTCAAACTTTAAAGGAAGAGTTGAGCAAGAATGGAAGGATATATTTGAAAGAGAACCACAGCCGAGAGGTTATTGGGAATAAGAAGCGTGAAATTTATAATTTTGTATTTAATAAAAGAGGTTAAATTTATTACCGATAATCTATGAAAAAAAGAACCCAAGCAATTCTTAATGAGCTTATGTCCAGATATCCAGTATTGGAACCCAATGGACCAGATTTATTAAAGGCTCTTTCCATACTTTTAGAATGTCATGCAAATGGAAATAAAATCTTAATATGTGGCAATGGGGGAAGTGCTGCTGATTCCGAGCATATTTCAGGGGAATTGGTAAAAGGTTTTATGTTGAGAAGACATATTTCTGAGGGAGATGCTGAGGTATTCAATAAGTTAGGTGAAGATGGGATTTGTCTTACAGAAAGTTTGCAGCAAGGAATTAGAGCAATTCCGTTGCCATCTTACGCTGCAGGAATGACAGCATATATAAATGATATGGAACCAAACTTGGTTTACGCTCAATTAACATATGCATTAGGTATGAAGGGTGATGTTCTATTACCTATCTCTACTTCTGGGAATTCAAAAAACACTTATTTTGCAACTTTAGTTGCAAAAACAAAGGGAATGAAAACAATAGCTTTGTCAGGAAAAACAGGAGGAAAACTTAATGATATTTGTGATGTTTGTATAAAGGTTCCGGAAGATGAGACGTTCAAAATCCAAGAGCTTCATCTCCCAGTGTACCATTTTCTTTGCTCTGCTTTGGAATCAGAGCTTTTTGAAGCATAACTAAACTAATTTGGTTTTTACATGCGCACCCTTCTTTTCATCTTCGGTACCCGTCCAGAAGCCGTAAAAATGGCCCCCTTAATTAAAGAATGTGAGAAATATCCTAATGATTTTAATGTAAAAATAGCAGTAACAGGCCAACACAGAGAAATGTTAGATCAGGTATTAGAATTCTTTAAGATAACACCAGATTACGATCTAAATCTAATGAAACCCAATCAAACACTCTTTGATGTAACAGCAGATGCCTTAAGAGGAATGAATAATATCATAGATGAAGTAAAACCAGACCTAATCATAGTACAAGGAGATACCACTACAGTATTCACAGGAGCATTAGCAGGATATTACAAGAAGGTAAAGGTAGCACATCTCGAAGCAGGCTTAAGAACAGGAGATAAATACTCGCCATTCCCAGAGGAGATGAACAGAATACTAACAGGCCATATAGCTGATTACCATTGGGCACCAACAGAACAAGCTAGAAAGAACCTCATAATAGAGAATATAAAGGATGAGAATATACACGTAGTACAAAATACAGTCATAGATGCATTGTTCTTGGGATTAGAATTAATCAAAGAACAAGGAGATACCAAATATCAAGAATTTTTTAAGGATATTGATTTTAGTAAGAAGGTTGTACTAGTAACAGCACATAGAAGAGAAAGCTTTGGAGAACCATTTGAGAATATATGTAATGCCATAAAAGAACTCTCTACACAGCATAAAGATATTGAATTTGTATACCCTGTACATTTAAATCCAAATGTAAGAGAAGTGGTATACCGAATACTCTCAGACATCCCTAATGTACATCTCTTAGAACCTCTAGACTATCCATATATGCTATGGATAATGAATAGGGCATATATAGTACTTACGGATTCTGGTGGTATACAAGAGGAAGCTCCAGCCTTAGGTAAACCAGTATTAGTTCTTAGAAATGATACTGAAAGACCAGAGGGTATTACGGCAGGTACTGCTAAACTAGTAGGTACAGATATGGAGAAGATAATCTCGGAAGCTAATACATTGTTAAACAATACAGAAGCATATGACAAGATGGCTCATGCAGTTAATCCATATGGGGATGGGCATGCTTCGGAGAGGATAGTAGAATTACTAAAGAATAGCTAAGGCTATTTTTTCCTCAACTTAAACATCCCCAAAGAATATTCATTCTTCTCAAAACTCTTTACCTTTATATCCCTATGTAACTTCCCCCCATCATCAACCATATTAAATTCAACCAATTCAAAACCCTTAAAATATTTCAATATAGTTAATGGATTCCAAACATGATGAGCATTAAAACAAATCCTTTCACGACCAATAGGGGTAGATAGATAAAGAAAACCACCAGGCTTAACAACCCTTCCTAACTCCTTACAAGCAATCTCAGGACCATTAACATCCAATTTGTCTCCATATCTACCCAAACCAATATGTTCAATCACATGCAAACAAGAAACAGATTCCAATTGGTTATCCTTAAAAGGAAGATTTTCAATATCACCCTCCAACAAATCTAAATTCTCAATATCGGCCTGTATAGGGCGAAGATCAATGAAATGAGCCTTAGTAATACCAGCCAAATAACAACTCATCTGATATGTAGAACCAACATCATAGTGATCCTTAGGCTTAAGCTTGTTTACATTGTTAAATACCCAAATCTGTTGATACAAATAGTGATAATCAACTCCCGTATTCTTTGTCTTGTCATCAAGCATAGGATACAAGTCTAAATTGATTAACCATGACTTAGACCTGATCATATACTTAAACAAAGACACAACATAACCAGGTAGACCTCTAAGGGAATTTAAAACCTTTTGGAGATCAATAAAAGGAAGAAACCCATGATATATGAATAGTACTAATCTAGATTGCTTAGGAGATTTGCTCATACTTCTTAATATTTTCTTTCCAATTAAATTTATTCTTAGCAGTATTATATATATCCTTGTAAATCTTTACCTCATCATCCCAATTCTCCATAATATGTACAATATCATTCTTAATAGCTCTACCAGAAAGACTTCCAAATGGAATCAATCTCTCCTGAGGGATAATCTCTTTAGTACCACCAACATCGGTAGCTACAACAAACAAGCCATTGGCTAAGCCTTCCAAAACAGTAGTAGGCAAACCTTCAGTATATGAAGGATTTATGAAAATATCATACTTAGAAAACTGTTTCTGTGTCTCCTCAAATGGAAGTAATCCCATCATACTAATATGTCCAGAAAGATTGTTGTCCTTAACCAATCGCTTAATATTACTCATTTCAGAACCGTCACCAATAATGGTGAGAGCAAATGGAATGCGATTTTCATTCATAGATACACAAGCATCAATCATCTCGTAGATACCTTTTGAGCGAATGATTCTACCTACAAAAAGGAGTTTAAGAATTTCTGGTCTTCTTTTGTTAGGAAATGTATCTAATGGAAATGGATATGAGTTGTATATGGTTGGACCATATTTCAACTTTGAATATCTAGACTGTAGAAACTCCCGAACGCTATCACTAATCGGGAATATGAGCTTGGAATTTCTTAAAATATATCCAGCTAAGAAGAAATCAAATATCCAAGCACAAAGTCTTACAAACAATGAACCATCTTTTACAAAAGAAGAACCATGCTCGAAGTGGTAATGGACTAAATGATTGCGTTTTGAAATGAATGTAGCTATCCAGTTATTAAGATAGAAGCGGGTATGAGTATGTATCTCTGGGCTATTTCCTTTATTCTCTCTAATTACCTCTACAATTTGTTTCAAACCACTTGGAGTAGGTATGTAATACTTTCCTTTTACCATCTCTATACAATCAATACGTAGAATATCTGTATTACCATCTGTTTCTGCTTCAGCAAGCTTCTTGTCATATCTAGATGTAATTACTAATACGTTCTTGTTTGAAAGATTTTTGTAAAAATGCTCAACATATTTCTCCAATCCTCCAACGTGCGGTTTGTATAGATGAGCAAAAACAATAATGTCGTACATATGGTTATTTTCTTAATACTGTAGATATGAATCTCCACAATGGAGCAGGCACAAAGTAGGCTATGAATAATCTAGCAAGATGAGTCAGTTTTGTCCTGAATGTAATGGGGTATTTGTAGTTAAGATGACCATCTAGAGCACAGTAAAGTGTAGCAAGATGCATATCCATTGGACTCTTGGCTGTTAGGCTTGTATTTAATACTCTATACTTTATTAATACATCTTCAAGATTCCCGAGTTGTCCCTTTGATGCCATCTTCATAGTTAGTAAATAATCCTCAGATGTATTAATACCACCATACCCACCAACGTCTAGGAATGCTTCTCTTCTGTAAATCATTGCAGAATGAACCATAGGGTTGAATTGTAAGAGAACATTCATAATTTCTGTATGGGTGGTAGGGAAGTGAGTTCTGTTTTTTACATTCATATTCTCATCACACATTTCCATATTTCCACTTGAGAGAACTACTTCAGGATGTGCATCCATATATTCAACTTGTTTTGCAATTCTATCTGGATAGCTCCAATCATCAGAATCTTGTTTTACAATATATTCACCTTTAGCTTCGTTAATACCTCTGTTTGCAGCGGCAGATACTCTAAGATTTTTTTCATTTGTAAGTATCTTTATTCGGTTATCTTTCTTCTGATATTCTTTCAATATTTCCAATGTCCCATCAGTAGAACAATCATTAACAAGTATTAATTCAAAATCTTTAAATGTTTGATCGAGTAATCCTTGAATTGCTTCTCCAACATACTTTTCTGCATTGTAAATTGGAATGACAATGGATACCTTAGGCGCTTTAAACATCTTTTTCATCTTTTGAATTTATATCCTTCAAAGCGATCTTTCTATTTAATGTAGTTATATCTTTGCTAATCTCGTTCATTTTAAGCTTTTGTACAAAGGATGCATAGATTAGGTAGACAATGGCGACATATACAAAGGCATCAATACTTCTGCCTACACCAAAACTTAAACCAATGAGATCAATTAGGTGTGGGAACCAGATTAGGATTAATCCTGCAATCCAACAAAGCACCCAAATGGTAAGTGCAAGTGGGGTTAAGACTTTCTTCTTAAATGAAGAGTAAAGGTTAGGGAGAACAAAGAGAATTACTCCTATTGTTACTAATATTTGTAGAACCATATCATTATTTATTTAATTAAAGTATTTTCTATTAACCTTATAACCATTTTAATACCATTAAACAAACCTTGCGCTGAGAATCCTTCGTGATGTTTGTATTTGTTTAATGAGTAATCAGTATATATTACCTTAATTGGAACCTCTTTGATTTTTAATTTTGCATCTTTTATCTGTCCTAACATTTCTGATTCAAATTCATATCTATCCATGGAAGTATATACAGATTCTAGTGCTTTCTTTGAGTATGCTCTAAATCCAGATTGACTATCAGTTACTAATACGCCGAAGAATAGGTATGTAACCCAATTTCCAATCTTGTTCATGAGTATTCTGGACTTTGGCATTCCTTTTTCACCCAACATTCTACTTCCAAGTACGACATCGGCTTTGCCTTCTGCAATTGGAGTTACGAGTTTTACAATATCTTTTGGGTTATGTTGTCCATCTGAATCTAATGTTACTGCAATATCTGCATTTAATAATTTTGCAGCATCTAATCCGGTTTGAGTAGCAGCACCTTTTCCTCTGTTTATTGTATGTTTAAGTGCAATCGCTCCAGCTGAAATACTCTCGTCGTATGTGTTATCCACGCTCCCATCATCTACAACAATTATATTGTTATATCCTTCATTCTGGATACTTCTGATTACTTCTTTTATGACCTTTCCTTCGCAGTAAGCTGGGAGGACTATGTAGATATTTTTGTTATTCATATGCTTTGTCTATTATACATGATTGCTTGGAATATTTTGATATTGTACAATAGCCAGTATTACATGAAGAACTTCATATTAAAAAACAAGCTACGATTGATATCTTTTGGTGCAGTGTTAGGGTTATTAGCGATATCAGTATTGATTGGGGTATTAGTACCATCAATAAAATTTTTTGAGTTAGTTCCTCTGGCTATATTGTTGGGAATGGGATTCACTAGCTTCCTTAGAGGAATATTCCCAATTAAAAATATTATTACCTTTATAGCGATTTCGTTATTCTTAGGAATGTTCATAAATACCTTTGTTCTCTTTCTATTTGGTGCCGTAGGTTTAAATATTGGCATGCCGCTTTTAATCTTCTATATCCCTGTGATTTTTTTACTAAATATATTTCTCTTCTTTAGATTTACAAAAGAAGAAGACCTCTTTGGATATTTTAAAAATACAAAACTAGAAGTTATCGATATTGTATGGATTGGTATCTTAACTCTGTTATTACTTATGTTCGTTGGCACGTGTTTAGAAAGGTATTACTTCCTCTGGGATGGTTTTACATTCTGGTTACTAGATGCAAAATATATCTTTCAGAATGAACATTTCAGAGATGGAAGTTTTACATTATTAGCAAATAACTACCTACCATTCTTCTCACTACAGATTAATTATGTCTATCTCATATACAACAAGATAGTAGAACAGACAGCGGGATTATTGAATTTAATGTATGCATATACTGCGGTTACATTGATAGTAAGCTATATAATTGATATTAAGAAAAGTGATATTAAAAAGATATTTCTTTACATTGGAATATTGGCAGCTCTTTATTCCTTCTTTACTATTCATTTCCTATTGATGTCTGTATACGCAGACGTATTTCTCGCTGTTGTAGTACTATTCTATGCTTTGATTCTCTTTAACAAAGAATTTAAAGAAAAATATTACTGGCAGAGATTCTTGCTATTGGTATTGTTGGCGATAACCATATACTTAACTAAGACTCATTTCTTCATATTCTCAATCTTTTTAATTGGATTTTTGGTTGTATATGATTTCAAATATCTATGGAACAAGATTAAGAATATAGCTAAAGACTATTGGTTTGTATTTGTTGTAGTTCTTTTAGCTTTAATTGCATTAATATGTTTTAGATATGCTAAATCGATATCTAATGAATCCTCCTTTGTTCAAAGTGTATCTAGTGGATTTGTTTTAAGCAAAGCCATTCTTACAAATGTAAAAGGTATTGCTAAGGGCATGCTTTTGAATGTCCCACTGATTGTTGTAACAGTAGCTTTGTACATTCCAGTCGGTTTCTTAGTTAAAAAAGGTTTTAACTGGAAGGACTTCACAAGGGTAATCTTCCTTCTATTACTTGTTTCGTTTACTTTGGTTATCTATGCACTTGGAATCTATCCTTTGTCTGATGGGAGTATGTATCGATATTTAGGTTTAGCATATTTTGCATTGCCATTACTTTTTGTAGATATCCTTCCTGATTTTGAAATTGAAAAGAAATGGCAAAGAATAGTTTCAATATTAGCGATAATGGGATTTGTTGGTTTGGTATTTGTACAACTTTGTTTCCATATTGGTGTAGATTTAAAATTTAATCCTAACTCTGGGGCATATATAGAATCAGAAGCCCACAAAGAATATTCAGATATTGTTAATGAGGTGACTAAAATTGTGCCTAAAGATAAAAGCATTATGATTTCATCATATGGTGTTGCGGGAGGTGCGTTGACTGACAATTTCCCTCCAGGGTTTTTCTTAAGATACTATTTAATGGAATACAATGAGACGGTTGCATATTACTGTGCTCCTGCAGATTGTCTATCATATTTTTTAACTCAGGAACCCGACTATTTACTGATATATTCTTACAGCGATTTCTGGCCATCATGTAGTGGAGTATTGGAAAACAAGAAATCATATCTTGTTAAATTTGATTTCACACAAGAAGAGTTAAATAGTGGGAAATGTTTAGCAAATGAAAATAACACAACAGCTTTGTAATCTCTAAATCCTAATCCAATCCTCTGGAACTATTCGTTTGTTTCTACCATCTCCATTCTTTAACCAACTCTTTGGAGCAATTACCATTTTGTCTTTATTCTGATTTAACCAAGCTCCCCACCATGAAAAACTGCTATTCGCAATTATATTGTTCTTACACTTACTCATTATGATCATTGATTGTGCAGAATCAAAATCATAATCCTTCATATATGTAACATTCTCTCCTAAGAAAGACATATTCTCCTTAACCCATTCAATATCTTCTTTAAATTCTGTAAATACATATGGTTTAAGATCCCCATATTTTTCTTTCAGAAGATTAATTGCTCGCTCATAATAATCTACATCTAGAACCCCGTGGTGCTTGTTTGCATAGGCATTGGTAACATAGTCACCCCTACGTATATGTACAGAAACAGATTTCTCACCATCCTTAGCTATCTTGTTACAAAAATCATTAAACTCTTTGGTTTGTAGCTCCTTTTTTAATGTAAATTCTTTATGAATGACCTCTGCATATTTTTTGAAATAGTCTTCGCTTGGGAAATGTCCATCAAGATATATATCTTTTGAATTTTTGTTGAGCAAAATTGGATATTTAATATAGTCGTGGACAAGGAGGTAGAAGTTTGCAAGAGAAAGAATATGGGAAAGAACAGGATATGGAAATCTAACCCGCCTAATCTCTTCTTCTGATGCAATGTCTAAATTGACATTAAAAGCGATAAGTCTTAATTCTCTAGGTGTCTCAGGATTGATACCACCATACGTTTTAAAATGGGCAATCCTTACCTTGTGGTCTGTATTTTTCTCTAAAGATAGCGCTAACCCAGCCGCATATTGAAACATCTGGTTACCAAGCCCACCTTTTAAATCTGTAATAATCATTTTGTAATTGTATATGATATCCAGATTAAAAAGAAGAATAATCCACATATATCTGGTAATATATATATATATATGCACATCATCATAGATGGAACTACAACCCAAGACCAATTAGCATATGCAGGTATAGGACAATATACAAAGTCTGTCATATTTGCATTAGTTAAAGCATTCCCTAAGACCCAATACTCCATACTTTTGTTTGATGGAAAGGTTTCAACCTTAGAGCCAGTAATTGAAATTTACAAAAATGTGACAATAGAGAGAATAGGGAAGTACAGATTAAATGATTATAAAAACGATATCGTTTACTTCACTCAGATACTACCAGCTATAAACAGGATAAAACAAAAAGACAGTATATATTACTGTCCATACTTCTGGAGAAACTATCCATCATACACAATACCAACAGTCCTTTTTGTACACGACATGAATCTCCCAATGTTCAACATGTATTCCCAACAAAGTAAGTTGCACAACTTCATTAGAAAAATTCAATACTGGCTTACATTAAACAAATCAATGGGATGTAAATATATTGTTACTAATTCCCAAACTTCATTGGATGATTTCCTCAAATACTATCCTACATATCCAAAACGAAACACCTGCGTCTCATACCTAGGTGCAGATATGGAAGAAAAAGAAGTAGATATTTCAGAAGTATTACCTAAGGACTATAAAGAAAAGAAATATGTAATATATCTAGGTGGAGCACTCAACTGGACGAAGAATACAGATGGAGTCATAAAAGGATATGCAGAATTTTTAAAACTCTTAGACCCAAAACAAAAACAACCATATTTAGTAATATCGGGAAAAGTATTCAAAGATAACAAGAAGAAGGAAGTAAAGGATTTCCATAGATTAATATCAAAATTAAAGATTAAAGAGAATGTTATATTTACTGGATTCTACAAAGATGAAGAGAAATATCCCTTACTAAAAAATGCCTTCGCATTCATGCATCTTGCCCTCTATGAAGGCTTTGGAATATCCCCACTAGAAGCCATAAGAGCTAAAACACCAACAGTAATTCATGAAAGTGGCGTATACAATGAAGTATTTAAAGATATGGCTATATTTGTAAATGGAAAAGATGAAAAAGAAGTTGGAAAAACTTTGTATGATATATATACTAGTCCTGGCAGATACAAAGAGAAAGTAGAAAAAGCATATATCCTTTCACAAAAATACTCATGGGAGGAGACTGCGAAGAAGACACATGAAGTGTTTGAAAAGATACAAAGATAGGTTAAAAATTCTCAGTTTTTTCAATATTCTGTAATTACTACACTTAATCATATTTTAATTTTTGTTACATACAATATGTATGTGACAAGAAATACTATCCCAAGAAAAAACATTTCTGATGTATTTAAGCAATATATTTGTGGTAAAAATCGAAAAGATTTTGTTAAACAGAAAATATTTAAAGTAGGAGTATTAAGGAAAAATATATTTATGGTCATTCCTCTGTTATCCAATAGGGAAGTATATATCTCTACCTTAGCACTTATGCATATATATGAGAGAAGAGGTGTAGTTTTAGAAGGAATAGTTTTACCGTATTTTAATACAATAATTCGTTTTCCAGATGGAGTGTATCTGAATAAGGAGGGGAAGAATAGAAGAGGGCAGATTCTTTTTACGAAAAAGATTGAGGGCCATTATTTAGCAGCTATATTTGAAATGGCTGCTATTCAAGGTAAAACTTCTTGCCAAATAATAACAATATTCATTTGCAACCATAACTATTTTGAGAGTTTGAAATGTCTTTGGAATGGAAGGACAGCGACCCCTTCATCGCAGTGTAATAATTCATAGAATTATTATACCCACCGGTAGAGCTGTATATTTCCGTATTTCATTCAAAGGACATCTACATTATACCCTCACGTATATATCAAGTAAAGAATCAGTACCTTAAAGTTATTAAAAATAGTAAAATATAAATATGGTAGTAATCAACGTAATCATTTACATATTACTCGGAATAATCTCACTAGCTGGGCTTGTATTAACTGTAATAAATCTTCCAGGTATCTGGCTCATATTTGGTGCTAGTCTTGTAGCTGGAATAATGGATAAATTTCAGCATCTTACACCAATTATTTTGGTTGTTCTCTTTCTCCTTTGTTTAGCCTCAACCTTTGCAGACAATATTGCCGCAGCATTAGGAGCTAAGAAATTCGGAGGAACAGGCTGGGGAATGGCAGGTGCAGTAATTGGAGGAATTGTTGGAATGTTCATAGGCGGTATATGGGGAATATTCTTAGGCCCATTAGTAGGAGCAGTACTTTTTGAAATGCTATTTGCTAAGAAAGATATGACTACAAGTCTAAAAGCAGGCTGGGGCACATTTATTGGAATCCTCATAAGTATGATATTAAAACTAGGATTGAGTGTAGGCATAATAATATTCACTATAACAAGGATAATCTAATCCTTTTGAACTTCATCTCACATTGTGATAGATTAGGAATATTGTAATTTGAAATCCCATAAATATGATAAAACTTCATAATATAAAAAAGAGTTACTTCTTAGGTAAAACAGAAATCCCTGTATTAAGAGACATAGATCTAGAAATTCAAGATGGTGAATTTGTTGCCCTTATGGGGCCTTCTGGATCAGGTAAATCAACCCTCTTAGCTATACTCTCATGCATAGATACTCCAACATCAGGAGAATTCTTGCTAGATAATAGAGATATTGCAGGAGTAAGTGAGAACAATCTTGCAGATATTAGAAATAGAGAAATAGGAGTGGTATTCCAAGCCTTTAATCTCATACCAAGTCTAAATGCATTGCAGAATGTAGAGGCACCTCTATTCGCATCATCAGTTAAAATTTCAAGAAAAGAGATAAGAGAAAGAGCATTAGAAATGTTAGAAAAGGTTGGACTCTCAGACAGAGCGAAGCATAGACCAGAAGAAATGTCTGGTGGGCAACAACAAAGAGTAGCCATAGCTAGAGCATTAATTACAAACCCAAGACTACTAATTGCAGATGAACCAACTGGAAATCTTGATTCTACAACAGGAGAAAAAGTTTTGGACCTATTCATAAAGTTACACAAGGAGTTAGGTATAACCTTGATAATAGCTACACATGATAAAAGTATTGCTTCAAAAGCAGATAGAACAATTAATATTGTTGACGGAAAAGTAGTATGTTAGATTTTGCATTCCACAAAATTATATCTTCCCTCAAATCATTGGGAATAACTGCAGTAATAATATCCTTAGCGGTATTCTTTTCAGCATTTTCATCAATGGCATTGCTTACAATGTCGGATCAATTCCTTGGCGTTACAGTGAAAGATCCTGAGATAAGCTTTGGAGGAGATGTAGCTGTAAGTGCAGATAAAGCTACTATTGGGAAATTAGAAATTGAATTACAAGCTCTGAAAGATGCTGGCAAAATTACACAGATGACTCAAAGAGGTCAGATATATGGAATTTCTGCACAAAGTAGCAAGGTTAAAGAATTAATGATGATGAATCTAGTAGGAATAAATGATAGTGCATACCCATTGTATGGATATGTAAATGTAGAGGGTGGATTGTATAACAGTGTTAAAGAATTAAATACAATATCAATATCTAATGATCTAGCAAAGAAACTTGAAGTTAAAGTTGGCGATACCATACAGATTTTGCCTTCAAATATATTTGAATCAAAGTCATTAAAAGTTACAAGCATAATCGGAGATACGAATGTTGGCGCAGGCCAAGCCTATGTCAATATGGAAACCATGGAGATGTTTGGATATTCTAGTAGAAGCTTGTTAATAAAGGGAGATGAAAAAGCAATAGGAGAGAAGCTTAACAGTTTTTTCACTCCAGAAAATTCGTCTGGTCGTTATCAAAGCCTTTCGGGCTATATTGATAGTCAAGAGAAAAGCACTTTAGCATTTACCTTAGTATTCAGAGGTTTAAGCATCTTAGGCATATTTATAGGAAGTATGGGTATTGCATCTTCTATGCAAGTAATCATATCAAGGAGAAAACGAGAGATTGGAATAATGAAAGCAATAGGATATACAGAAAGAAATATAACTCTTCTTTACCTTTTAGAACTTTTAGTACTTGCATTACCAGGTATTCTTTTAGGTATTGTAGGAGGTCATTTCCTTTCCCGATATATTCTTAATCTGTTCACTACCATTGGAATGAACATTGCATTTGAGACGGTATTAAACTTAAAGGTTGCGGGTATAACGTTCTTGGCTTCATTAGGCTCTGCCTTAATATTTGGCTTCTATTCAATCTCAAAATTTGCATCCTTTAGTATTGTTGATGCGTTAAGAGAAAATTCAAATGGAAAAGGAAAGGGAAAATGGAAGAATTTCTTACTAATAGCTGTCATTGCAATATTGTTTGCAGGTATTAGCATCTTAATAACTGGTGATTGGAAATATGGATTAATAGCTGTTGGTGTAGCTGGAGCTGGAACTTTAATATTTAGCCTAATATTCCAATTCATATTTTGGTTAATTCTTCGATTACCACTTAATACAGGTAATACATTTGAAATGGCATGGATTAACTTAAGAAATAGCTATAAGAAAAATATATTAGCAGTTATGGCTATTTTCATTGGTATAACCGCAATTGGATTTATCATTTGTTTGATTAAAACCAGTAAGCAAGAAATGTCTTCCCAAACTGTTGATTTAAAAAGTACTGTAAATGTGGTTTCTGTACGGGACTATACAGGTGATTCTAAGTTGGTGGATACATTGAAAGATAATGCTCTAAATTCCGAGACTGAATATGTAAAAGTTTTAGATTCTGAAGAATTTTTCTTTATCAACAATATCTTTGGAAGAGACATTAAAGAAAAGTATTTGGATATTAATATATCGGGAGGTAGTCTTAAAGAAGGAAAGTATGTTGTATTGCCAGAAGACCTGGGGTTCGAAAAGAGTTACGCAATTGGTCAAATTGTTCCCATCTCAAATGCTGGAAACTTTGAGATTAGTGGATACTATGCTTACAATACACAACAATCTAACTCCAGGAGCATGGAATATTCTTTGATTTCTCAAATACCTGCAATTGTCGTTAGTAAAGCTACGTTTGTTGAATATTTTAAAACTAATGCAAAAGAAGTTGCTTTAATATCTGTGGATTCAAATGGAGAGGAAAATGCAGTTAAAGTTTTAAATAGTATTGATAAAAATGTTGTATTAAGTACCAGAGCCGTAGAAGCTTATATGAATTCTATGTTTGATATGATAACTAAGATGGTATTCTCTGTTGCAGGATTAGCATTGTTAGCTGGGGGTATTCTTTTACTGAATTCTACGTCTTTGGAAATTATATCTAGAAAACGATCATTTGGATTGCTTAAGGTTGTTGGCTTTATGAACAAACAGGTAAAAGCCATGCTCTTCTTAGAATATGGATTGATATTCATAATTACCTTTGCAATCTCCTACCTTACAGTATGGGGTGGGGTAACGATATTAAGCAAATACAGTGAGCAAATATTTGGTTACAAATATACTATTCTGTTTGCAGGAACGGATGTTTTGTATTTAATGCTTGGCTTTGGAGTATTGATATTTGTATTAATATGGTCTGTAGCTATAAAGTACCTAAATACGAGACCAGTTGAAGTTTTAAGATACGAATAAAATATCTTAGTAACTCTCTTGTATCGTAATTAAGATAGATATTTCCAAGGATATCCTTCTGTATGTACATTCTTTTGTCTCTAATGCCTTGAATATTCTTTGGCTCCTCAATTTCCTTAATATCTCCACTAGTTATGGATATCTCGTAATAGTGTTGTTCTAAAAAATCCATTGCAGTAACTGCAATGATGGTATCTCCTTTTAAAGATATTGGTCGTATTGTTGGAAAGAATTTCAAATCCTTAGCATTAACTGTAAATACAGTAGAAAATTCATCCTTTGAATCAATCATAAAATGCTCAATACCACACAAAACGATATTCCCATTTTCATCTAGTCCTACAAACTCGTTAGGTTCTCGTGTGCCAATATTCTCTAGCGTTTTTTCAACAACATCATATTCAGATATATCAGCATCTTTAACAAAGATTACATGATCCATGTCCTTCCATATAACCTGTTGGGGATTAGTAATATTAGGTATCAACTCTCTATGAGGCTGACCAGATATTAACTCAAAAATCATTCCCAATACTATGAGTAACTTCTCCATAAGCATATAGTTTTTAAATTAAAATGTAGGATGTGGATTGTCTCCACTCAATCTCCCAGCATTAGATTTTGCATTTAAAGTAAGCACCTTACTCCAATCAGTGGCAATGTAATCAACTGGATTAACATGAGTACTCTGACTTCTTCCCAGTCTTGTTTCAAAATGCAGATGATATGCCAATGGTTGGCAATTCCAGCTACCAGTATTTCCAGATATTCCTAAAACATCTCCTTTCTTAACCTTTTCCCCAACGTCAACATATGTAGATTGAAGGTGAAAATATGAAGAATACATACCATTGGAATGTTTAACCAAAAGATAGTTCCCACCAGACATACATTCTCCATTGTAGCTATCCCAACCTTTACCGATAATCTCACCATCGCCAATGGCTAGAATCTCTTTTTGAGTAGCACCAAAATCAATTCCAGTATGTGGTTTCTGAAATGAAGTATTTCCATGCCATTGAGTAACTCCAATATATTCCTTAAGTGGAAATGAAAAAGGTTTTGTAAGCTCCGAAGTATTTACATTCCAAACCATGGTATCAGTTGAATCCTGTTTAGGTTTAACAATCGTAGGAGCAGCTTTTGCTATAGTATTTGTAACCGCTTTAACTTGTTGCTGTACAACTGGAGTTGGAATGGTAATAACAGTAGAAGATTCGGAAATAGTGAAAGAATATATGATTGTAGAAAGCACATGCTCACAAGGATTTTGATTCTTAGGACAATACTTAACCCACCACAAAATATTGTTTCCAAATTCTTTGGGAACAGAGTAGGTATAACTAGTTTCAGAAGGTATAGAAATACCAACTCTAGGAAAGTAATTCTGAGTAGAATCAATAACATTCCCAACATCAATCATGTATGTATATTCATTTAAACTATCATCATTCTTCCATTGAAAAATAATATTCCTACTTGTCACCGTAGTTCCATTCTGAGGAAATATCCCATTTACTTCTGCCCAACAAACAGTTGGAAAAGTGAAAAAGCATATGAATGTAAATATGAGTATGGTAATATATCTTTTCATACCCCAAAGATACTAAACAGAAATGAAATTTTTCTGAAAAATACAATACTTAATGATATAATCAGAACATGTTCAAAATACTAACAAGTCTCTTTGACTCAAACGAAAAACAGCTAAAAAAGATCCAACCAACAATCGACAAGATTAATGGAATGGAAGAGGCTATGGGCAAGCTCACAGATGAGCAGTTAAGGGCTAAGACAGATGAATTTAGAGAAACATTAGGAGTAGATCTCACCATTGCAAGAAAAGAATTTGAAACACTAAGTACAGACGCATTAAAAACAAGATTAGCAGAAGAAAAGGTTAAACTTTACGAAATACTTCCAGAAGCATTCGCTGTAGTAAGAGAAGCATCTAAGCGAGTAGCAAACCACAGACACTTTGATGTACAAATGATGGCAGGGTATGTGTTGTTTGATAACAAGATAGCTGAGCTATTCACTGGAGAAGGAAAAACATTGGCAGCAAACTTACCATTGTATCTTTGCGGTTTAACAGGTAGAGGTGCACACTTAGTAACAGTAAATGACTATCTCGCACGAAGAGATGCAGAATGGAATGGCCATATCCTTAACTCGTTAGGTATAACGGTTGGTGCAGTAAACTCAGGAAAACAATACAAATTCATAACAGATGATGAAGTAATCAAATTAAAAGGAGATGAAGGCAAAGCATTGCTCAAGGAGAGAGATGAAAAAGCTAAAGCAAATGGAAGATTAAAATATGACCATATGAGTGGGGTGAACATGGTGGAATGTTCTAAACAAGAAGTCTATGCTTGCGATGTGGTATATGGTACTAACAATGAATTCGGTTTCGACTATCTTCGAGACAATATGGCTAGAACCTTGGAAGAAAGAGTACAAGGTCCTAAATATTTTGTAATCGTAGATGAAGCAGACTCCATCCTCATTGATGAGGCTAGAACCCCATTAATCATCTCTACTAATGCACAAACTGCAAACGATATGTACAAGAAGTTTGCGAACCTATCTAACCAACTACAACCAGAAAAACACTACATAGTAGATGAAAAATCACATTCTGTTTCTTTAACAGATGATGGAATTGATCAAGCTGAAAAATTACTTGGAGTTAAGAATGTGTATGAAAATGCTCAGCTAGCATATCACTTAGATAATGCATTGAAAGCAAAGGAACTTTACAAACTAGATGATGAATATATGATTCGTAATGGCGAAATCCTCATTGTTGATGAATTTACAGGAAGAGCTATGGAAGGCAGAAGATACAGTGAAGGATTACACCAAGCTATTGAAGCTAAGGAAGGTGTAGAAGTTAAACGAGAATCAAAGACAATGGCTACAATTACATTGCAGAATTTCTTTAGATTGTACAAATATCTTTCAGGAATGACAGCAACTGCATTAACAGAAGCAGAAGAATTCTCCTCGATCTACAAGCTCGATACCATAGTGGTACCTACCAACAGACAGGTAGTACGAAAAGATCACGTAGATCTAGTCTACAGGAGCGAGGAAGGCAAGTTCAGAGCCATAGTGGAAGACATTAAGGAACATCATGCAAAAGGACAACCAATATTGGTTGGTACGACATCTGTTGAGAAATCAGAAAGAATAGCCGATATGCTAGCTAAGGATGGTATTAAGCACAATGTATTAAATGCAAAACAACACGAAAGGGAGGCCCATGTAATCTCTGAAGCAGGTCAAAAGGGAGCCGTAACCATAGCTACAAATATGGCAGGTAGAGGTACAGATATTGCATTAGGAGAAGGAGTAACAGATCTTGGAGGATTGTATGTAATCGGTTCTGAAAGACATGAATCAAGAAGAATAGATAACCAGTTAAGAGGAAGATCTGGAAGACAGGGAGATCCAGGAGAATCAAGATTCTTTGTATCATTTGAAGATGAACTAATGAGACTCTTTGGAGGGGACCGAATGCAAACACTCATGACTCAAGTAGGATTGGATGATGAAACTCCAATCGAAGTAGGAATATTGGGTAGAACAATTGAAAATGCACAAAAGAAAGTAGAAGCCTACAACTATGATATTCGTAAGAATTTGGTTGAATATGATGATGTATTAAACCAACAGAGAGAAATCATATATACCATTCGAAGAAAACTCTTACAGGCAGATACCACTGAGAAATTTGAAATATCAGCAAAGACATTAAAGCATGATTTAGAAGTAGTAAAGGCTTTAGACATTGATACATTGCAGGACAGTTTTGATGGATTCTCATTTGCTAGAGAAGAAAGTTGGAGAACACCAGAATTAGATTCCTTACAATACATATTCTCACCATTGGAGAAATGGATATTAAAGAAAGAATTGGAATATGTAGAATATCTCTT
>Ga0079306_1000139_pt1 | contig 86189 bp, 66 predicted proteins | sample Methanotroph_Enr_FD_79181 | JGI IMG/M metagenome (GOLD analysis project Ga0079306, IMG submission 79181) | Enriched soil microbial communities from Old Woman Creek wetland in Ohio, USA - Methanotroph_Enrichment_5 | ecosystem: Environmental > Terrestrial > Soil > Wetlands | place: USA: Ohio... | reverse complement strand
GGAGATCAGCTTCCGGGCGGACCGGATCTACCGCAGCATCGCGGAATCGGACGAGGAACTGTTCTGGGGGGAGAACTACCAGATCGTACTGAAGGACATGGCGGACGGCGTGCTGCGGGAGCGGACCGACGACCAGCTGTCCGGCGGGCAGATGATGAGCGCGGTGGTCGCGCTTAGGCTCGCGCTTTTGCAGACCATCGGCGCCCGGATCGCCTTCTTCGACGAGCCGACCTCCAACCTCGACGCCGAGCGCAGGGAAAACCTGGCGCGGGCCTTTCGGGCTATCGATGTCGGGAAGGAAGAGGTTACCGAGCATTGGTACGATCAGCTGTTCTTGGTAAGCCACGACGTGAGTTTCACCGAGATCACCGACCAGATGATACTGCTTGATAAGTGATGGAGAAACGGGGGAAAGCCCTCCGTGTCCCGTGTCTTAAAAATAAGTTTTTGGAAGGATTGCCGTTACATGACCGATCAGAATCGCGGAGCGTGGTTCATCGTGGCCTCGGCTGCTGGGTTTGCCACGCTCGGTATCCTCATCAAGTTCGCCTTCGCTGGCGGCGCCAACATCACCACGATCCTTGCCGGCCGGTTTCTGCTCACCGCGTTGTTTCTACTCGCCCTGCTGCGCCTGCGCCACACGCCGCTTACGGTCAGCAGGAAATTGATGCTGCAACTCGTCCTCATGGGCGCGGTCGGCTACGGCGGCATGTCGATGCTCTACGCCAACAGCATCCATTTCCTTACCGCCTCCCTTACCAGCATGCTGCTTTACACCTACCCGGCGCTGGTAACGCTGCTCGCCGTCCTCATCCGTATCGAGCGCTTCAGCCTCACCAAGGGTGCGGCTCTGCTTATCTGCTCGTGCGGACTGCTCCTGCTGCTCGGCGTATCCTTCGATGGGGCGCAGCTGGAAGGGGTCCTTTCGGCGCTCGGCGCGGCGGTTATCTACAGCTGCTACATCCTCATCGGCAACCGGATACTGAAGAACCTCGACCCGCTGGTCACCTCGCTCTACGTCTGCACCTCCGCCGGCCTCGCCTTCCTTATCTACGGCCTAGCCACCGGCGACCTCGTGTACCGGATGACGCCGTCCGGATGGCTCGCCATCGTCGGGGTGGCCGTCTTCCCGACCATCTTCGGAGTGATCGGTTTCTTCGCCGGCCTGCGCCTGGTCGGCGCCACCAACGCCTCCATCATCAGCACCCTCGAACCGCTCATCACGGTACTCCTTTCCGCCATCCTCCTCGGCGAGCGCATCACTCCCACGCAGGGACTGGGCGGCGCCATCCTCCTCTTCGGTGCGGTAGTCCTGCAGCTCTGGGGCAACGGCCGCCGCGTCACCGTCAACGAAGTCTAAACCACAAAAAAAAGCAGGGATGCAAAGGGGTCTCCCTCGCATCCCTGCTTGAATTGCTTTTCGTTTTCCGGAAGGTCAGTGGGCGGCTGCGTTGACCTCTTCCTCCCGCTTGCGGTCCTTGGCGTGGTCGCGCGCGATCAGCATGTAGATGGACGGGATCACGAAGAGCGTGAACATCGTTCCGATGAACATGCCGCCGACCAGGACGAGACCTATCGAGTTCCTGGCTGCCGCACCCGCGCCGGTTACCAGGGTGAGCGGAAAGTGGCCGGCGATGGTGGCCGCGGCGACCATCAAGATGGGCCTCAAGCGGGTTTCCGCCGCCTGGTGCACGGCATCGAGCTTGCTCAAGCCGGCAAGCTGCAGCTTGTTGGCGAACTCGACGATCAATATCCCGTTTTTGGAGACGAGGCCCACCAGGGTGACCAGGCCGACCTGGGAGTAGATGTTGAGCGTCGTGGTCCAACCGTGGGTCCAGAAGGGGACGTTCGGGTCAGGCATCTTCAAGAAGGTGAAGAGCAGGGCGCCGAACATCGCAAGAGGCACGGAGCCGGCCAGAATGACGAAGGGATCGCGGAAGCTGTTGAACTGGGCCGCCAGTACCAGAAAGATCAGGATGATGGCCAGACCGAAGGCGGGCAGGAACTTGTTTCCCTCGGTGCGCAACTGGCGCGATTCCCCGGTGTAGTCGATGGCGTACCCCTGGGGGAGGATCTTCGCTGCCTCCGTCTCCATGAACTTGAGCGCCTCGTCCAGCGGCCGGATGGCGACACCGCTGATCTTCACGGCGTTCTTCTGCTGAAAGCGGTTCAGCGAGCGTGGCACGACCGAGTCGCGCTGGGTGGCGATGGTGCCCAGCTGGAGCACGCCGTTGTTCGGGCCGGTCACATAGGCGTTCTCGAGCTGCCCCGGGTTGAGGCGGTCGGTGCGCTGGACCTGCGGGATGACCTTGTAGCTCCTGCCGGCGATGTCGAACCGGTTCACGTAATCTCCACCCACCAGGGCTCCCAGGTCGCTGGAGATCTGGCTCAGGTTGAGCCCGAGGCTGGCCACCTTGTCGCGGTCGATCATGAACTCGGACTGGGGCTGGTCGATCTTCACGTCGATGAGCGGCGGGAAGGCGAACATCCCGCTCTGGGCGGCCTTACCCTGCAGTTGCTCGGCGAACTTGAGGATCTCCGGCGCCTCCGCGGTCGAGGTGATCAGGAATTCCACCGGGAAATCTCCGCCGCCGGGCAGGGCGGGGGGCGTCACCGGGAAGATGCGCACCCCGGGAAGCTGCTGCAGCTTTTGCTGCACCTCGGGCATGATCTGGAAGATGGTGCGCTTGCGCTCCTGCCATGGCTTAGCCACCATGCCGCTGAAGCCGGAGTTGGGCATGGTTACCTGGAAGGTGAACGCACGCTCCGGCACGTCCATCAGGATCTTGTCCACCGCCTTGGAAAAGTGGGCGTTCTGGTCGATGGTGGAGTTGGCCGCAGAATCCATGATGCCGAAGATGACACCCTGGTCCTCCATGGGGGCAAGCTCCTTGGCGGACATGGTGAACATCGGGATGGCAAGGAGCGAGATCACCAGCCAGACCGTGTAGACCGCGGGACGCGCGCCAAGGGTCCAGGTGAGCATCCGGGAGTACAGCCCTTTGAGGCGCTCGAAGTCGCGCGAGATCCGTCCGGCGAGCCCGCGCTCCTCAGCGCCGGGGCGCAAAAGGTAGGCCGACATGACCGGCGACAGGGTAAGCGCCACGATGCCCGAGATGGTCACCGCGCCGGCCAGGGTAAAGGCGAACTCGCGGAACAGGGAACCGGTGAGGCCGCCCTGCAGGCCGATCGGGAGGTAGACCGCGGCCAGGGTGATGGTCATGGCGATGATGGGGCCGACCAGTTCGCGCGCTCCCACCAGTGCCGCCTGCAGGGGGGTCTTCCCCTCGCGCATGTGGCGCTCGACGTTTTCCACTACGACGATGGCGTCGTCGACCACGAGACCGACGGAAAGGACGATGGCCAAAAGGGTGAGCAGGTTCACGGTGAACCCGAAGAACTGCATCAGGAACACGCCGCCCACGAGCGAAACCGGGATCGCCACGATCGGTATCAAGACGCTTCGGAAGGAACCCAGGAAGAGGAAGATGACCAGCATGACGATGAGCAGCGTGTCGCCCAAGGTGCTCAGCACCTCGTGGATGGCGTTCGATATGTAACTGGTGCCGTCGTAGGCGATTTCGGCCTTGAGTCCGGTTGGTAGGTCGCGCTGGATGGAGGCCATCTCGGCCCGCACTCCCTTGATTACGTCGAGCGAGTTGGCGTTGGGGAGCGGCCAGATCCCCATGAAGACGGCGGTCTGCCCGGAGAAATGCACGTCGGTGTCGTAATCCTCGGCGCCCAGGACTACGTCGGCGATGTCGCCCATCCTGACGATGGTCCCGCCCGACTGGCGGACCGCGAGCTTCTTGAACTCGTCGACCGTGCTCAGGTTGGTATCGGCGGTGAGGTTTACCTGGATATAGGAGCCTTTGCTGCGTCCCAGGGCCGAGAGCACGTTGTTGGCCGCCAGTACCTGCCGCACCTGGGCCGGGGTTACGGCGAGGGCCGCCATGCGGTCCGGTTTCAGCCAGATGCGCATGGCGAAGGTGCGGGCGCCCAGGATGTCGGCCCGCTGCACGCCGGCCACCGCCGAGAGTCGGGGCTGCACCACGCGCACCAGGTAATCGGTGATCTCGTTCTGCTTCAGGATGTCGGAGCTGAAGCTCAGATACGCCGAGGCGAACTGGCTGTCGGCCGACTCGATGTTGATGGTCGGCACCTCAGCCTCGGGCGGGAGGTCGCGTCGCACCTGGTCCACCTTGGAGGAGATTTCCGCCAGTGCCTTGGTCGAGTCGTAGTTGAGTTTCAGGCGGACTGCAATGGTGGAGAGCCCAAGGGTACTCTGGCTGGAGATGTACTCGATGCCGTCCGCCGCCGCGATGACCCGCTCAAGCGGCGTTGTGATGAAGCCCCGGACCAGGTTCGCGCTTGCCCCCACGTACACCGTGGTTACGGTGATGGTGGCGTTCTCGCTGCGCGGATACTGGCGCACCTGGAGCGTGCGGATCGCCTGCAGACCGGCGATGATGATGATGAAGCTTACCACCGCGGCGAGTACCGGGCGGCGTATGAAAAGGTCGGTTATGTTCACGGTCAGTTGTTCTCCGGTGTAGGCGCCTTCTGGAAGGTTGGGGCCAGCTTGTTGTCGATCAACGCGGCCTGACCGTTGTGCAACTTGAAGACGCCGGTGCTCACGATGGTGTCGCCTTCCTTGAGCCCGCTTGCCACGGCGACCAGGTCGCCGCGCTTTTCACCCAAACGCACGAACTGCTGGCGCAGCACGAGGCCCGTCCTGGGCTTGGGCGGCAGCTTGGCTGCGGACTTCTGATCCTTGCCCTGGGGGGGCTGCGGCTCCTTGGCGGCGTCCACGATCAGAAACACGGAATCCCCGTAGGGGTTGTAGAGCACCGCGGTCGCCGGAATGATCAGCACCTTCTGTCTGACCGGCAGCCCGACGGCGACGTTGACGAACATCCCGGGGCGCAGTTTTTCCGAGGCATTATCCAGGGTCGCCTGCACCTTGATGTTGCGGGTGTCGGTGTCCACCAGCGGGTTTAGGGCGGTGACCTTCCCGCTACTGGCGTGGCCGGGGAGGGCGTCGCAGGTGACCCGCACCTGCTGGCCGTTGTGCAGCTGACCCAACTGCTGCTGGGGCAGGCCAAAGTCGGCGAAGATCGGGTTCATGGTCTGCAGGGTGACGATCGGGTCCCCCTCGCGCAACATCTGCCCCAGGTTCACCTGCCTGATGCCGAGCCGACCGCTGAAGGGGGCCCGGATGGTCTTCTTGGCAATGGTGGCGCGGATGTTGTCCGCCTGGGCCAGAGCCTGATCGTATGCCGCCTGGGCGGTATCGAATTCGGCCTGGGAGATGATCCTCTCCTTGAGCATCTTACGGTCGCGCTCCAACGTGCTGCGGGTTAGATCGATCTGGGCCAGGGCGCTCTGCAGCTGCGCCTTCTCGGAAGCGACGTCCTGGCTCACCAGGAGGTCCCCCTTCTTGACCTGTGTTCCCGGTTGGAAGGCGATGTTGACGACCTTGCCGGCGATCTCGCAGGCTACGGTGACCCCCTGGACCGCGTTCAGCGTGCCGACGGCGGAAAGGCTGCTGTCCCAGGCGTCGGAGCGAACGACGGTTGAGGTGACCGTCTCGGCGGGCGGCACGAACTTCTTGCCGGTCTCTATCATCGCCCTGATCTGCAGGGCCTTAACCCCGGCAAGGACGGCGATGACGATGAGTAACAGGACGATGGCGTATATGATCCGCTTTTTCTTCATATCTTGACGGCTCCGCTGTGCGATTAGTGTTTTTGTCGCATGCTATTTTGAGGATCACCGCCGCATTTGCCGGTGATCCGGTTCTCTTGTTGTAAATTCCCCCGCCCCTTGCGGGAGGGGGCCAGGGGGCGGGGGAAGCTGCCACCAGCTCAAATGTCGGCACCTTCACCCACCCCCCGACCCCTCCCGTCAAGGGAGGGGGAGCTAAACCCTTTGTCACTGACTGCTCTTGGCCGCCAGGGTGTTTGCTGGTTTCCCATCGCCATTCCACCAGCCGCCTCCCAAAGCCTGGAAGAGCGCGGCGCTGTCGGCGAGGCGGGCGGCCTGTGCCTGGGCCAGGCTGATCCTCGCGGTCAGGTACTGGCGCTCGGCATCGAGCAGGTACAGGTAATTGACTGCACCGAAACCGTACTGCTGGCGCGCCAAGTCGAAAGTCGCTTTGGCCGCCTGCTCGGACTCGGCCAGCGCTTTCAGAGTCTGGGCGTCCAGGTCGAGCGCCCTCAGCACGTCTGCCACGTTTTGGAAGGCCTGCAGCACGGTGGACCGGTACTGCGCCTCGGCCTGATCGTACGCGGCATTGGCCGCCCGCTGCTTTGCCTTCAACTCGCCGCCATGAAAGATGGGCTGCAAAATCCCGGCACCCAGGGACCACACCGATCCGTTGGTGAAAAGATCCCCGAAACTGACGCTCTGCGGTCCGATACTGCCGGTGAGGGTGATCTTCGGAAAAAGGTTTGCCGTTGCCACTCCCACCTGGGCGCTTGCCTGGTGCAAGATTTCTTCCGCGGCCAGCACGTCCGGACGCTGGCGCACCAGCTCCGAGGGAAGGCTCAAGGGCAGTTCCTGCGGCAGCGTCAGGTCCGCCAGGTTGAATTGAGGCAGTGCAGCCGCTTCGGAAGGGAACTTCCCGGCGAGGACCGCCAGTTGGTGCCGGGACTGCGACAGCTCTTTTTCCAGAGGCGGCAGCGTGCTGCGGGCCTGTGCCAGCAGCGACTGCTGGGCCAGGAGTTCCGGGCGGGTGCCCGCTCCGAGTTCCAGTCGGCGCTCGATGAGCTTCACCTGTTCCTCTTCGGCGGCGATGATCTCAGCCGTGGCTTTAATCCTGGCACGCAGCGAGGCCTCCTGCACTGCGGTCGTCACCAGGTTCGAGGTGAGGGTGAGGTGCGACGCTTCCAGGAGGTAGCGCTGGTAGTCCAACTGGGCCTGCGACGCCTCGACTGCACGCCTCGTACCGCCGAACAGGTCGAGGTTGTACGACACGTTGACCGAGGCGTTATAGAGGGTGAAGATGGTGGAACCGGCGTTGGGCTGCCCGAAGGTGGCACTGGAGAACTTCTGGCGGGTCGCGGAGAAGTTGGCGTCCACGCTGGGCAACTGCGCGCCGAACTGGGCCCTGCGGTTCTCGACGGCCTCTCTGAGCGCCGCCTGCGCCGCAGCCAGGTTGGGACTGTCGTTTAGCGCTTGGGTGATCAGGTCGTTGAGCGGCTTGTTCTGGAAAAGGGTCCACCACTGGGCGGGGATGTCACGGCCGCTCACGAACCGCTGCGCCTCGCCTTTGGTGACGGGCGCCGTCACGGTGGAGGCGGGGAGGGGAAACTCGGTGAAGGTCGAGGCGCGGGGGGCTGCAGGTTGGCGGAAGTCGGGACCGACGGCGCAACCGGACAGTGCCAGCAGCACGAGCGCCAAAAGTGGCGCCTTCCTGCAGTGCGGCCCGGCGCTGTCGCGGTGTCCTGGAGTTTCGTTTCTGCTTAAGGTCCGTCCTGCGGCGTATGTATTCATTCCGATGCTGCCAGATGGTTCGTTCATTCAGTGCCCTCGTTTCCAACTATACCAGTCATCATGGTGAGAAAACATGATGATACAATTTCTCGTCACTTGCAATCCGTCTAATTCTTACACTTTCTGTGTGGGTGGGCCCTGCCGGCACAACCCCCGGAAAAATAACTGAACCTGCCAGGCCGATTCACGCACTGGAAGCTGCAGCGCATCTCAACCATCCGACCGGTATCGACTGATTGGCAGACAAGAGGCGATTCGGACGTCGCGGTACCTGCGGCCATTGTGGCAGACTTGTTACTTTGTTATTCTCCTTACACAGAAAGGTCTTTTAATGATGCTTTAAGGTTCATCCTGAAAAGATACAATTCATTTTCTGCACTTGCAACCCTTTTTCTTTGTGTATACGAGGTCCACTTCTACCTGTAATTACCAACTCTTTCTGCTGCGGGATGCGCAGTAGCAGACGTGCAACTGAGACGGTCCGTGGCCGCGCGGCGCTGTCGTTGACTTTCCCTCGTCGATCTGCTAGAGGATTATGTTTATATCAATTTCCCAGCCAAGGACCATATGGATCATTTCGATCAGTTCTTCATCAAAGTTGCCATCATGCTCGTCCCTGCCCTGCTGGCCATCACCTGCCACGAGGTGTCGCACGGTTATGTTGCCGACAGGTTCGGGGACTCTACCGCCAGGATGCTCGGACGTCTCACCCTGAACCCGATCAAGCACCTGGACATCCTGGGCACCTTGATGGTGTTCGTGGTGGGGATCGGCTGGGCCAAACCGGTGCCGGTTAACTTTAACAACCTGCGCCACCCCAAGCGGGACATGATCTGGGTGGCGGCGGCCGGCCCAATCACCAATTTCACGCTGGCCATTGTTTCCGCACTCGCCATGCGCGGCTTGGTGTCTCTGTCGGCCGGGCTTGCCGAGAACTCGCTTGTGGCCAACGTTGCTGACCCCGTCACGCTGATGCTGGCCTTTTCGGTTTACATCAACCTGCTGCTGGCCATTTTCAACCTGATCCCTGTGCCACCTCTGGATGGCGGAAGGGTGGCGGTAGGTCTTTTGCCCTACGGTCCGTCCATGGCTCTGGCGCGCGTGGAGCCGTTCGGCATGATCATAATCATCGCGCTGGTGTTCTTCACCGACGCCTTCAGCTATGTCATTTCCCCGGCGCTCACCTTCGGGGTTAACCTTTTGGCCGGGCCGCACAGCAACTTGGTCTTCGGCGTTACCAGGCTTATGATGAGGTAGCTCCCTTGGGAGCCCCGGGAGAGCGGAGCCTTGGGTAGTGCATCTCACCTTCGTGGCACACGTTGTACCCGTTTTTCCTCCTGCTTCGCTAAATGAAGGGAGGGTGAAAATAGATTTTGAAAAGGAGTTCGTACATGAGCAACAAGCGTATCGTAAGCGGCATGAGACCGACCGGCAAACTGCACCTGGGACACTATCACGGGGTGCTGTCAAATTGGATGGAACTGCAGAAAAACTTTGAATGTTTCTTCTTTGCGGCCGACTGGCACTCGCTTACCACCGAATACGCCAGTACGGACGGTATCAAAGACAACATCTACGAGATGGTGCTCGATTGGCTTGCCTTCGGCATCGACCCCGAGCAGAGCGTCATCTTCGAGCAGAGCATGGTGCCGCAGCACGCCGAACTGAACCTGATCCTCTCCATGATCACCCCGGTTGCCTGGCTGGAGCGCAACCCGACCTACAAGGAAATGCAGGAGAACCTGGACACCAAGGACCTCTCCACCTTCGGTTTCCTCGGCTATCCGGTGCTGATGGCCTCGGACATCATCGTCTACAAGGCGACGCGGGTCCCGGTCGGCCAGGACCAGATCCCGCACCTGGAAATCACCCGCGAGATCGCCCGGCGCTTCAACCACCTCTACGGCGAAGTTTTCCCGGAGCCGGCGGCGCTTCTTACCGAGACCCCCAAGGTGCTCGGCCTGGACGGCCGCAAGATGAGCAAGTCCTACGGCAACGCCATCTTCCTCTCGGACAGCGCCGAAGAGACCCGGAAGAAGGTGCTTTCCATGATGACCGACACGCTGCGCCCGTACAAGAAGGATCCGGGCGAGCCGGACCGCTGCATCGCCTTCACGCTGCACGCGCTCTACGTGCCGCAGGAAAAGCGCGACGAGATCGTGGTCGCCTGCCGCAGTGCCGAGCTTGGCTGTGTGGACTGCAAGAAGATCCTGGCGCAGTGCATGATCGACACTCTGGCACCGTTTCGCGCCAAGCGCGAAGAACTGGCCGGGAAAGAAGGGCTGGTGCTTGAGGTGCTGGCCGAGGGGAGCCGGAAGGCCGAAGTGGTCGCCCGCGAAACCATGGTCGAGGTGCGCACCGCACTTAAGGTGTAGGGGCGGGGAATACGACTTGACGATTTAGCCACTCAACGTTTTGCTTTTAACCTTCGGAGTCACGATTGCCCCTCGAACACATGCAAAGCAACCTCTTTTCCGATGCCCTGGAGAACGCCTATAGGGTGCAGATCGAGGAGTTCGAGGGGCCGCTCGACCTGCTGCTCCACCTCATCAAGAAGAACGAGCTGGATATCTACAACATCCCGATCGCTTCCATCACCCGGCAGTACCTACAATACCTCGATCTGATGAAGGAGCTGAACCTCGACATCGCCGGGGAGTTCCTGGTGATGGCGGCGACGCTTTTGCAAATCAAGTCGCGCATGTTGCTCCCGCTCACTCCCGAAGAGGAGGAGGCCGAAGTCGAAGACCCGCGCGCCGAGCTGGTACGCAGGCTCCTGGAATACCAGCGCTACCGGGACGCCTCGTTTCAGCTCACCAGCCGGAACCTCCTGGGGCGCGAGGTCTTCGCCCGGAAGTTCGACTCGCAGGACGTGGCCGACCTGGCCCCCAGGGAGGAGCCGGTCGACGTGGAGCTTTTTGAGCTGATCGACGCCTTTCGCCGGGTGCTTTCGCGGGTCTCGGTGGAAACCTTCCACAACGTGGTCACCGACGGCATCAGTATCGCGGAGCGGATAAGCGAAGTGCTCTCCCAGTTGCACGGCGGCAAAACCATCACCTTCGACTCGCTGTTCCACACCGGCATGACTCGGGACCTTTTGGTGGTCACCTTCCTGTCCATTCTGGAGCTGTGCAAGCTGAAACTGATCAAGATCACCCAGGCCGAAAGCCTGGGGTCTATCTGGCTTACGTCCGCAGCCGAGTCGGACAACGTCGTACAGGAGGAAATTCTTGTCGAGTAAGTCGCTTAAATCGGTCGTCGAGAGCCTGCTCTTCGTGCACGATCAACCGCTCTCCGTGGACCGGCTCGTCCTTTTGCTCGAGGAGCACGAGCGCGCCGATATCCGCGAGGCGCTCGACGCCCTGATGGAAGAGTACGCCACGGCCGAGCGCGGCATCATCCTGGCCCAGGTGGCGGGGGGGTACCAGCTGCGCAGCCGCCCCGAGCACGCCGATTACATCAGGAGGCTCACCAAGAGCCGCGGCGTGAAGTTCAGCCAGTCGGCCCTGGAGACACTCGCCATCATCGCCTACCGCCAGCCCATCACCCGCGCGGAGGTGGAGTACCTGCGCGGGGTCGATTCGGGCGGCGTCTTGAAGAGCCTTTTGGAGAAGAAGCTTTTGAGGATCGTCGGCAAGAAGGACGTCCCCGGCAAGCCGCTCATCTACGGCACCAGCCGCGAGTTCCTCGAACTCTTCGGCCTGAAGGATCTGGCCGCGCTCCCGACGCTTAAGGAGATCCAGGAACTCGCGCCGCCCGACCCGTTTGCCGACCAGCCCGCCCTGCCGCTGGATCCGGTTGAAGCCGGCTGAGGCTCTGGTAGAATATCTCCGGAGCGCGGCCCTGGAAAACCGCGCCAGGACGGGGTTTTCGGCACCCGAGGGAGGCTCTCATGATACGTCAACCCGCAGTAGCCGGTAAGTTCTACACTGATGACCCGGACCAGTTGCGCGAGGAACTGGACTCGATGATCGCCCCGGGCGAGGCCGCCCGCGTGATCGGCATCGTCGCTCCGCACGCAGGCTACGTCTACTCCGGGAAGGTGGCCGGACAGGTCTACGGCGCGGTGAGGGTTCCCGATGCGGTCCTTGTCCTTGGCCCCAACCACACCGGCGTCGGCGCTCCCGCAGCGCTGGCTCCCCCGGGCGAATGGCTCACCCCGCTCGGCTCGGTCCCCGTGAACGCCCGTCTCTCGGAACTGATCCTGAAAAGCGACCCGATGGTCCTTGAGGACGTTTCCGCCCATCGCTTCGAGCATTCCCTCGAAGTGCAGGTCCCCTTTCTGCAGCGCCGCAACCCCCGCGTCAGCATCGCCGCGCTCTGCCTCTCGCTTGCCGATTTCGCTTCCATCGAACGACTGGGGCAGGGGATTGCCCGTGCCATCAGGGAATACGGCGGTGAGGTGCTCATCGTGGCAAGTTCGGACATGAACCACTTCGAATCCGCACGGGTGGCCAAGGAGAAGGACGATCTGGCGCTTGCCGAGATCGCAGCCATGAACCCCGAGCGGCTTTTCAAGGTCTGCCGCGATCGGCACATCACCATGTGCGGCGTGGTGCCGGCTGCCGTCATGCTGGTCGCGGCCAAGGAGTTGGGCGCCACCTCCTCGAAACTCGTGCATTACACGACGAGCGGCGAGGTGAACGGCGACCTGGACCGGGTTGTGGCCTATGCGGCAGTGACGGTATCTTGATGGATATTATCACCACCCACGTCAATGCCGACTTCGACTGCGTCGGCTCGATGGTTGCCGCCAAAAAGCTCTACCCCGAGGCGCTGATGGTGTTCTCGGGAGCCCAGGAAAAGGGGGTGCGGGATTTCTTCCAGAAACAGGCCGGCCCCCTCCCCGAATTCACCCGCATCAAGGACGTCGATTTCTCCAGCATCACCCGCCTGATCATCGTCGACTGCCAGCACTCCTCACGCATTGCCCGCTTCGGCGAGCTTGCCAAGGCCGGCGGCCTTGAGATCCACATCTTCGACCACCACCCGAAAACCTCCGGCGACCTGCCGGCCACGGGAGGCGTGATCCGCCCCTGCGGCTCCACCACCACGATCCTCGCCGGCATCTTGCGACAAAAAGGGATCACGGTCACTCCCTTCGAGGCGACCCTGATGATGCTCGGCATCCACGAGGATACCGGCAATCTCACCTATCCCTCTACCACGGCCGAGGACTACGGGGCCGCCGCCTGGCTGGTCGAACGCGGCGCGAGCCTGAACGAGGTGGCCGACTCCATCGGCAAGGAACTCACCGCCGAGCAGGTCTCCTTGTTGAACGACCTGCTCAACTCGCTGAAGACCACCTCCCTCAAGGGGGTCGACATCTCCATTGCCCAGGCCTCGGTCGACCGCTACGTCGGCGACGTCGCGGGGCTCGCCCATATGATCCGCGACATGGAGAACCTGCAGGCGCTCTTTCTGGTCGTCGGCATGGGGGATCGGGTCTACGTGATCGCGCGCAGCCGCGTTCCCGAGGTGCGGGTGGGAGAGATCCTGAAGGAACTGGGGGGAGGGGGGCACGCCAGCGCCGCCTCGGCTACGGTACGCGGGCTCACCCTGATCCAGGTGCTGGAGCGGCTGGACGTGGTGCTCAAGCAGCGGGTCGATTCCAGGCGGGTGGCCCGCGACATCATGTCCTTCCCGGTAAAGACGCTGCCGCCCGACTGCACCATCGAGGAGGCCCAGGAACAACTGGTGCGCTACAACGTAAGCGCCATGCCGGTCCTCTCCGGCACGACGGTCAAGGGGATCATCTCCCGAAAGATCGTGGAGAAGGCACTCTACCACAACCTAGGGCAGGTCCCGGTGGCCGATTACATGCACTCCGAGTTCCTCGCGGCCACCCCGGAAACTCCGATCAGCGATATCCAGGCGTCCATGGTGGGAGGCGATGCACGGCTGATCCCCATTATCTCGGACGGCACCCTGGTCGGCGTGGTGAGCCGCACCGATCTGCTGCGCTACAGCCTCGGCAGCGAGGCGCTCTACGACCTGGCGCGCGAGGCGATCCAGGTGAAGAACCGCGAGATCGAAGGGCTCATGAACCGGCACCTGACCGGTCAGGCGGTGCGCATCCTGCACGACCTGGGGCAGGTCGGCGACCGCTTGGAACTGCCGGTCTACGCGGTGGGCGGCTTCGTCCGGGATCTCCTTTTGGGCAACGATAACATGGACATGGATGTCACCGTCGAGGGCGACGGTATCCTCTTTGCCGAGGCGTTCGCGACCGAGTTCGGCGGGCGGGTCAAGAGCCACCAGAAGTTCGGCACCGCGGTGATCATCCTGCCGGACGACTACAAGATCGACGTGGCCAGCACGCGGCTTGAGTACTACCTCTCGCCCGGGGCGCTGCCCACCGTCGAGCACTCCTCGCTCAAGATGGACCTGTATCGGCGCGACTTCACGGTGAACACGCTCGCCATCCGCCTGAACCGCACATCCTTCGGGACCCTGATTGACTACTTCGGCGCCTACCGGGACCTGCAGGCCAAGGTGATCCGCGTCCTGCACAACCTCTCGTTCGTCGAGGACCCGACCCGGGTATTCCGCGCCATCCGCTTCGAACAGCGGCTCAACTTCAAGATAGCCCGGCACACCGAGGACCTGATCAAAAACGCGGTGAAGATGGAGTTCCTTGAGAAGCTGGGCGGCCGCAGGCTCCTCTCCGAGCTGGTACAGATCCTCAAGGAGAAGGAACCCTTGAAGGGGGTCGGGCGCATGGCGTCCCTGGGGCTTTTGCGCTTCATCCACCCGGAGCTGGAGCTGACCATGGCGTTGCAGGAGATGCTCGAGGAGGTGCGCTACATCGTCTCCTGGTTCGATCTCCTCTACCTTGAGCGCCCTTACGAACGCTGGGCCGTCTATTTCCTGGCACTTTGCGACCAACTGAACGACGACCAGTTCTGGAACACCTGCACCCGGCTTGCCGTAAGTGAGCACTTCAAGGAGCGGCTGGTCGAGATGCGTACGCAGGGCGCCGAGTTGATCGGCAGCATGGATCGCAAACTTGCCCGCGACGGCAAGCTCGAGAACAGCGAGGTCTACTTCTTCTTGCGGGGGCTGTCGGTCGAGGTGCTGCTGTACCAGATGGCGAAGATCCGCAACTCCGAGGTGAAGCGCTACATCTCGCTCTACTTCACCAAGCTGCACGGCGTGCGTACCCTGATCAAGGGGGACGATCTGAAGCGACTCGGGTTGGCCAACGGTCCGCGTTTTCGCGAGATCCTCGACGCGGTGCTGAGCGCGAAGTTGAACGGCACGGTCACCAGTATCGAGGGTGAAATAGCCCTTGCGCAGACGCTGCTCTGATGCGTTGTGGTAAAATTGCCACACCCCTCCGTGCTTTGACGTTAAACGGCAAACTGTGCGTAAAATTGTCACTTTTTACGTTATTTGGCAGGGTAGTGAGGCGTAATAAACACATTAAAACCTCGATTTCCCCTCCTTTATAAAGCCATCTTTATCACTCAGAAATAAAAACACCGTGATAACAACTTGTTGCCGTGTAGGCGGTGTGCAAAGCCCGTCGTTGGCCCCTTTCTTGCTAAATGACCTGGTGAAAAGCTGCACCAGCGGAAAAGGGGTAACCTATGTACACTGCAAAGCGCTGCATCGCCATGGTAGTCCTACTTCTCTTCACAGCCACTCCCTGCCTGGCGGCCGAAAACACCTTCAAATCGTTGTTCGAAGACTGCCTCTACGGTGGCCTCACCGGCACCCTGGTTGGTGCTGCGGTGATGGTCTTCACTAAAAAGCCGGCCAACCATCTGGACTACATGGGCTACGGCGCCGCCGGCGGTGTGCTGGTGGGAGCCGCCTACGGCGTGGTGACCACGGCTCGTTCGCTGGCCACGGTGGAGAACGGCTCGGTAAAGTTCGCGTTCCCGACCATAGTGCCGGAAATCGGCGATACCAACTCCAAGGGGCAGACCCCGATTATCGCTACGGCAGAGATTATCCGCGGCAAGTTCTGACCGCGGTTGAAAGCAGATTAACTATGGGGGGCGGATGCCCCCCTTTTTTTTTCGGGTAATCTGCCGGGCGCATTGGATCAGTCCGATCAGTCCGATCAGTCCGGCAAGGCAGGTCTCATGAACTTGCCAGCCACGTCTTGCCTTCCTGAACCCGCTGGGATAAACTTCAGTTGCGTCAACGCAGGGTTCCAGGGGGTGAACGTTTTGCAAGTCAACTCAAAGGTTTTCGACGTTCTGGCCTACACCAACGCCATGCTTACCTGGGTAAGCGGACGCGGACGCATCCTCATCGTGGTGCACGACAACCCCGACCCCGACTCCCTCGCATCTGCCATGGCCCTTCGGCACCTCTTTGCGGTCCGCCTGAACCGCGAGGCGGTGATCGCCTTCTCCGGGATGATCGGCCGCAGCGAAAACCTCGCCATGGCCAAAAACCTCCAGATCCCCCTCACTCCGCTCCCCATCATAGACCTCAAGACGTACCAGGTGGTCTGCCTCCTGGACACCCAGCCGGGCACGGGAAACAACTCACTCCCCCCCGAAATCAAGGCCGACATCGTCATCGACCATCACCCGATGCGCGAGTCCAGCGCCGCCTGCAAGTGGGTCGACATCCGCCCCGAGTACGGCACCACCGCCACCATCGTTTACGAGTACCTGAAGGTGCAGGGGGTTGCTCTGGGAACCAAGCTGGCTACCGCCATTTTCTATGCCATCAAATCCGAGACCCAGGACCTGGGCCGTGAGGCGCGGCGCTCCGACCGGGACGCCTACCTCGCGCTGTTCCCGATGGCCAACAAGACCCTTTTGAACAGCATCACGCATCCGCCGCTCCCGCGGGAGTACTTCGCCTCGCTGCACAGCGCGCTGGAACACGCAACGCTCTACGGCAATGTCCTGGTCGCCGCGCTCAAAGAGGTGCAGTTCCCCGAACTGGTCTCGGAGCTGGCCGACCTGCTGCTCAGGTTGGAGGGGATGGAGGTGGTGCTCTCGATGGGGCACTACAATTCCGAGATGATTCTCTCCATCCGAACCGCCCACGAAGGGATCAACGCCGGCGAATTGATCCGCACTCTGGTGGCGGGGATGGGCATGGCCGGAGGGCACGGCATGATGGCCGGCGGCAAGGTGGATAACGTTCCCAGCAACGACGACGCCATCGCCCAAATTGAGCAGGAACTGACCGAAAGGCTCCTCAACGAGCTCCATGTTACCGTGCGCGAACCTGAGCGTCTGGTGCCTTGCGACTCATGAAACCGGTTGCCAAACCCCCCTTAAAGTGCTAGTTATTAGGTATGTCCCTCTTCCTCGATAACGCCGCAACATCATTCCCAAAACCGGAATCCGTCTACCGGGCGATGGATAGAGCGATGCGGGAGATCGGGGTGGCTCCGGGCAGGGGAGGGTACCAACAGTCGCTGACAGCTGCCCGCCTTGTCTTCGAAGCACGATCCGCCTTGGCCAGTTTTCTCGGAGTTCCTGATTCCTCCCGCCTCGTCTTCACCCATAGCGCAACCGAATCCCTCAACATCGCGATCAACGGCCTTTTGAAGCCCGGCGACCATGTGGTTTCCACAACCATGGAGCACAACGCCCTGGCGCGCCCGCTGCACCTGGTGCGTGCACGAGGTGTCGAGGTGAGCTTCGTTAGGGCCGAGCTGGACGGTACGGTGGCCGAGCGGGATATCGAAAAGGCCCTGCGCCCCAACACCAGGCTGGTTGCCCTGGCGCACTGCTCCAACGTGACCGGAACGGTGCAGCCGATCGGCGAAATCGCCCGGATTGCCAAGGCGGCGGGAGCGCTCTTCCTGGTGGATGCGGCGCAAAGTGCCGGCTACTTCCCGATCGATGTGCAGCAGATGGGTATCGACCTTCTGGCGGCACCCGGCCACAAGGGACTTTTCGGCCCTCCGGGTACCGGCCTGCTCGCAGTGGGCGAAGGGATTCAGCTCGACCCGCTGCTGGTGGGAGGCACCGGGGGGAACGCGAGCAGCCCGGACCAACCGGAGGAGCTTCCCGAGCGACTGGAGAGCGGCACCATGAACACCCCGGCCATCGCAGGGCTGAAGGCGGGGCTCGATTTCATCCTGGAAACCGGTCTGGACCGGATCATGGCCAAGGAAAAGCTCTTGGTCGAGCAGCTGGTCTTAGGGCTTGAGACACTGCCCGGCGCGACCATCTACGGTCCGGCGCGGGGCAAAGAGCGCGGCAACGCCGTCTCCTTCAACTTGGAGGGGCACGACCCGGCCATTTTGGGGTTCCTCTTGGACCGCAACTACGACATCAGTGTGCGTGTGGGACTGCACTGTGCCCCGGACGTGCACCGGACCATCGGCAGCTATCCCGCCGGAACCGTGCGGGTGAGCCCGGGTTATTTCACCGGCGACGGGGATATCGACACCTTCCTGAAGGCATTGCGGGAGATCAGCCAAGGAGGCAACAGGTAACGGTACAAGCGGTAAAACGGGCGAATTACGATTCGCTCCTACATCAAGCTTTAGAAAGGGTAGGGGCACGACGATATGACAACTGTAGCTGGGCGTGACGTTTCAAAAAGCCTGCAGGAGGAGAAGCTGGTACTGGTCAGATGCGATAAGGTACAGGAGGAAGCCATGAAGAAAATCTACGTGCTCGACACTAACGTGCTTCTCTACGACTCACAGGCCCTCAGCAGGTTTGAGGACAACTCGATCATCATCCCGATCACCGTCATCGAGGAGATGGACCGGTTCAAGAAGGACATGAACGAGACCGGCCGCAACGCGAGGCAGGTTTCCCGGCTCATGGATGCCTTCCGGAAGACGGGCTCGCTCTCCAAGGGGGTGCAGCTCGAAAATGGCGGCACCCTGCGCATCGAGATCTACGAAGAGCAGGTGATGAAACGGCTCCCCCCCGAACTGCGGGTAGACCGTGGCGACAACCGGATACTGGCGGTCGCGGTCGACCTGAAGGAAACCTCATCGGTGCCGGTCATCCTGGTCACCAAGGACACCAACCTGAGGATCAAGGCCGACGCCCTGGGAGTCGACGCACAGGATTACGAATCGGACAAGGTGGCCATCGACGACCTGTTCACCGGGGTCACCGACATGGAGGTCGGGGCCGACGTCATCGACCGCTTCTACAGCCAGGGATGGCTGGAAATGAACGGCGGCCTGCTCCCCAACCAGTACGTGACGCTGACCGAGGCTGCCAACCGCTCGCACAGCGCCATCGGGCGCTTCTACCAGCCCTCCGGCCGAATCCAGCCGCTCAAGGGAGGCGGCGAGGAGGGGGTCTGGAGCCTCTTTCCCCGCAACCGCGAGCAGTCCTTCGCCCTCGATGCGCTTTTGGACGACGACATCAAGATCGTCACCCTGGTCGGCAAGGCGGGCACCGGCAAGACACTCCTCGCCATTGCGGCCGGCCTGCACAAGACCGCCGAAGAGAACGTCTACAACCGGCTCCTGGTGTCGCGCCCGGTGTTCCCCATGGGACGCGACCTGGGCTTTCTGCCCGGCGACATCGAGGAAAAGCTCACCCCCTGGATGCAGCCCATCTTCGACAACGTCGAGCTGCTTTTGACCGGCCACGAAGGGGAGAAGCGCCACAGCAAGGGCTATAAGGAGCTGATGGCGATGGGGATCCTGGAAATCGAGCCGCTCACCTACATCAGGGGGCGCTCCATCCCGAACCAGTACATGATCGTGGACGAGGCGCAGAACCTCACCCCGCACGAAATCAAGACCATTGTGACCAGGGCCGGGGAGGGGACCAAGATCGTCCTCACCGGCGACCCGTACCAGATCGACAACCCCTACGTGGACGCCGAGAGCAACGGCCTTACCTACGTGGTGGAACGGTTGAAGGACCAGACCATCTCCGGCCACATCACCATGATGAAGGGCGAACGCTCGGAACTGGCGGAACTGGCGGCCAATTTGTTGTAAAAACGACGTAAAAGCCGTTGACAATTGACAATGAACAATTGACAATGGCATCCCATTTGGGACGGAAGTCAATCGTCAGTGACATTACCCGTGGGAGCGGCTGCAGACGCGCATCAGGTTGCTCGCGGCTGAGGTCGCTCCCGCAGTTATTGACATGGCCGCAGGCAAAGAGGCTCGAAGCTTCAGGCGGAACTCCTGCCGCTGACTTCCGGTTTTCGTCACGCACCATCTCTCATCACGCTGCTACGCTTTTCCGGAGGTTAAAGGGCACCGCGTCTCGTGCCCTTTCTATTTTTTTATGCTGCTGCTTGCCCTGGAATCTTCCTGCGACGAGACCTCGGCCGCCGTCGTCAGAGACGGCAGGACCGTCCTCTCCAACGTCATCGCTTCCCAGATCAGCGTCCACGCCGAATACGGCGGGGTGGTCCCGGAGATCGCCTCGCGCAAGCACCTGGAATCGGTCTCCCCGGTGGTCGAACAGGCGCTAGCCGACGCCGGCGTCGCGCTCCGCGACCTGGAAGGGATAGCGGTCACCCAGGGGCCCGGGCTCGCCGGCGCGCTTCTGGTCGGCATCTCCGCCGCCAAGGGGCTGTCGCTCGGGCGGGGCATCCCGCTGGTCGGTGTGAACCACATCGAGGGGCACCTTTTGGCCGTGTTCCTGGAGCGGCCGGTCGAGTTCCCCTTCATCGCCCTGGCGGTTTCCGGCGGACACTCGCACCTCTACCGGGTGGACGGGGTGGGTCGCTACACCACACTGGGACAGACGGTGGACGATGCCGCGGGCGAGGCCTTCGACAAGGTGGCCAAGCTGATCGGGCTTCCCTATCCGGGCGGCGTGGCCATCGACCGGCTGGCCGTCACCGGCGACCCGCGGGCCATCAAGTTTCCGCGCCCGCTCATCAACGACGGCAGCTACAACTTCAGTTTCTCCGGCCTTAAGACCGCCGTGCTCACCCACGTGGGCAAGTTCCCCGAGTCGGCGGGAGCCGGCGTCAACGACCTGGCCGCCTCCTTCCAGGCCGCGGTCTGCGACGTGCTGACCCGCAAGACCGCCGCCGCGGTCGCCGCCACCGGCATCAAGCGGCTGGTGGTGGCCGGAGGGGTCGCCTGTAACAGCGGGCTGCGCCGCTCGATGGCCGACTTCGCCGCCCGCGAGGGTGTGGAACTCTCCATGCCGTCGCCTGTTCTGTGCTCGGACAACGCCGCCATGATCGCGGTGCCGGGCGATTACTACCTGAACCAGGGCTATCAAAGCGGCTTCGATCTGGACGTGCTGCCGGTCTGGCCGCTGGACCGTCTTGCCGCCCGCCTCAAGGAGCACCGTTAATGGAAAAGCTGCGCGCCAAAAAGGCGTTGGGACAAAACTTCCTGGTGGACGACGGCGTGCTGTCGCGCATCGTCGCCAGCGTCCAACCCTCCGCTTCGGACGCCATCCTCGAGGTCGGGCCTGGCCGCGGTGCGCTTACCAGGCACCTGGTGGCGAGCGGCGCCACCTTTCTCGCCATCGAGTGGGACCGCGACCTCCTCCCCTCGCTCAACGCCCAGTTCGGCGCAGCTGCCAACGTGGAGATCGGCCACGGCGACATCCTCAGGGTCGACCTGAGGCAGATCCTCACCGCGCGCGGCAACGGCCGGAAATGGAAGGTGGCGGCCAACCTACCCTACAACATCTCCTCGCAGGTCCTGTTCCGTTTCCTCGAGTGCTGCGACCTCTTCGAGCGGCTGGTGCTCATGCTGCAAAAGGAGGTCGGGGACCGGTTGGTGGCGCCCCCCAACTGCAAGGACTACGGTGCGCTGACCGTCCTTTTGCGGCTGCATTTCGACATCCGCCGCGAGTTCCTGGTGAAGCCTGGGGCCTTCCGCCCGGTTCCCAAGGTGGACTCCTGCGTGCTCAGGTTCACCCCGCTTGAGACCCCGAGGGTCGAGGTGGGGGACGAGGAGCTTTTCCGGCGTCTGGTGAAGGGAGCTTTCAACCAGCGCCGCAAGACGCTCCTTAACTCCCTGCGTTCGGCGGGGCTCGAGGTGGACGACGACGTTTTGCAGGATGCCCTCAGCCGCTGCGGCATCGACGGCGGCCGGCGCGGCGAGACCCTTTCGCTTGAGGAGTTTGCCGCCCTGTCGCGCGAGCTTTTGGTAGGGAAAAATCTGGCATAACGCCTCTTTTTTGTGCTATACAGGAAAGCTCTGCTCGACCGGCGGAAGCGGCAAACACCGCATCTGCCAGGCGTGTGAACATAAAATTTAATACTGCCGACCTGGAGGTGGCTTAGCTGTGAAAATTTGCGTGATTGGTTCCGGATATGTCGGTTTGGTCGCAGGCACCTGCTTTGCCGAGAGCGGCAACAACGTCATCTGCGTGGATGTGGACGAGGCGAAGATCGAAGGGCTCAAAAAAGGGGTGATCCCCATCTACGAGCCGGGCTTGAAAGAGCTTGTGCTGCGCAACTGCGAGGAGGGGAGGCTTTCCTTCACCACCGACCTCGCCTACGCCGTCAAAGAGTCGCTGGTCAACTTCATCGCGGTCGGCACCCCTCCGGGTGCGGACGGGTCGGCCGACTTGCAGTACGTCCTCACCGTGGCGCGCTCCATCGGACAGCACATGGAAGGCTTCAAGATCATCGTGGACAAGTCGACCGTGCCGGTCGGGACCGCCGACAAGGTGCGCGCCGCGGTCGCCGAGGAACTGGCCCAACGCGGCGTCGACATCGAGTTCGACGTGGTCTCCAACCCCGAGTTCCTGAAGGAAGGGGCGGCCATCGACGACTTCATGAAGCCGGACCGCGTGGTGATCGGCACCGACAACGTGCGCACCGGCGAAATCATGAAGGAGCTCTACTCCGCCTTCATGCGCAAGTCCAACCGCCTCATCACCATGGACATCAGAAGCGCCGAGATGACCAAGTACGCTGCCAACGCGATGCTGGCCACCAAGATCACCTTCATGAACCAGATCGCCAACCTCTGCGACCTGATGGGCGCCGATGTGATGGCGGTTCGCGAGGGGATCGGTTCCGACTCCCGCATCGGCTACGACTTCCTGTTTCCCGGCGTGGGGTACGGCGGGTCCTGTTTCCCGAAAGACGTGAAGGCCCTGGTGAAGACCGCCGAGGAGTGCGACTACGACTTCATCCTGCTGAAAGGGGTCGAGGAGGCCAACGCCCGCCAAAAGCGCGTCCTTTCCGACAAGATCCGCAACCGTCTGGGCGACGGCAGCGAGCGCGGGCTGGCAGGAAAAACCATCGCCGTCTGGGGGCTCTCCTTCAAGCCGCGCACCGACGACATGCGCGACGCCCCCTCGGTCACCATCATCAACTGTCTCTTGGAGCAGGGCGCCCAGGTGCGTGCCCACGATCCCGAGGCGATCAAGGAAGCCACCAAGATCTTCGGGGAGCGCATCGCCTACAGCCACAACCAGTACGACATCCTGAAGGATGCCGATGCCCTGGTTGTGATCACCGAGTGGAACGAGTACCGCAACCCGGACTTCGACCGGATCAAGGAACTTTTGGTCAACCCGCTCATCTTCGACGGCAGAAACCTGTACCAGCCCGGCCGGATGCAATTGGCCGGCTTCGAGTACCTGCCGATCGGCAGAAACGGCAAGGGGACCTGCTGCGAGTAGCGCCGGTGGCCGAACCGGTTCCAGGGACAACGCGCCCCGGCCGGATACCGACGGGGCGCGAAAACCGGCACCGGAACGGTCCCAAAGCGTAAGCCCAGCTGCCGAAACAATTTGAACGTAATTAGATAGAAGGTAGAACTCAAAAAACGAGAACGATCTGTAAGGGGTGGCCATGCGAATGCTTGTTACCGGCGGCGCCGGTTTTATCGGTTCACATCTGTGCGAGAGGCTTCTGAACGAGGGGCACGAGGTGATCTGCCTCGACAACTTCTTCACCGGAAGCAAGCGCAACATCCTGCACCTGATGGATGACCACCGCTTCGAGCTGATCCGGCACGACGTCACCGAGCCGATCCTTCTGGAAGTGGACCGGATCTTCAACCTCGCCTGCCCCGCCTCGCCGATCCACTACCAGTACAACCCGGTGAAGACCACCAAGACCAGCGTGATGGGCGCCATCAACATGCTGGGACTCGCAAAAAGGGTGAAGGCCAGGATCCTGCAGGCCTCGACCTCCGAGGTGTACGGGGACCCGCAGGTGCATCCCCAGCCGGAGAGCTACTGGGGCAACGTGAACACCCTCGGCATCAGGAGTTGCTACGACGAGGGGAAACGGGTCGCCGAGACGCTCATGATGGACTACCACCGGCAAAACAACGTGGACGTCCGGATCATCAGGATCTTCAATACCTACGGCCCCAAGATGGCGGAGAACGACGGCCGCGTGGTCTCCAACTTCATCCTGCAGGCACTGCGGGGCGAGGACATCACGGTCTACGGCAAAGGGGAGCAGACCCGCTCCTTCTGCTACGTGGCCGACCTCGTCGAGGGGATGCTGCGCATGATGGACTGCCCCGATTTCACCGGGCCGGTCAACTTGGGGAACCCGTGCGAGACCACCATCCACGAGTTCGCCGAGAAGATCATCTCCCTCACCGGGTCCCGCTCGCGCATCGTCTATAAGCCGCTGCCGGCCGACGACCCGAAACAGCGCAAGCCCGACATCACGCTGGCCAAGAAGATGCTCGCTTGGGAACCCACGGTGAAGGTCGACGAAGGGCTGCAAAAGACCATCGAGTACTTCAGCTCCGTCCTCACTTCGGGGTAGGCATGCAAAAACGGTTCTACCTGACACCTGCGGCGGTCATCATCTTCATCCTGTACTTCACCGTGTTCGGTGACCGGGGCCTGTTGCGCATCAACCACCTGCACCGCGACCGTGACGACATGCAGCAGCGTCTGCAGGAGTTGAAGGGTGAGAACGAGCGGCTGAAGCGCGAGATCTCCGCGCTGCAGTCCGACCGGCGCTACCTGGAAAGCATCGCGCGGCGCGATTTCGGGCTGGTGCGCGGCAACGAGGTGATCTACCAGTTCCCGACCCAGGAGAAGGGGACGGCTCCTGCCGCCCCGGCCAAGCCCGAGCAGAAAGGTGCTGCACCCGCCTCCGCCAAGGACGCGCAGGGTGCCCGCCCGGGCAGGCCGTAGGCGAAGCTCGACGAGAACAGGGAAGGGCGTACCGCGTAAGGCGCCGCTTACCGCACGAACAAGGGGTATCGACACTATGTCCACTAGCACAGGCAGACAGCACTGCGTGGTCTGCGCCTGGCGCGAGCACTGCGCCAAAAAATTCTCGGTAGCCGACGGGGGAGCCCGCTGCCCGGACTTCACCAGGGACGTCACCATAAAGGATGTGCCGGAAACGGACGCCAGCAAAGAAAAGGGGGAGAAGATATGAAGGAGCAGCTGCGCGCATGCATCCTCAACGGAATCGAGGGGTGTTTCGCCGACGGCACGCTCGCCTCGGGGGTGGTGCCGGCCATCAGTATCGAGAAGCCGTCCCATTCGGAGCACGGGGACTTTGCCAGCAACATCGCCATGCAGATGGCCAAGCAGGAGCGCAAGGCGCCCCGCGCCATCGCAGACATCCTCGTCAACAAGCTCGCCGGCGCTTCGGACCTGATCGAGAAGCTGGAGGTCGCCGGGCCGGGATTCATCAACTTCTTCATCAAGGATGCCGCCTGGAGGAAGACCCTGGTCGTCATCGAGTCTGAAGGCGCCGAGTTCGGCAAGAGCCAGGCCGGAGCCGGCAAGAAGGTGCAGGTCGAGTTCGTGAGCGCCAACCCGACCGGGCCGCTGCACATAGGCCACGGCCGCGGTGCCGCCACCGGCGACGCCGTCGCCTCGCTCCTCTTGGCTGCGGGCTTCGACGTGCAGCGCGAGTACTACATAAACGACGCCGGGAACCAGATGAACACCCTGGGCCTTTCGGGCCTTTTACGCTACCGCGAGCTCTTGGGGGAAGCCGTCGAGTTCCCGGAGAACTGCTACCAGGGAGATTACATCAAGGACATCGCCCGCGACGCCATAGCCAAGGTGGGCGACCGCTTCCTGAAGGCGCCGCAGGAGGAGGGGGTCGCCTTCTTCGCCAAGATGGGCGGCGACCTGATCCTGCACGGCATCGACTTGGACCTGAAGGACTTCGGCGTGGTGCTGGACAACTGGTTCTCCGAACAGTCGCTCTTCGACGACGGCAAGGTGACCAGCGCCATCAAGGAGATGCAGGACAAGGGGCTCATCTACGAGCTGGACGGCGCGCTCTGGTTCCGCACCACCGACTACGGCGACGACAAGGACCGCGTCGTGGTGCGCAGTAACGGCGTGACCACCTACTTCGCCTCGGACATCGCCTACCACCGCGACAAGTTCGAGCGCGGCTTCGACTGGGTCATCGACGTCTGGGGCGCCGACCACCACGGCTACGTGCCGCGTCTGAAAAGCGTGGTGCAGGGCCTGGGCAGAAACGCCGACGACCTCGGCATCATCCTGGTGCAGCTGGTCTCCCTTTTGCGCGACGGCGTCCCGGTCGCCATGTCCACCCGCAGCGGCGAGTTCGTCACCCTTAAAGAGGTGGTGGACGAGGTGGGGCGCGACGCGGCCCGCTTCTTCTTCCTGATGCGCCGCTCGGACAGCCAGCTCGACTTCGACCTGGAACTCGCCAAGCGCCAGAGCAGCGACAACCCGGTCTACTACGTGCAGTATGCACACGCCCGGATCAAGAGCATCTTCGACACCGCCCGCGAGCGGGGCCTGGCGCCCGATTCCGCCAACGTCCGGCTGGAGCTCTTGCAGAGCGCCGACGACCTGGCCGTGGTCAAGAAGCTCGCCGCCTATCCGGAGATCCTGGAGGGCGCCGCGCTCAACTTCGAGCCGCACCGCATCACCTACTACCTGCAGGAGTTGGCCGGGGAGTTCCACAGCTTCTACAACAAAAGCCGGGTCATCATTCCGGAGGAGCCGGAGCTCAGCCAGGCGCGCCTGTTCCTCTTGGACTGCGTCGCCATCGTGCTCAAGAACGCCCTTACCGTCCTTGGCATCTCGGCGCCGGAGCGGATGTAACACCGGGGGGGCAGCATCGTGCGTGATTACAGCGAAAAAAGGGGAGGACGGGACGCCAACGTCGTCGAGCGCAAGCCGATAGCGAAGAACCGGCCGCGCCGGGAGTCCGGCGGCATGGTCATGCTGCTCGGTATGGTTGCCTGCGCCGGCGTCTTCGGCGCCGGGTTCGCGGCCGGATGGTTCGTCAAGGGGGCTCGCACCCCGACCCAGCCGATCATCATGGCGCCTGCCGTGAAGAAGGCCGAGCCGGTGGCGCCCGAGTTGCCGCCCAAGACCGATGTGCCGCTCACCTTTTACAAGACCCTCCCCGCCGGGGGCAAGGGGGCGATGGGTACCGGCCTCAACCCGAAGAAGCCCGAGGGTTCGGGAGCCCAGCGCGAGTCACAGACAGCCGTTCCCGTCGCTCCGGCGCCTGCCGCCGCCTCTGCCGTTGCGGCTTCGGCAAACCCTCCCCAGGCAACGGCCGCGCCGGCAAAGCCCGAGGGTGCCATCCGCTACGTGGTCCAGCTCGCTTCCTACCACGAGAAGCCGGAAGCGCTTTCGGCCCAGTCCAAGCTGAACGAAAAGGGGACGGCCGCCTATCTGGTGGAGTCGCGGGTCCCCGACAAGGGTACCTGGTGGCGGCTCAGGGTGGGGCGCCGCCTCAGCAAGGCGGAGGCCACCGAACTGGCGGCAAAGTTCGGCAAAGGGGCCGTGGTGCTCGCCGAGTAGGCCGATTGATCGGTACCCCTGCGGACTGACTTTTTCCCCTTGAGAAGCTACCGGTATTCGTGATGGGGGGCCTAATGGAAAAGCGGAAAAAGCTCGGCGAGATATTCGTGGAAAGCGGCATCCTGACCGAAAAGACGGTCAACCGGATGCTGCTGGTGGCCAAGCGCCTCAACAAGCGCTTCGGCACCGTCCTCGAGGAGCTGGAGCTGATCGACGGCGACGAGCTGACCCAGGCGCTGGCGACCCAGTACGGCTGCCGGGTCGCCAGTAACTTCGCCGGTTTCTCGTTCGCGCCGGAACTGCTTGCCATGATATCGGTCGAGGTGGCGATGCAGAACCACATCTTCCCGCTGAAGCTCGATCAGAAGAGGCTGGCGCTGGCCATGGCCGACCCGACCGAGTCGCGCATCGTGAAGAACATCGCGGCCAACAACGGGGTGACTATCGTTCCGTTCATCGCGACCAGCAAGGAGATCTACGCGGCGATCTGCAAGAACTACCTGCACAAGGACGTCAGCAAGAACCCGACTACGACGGTCCTCGTGGTGGAGGACGACAAGCTGATCGGCACCATGTTCGGGGATTTCCTGACCCGCCACGGATACCGGGTGATCTTTGCGGCCGACGGGCTCGAGGCGTACAAGGCGGTGCTCACCGAGAAGCCCCAGGTGGTGATTACCGACCTGTACATGCCGAAGCTGGACGGCTACGGCCTCTTCGAAGCGCTGCGCAGCGTGCCCGAGCTGAGCAGCATCCCGGTCATCCTGGTTTCGAGCCAGATGCACCCGGACGACGAGCTGCGGGCCTTCGACCGCGGGTTCTTCGATTTCCTCGAGAAACCGGTGCGGGAAGGGACCCTGATCACCCGGGTCAAACGGGCGCTGCAGTTTTATGAGAGAAGGTACCAGCTGAGTTGAGGCTTATGCCGTTTTTACGCAGTATGGTTACTAGAATACAGGTTCAACGACCCTCCAGGCCATCTGTGCTGGGGGTATTTGTTTGCAGGGGGGAGTCAGGGTGAGTTCAATTCAGAGCGTTAAATGTCCGCACTGCCGCAAGGAGGCCCCGCTGGCCGGAAACCCATACCGTCCGTTTTGCTCGGAGCGCTGCAAGATGATCGATCTGGGCACCTGGGCGAACGAAGGGTACCGGATCCCCGGCGAGAAGGTGCCGCAGGATGACGACGAGGAGTCGGGCGAGTAGGGCGTAGGCCGGCGTCGGCATAGCTGCCGGTTATCACTGCATTGGCGCAGCTTCGAGGCGCTTTCCCACGTCGTCCGATCAAACGGAAGGGCGAGGGGACGCCCGCGAGGCTCGCGGAAAATGAATAGTGCATCAACTTCAAAGGAGTCTTTCATGTCCAACGTACGTCTGCGTTTCGCACCGAGCCCGACCGGTTACCTTCACGTAGGGGGCGCGCGCACCGCGCTTTTCAACTGGCTTTTGGCCCGCAAGGAGCAGGGGAAGTTCATCCTGAGGATCGAGGATACCGACGTGGCGCGCTCCACCCAAGAGTCCGTGGATGCCATCCTTGAGGGGATGACCTGGCTCGGGCTCGACTGGGACGAGGGTCCTTTCTACCAGTCCGACAATTTCCCGCTCTACAAGGAGCACGTGCAGAAGCTGCTCGACGCCGGCAAGGCGTACAAGTGCTACTGCAGCGCTGAAGAACTGGAGGCCAAGCGGGAGCAGGCGATGAAGGATGGCGGTAAGCCCAAGTACGACGGGACCTGCCGCAACCTGCCGCCTCAGGCGGACGACGGGCGTCCCTACGTGGTCCGCTTCAAGGCGCCGCAGGAGGGGGCCACCACTTGGATGGATGCCATCAAGGGGAAAATCTCCTTCGAGAACAGCGAGCTGGACGACCTGATCATCCAGCGCACCGACGGCACCCCGACCTACAACTTCGTGGTGGTGATCGACGACGCCAGCATGGGGATCACCATGGTGATCCGCGGCGACGACCACGTGAACAACACCCCGCGCCAGATCCTCTTGTACGAGGCGCTGGGTTCCCCGGTGCCGACCTTTGCCCACGTCCCGATGATCCTGGGCGCCGACAAGGCCCGGCTCTCCAAACGGCACGGAGCCACCAGCGTCATGGCCTACCGCGACATGGGATTCCTTCCCGAGGCGATGGTGAACTACCTGGTCCGCCTGGGCTGGAGCTACGGCGACGAGGAGATCTTCTCGCTGGAAGACCTGATCCAGAAGTTCTCCATCGAGAACGTCGGGCGCTCGGCCGGCGTCTTCAACACCGAAAAGCTCCTCTGGCTGAACGCGCACTACATCAAGACCGGCGATCCCGTCCGCCTGGCCGGTCTGCTCACCCCGTTCCTGAAGGAGCGCGGCGTGGACCCTGCAAGCGGCCCCGATCTGGTTTCCGTGCTGAAGACGCTGCAGGAAAGGGCGAAGACCATGCTGGAACTGGCCGACGGCGCCGTCTTCTACTACAAGGCCGACTTCGAGTACGACGAGAAGGGCACCGCCAAGAACTTCACCCCGGAAACCCCGGCGCTCATGGAGCTGCTGCTGGCAAAACTGGAGGCGCTGCCTGCCTTGAGCCTTGAGTCGATCGAGGGGGTCTTCAAGGGGATCTGCGAGGAGAAGGGTATCAAGCTGGGCGGCATCGGACCCGCGGTGCGGCTGGCGCTTTCCGGCACCACGGCATCCCCCGGCATCTTCGACATGATCCTGGTGCTGGGACTCACCGAGACCAGAAAGCGCCTGGAGCGCGCCATGGCAACCATCAGGGGCTGATCGGCAGGTAGTGCCGCTAGCGTTGTAAAGGATACGCCTCACCCAAAAGCAAAAGCCCGCCCGGCAGAAAACGCCGTGGCGGGCTTTTGCTTTTTGGAACCCGGAAAGGGTGGTCAGTCCATGCGCATTCCGTCGTCGGGGGCTTTCGGGCACTGGGGGGGCGGTCCGAAGGCGGTTTTATAGTTGAACCAGGTGTCCCTGAAGCAGTAGCCCGCCTTTTTCTGGCACTCTTCCAAATCACCGCAGTCGTAGCACGCCGACCCCGCGAACCGGTCACGGGAAGGGTAGGCAAAGCCCATCAGCTCCTCTCCGTTCCAGATTTCGTCCAGCGACCGGGTCCTTACGTCGCCCACCACAAAGACACCCTCCTGGGGAATGGTATCGCAGAGCACCACCTTCCCGTCCGGCGTGATGGTCATGCTGCTGCGTCCCCCCGAACAGTGGGTGCGCACCTTCCATTTTTCGGCTTTCGCATTGAGCGCTTGTTCCGGGTCGCTAGCGTCCGCTGCCGGTTCGGCTACCGGCAAGGCCGGCTGCCGGACCAACTCCGGCGCCGACACCAGACCGGTCATCCTGAGCTTCAGGTCGGGGAATTCTTCCTGCGCCTTCTGGCACTGCTGCGCTATCGATTCCCGGTCATAAGCGGAGAGGAAATAGCTGTCCTTATGCCGGTGCAGAGTTCTGCTGTAAGCCGCGACCGAGACCTGGCGCACCCCGAGGCCGACCGCGAACTTGATGAAGTCGTAGACCTTGGGAGCGTTGAAGGGCGTCACCACAGCTTTCACGCGCAGGTTGAACCCCCGGTCCACCAGGTTGGTTATGCTGTCGATGGTCCTGGCGAAGAAACCGTGGCTTCCCGCCATGGCGTCCGCCGTTTCGGCATCGGGGCCGTCCAGGCTGATCTGCAACTCGCGCGTGTACTGGTTCACCGGCGCCGCCATGCCGATCTCCACCAGGCGATCGGCCATCTCACGGGTGATGTGGCATTTGGTGGAGAGCAGGAACAACATGTCCAGCTTGATCAGTTCCGCGATGAGGGTGAGGGCGTCCTTGCGGAACAGCGGGTCCCCGCCGGACAAGGAGAGCTGCTCGATGCCGGATGCCTTGGCCTCGCGAAAGATCTCGATCCAGCGCTCGGCCGGCAGCAGCTCGGCGGCGGGAACCTTCCTGCGGTGGGCGTAACAGTAGGTGCAGTTGGTCTCGCAGTCGTTGGAGAACATGAGGTTGAGGGTGAGGGGGGAAACCGGGCGCATCTGGGGGGTGTCCTCGCGGGGGACCAGTACGAAATCCAGTGGGTCCACCTTCTTGATGAAGGGCGCGAGGTGCGTGTCCATCCGCACCACGGCATCGTTGTCCTGATTGGCAGTCTGTATCACCTTTGCCACGAATTCCTGCGCCAGCTCCAGGGTGTCGAAATCGTGGGTGTACTGGACCACCATCGACAGGTGCCGGAAGGTGAGCTTGCCGTCCAAGAGGGACAAGGTCGCTGCCATCAGCGGGGACAGCAGCGAGTAGTTGATCTGTTCAGCTTCGTACTTCACCAGCAGGGGCCAATCGCCGGAGCGCTTCAGTCTCCAGTTCGGTGAGATCACGGGGACCACCGCATCGGTTATCTCCGTGTCTTTGCCTAAGATGTCGCATTCCAGTTGCATTGCAGGTCGCTCCTTTCGAGGTGGGGTCGGTGCTGATTAAAACACGTTGTTGGAGCAGCCGATGCAGGCGGTACAGCTGGTAACGCATTCGGTGCAGCTCGTCACGCAAGCGGTGCAGAAGGGACAGCCTTCGATACCCCCAAGGCCGAGACCCGGATACCTGATGATGAGCCCTGCAAGCTTGGCGCGGTACTTCTCAATGAAGTCGCGCTCGATCTCGGCCCCTTCCAGTTCGAGTTGATAGAGAACGGCATGGCGCTTCTTCTGGAGCGCCGCCATCTGTTCAGGTGTGATCTCCGTCCCCAGGGCGTCGAGGAACTCCTTTTCTGCCTTGACCTTTTCTATCCTGAGATTGGCGGCTCGCAGTTGTATCTCGGTAATGGCAGACTCTTCTTTGGAAAATTCGGACATGGCTTTCTCCTTTCTCGATTGGGTGGTTGCCTCCGTAGGCTGCTGCGGCTGCGCCCCAGGAAACGAAGCTTCTCCGGGAGGAGTTTCTGCTTCCGGACCGGCGTCCCGCACTTGCCCTCGACAAGTCTATAAACCGGCGGGCTCGTGTCAATTGGAAAATAATAATTATCAACTAAGGGCTGCGCTGATTGTGGGGCGGGGTATCGAAGCCGGGACAATGCCAGTCGCAACGGCAGCAAGACTGCGCAGGGCGGCGTACGGGAACTTGGTCGAGACGGAGCGCGGGGCTAGGCGTGATACGGGGGCAGCGTAGTCGGTTGCGGTCGGGTTCTTTGGGGGCTTGCCAGCTGCAGAGCCCCTTTGCTCGGCTTGGCAAAGGGGCTCTGTCGGACATCTTTCTGGGGTTGGTTTCGGCTGAGCCGAGAGTCTAGCGGGACGGTGCGGCGGGCTATTTCAGTGAGGCGATGTACCCCTTGATACCTGCGAGGATCCCGTCTGCCGTCAAATCCTGGTACTGGGGGTCCTTCAGCTTCTGCTCGTCGCGCTCGTTGCTGACGAAGGCGGTCTCGACCAGGATGCTCGGCATGGTGGCGCCGACCAGGACGTAGAAGGGGCCCTGCTTCACCCCGAGGTTTTTCACGGCGGGGTAGCCGGTCTGGGCCTTTTTGAAGAGGGCCTTCTGCACCTCGTCGGCCAGGTGGGCCGAGTCGTTCAGCTTGTAGTTCGCCATCAGGTCGAAGAGCACGGCCTGCAAGACGCTCACCTTTTCCAGCGAAGTGCCGTTTTCCTTGGCGGCCAACTGGGCGGCCTTTTCGGTCTTGGCGAGGTTCAGGTAATAGGTCTCGATCCCGTTGGCCAGGCGGCTGAGCGACGCGTTGGCGTGGATGGAGACGAAAAGGTCGGCGCCCACCTTGTTGGCGATGGCGGTTCGCTCCTGCAGCTCGATGAAGACGTCGGTGGAACGGGTCATCACCACGTCGATGCCGAGCTCCTCGCGGATTTTCTGCGAGAGCTTGAGGCCGATCTGCAGGACGATGTCCTTTTCCTTGGTGCCGGTGGGGCTCATGGCGCCCGGATCGTGACCACCGTGCCCGGGATCGACCACGATCCTCCTGATCTTGCCGGGTTTGAACTGGCTTCGCTTACTCGGCTTTTCGGCTTTTTCGATAGGCTTCGGCCTCTCTACCGGTGCAGGTTTTTCGATCTGCGGCTGCGGGGGCTCCGGCTTGGCCGACTCGATCACCTCGCCCTTGCTGGCGGAGATCTCCTGCCGGCGCTCCCCCTTCACATCGATGATGATGCGGTAGGGATCGGCAAAGGTGAAGATCTTGTAGTCCTTGATGCTGTCGAGGTCGAGCACCACCCGGACCGTGGTCGGGCGGAACTGGGCGATCCTGACGCTCTTTAGAAGCCCGTCGCCGATGCTGAGGTCCTTGATCCCGGACGGGACCTTGGCCCCGAAGACGTCGAGGTACAGCCGGCCCGGGATTTTGTGCGACTCGAAGCGCACCTCTTGTTCCAGGGCGATGGAGACGCGCGTATAGTCGGGCGTCGACCAGTGTTTCAGCTCGGTGACCAAGACGGTACCCTCGGCAGCCCACGCCGCCGGCGGAAATGGGAAGAACTGAGCGAGCAGGAGCGATCCCTGGGCGGCCAGCAGCCGGTTCAGCATCAGGTGCTGGTACGGGGCCGAGGCCCCGAGGTATTTGAGAAAATCCCTTCTCTTCATGCGCCGCGAACTCCTGTGCTGAGGCGGGAAAGCTTGTCTGTGAAGGCTTCGCTGAACTGCAACGCTAGAGCATCCTTTTTAGTTCGTCCACCAGGTTGAGCGCCTCCAGCGGCGTGAGGGTGCTGACCTCCACGTCCCGGAGCCGGTCGCGCAACTGGTCGTCCTGCACCCCGAACAGGGAGAGCTGCGGGGAGGGCGCGCTCTTCTGCTTGCCGCGCGCCAGCCGGGGCACTCCGCCTTCGCCGTACTCGCCCTTTTCCAGGTTGAGCAGGATCTCCTTGGCGCGCTCGATCACCGGCTGGGGGAGACCCGCCAGGCGCGCCACCTGGATGCCGTAGGAGTGGGAAGCGCCGCCGGGCACGATCTTCCTCAAGAAGATGATGCGCTCGTTCCACTCGCGGACCGCGATGTTGAAGTTCTTGATGCCGGGGCGGGTCACCGCGAGTTCGGTGAGTTCGTGGTAGTGGGTGGCGAACAGGGTCTTGGCCGCGTGCATCTTGTTGTCGTGCAGGAATTCTGCCACCGCCCAGGCGATGGAGACTCCGTCGAAGGTGGAGGTGCCGCGCCCGATCTCGTCCAGGATGACGAGGCTCTTCGCCGTGGCCCCGCGCAGGATGGCGGCGGATTCCATCATCTCGACCATGAAGGTGGAGTGGCCGCGCGCGATGTTATCCGAGGCGCCCACCCTGGTGAAGATGCGGTCCACCAGCGGGATGCGTGCCTTTTCGGCCGGGACGAAGCTCCCCATCTGCGCCATGAGCGTGATGAGGGCCACCTGGCGCATGAAGGTCGATTTACCGGCCATGTTGGGGCCGGTGATGATGATGAGCTGGTTTTCGGCGTTGTCGAGCAGGGTGTCGTTGGGGACGAAGCGCTCGGCGGAGTGGATCTCCTCGATGACCGGGTGGCGCCCTTCGGAGATGGAAAGCTCGGTTCCCTCGTGCATCTCGGGGCGGCAGTAGCCGCGGTCGTGGGCCAGTTCGGCGAGGCTTACCAGGACGTCGAGGCTGGCCAACCGGTCGGCGCTGCGGGCGATGCGCTCGCCCTGGGCTGCGGCCGCCTCGCGCACCTCCTGGAACAGCGAGAACTCTATCTCCCGGATGCGGTCTTCGGCGCCCAGCACCTTCTCCTCGTATTCCTTGAGCTCCGGCGTGATGTAGCGCTCGGCGTTGGCCAGCGTCTGCCGCCTGATGTAGTCCTCGGGGATGGCGGAGACGTTCGCCTTGGTCACCTCGATGTAGTAGCCGAAGACCTTGTTGTAGCGGATCTTGAGCGACGTGATGCCGGTGCGCCCCTTCTCCTGGGCCTCCAGCCGGGCGATGAAGCCCTTACCCTCGCGGCTGATGGCGCGCAGTTCGTCCAGTTCGGCGTTGTAGCCGTCGGCGATGATCCCCCCCTCGCGCAGGACGAAGGGCGGGTTCTCGACGATGGCGCGCTCGATGAGCGAGCAGATGTCCAAAAGCGGATCGATGCCGGTATCGAGGTCGAGCATGAGGCGCGTGGTCAGGGGGGCGATCTGCTGCTTGATGGCCGGGATGCGCGAGAGCGAACCCTTGAGGGCGGCGAGGTCCTTCGCGGAGGCCGAGGCGAGGCTGATGCGGCCGTTCAAGCGCTCCAGGTCGTACACCCCGGAGAGGAGGTCCCGAATCTCGGCGCGCACCGACGGCATGGCGAGCAGTTCCTCGACGGCGTCCTGGCGGTCCTGGATCTTCTTCAGGTCCATGAGCGGGTAGTTGATCCACTGCTTGAGCTTGCGGCCGCCCATGGCGGTCACCGTGCGGTCCATGAGACCTAAGAGCGACCCCTTGCGCTTCCCTTCGGCGAGCGTGGCGGTGAGTTCCAGGTTGCGCCGGGTGGACTCGTCCAAAAGCAGGTGCTCGCTTTCGAAGTAGGTGCTGATGGTGGTTACGTGCGGGGCGTTCCCCTTCTGGGTCTCCACCAGGTAGTGCAGCACGGCGCCGGCGGCCTTGAGGGCGATCGGGAGCCCGTCGCAGCCAAGCGACGCCGGCGTGGCTCCCTTGAACTGGTTCGCGATGAGGCGCTTGCAGTAGTCCTGGTCGTAGACCCAGTCCTCGAAGTAGGTGAGGGCGCGCTCGGCGCGGATGGTGGCGATCTCCTTGGCCTGAGCCGGATCGCGGTAGCTCGAGGGGAGTATGATCTCGCGAGGGCCGATGCAGGTGACTTCCGCGAGGGCGGCCTGCAGGTCTGCCAGCTCGGTGATGCGGAACTCGCCGGTCGAGAGGTCGAGGAAGGCAAGGCCGAAGCGCCTGTCGTCCTCGAAGAGTGCGAGCAGATAGTTGTTTTCCTTGGGGGAGAGGGAGGCGTCCTCCACCACGAGGCCCGGGGTGACCACCTTCACCACCTCGCGCTTGACGATTCCCTTGGCGAGCTTGGGGTCCTCGGTCTGCTCGCAGATGGCGACCTTTTCGCCCGCTTCGATGAGTTTGGCGATGTAGGGGGCACAGGAATGGAAGGGGATGCCGCAGAGCGGGATCTCCGGGCCGTCCGAGCTCTTGTTGCGGCAGGTGAGGGTGATGCCAAGGATGCGGGACGCCTTTACCGCATCGTCGAGGAACATCTCGTAGAAGTCGCCCATTCTGAAGAAAAGGATGGTGTCGGGGTAGTCAGCTTTTATTTCGAGATACTGCCGCATCATCGGCGTCAATTCGGACATTTGGGAACCTTTTCGGGGAGAGAGAAACGGCGGTCATCTTAGCAAAATCATTCACCCGTGTAAAGCTCCGCACAGGCTGCCGACGCATTTAACCTCGCCCGGTCGGAAGCACCACGGCGACGGTATCCGAACGCCGAAAACGGTGCGGCGATACGAGCGGGCTGGGTCGCACGGTTAGAATGTGGTAGCGCTGGTTTCGTTGGCGACGATCCAGCCGTGGATACCGGTCGGCTGCGTTGGAACAAAGGAGCTTTACAGCGCACCGGCGACCGGTAGATAATGACACCAACCGGCCGATCCAACCTGACGATTTGACTAACGGAGTGGCAGATGAGAAGTGGACACAGAAGTTTATCGGGGTGCTCAGCTGCGATCGGGCATTCTTACCCCAAGGATCTGGTTGCCTTCATATACGAGCGGTGGCAGGATGCCGCCTTTGTGGAACGGCTCTGCCCGGCAGCCTCGGACTGCACCTTCGAGCTTCCGGAACGCTCGATATTGGAACAGGTGATCTCTACCTGCTACCAGGCGAGCCTGATGCGCGAAGAGGAACGGCCGGTCATGTTCCGCCTGATCATCCGCGATTCCCACCTGTTCTCCGCCGAAGAGGGCCCGCCGACCGGGATGCACCGCCTCGTCTTTTCCCGGGTGCGCCCCTTCAACGAGTACGAACTGCACCGGTTGGCGCCGGCTGCCGATTTCTACCGGACTCTGATCGGGATCACCTTCCATCCAAGCGACGGCGCACAGATCTGGGGTCTGCTCCATTCGGGAACCCGCTGGATGCATGCCGTGTACGGCGGCCGGAAGACCTCGCCGCCGCTTCCCGTCTGCCTGGTGGTGTACGTGACCGGCGCCGGGCAGATCTCCGTCTGCATCGGTTCCGAGATCATAGCGTCCTTAAACGGCGGGCAGATCAACTGTCCGAGCCTCGACGTCTTCAGCTCCAAGTGGATAGCGACGAGCCTTGCCATGGTGCACTCCGAGACCCTGGCGCTGCACGAGGAGGCGCGTGCCAAGTCCGGCAGGACCTGGGCGAACCTCGATCCCGATTTCGGCAGCTACATCGGGCAGCAGGCGGTGCGCCGCATCATAAGCGTGATCCGCAACACGCACCACGGCGGGCTTTTGGTCTACCTGCCGCAGGAGATGACCGAAGAGATCCTGAAAGAAAACCGGTTCATGACGATCAAGTACCAGTTTCTCGAGTACGAGTCGCGGCAGCGCTTCCGCGCCCTGACGCTGCGCGTCATGAACACCCTGGCAGAGATCCATGGCGACCCGCACCACCCCGAGAAGCTGGTCGGTTGGCAGGAGTACGTCAGCAGTAAGAACGACTCGATTGCACTTCTGGACGAGGCGATCTTCGATGTGGCCCATTTCATCGCGGCACTTTCGGCGGTGGACGGGGCCGTGGTCATTTCCAAGCGACAGGAGTTGCTCGGCTTCGGCGGGGTGATCTCGGGCGATTTGGACAGCGTCGGCATGGTGGCCCATGCGCAGGACATGGAGGGGACGCGGACCGAGCCTGTGTTAAGCGAAGGGGTAGGGACGCGGCACCGTGCCGCCTACCGGCTGTGCCAGCGGCTGCACGAGGCGATTGCCATAGTAATTTCGCAGGACGAGAGCGTGCAGATCGTCAAGTGGCATAACGGCGCGGTAACCTACTGGGACCAGGTGCCGACAGGCGTGCCGGGGTTCTAAACCGCAGGTGGCTTTGGGCCGCGCTGGCTGATTCGACCGATCCGTGCTACTCCACCTCGACGTTACGCAGCCCCTCCGGCCGCCAGGCCGGCGAGATCACCTTGGACCCACCCTCGTTCCCCAACAGGCTGCCGAAGGTCACCGAAAAATCCCCGAACTTGTTGTTCACCGCGTCCATGGCGTTCGCCAAAAGGGCCTTCTTCCGCTCGCCGGGGAAGAGCGGCAGCTGCTCGGTGTGGTGCTGCAGGTTGCTGAGCTTCACCCCCAAAAGCCGGACCGGCTGGGCCAACTCGATGCTGTCCAGAAGCTTCAGCGCCGCCAGGTAGATCTCATCGCTGTTGTTGGTGTAATTGGGCCTGCTCTCCTGCCGCGAAAAGGTGGTGAAGTCGGGATATCGGATGGTCAGCGTGACGGTCTTGCCGCCGACCTGGTACCTGCGGGCGCGCCTTCCCACCATCTCCGAAAGCTGCAAAAGGTACATCTGGATCTCCGGGCGCTCGCTGATGTCTTTGTCGAGCGTCGTACTGTGACCGACGCTCTTCACCTCCTCGGCTTCCTCCTCCGGCACCACCGGGCTGTCGTCCATCCCCAGCCCCATCAGGTGCAACCGCTCGCCGGTTACCCCGAACTTACGCTTCAGGATATGCACCGGGAAACGCCCAAGGTCACCGCAGGTCTTGATCCCAAGATTGGCGAGCTGCTTCCCCGTCTTGGCACCGATGCCGCAGAGATCCTTGATCGGCACCCGCTCCATGACCGAGGCGACCTCCCCGGGCCTGATGATGGTGAGCCCGTCGGGTTTCTGCATGTCCGAGGCGAGCTTCGCCAGGAGTTTGTTAGGTGCAATGCCGACCGAGCAGGTGAGGCCAAACTGGTGCTTGATGCGTGCCTTGACGAGATGGGCGATGCGTTCGGGGGACCCGAAGAGGGAGAGCGAGCCGGAGACGTCGAGAAATGCCTCGTCAATGGAGAACACCTCGACCAGCGGAGTGTATTCCCGCATGATGTTGATGATTTGGGTGGAGGTGTAGGTGTACTTGCGGTTGTTACCGACCACGAAGATCAGGTCGGGGCACTTCTGCTTGGCCTCCCAGGAATTCATCCCGGTTTTAACGCCGAAGGCACGGGCCTCGTAGGAGCAGGTGGTGATCACGGTGCGCTTGGCCGCCCCGATCACGGCGATCGCCTTGCCCTGCAGCTCGGGGTTGCACTGCTGCTCGACCGAGGCGAAGAAGGCGTTCATGTCGATGTGGAGAATGATCCGGTCGGCTTCCAATTGGGTATCCCGGCACCCGTCACGCGGTGCTTGATGTAATCAGAGCCCCTTCGGGTTGAGCCGGCGCCCCTCGCAGCCTGGCGTCAGCGCCCTTCGACCCCCGCGAGGGTCCAGTTCTGGTCGGAGGCGTTGAAGATCAGCTCGAACAGGTTGCTGCCGTCGCTCACCGCAAAGTGCAGGCACATGGCTGACCCGTCGTGGCTGGTCCAGAAATAGGACATCTCCGTGACGGCGTGCTTTTGGCGACGCCACTCGAACCACACCGGCTTTATCTTGCTCCCTGGCGCAAAAATTGCCGCAACTTTGACCCTTTCGGCGACTCTGCGCATCAAACTACTCCATTTGCCGATAGATGCCAACTACTTTCCCGACGATGGAAAGCTCGCCGTCTCCCTCGCGAACGATGATCGGAGCGTAGTTGGGATTCTCCGGCTGCAGCCTGATCTGGTTCCCCTCGCGGTAGAAACGCTTCAGGGTCGCCTCGCCACCCACCATGGCGACCACGATGTCCCGGTTGGCGGCGGTCGGCTGCGGCCGCACCAGGGCAAGGTCCCCCTCCTTGATGTGCGCATGGATCATGGAATCTCCCTTTACCCTCAAGAAAAAGGCGCCGCCGCGCAACTGCGAGCTGTCGATGGCGAAGTGCCCCTCGATGTCCTCGATAGCCGGGTGCAGTGCCCCGGCACGCACCGTGCCGACGATGGGGAGGGTCGATGCCTGGGCCTGGCCGCACAGCGAAATGCCGCGTGAGCTTCCCTCCTGGCGGCGCAGGTATCCCTTCTTCTCCAGGGCCTCCAGGTGCTTCATTACCCCCAGCGTGCCCGAAACGGAGAGCTTCTTCCCGATTTCCCGCAAGCTGGGCGGGTAACCGTTGCTGCTTATGTACTCCGTTACTATTTCCAATACCTGCTGCTGTCGGGCAGTGAGCTGGTCCATGAACGCCTCCTTGGTTGTCTAGTGATAACTTACCAGATGATAACCATGGCTTGTCAAGAGGGTTTTCTGCCGAGATCTTGGTGGACAACGCTGGTACCGGTGTTGAATGTTGGAAGATGTACATTATAGTCAGGGAGGGGTCGTCAACTGGGGCGGAAAGGGGGATACCTATGAGGACGCGGAGGAAAATCACGGTCGACAGCAGCCCGTCGCACCGGGTCGTCTTGAGAGTCCTGATGCATCTAGGCCTCATCCTGGTGAGCATTTGGCCTTTTAGCTCCGGTTTTGCAGCCGCTGCCGCACCGCCGACTGCGGAGAGCGCCGCTTCGGCGGGTACGGGAGACCCTCAGACCGGAGCCTACCACACGCCGCTGGCGGGAGAGCCGGGCAGGGCCAGTTTTCTCGGCTACCCGGTACAGATCCCCGCCGTCGACCGCAGCCACCTTTCCTCGATCACCTTGGGTGGCAGCGTGCTTAACCCCAAGCAGGGAGGCACCTTGGGGGTGCCGGTCGTGGCGCTCTACCTGCGGCGCATTGAACCGGAATTCCGCACCCGGGACACGATAAGCGTCTTCGTGAACGAACTCGAGTACGACCGCAGATTCGGAGATCTGGAACTGGTGGGACGCTTCGAAAACTACACCCTTCCCACAGCGCAGACCGAACTCTCCGGCAACAGCGAAATCCAGGCGACTTCCGTTTACTGGGGTACCCTCTTGGGGGCGCTGGGACCCGGGTTGCGCATCCCGGTGGCTCCCTACCAGGTGGACAACGACCTGAGGCTGCAACTGCTTGGTTGCGCCGGCTATCTCTACGCTCGCCGCAACGACAATACCGGCCGAAACCTCGTGCTGCCGCCCGATACGCTGCTCTACGGTGCCCAGGCGCGGGTTCGTTACGACACGCTGCGGCGCAACCTGCTGGAACTCCCGCACGAGGGGTTCGGTACCGGGTTCGATGTCGACTATCTGGTCCGGGACCGCTGGCGGGCTCTCGGGGTTCCGGGGGCGCTCGAAACGCCCAACAAGGATTATCTGCAGGTAAGCGGCTACTTCGTGGGTGCCGGGCCGGTTCCGGGTCTTTCGGAGCGCAACCGCCTGCTGGTCAGCCTGTACGGCGGTGCCACGCCGGGGGGGAGGGGCGACCGCTACAACGCCTACCGCATCAACGGCGGTCCCTTCCCGAGCGAAGCCGACGACCTGCCCCGTCCGCACTACACGAGCCTGGTGTACGACGACATTTTTACCACAGATTATGCCATAGCCTCGGCCGGATTCCGGCGCGAGCTGGCCTTTTTCATCTACCTGAGCCTGGTAGGCTCCTATATCTGGACGGACCGTGCCACCGCCCTTTCCGACGGTCGGGTTGATTTTCACCACGTTTCGGCGGCGTCCGGTACCGCGAGCCTCGACTTCGCCTTTTTCTGGAATTCGTCCGTCAACGTCTCCTATGTCTGGGACTCCGGCGCCATCCGCAACGGGAGGTCCGGCAGCGGCATCATCGTCACCTGGAATAAACTTCTGTGAATGGCGGAGGAATGCGGGAGGACAAGAGGGCGAGCTGAACCGCGTGGTCCGATGTTCGAGCAAACGTTTAGGTAGAAAAAGGAAAAGGCCGGCATTCGCCGGCCTTTTCTTGTCTGCAGTATGGATGGGTGGCTATCTCTCGATGCTCCACTTGGGCGAAGAAGCCATATGGCAGGCCACGTTGAAACAACTGCCGGACCGGTTGACGCCGCCGCTGATCAACTTGGCGCTACTGTAGCCGGCCTGGACGGCGTTCGAAAAACGCAGCTGCGGGTCGACTTTGACCGTCACGTTTTCCACGTGGCTACGCAGGGGGCGCACGGTGGCGTGGCTCGCGGGTCCGCCGTTATGGCAGGGGAGGCAGTTGTTCCATCCCTGGGACGGCTTTGCCGTTTTCGGGATGTGGCTTGCCACCAGGTGGGCGCCGCCACCGCCCGAGTAGTCCTCGAAGCGGGCGCTGGACCAGCTCCCTTGTACCCCGAAGGCAACCGCGGTGGTCACGCGGCGCGGTGCAGGCGGATAGCCGTGGCAGGTGTCGCAGCCGCCGTTGGGCTCGAAGGCGCGGGTCGCGCTGGAGCCGGTGTGGCCATGACAGGTGATGCAGCTGCTGTTCGGGTTGTGCGTCGCATCGTAGGAGGTCGAGGTGAAATGCGCCACCGCCGAGGTGCCGGTTGCCGTGTGGCAGACCTGGCAGATGCCGTTGTAGGCTGGGCCCGGTTTGACGAAGTCGCTCCAGGCGGGGCTCCCCGCCGTCGCCAGGGTAAAGCTGACCGCGGCGGTCGCGGTGGGGGCGCCGCTGGCACGGTCCGAACTGCGGGCCACCTGGCTGTGCAGCATGTAGTCGTTGCCGTCGCCGTGGGCATCGTGGCAGTCCCAGCAGAACTGTCCGCCGTTGTTGGTGCTGCCGTGCTTCGGCCCCAGGTGTGCCGAGCCGATCTTCAGGCTCGAGGTGATCGCGGTCCCGGCGACGGTCACCCCGGCTGCGCCGGTGGCGTGGCAGCTCTGGCAGACCTGGTTCCTGCCCCAGGCCGCCGAGGAGTAGCCCAGCAGGCGGAAGGCGTTGCCGGAGAACTTGTGGGCCACCCCGGCGTCGTGGCAGAACTCGCACTGGCGCTGGTTGCCGTTCCTGGCGAAGTTGGCGCCCGGGTTGCCGGAGCGGTAGGCTGCGCTGGCGCCGTGGCCGGTGCTGGTCCATTCGCCCGTGCTGACCTTGCCGACGACCCCGTTGTTCCAGAAGCTGCCGCTGAAGTTGTCCAGGTCGCTCGCACCTGCATGGCAGTCCTGGCAGTTGAGCGACTGCCCCCAGGTCGCCACGGTTCCGGTGCCGCCGTGGCAGCTTATGTTGCTGCACTGGGTCGGCGTGCCGGCGTTGCCGGCCGCGGTGACGCTGAAGGTGGCGGTACCGTCCTGGGCGATTTCGTAGACCTGGTCCACGTGCAGGGCACGGTTCACGATGGCGCCGGTGGCGTCCACCACGCTCGCGTGGCACAGGTTGCAGGTAAGTCCGTTCACCGCCACGTGCTTCGTGTGGCTGTTCGCCTTGGGGGTGCCGTTTGCATAGTCGGGTCCGGTGGCGAGGCCGCCGTGGCAGCCGCTGCAGTCGGCGGGCAGGGGAGGGCTGCCCCAGGTGACGCTCTTGCCGCCGTGGCAGTAGAGGTTGGCGCACTGGCCGTAGCTTGCGCTCGGGGCGAGCGCCCCGGTGGCGCCGCTTGCCAGGCCGCGGTACTGGGCCGAGCCGCCCTGGGATGCGAGGGCGCTCACGTCCCAGGAGACGCTGCCGTTTACGTGGCCGGCGCCGCCTGCCGTGCCGTGGCAGGAGGAACAGGCAAGGGCGAGCCCGGTTGTGCCGCTGCCGGCATGGCGCAGGTGGCCGCCGCTCGTGGGCGGCGCAGCGGCGCTCACGCCGTGGCACGAGCCGCAGGTCGCCTGGGAACTGCCGGTCCAGACCGGGGTCTTGTTGCTGCCACCGGTAAGCGACGAGCCGTGGCAGTAGACGCTGCAGCTCACCGCCTGCCCGGGGGCCTGGTTCAGGGTGGTGCCGGCGGCGGCCCCCCAGCTGTAGCCGGCGTTCAGGCTGCTGTTCACGTTGACGGTCCCGGAGTTGACCTGCGAGACGAAGCCGCTCCAGGTCTGGGGGCTCACGCCGAAGCCCATCTCTATCTTGTTGTTCCCCATCGGGTTCGTGGTGTAGCCGTTGTGGCAGGCGAGGCACTGGATGGAGCCGGAGGTCGCGTGCGTGGCGTGGGCGCCGGCGCTCGCCGGGCTCGACCCGAGTGCGCCGGTGGCCGGAGACGCGAGGCCGTCCGGACCGCCGATCCGGGTCGAGCTGATCGGGTAGCCGTGGCAGCTGGTGCACCCGCCCGAGAAGGAGCCTAGCTGGCTGTTATGGCTGTGGCAACCGACGCAGTCCCGGGCCTGGGCGCTCGGGAGGTCGTGCTGCGGCGCAACGCCGGCCGGGACCACATGGCAGGCCTGGCAGATGCCGGTGCCGTTGGGGTCCTTGAAATTCGCAGAAAGCATCGAGGTGGCGCTGGTGAAGACCGGCTTGTTGCGCACCCGGCCCGCGCCGCTGGAGACGTTCAGGTAGCGCCAGATGAGGAAGCTGTTCGGCGCGCTGCCGTCGCCCGGGTCCACGTGGGCGCCGTGGCAGTCGATGCACTGGACGTCCTGGCCGCGGTTGTTGTGGCTCTTCTTCCCGGCGTGGCAGTTGGCGCAGATCCCCAAGTTGTCCGACGCTCCGGCTGCGACCGCGGCCCCGCGCGGATCGGTGCGCAAGAGGAAGCCGTCCCCTTTTTTCAACGTGTTGTACGAGCTGTAGGAGTCAAAGGTGCTCGAACTGGAGTCGGCGTAGTGCACCCCGTGGCAGGTGGAGCAGACCAGCTTGCCCCCCTTGAGCTGCGCCCCCAAGTCCGAGGAGCCGTTGGCCGGGTTCGCGTTGACCGGCGGGTTGTGGTAGCCGGCCGGGTTCACCGTGACCTGCGAGTCGGCGCCGGTAAAGGCGAAGTTCACCGGATGGGTGCCGGTCGTGTGGTCCCTGCGGTTACGGCTGCGGTGGCAGTCCAGGCACATCTGATCCTGGTCGTTGGCCATCCGCAAGAAGGGAGGGTTCGAGTTGTCGTGCTGGTTGTGGCAGCGCACGCAGGCGAGGGTTGCGCCGGTCCGGGAACGCACGCCGGTGAGGCTTGCGAAGGTCGGCGGCTGCGCCCCGGCCCAGGGTGCGGTGTCGGGGCCGTCCCAGCGGTGCGAGCTCTGGAACTGGAGCGCAGGGCTCGTGCCGGTGTACGTGCCGAAGGGGTCGGCCGCGTCGGCCGCCACGAACGGTTTTGTGCCGGAGACCGGGATGCCGGGGCGGTGGCAGGTAAGGCAGATGTTGTTGAATCCTGAAGTGCCCAGCGTGATATGTCCCGTGTGGCAGTTGCTGCAACTGAACCCGGCGGCGCTGCCGTGCGGGGAGTCGACGACCACGGCGCCTGCGGCGAAGGGTAGCAGCAGGCAGACGATGCCGATCACGAGAGTTCTCATTACCACGTTGTTCATAGCTGCTCCTGAAAACGGTGAAAAACTTGCAACGATTCCGGCGGGATCAGTATCCGAAACTGACGTCCAGGGTCGGGGTGATCCGCCCCTGCAACGTGGTGTCGGTGCTCACCACGCCGAGCGTCGGGTCGGCAGCCACGGCCTTGAACCCGGGGAACGGGGAGTTCAGGGTGCGGAAACTGTCGGCCGAGAGCGTGTAGCCGGGCAGCACGTTGCACTGCAGGGTCGCGAAGGTGCCGTAGCCGATGTTCTGCGACAGGTTGACCACCCCGATTTCCACCAGGCGGCTGGTGGAGGAGTAGGTTCCGAAGACGAGCCCCTTTCCCGACGAGAGCCCGGGCTGCTGCAGGGTAGTGGTGCTCCCTTCGCGCGCGACGGTCACCCCTTCGGGAAGCCTGGCCGCTATGGACACGCCGGTGATAGGGGAGGTGTAGTTGCCCATGATGCCGAAGGTGACGGTGGCGGTCTTCTGCGGACCGGTAACCGTGGCGGCGCCTCCGCCTCCGCCGCAACCGGCCAGCGCGAGGAGCGCCAGCAGGATGACCGCCTTGCCTGAGTTGAACTTTTTCATATGATTTTTCCTTTGCCGTGCCGTTACCACGGTTTGCCGATGATGCGCATCATGATGACTACCACGTCCTCGATGTCGATCTTGCCGTCGGGGATGGGGGTGCCGTTTGCCAGAGGGGCCACGTCGCCGTGCATCTTCTCCAGGATCCCCGCGGTGCGCGCGCCGGTGGCTATCTTGAGCGCCTCCACGGCGTCACCGATGCTCGGCATGCCCACCTGGCCCGCGATGGAGCTTGCGGTCAGGACGCCGTTTCGGCTGGTGGCGCCGGTCGGGGTGACCGCGGTGATGCTCAAGGATGCGGCGTCGTAGCTCGCGCCGGAGAGGTCGAGGGTGCTGGTCCCGTTCACGGTGCTGACGGCGCCGGCGACGGGGCCGTTCTTGTCGCGCACCACCAGGGTGACGCCGCTCCCCACGCTCAGCTTGAGCGGGTTCGCCGCATCGAAGCTGACCGCGGGTGGCGTCGGGTCAGCGACCACGATGGTGCGCAGCGCCGAGCTCGAGTTCCCCAACTGGTCGATGGCGGTGATGGCGAGGGTGTGGCTGCCGACCGCCAGGTTAACCAGCGAGACGCTGAAGCTGCCGGTGGACCCGACGCTCACCGGGACGCTGGCTCCATCCAGGGTGGCCAGCAGGTTGGTCCCGGGGCTGGTAGTGCCGGTGACGGCGACCGACTGGCCGGGGCCGCCGGGGAGCACGGCGTTCAAGGCCGGCGAGTTGATGGCCAGGGAGGGGGCGCCCGAGTCGTAAGCGATGCTGACGCGCGCCATGCTGGTAACGCCGTTCAGCGTCGCGCTGGCGAGGATGCTGTTGGTACCCGGGGCGAGGGTCGCCGGTGCGCTCCAGGCGATGCCCGTGAGGGTGACCGGAACGTTGACGCCGTCCAGGCTGACCTGCACCGTGGAGCCGGCGCTCGCGCTGCCGGTGAGCATCAGGAAGGCGCTGCCGGTCGAGGTGCCGTCGGCCACGCCGATGCTGAGGGCGGGGGCGGTCGGGAGGTAGTTCACGCTGGAGCGGACCACCGCACTCTGGTTGCCGACGCTGTCGGTTGCCTTAACCTCGATGCTGTTGCTGCCCACCGCGAGGAAGACCCCGCTCGAGAAGGCGCCGCCCACCACCGGCACAGCCGAAACGGCCTGGCCGTTCACCGTGATGCCGACGCTGCTGGAGAGGGTGTCCGTAACGGTGCCGGAAACGGTCAGAAGCTGGCTGGAGGTGGTGCTGCCGTTGGGGAGCAGTGCCACATCGAGGAGCGGCCCGACCGAATTGAGCGTGATGTTGATGCTGGCGGTGGCGTCGCTGTAGGACGCGTTGGAGGCCGTGATCTGGAAGCTGTTGACCCCCTGGTTGAGCGTTGCCGGGTAGCTCCAGGTGCCGCCCGAGACCGCCGCCGCGCTGCCGTTGACCGTCACCGTGGAGCCCGCCAGGACCGTCCCGCTCAGCGTTTGGGACAGGTTGGCGGTGAGGCTCGGCAAGGCGTTCACGGTGAGCGGGGTGACGGAAGCGCCGCCGGCACTGGTGACGAAGGCGGTGACCGTGGCGCTCGTCGTGTTGCCCGCCGTGTCGGTTGCAGTCACGGTGAACTGGTTGTTGCCGGGGACCAGGGCGCTGACCGGGGCGCTCCAGTTGACCCCGCCGGTCACGCTGCCGACGACCGCGCTCGTGTTCGCGCTGATGCGCACGGTGGCGTTGGCGGCCACGGTGCCGCTCAAGGTGAGCGAGGTCAGGTTGGTCGCCAGCGGCAGCGTGTTGATGGTGAGGGCCGGGCCGCCCTGGCCGCCGGTCCCACTGGCCGTGACCTGGATGCCGAAGAGGGTGAGGTTGCCGAAGCCGTTGGCGACGACGAGGCGCGGGTTGCGCGAGTCGAACCCGTCGAACACGGCATCGGTTGGGACCACCAGTTTGCCGCTCCCCTTGCCGTAACTCCCGATCACCCTTAGGAAGCTGCCGCTGGAGAGGTCGATCGCCTGGATGTTGCTCTGGAAGGCGTCCACCACGTACATGATGGTGCCCGTGGAGATAGTACCGAAGGCGATCCCCTGGGGCGAGCCGAACTTGAGCGAGCCAAGACCCGCCGAGCCGATGGTCTTTGCATAGGCCCCGGCGGTGGTGAAGAACTGCACCCGGCTGTTCAGGGTGTCAACCACGGCGAGTTGGTTGGCGGAGGGCTCGTAGGCGATGGCGCTCGGGCGGGAGAACTGGCCGAATGCATTGCCCGCAGATCCGAAGCTGTTGGCCGGCTTGCCCGCGCCGGCTGACCCGAGCGCCACCGGTGCGCCCTGGCCGGTGAAGACCTGCACGCAGTTGTCGAGGCTGTCCACCACGTAGATGTAGCCGCTGGCGTCGAGGGCGATGCCGTTGGCCATCTTGAACTGCCCGGCGCCGGCTCCCAGCTTGAACTTCTCCGTGCCGTCGGCCGCCAGCACCGAAACGGCGCTCCCCTGGCTCACCACCAGGTCCCCGGCGACGGTTACCGCGATCCCCTGCGGTTTTTTGAGGGTGGCGATCTTCCGCAGGAACCTGCCGTCGTTGCCGTAGACCAGGACTCCTCCGGCACGCGGGTCGGTGAGGTAGAAGTTGCCGCTGGTATCGTTGGCGAGCCTGACCGGCGTCCCGATGTGGTCGGAAAGCGCCGGCAGGTTGGTCACGTTGGGTGCCGTAACGGCACCGGCGCGGTTGCCGAAAAGTGCGGCGCACGCCACGATGGCAAGGGTCAGGACCTTGGTGCTGGGGATCTTCATGTACAGGTTCTCCCGGCTGCTGGATTGCCGCTGTCTGGTCTTAGTCTTTCTCGAAAGTCGGAACTTATTTGCTACTGCCAGCTTTTGCGGTCGCTGTGGCAGGCGCCGATGGTGTTGCCGGCCGGCGCGATGCCCGGCGGCATGCAGCTTTGCTGGGCCACGTTGTAGCTCAGGTAGCTTCGCATGGTGGCCGACGGCGCCAGTTCGAAGCTTGTGGTAAAGAGCGAGCCCAGGTGGCTCGCGCCCTGCGCGGTGACCGTCATGTCGTGACAGTCGGTGCAGGCAAGCCCGATGCTGTTCAGGTGCAGCGCATGGCGGCCCGAGCGGAAGCTGTTGTACTGGGGCGGGTTGCTCGGGGTGGCGGTGCCGTCCGTGTGGCAGGCCCGGCAGTTGGTGGCAACGTTGATGCTCCCGGCGCTGCCCCAGACCGGCGTGACGATGCCACCGTGGCAGATCACGGCGCCGCAGCTCCTGGTGCTGCCGATGATGGCGGTCCCGGATTTCGCGTTCAGGCCGGCCTGGAAGGCAAGCGTCACGGTCCCGTTGCCGTGGTTGGCGCTGCCGCTACCGCCGCCGGTGTGGCAGCTGGCGCAGCTCACCCCGGTGAGGGCCAGGTGGACGGCGTGCGACCCGGTGCCGGGGGGGACGCCGTGGCAGGAGACGCAGCTCCCGGCGACCGGGATGGTCCCCGCGGCGAGCGCCGTGTGGCAGCTGCGGCAGGCCGGCCCCACACCTCCCGAGGCAGCTCCGCCGAAGTCGGCGCCGTGGCACAGGGCGCAGGCGTTCAACTGGTTGCCCGCGCTGCTGTGGCCCGGCCAGGGGACCGGGTGGGCCGCGTTGGGCTCGGGAAGGCTCGGGTTGTTGCGGTTGTGGCAACCTGCCGCCTCGCAGCCGGTACTGAGCGAGCCGACCGGCAGGTTGAAACGCGGGTTGCTGCCGGCGCCGCCGGCCGTAGCGTGGCAGACCTGGCAGTCCACCAGGTTCAGCTTCGCGGCCGAGCCGTGCAGTGCGGGATCGGTAAAGGGGAGGGCGTGCGGCACCCGGCGCGGGCCGTGGCCGCCGGCGTGGCAGGTACCGAGGTTACCCTGGTTGAAGCAGTCGACCTTGCTGATGCCCCCCCTCAGGTCGGCCCCGTGGCACTGGGCGCACTGGTCGGGGTTCTTCTGGTAAGCGGCCCGGTGGTCGACCAGCCAGTTGGCAGGGTGCTGGCCCACTGCGCTTACCGAGGGAGCCAGTTCGTTAGCTTTGCCGCAGCCGAAAAGGGCGAGACACAGAAAGCCGACGAGTGCGTAGCGTTGCAGTTGGTTTGTCTGAAACATGGAATTCTCCCTGTCCGGGTTGCCACACGAGTGCAGCTGAAGGTTGCTTGGTTGTGGGTTGTCGCGGGACCTGCGACAACTTTTGGCGGCACAAAAAAAGCCGGGAGCGAATATCTGGCGATATTTCGGCATCCCGGCTGTCTCTGAGAGACCCTTAGGCTTTCCGCCCCATCCTCGCAGATGGTTGAGTATTGTCGTGTATCCTGCGGGGGTCCGGCCCTGGCCGCCCAAGGTGTACGCCCGCTATTTCGAATCGGTGTGCTGCCGGTTGGCTCCGCGCTGCCGGCTCCTCGGATAATAAAAAAGCCGGGAGCCAATATCATGGTGGTGATATTTCGGCATCCCGGCTGTCTCTGAGAGACCCTTAGGCTTTCCGCCCCATCCTCGCGAATGGTTGAGTATTGTCGTGTATCGATCTTTTTAGCACCGGGCCGGCTGAATTCTGGCAGCGGCGCCGGAATTCACAGTATACTCCGATGGCTATGTCGTGCGCCGTGTCGGCTCAACGGAGCCCCAACTGGCTGACTTGCACAGGTGACAGTCAATGTTTTCGACCGGTTACCATGCTGGTGTAACTAGCGGAAAAACTGACGCTATCTGTTAGGCGTTTTATATATAGCGTAGGAAAAACGGAAATGTCAAACAAATTTTGGATGAGTCCTCTGTAGGTGTCGGTCGCAAGGGTTGGCTCAAAGAGGGGGCGTCGCGCCCCTCATGAGACAGTGGCGGCGACTTGCGCCTGCCCGGATACTCTGGTAGAAGAAGGGTCTGAGCAGGTGGCAGCGCCAACTTGATTGACAGGGGAGCCAAATGGAGGCACTGAGAGACTATTTCGCCATGTTGGAGAGTTTCGACCACGTGAACAACCAGGTGGCGATCGACCGGTGCCACAACATGTTCATGATGGGAGCGCTGCTGGCCCAGAAACCGGACGACATCCTCGAGTTGGGGATCGGGTCCGGATATGTCACCGTCAGCCTCATACACGGATACGCTACAACGGCAAGGGGCGGCTCACCTGTGTCGACAATTGGACCGACGCCCCGGGGGGGAGATGGGCGATGTGGCCGCCAACCTGAGGAAGGTCGGGGTCAACGTTGTGGCCCCGGTCGAGGAGTACCTGTTCGTCTCCGGGTGCCCGAGCGAATCCTACGACTTCCTGATTTCCGATGCCGACCATCTCAACAGCGGCACCTGGATCGACGAGCACCTGCGCATCGTGCGCCCGGGCGGCTTTTTGTTCTTCCACGACACGAACCAGATCGACGAGTTCCCCAACATGGCGCTCATCGGGAAGCGGGTGAAGGAGCTCGGGCTTTGCCACTACCACTTCAAGAAAAGTAGCCGCCCCGATGAACAGTGCGAACGCGGCTGGCTTTTTGTCATGAAGCCGGAGCGCGAGGCGCTTGTAGAGGCTCGTTCCCGCCGGGCCAGGGAGCCGAACGGCCGATGCCTCGTGTGTGTCGGCGCTCGACAGCACCGGCGCCGCGGCGATTTTCCCAGGTTCCCCTCACGCTAAGACGGCCCGGAAGCGTCGCTGTCCGGGCCGTTCGTATGCACGCAGGCGGTTTAGGGCGCGGGAAGGGCTAGAGGGCCACCATGTAGTCGACGATATCGGATGTTGCGTTGTCGGCGTCCAGTTCGGGAAGCACCGGGAGTATGACCGTGTTAGTGAGCTTGCTGCCGTTACGCTCAAGCTGCTCGGGGATCGCGTTCTTGACCGCGTGCCAGATCCCCGCCAGCACCACCATCTTTTGCCCGGGATGCTTGCCTAAGTAGCGCGCAGCGTTCATGGCCATGCCGCTGTTGCGCAAGGTCTGGGCCTCGCAGAAATAGGTGAAGATCCGGCCGTTGGTGACGTGTTTGAAGACCTCCCGGAAGGCGTTCTTCAGGAAGAGGGTGTGGGGGTTGTTGAGGTCGCAGCTGGTGCCCGGGGGGAGGTTCTTCCTCTCCTCGGCGCTGAGCGCCGCGAATCCCTGGCGCGACACCTTGGCGACCAGCACTTTCGAGATGTTGAGGCCGGCCATCGGGATGCGGTTCTCGCGGGCGAAGAGGAAGATATCCCGGTACAGGTTCCAGTCGAGCGACCAGTTCCTGGCGTAGATCGTCTTGAAGTCGGCTACGCTTATCTTTCCCGCGACCCAGTCGTCCAGCGCCGGTTGGCTTTCGGATTCGATCATCTCGAGCCCGATGGTGAAGGGCAGCTTCTTGGCCCACAGCGAGCGGATGATCGAGAGCTGCATATCGTGGTGAGCCTGGTTGTCGTGGGCCTCCCCGATCAGTATCAGATCGGAGCGCTCGGCCGCGGCTACCAGCTGAGGCATGGTGACGCTCTTGCCGTCGCTGATCCGGGTGATGGCCCCGGCGGCGCAGGCGGCCGCGGCAAGACCCAGCACGAGGGCGAGGGTGAGGGTGAAACGCACTGCTTTGGACATGGGCGATACCTTCCTGAAAGGGCGCGGGGGCCGGAGTTGGCGTGCAGACGCTGACTATAGCAAAGTTGCCGGCGGAGCGAACCAAGATTCTTCTGCCGCGGCCATTTTTCAAACACCCGCGCGGTCCATCCGGCGGGCAGAGGGTGACGACAAAATTCTGCCGGCGCTGACGGGGGCTACTCCGTTACCGGCCACGAGGTGCACATGAGGATACTGTGGGTTACGCTGTTCGCTTTGTTGGGCGCTGCCTGTCCGGCCGTGGCACGCGCCGGGGCCGAGGGTGCGGTGCTGCGCCAGGATATATCGGTGACGCTTTTTCCGGAAGGCCACAGGTTGACCGGGGAAAGCCGCATCACCTTTGCCGCCGGGACCGGCCGGGTCGCGCTGCGTCTGTCGCCGGCCGCGAGGGTCGACTCCGTCACGGTTTCCGGCCACAAGGTCCCTTTCAGCTTTGCCGCAGCGGTGCTCTCCCTGGAGCTGCCGGCCTCGCACGCGGCGCAAACCGTGGACGTCAGCTACCGTGCCAGCTTCAACGACCCCGTATCGCAGCGCCCGGGGGCCGGCGAGGACCCAAGCTACGGGGTCAGCGCCGCCATCACCGCCCAGGGGACCTTCCTTGGCGATTCGGCCTACTGGTATCCGGTGCCGTCCAGAATTCCCGCGGCACGCTCGATAAAGGTCGCGGCCCCGGCGGGCACCGAGGCGGTCAGCTTCGGCAGGCGGGTGTCCCGCGGCACGCAAGGGGGAGTCACCCGCTCGCACTGGGAGGAGGCCCGGCCGGTTGGGGCGCTGTCGCTGTGCGCCGGACCCTACCGGGTCGAGGACCGAAAGGTGGGGGCCATCGAGCTGCACAGCTACCTCTACCCGGACAACGCCGCGCTGGCCTCCCGCTACCTGGTCGCCGCCGCCCGGTACCTTTCCTTCTACAGCGATCTGTTCGGCCCGTATCCCTTCGAGAAATTCGCGGTAGTGGAGAACTTCTTCCAGACCGGCTACGGGTTTCCTTCCTTCACGCTGCTCGGGGGGGCGGTCATCCGGCTCCCCTTCATCGTCGACACCAGCTTCCCTCACGAGATAGCCCACTCCTGGTGGGGCAATGGGATCGGCGTCGATCCGCGTGAGGGGAACTGGTGCGAGGGGCTGGTCACCTACCTCGCCGACTACCTGCTCAAGGAACGGCGCTCCGCGGCGGAGGGCAGGGACTATCGCGAACAGCTGCTCATCGACTACGCCTCCCTGGTAAAACCCGGCGCCGATTTTCCTTTGAAGGATTTCGAGAGCCGCTCCGATCCGGCCTCCCGCGCCATAGGCTACGGCAAGGGCGCCATGGTGTTCCACATGGTGCGCACCCGGATCGGCGACGACGCCTTTTTTGCAGCACTGCGCCAAGTGGCCCGTGAGCACGTCTACCGCACCGCGTCCTGGAGCGACTTCGTGCGCGCCTTTTCACGAAGCGCCGGCCGCGACCTTGGGCCCTTCATGAACCAATGGCTGGTGCGGCCGGGCGGACCGCGTTTCAGGCTGCAAGAGGTGAGGAGCGTGCGCGAGGCCGGCGGCTGGAGCGTTACCGGCACGCTGGTACAGGACTCCGACCCGTTCCGGCTGACCGTGCCCTTGCGGGTGGAGACGACGGGTGCAGCCCTGAGTGCCGAGGTGCCCAGCAACGCCGGGCGCACCCCGTTCAGAGTTTTCAGCCCAAACGAGCCGAAGCGATTGCTGCTGGACCCCGAAGCCCAGGTGTTCCGCATCCTTTCCGCCGGCGAGATTCCCGCCACGGTCAACAGTATCAAGGGATCCGGCAAACTTTTAGGCGTTGTGACGGAGAACTGCCGTGCCGGGGTGGACGGCTTTCAGGATCTGCTGGCCTCGCTCTCCCAAGAGGGAGCGCGGGTGGTGCGCGAGCCGGAACTGAAACGGCTGGACCGCAGTACAGTCGACCTGATCTTCTGCGGGATGCCCACCGATCGCTCGCTCTTCCCCCGGCTACCTGAGAGGATTGCTATGGAGCCTGCGCGCTTCAAGGTGGACGGCGACTCCTTCGCTGCGCCGGACGGCCTGCTCTTCCTGGTGCTACAGCGCCCGGACGCGCCGGGCCGGGTTGCCGCCCTGTTCGAGCCGCTCTCGGAGGGTGCCGCCCGACAGTATTTCCCCAAGATCACCCACTACGGCAAGTACGGCCAGTTGGTGTTCGCCGGAGGAGCCAACCGGCGCAAAGGACTGGTGCCGGCCCAGGAGGGAGCTGCAGCTGTACGTCTGGGGGGCGTACGCTAGGGGGTGGGGGCGCGGACCGGGAGGATCGGATACCAGGCGCAGACTCGGGCTCTCTCCATCACCGGCGGTTGCAATGAAGCATTTTACTGGCATAGTTTAGCCTTCGACTGTCACAGCAGAAACGGACGTCTGTATCAGCGCGGCAAGGAGCTTTCATGGGCCAGGCACAAAAACGGGTTGTCATCATAGGTGGAGGATTCGCCGGCCTGAACGCGGCAAAGGTGCTGGGACGCGCGGGCGGGGTGAGCGTCGCGCTGGTCGACAGCCGGAACTACCATCTCTTTCAGCCCCTTTTGTACCAGGTGGCCCTGGCAGGGCTCAACCCCTCCGACATCGCCGCCCCGATCCGCGGGCTCCTGTCCCGTTATTCCAACATCCGCGTGCTGCTCGCCGAGGCGACCTCGGTCGACCTGCAGGAGAACCTCGTGCAGCTCGATGGGAGGGCTCCGCTTGCCTTCGACTACCTGGTGGTGGCCTGCGGCGCCAACCATGCCTACTTCGGACACGAGCAGTGGGAGCAGTTCGCACCGGGGCTTAAGACCCTGGAACAGGCCACCGAGATCCGTCGGCGCATCCTGAGTGCCTTTGAAGAAGCGGAAATGGCTCAGGACCCCGGCGAGCAGCAGCGGCTTTTGACGTTCATCGTGGTGGGTGGGGGGCCGACCGGCGTGGAATTGGCCGGGGCGATCGCAGAGATGAGCAGGTTCACCCTGGCCCGGGATTTCCGCAGCATAGACCCCCGGCAGAGTCGGGTCATCCTGATGGAAGGGGCGCCGCGCATCCTGGCCGCGTTTTATCCCGATCTGTCAGCGGCCGCCGCGGAAAGTCTTACCCGGCTCGGGGTGCAGATCCAGACCGAGTGCGTGGTGACCGAGGTTGATAAAGAGGGCGTGGTGGCGGGAGGCGTGCGCATCCCGTCGGCAACGGTGGTCTGGGCGGCCGGGGTGAAGGTATCTCCCCTCGGCGCGACGCTCGGCGTTCCCTTGGACCGGCAGGGACGTGTGCTGGTCCAGGCGGACCTGAGCGTGAAAGGACATCCGCAGCTCTTCGTCCTGGGCGATCTGGCGAACTGCGCCGGGAACGACGGGAACCCGCTGCCGGGACTGGCGCCCGTCGCCCTGCAACAGGGGCGGGCCGCCGCGCGCAACATCCTGCGCGACCTATCCGGGGAGCCGCGCAAACCCTATCACTACGTCGACAAGGGCATGCTGGCCACCATCGGGAAGAACAAGGCGGTGGGGCAGTTCCGCAAGCTGCGCTTCACCGGGTTTACGGCCTGGCTTGGCTGGCTCCTGGTGCATATCTACTTCCTGACCGGGTTTGCCAACCGTTTCCTGGTGGTGTTCCACTGGGCCTGGTCCTATCTCACCTTTACGCGCGGTGCGCGCCTCATACTGGGTAAAGACTGGCGTATATACCGTCACCGCCACTCAGATAGCGATTTCAAGGCATGGTGATTCTGATGATAGTATTCCTCTGTCTGGACTGCTTAGTCATGTATTAGAATTTATGTCATAGTCTTGACAGTTTCAATATTTGTAGTAGGTTTGTGGTATGCAATTAAGTGGCTGTAACCTTTCCGCGGCCCACTACTTCAATCCAGTGCAATCCCGAATTCTCTCACAGTGTGGTTACATAAAGACAGTGCTTGTGGCAGGCAGTCCGCTTCATTGCGTGATGTCACACGATCCTTGGACTTTTCGGTTTTAGCTTGTCCAGAGGCGCTGTAAAACGGAGGCCGTGTGAAACTCTTGGTGTTTGGCACCGTCTGTGTATGGCTACTGGTCAGCCTGATAGCGTTGTTCCGCAAACGGGACTAGCGCCCCCTCAACCCAGAAGGGGTTGCCAACCTGCCGTTGCTGGCCGCCCCGATTCTGGCCCCTCTGCTCGCCGAACTCTTTTCGTAACGATTCCCCCCCCGTTTCTTACGCTTCGTTTGCTACGATTCCCTTTTCTGTTTCTCTTGCCACCCATTGCAGACGCCCATTGCTGACTCGGGCTTCTGGCTCCTTCGCCTTTGCTTGCGGACTCGTTCCGTTGGACTGTCTGCCGCCCGAAAAAGACAAACCTGGCAAAAACGTAGTCGGTATTAAGAATTATTTAAGTTTCTGTGCCCGTTTCCGATACCTCTCTGTAATAGACGTGCGATGTGGGGTGGAAGGCTTGGCTACTCCTGAGTCCACGGGGGGCAGCGATAGTGCTCTAGTCTTAGCTCTCAGTCTGTGCAGTCCGTTACTTTTTTTCGGGCCAGATCACGGGACCTGGTAGCGAGCCGCTGATTCCTTCTTGATTTGGGGGCACGCCATGATGGCAGAACTATCCGAGTGCCAGCATCTCAGGCTGTGCGAACAGGTTTCAGAGTCAACCACCCCGGAACTACCGACAGAATCGCAACTGTACGGGCTGCAGGCACCTGCGGACGAGTCTCGCCGCGTTGGGACCACCGAGGTGCAGGGAAGCACCGCACGCTGTCTCCATCAAGGGATCTGCTGTGAGCTGAGCCGGAATGGGGGCAGCATGCCGGAACCCACCTTGCGCCAGTCGCGTTGCCTGACGCCGTTGGCCATCGCGTCACGGACCACCAACACGCTGCTCAGTCCGTTCTGACGGTGGCCTCCGAGGTGCAGCAGGAGCACCACTTGGATTCCTTTTCCGGTCCCGCTCCCCTTACGTGACTTTCCGCCCCAACCCACGTGCCAACCTGATGTCTCTCCGCGTTCGCTCCTCGCCTACGCCTACCTCCCACCGCAGCTTTCAGACGGACCTTTCCCGTCACATCGGCGCTCCGACGGCCGTTGTGCCCGCCGTGAGCGAAGTATTATTTTGTTGGGTTAATTAATAAACCCTCCATTCCTCTCATTAGCTAACGGCATTGAATTTGCAGGTATGTTTGTGTTGCCAGCTCTTGCTTTCAGGCAATTGAATCGATCTTGATATTAGCTCAAGGGGGCACCCATGCTTGTTCAGGTGAATTGGACAAACAACAGGTACGACTACGTGAAGGACTTCATGCTTGATAGCCTGATAGAAGCGGGGGTAGTCGCCAGATTTCTGCGGAGTTCTGGGTGGGTAACCGTCGGTGTCGACCCGATTAGGACCAGTTCAGCGAGCCAGAGGTTCGAGGGGATTGAGAGAAGGACAACACACCGGGCTCCGCCGACCGAATAGGAGAGACAGGGGACTGGGACCGGGCGGTGTGTTGGAATATCTTACACACTGTACCCGGAGCTGTCGAGAAAACTTACACTGTGACTGATTAAGGGCGGCGTCTGAGATGCGTGGCCCTCTTTTTGTGTCAAAAAGATACCCGGCGGGGTGGCAGTGGCTATGCAGGGATGGTACGGCAGATAAGGGGGGCGGTGCCTCGGTATTACCAGAAGTACCATCTGCCGGTGTACAAGACGTAGCCGGCCAGGGCGAGGTTGGTGACCGCGTGGGCGAGCACGCATTGCGCAATGCTGCGGGTCTTGTAGAGGATGACACTGTAGATCGCTCCTGCGATCATGCCTGCGAAGATGAAGTGGTGCTCCAAGCCGAAGAGCACCGTGCTGGCGAGGAAGGAGAGCCAGGTGAACCTGCCGATCGGGACCGATTCGAAGTCAGGGTCGACCAGGTAGCGCAGCAGGAAGGAGCGCCAGAAAAGCTCCTCCATGATGGGAACCACCAGCACCGCGCCCGCCACCCTGATCGCCGTCATCATGACCCGGATGGCACCTTCCGGCAGCAGCGCCGGGTTGAACCCCTGAGGTGCGCCTGTTACCGTGTTGGTCCAGTCCGTCCAAACCCAGATGACACAGGTGGCCAGGCCGATGAGAACCGCGGCAGCCGTCTGCTTCCCCTGTGCCAGATCCCTCCAGCGTACCTCGTGGTATATGCCCCGGTAGTTGAAAAGAAGCAGCGCCACGGCGATGGTCTTCACCGGGTAGAGGTAGTAAAGCGACTCAGGGCCCAGCGGGAACAACCCCTGGCGCGCCAGAAACACGATCCCTTCGCTCAGCCCAATGAAGGCCATGAACAACACGAAGGGGAGGATGCGGGGCAACATTGCCTGCTTTGCTGTCATGGCCATATCGTTGTCGGTCATCGAATCTCCCCGGCTTTCATAGCACACCGCAGACCGGCGGGTCAATCGGCTCGTTTCTTTTTTCCCCTCGCAGACCGTGCATTTTGCCACCCCTCCCCTTGCCTGTTCGGGCGACCGCCCGGGGTGCATAGCTAAGGGGCGTCCCACCGGCAAGGGACGCTGTATCCGGAACTGCGTCGCCGGTTGCAGGTTGCAACCGGTGCTGTGGGCGGCGTAACAGTTGTCGAAGCTATGCAAGGCAAATGCCGAGCCTCGGGCGATAGACCGTGGTGATGATCGATTTTTAAGGAAATCGGCGCGAAGAGCTGGCTAGCGGGTTTGCTGGAAAAGCCGGTGCTGCAGACTGCCGCCCAGCGGGCAGCGCTCCGGGCGTTGGGGCATAAGGTGAAGGATAGCAGTGTACTGTGTCGTCCGTGAACTGGCTGCCGCGGTCGGCAGCGCGTCCCGGGCCTACGCTGGCGCCGTCCGACTGCAGCCTGCCCGCGGCCGAAGCTGAAGTGGGGAAAGGACGGTTGCGTGCGGCACCCGACCCGCCGCCGGTTGCGCTTCAAAGTCGGTGTCGGATTCCTTTACAGGGGGGCGGCCAGTCGGTGGGAGCCGTCCAAGAACGGGGGTGTCTCCCACAAGGACAGCGGGATGTACCGGCCTGGGCAGCCGAGGTTGTTGCAAGCCCCTCCGGTTTGGCGGCCAGGCGGTCGCGGCCGCCCTTACGGGCAAAACATTGTGCGCTTCCAGTGCACCGCGGGACCACTCTCAGCAGCGTCCCCATTGCCAGGAGGAGCACGTCGGTCGGATTCGAGGGCACACTCTGGTATGAAGTGGCGATATCCGGTATGACATAGTGTGTGCGATGAGAGTCACCCGCGCCGGAGTTGCAATGAAGATGACCATAAGCAACAGGCAAGGTGCGCGACAGTGCCGAGGACTTCTGTGAAAGCTCTTCGACAACCGTGAAATAGTCTTGTACGTCCATGTAGTGACGTCCGCGCTTGTTAGCTATTTTGGCAATGCTGTCCTTGTTTTCATTTTGCGAATGAGTGGTAAACTCAAGGTGCATCAGTCTGGAATAGGAAAAACAAAGATTAATTCCGCTTTAATAGTAGGCGGAGTTCCCAATTCAGTATCATAATGTAATGCCCGGAATCCGTCTGCAGGGGCGTTCTCACTCCCGCTTCTTGCCGTAATAAGGTCGACTCACAATCTGCTTTGCGTGAACTACTATCTACGTCGCGCCGACCGTTTTTTTGGGCCAGCGAGCCCCGGAGCACCGAGCAGTCCAACCATGTCGAGAACTGCGACATACGGAAACCTTCGGCAAGGGGGGGAGGGCTCGGGCCTGGCGTGGCGGGTTGGTCGAAACTCCTTGTGGTATCGGGGCTGTTGGCTTCAGGTCAATACCCGTAGGCGGGGGGCTGCCGAAGCCGGTACAGGCGATAAGTCGTCCGGCAGCTGACGTGCCGGTGTCGGGGATGCTTTCAGGTAGCGTCTGCCGGGATCCTTGACAACCGAAAATAAAAGAAGGGCGGCACCTGGTGGTGTCGCCCTTGGAACAAACTGTAGCGCTGTAGCTATCTAGGGTTAGCCATTCCGACGGCGTTTGCCGTAGATGGCGAGGCTGAGGAAACCGGCGCCGAGCAGCAGCATGGTTCCGGGCTCCGGAACGGCACTGACGGCGATGTTGTCTGCTTCAAACGCATAGTGGGTACTGGTCATGGCGAAGCTGTCGAATGCCGGCATGTCCAGGAAGTTTACGTAGGTGCTGATCGTGCCGTTGGCCGGCAACAAGATATCGGCCCCGGTGAACTCGGCAACTTTCGTGGCACCGTTGAAGAAGCTCAAGGTGTTGTAGGTATCAACCGATCCCCACCAGAGGCCGAGATAGGTGCTGAACCCGCCGAGGTCGGCGACCTTGGTCTGGGTCGGTAGCCCGTAAAGGTTATCCGGCACCGACATATACTTGGTGGTGTCGGAAACAGCCCCGTTTGAGGGCGCCTTGTTGTGGTTCACGACACTCCCTTGCTCGATGACACCATTTCCGGACCACGTGAAAATGAGCGGTTTGTCAAAGGTTTCTATCCGGACATCGCTGTATGGGGTGGTCAAGCCACCGTTGCTGTCGGTAGAAGAGAGATAGTTGATCGAGTAAGCTGACGCCACTCCCGACAGGGCCAACAACAGTACTGCGCTCAACAGAACACTTTTTTTCATAGCTTCCTCCTTTTTAATATCGCGACACCCTAACGACGCCACAGATTTGGAACTCTATTGTTAGTGTCAATTTAGCATGATGCGTGCCAAACGCTCAGGACAGGTCCACTATTGCGACTAAGTCTGCGGGATCGTGGCAAAAATCGACCGAAACGCCATGGAACAGGTCGCGGGGTGGTGTGCCGCTGTGTAAAGAATCTCGGCACCGCCGGCACGGGAGGAAGACCGATCAGCCGGGTGGCCTCACCTGGGTTTCCGGGCCGGAAAAGCGCCTACAAGAAGGGGAGAGCGCTAGCGCCCCTCCCTGAAGGGGTGCAAATCCACCTGTGGGGGGTGTGCTGAGCTTGGTGTAAAGATTGCCGACATATCTTGGATGGTTTTTTCTAATTAACAAGTAGGTGATATCGATGCCTTTTTCCTGGTGCTGCAAAGCGCCGGAGTTTTGCCTGACCGGCGATATAACCGATCGAGATGACAGTGAAATGACATTAACGATACATAATCTTGCTATTTCTTACATTCTGATGTGGTATTGGCGCGGCTGGCGGAGGTCTCAGGCCGCCAGGCTCTGCCTGTAGCCGTTTAAATAGTTGATTCACCAAGTCAACCGTCGGTGTCTTCAATTGAATAATCTGTAAAAATAGCTTGAAAAATCGACCATCATCTGTTAGAAAACCCGACAGTATACTTTAATTCTATTAGCTTTATCTTTACCACTTGATGCTCGTGCCGATGGAGGGGCGTAACATGAAGGTACTTTCCCTGATACTCGCAATCCTCATCTTCTGCTCCGCCTGCAGTTCGAAGACCAAGGAGTCCCTCTATGAAGAGGGTGTGAAGCAACTCAAAGCGGCAAACCCAAGCGCCGCGGTGGTCTACTTCAAAAACGCCCTGGAAAAGGACGGCAATTACAGCGATGCCCGCTTCCAGCTGGCCAAGGCATACGCCGCACTCGGCAAACTCGATCAGGCCGAGAAGGAGTTCAGCAAGGTCCAGCGGCAGGATCCGACCCGTGACGAGGTGCTTCTGGAGCTCTCCAAAATATACTGCGCGATGGGCAAGGGGGCCCAGGCCTTCTCGGTTGCCGAGCAGTACGCCGCCAAACACCCGGACACCCCGGAATCCCTCGAGATGCTGGGGCTGGCGAGCGCGACAAGCAAAAAGTACGACGACGCCGAGGCCTACCTGAATAAGGTGCTCACCCTCGACCCTCGACGCACCTCGGCCCGTTTCGAACTTGCCACGGTCGCTGCCGCCCAGGGGAAACCGGACCGGGCAAAGCAGTTGCTCAACGAGGTGATCCAGTCGGAACCCCGCAACTTCAAGGCGCTCTTCCTGCTGGCGTCGGTTGAGAAGCACTTCGGCAACGCCGACCAGGCCGTGGTGCTGTATCAGAAGATCCTGCAGCTTGACCCGAATCAGACCAACGCGAGCTACAAGATCGGTCTGATCCAGATCGAGAAAGGGGCTTACGCCAAGGCAAGCCAGATCGCCGACCAGATGATCAAGGATTTCCCCAAGAAAGCCGACGGGTATCGTCTCAAGGGGATGGTCAGCTACCAGCAGAAGAACTACGGCGACGCCATGACCTCGCTGCAGCAGTCCATCAAACTGCTCCCCACGCTCGAGAGCTACTACTTCCTCGGCATGTGCTACTACAGTAAGGGCGAGCTTGAAAGCGCCCTGAGCCAGTTCCGCGTCATCCTGGACCGCAACCCCGACTCCCGCCAGGCCCGCCTGATGACCGCGCAGACGCTCCTGGCTCAGAAGCGTACCGAAGATGGCATCGCCGAAATCAAGAAGGTGCTGGCGCTCGACGAGTCGGACGCGGCGGCCCACAACATGCTGGGAAGCGCCTATATGGCCCAGGGGCTCTTCGACGAGGGGATGCGCGAATTGAACCTGGCCACCAAGCTCGACCCGAAGCAGGTGACCGCGCACCTCAAGAAGGGGGCCTTTTACTTCAGCAAGGGTAAGAACATCGAGGGCGAGAGCGAGCTCTCCACCGCCGTCCAGGCGGCCCCCGACGTATTGAACAGCCGGCTGCTCCTGGCCTCCTACTACCTGCGCCAGGGCAAGACCCCGAAGGCCCTCTCGGTGCTGCAGTCCGGCCTCACCGGGGGCAAGAACGACGCCCCGCTTTACAACGCCATCGCCTCGCTGCAGTTCGGGGCCGGCAACAAGGCCGAAGGGGTCAAGGCACTGGAAAACGCCAAGCGGGTCGATCCCGCGTTCCCCGCCTCGTACCAGAACCTGGCGAGCTACTACGCCGCTTCGGGCGACTTCCCGAAGGCGATGGCGGAATTCAACGCCCAGCTGAAGATCGACCCCCGCAGCCTGAAAGCGCTCTTCGGGCTCGCCGCCTTGAGCGAGGTCACCGGCAAGGAGAGCGACGCCATAGGCTACTACCAGCGTGCGGTGGAGACCAAGGCTCCGGATGCCTTCCTCGCCCTTGCCGCCTACCACGCGAAGAAGGGGGCTCCCGACAAGGCGCTCGCGGTCCTCGACGAAGGGATCAAGGCCAACCCGCGCGCCGTCGCCCTTTTGGAGACCAAGGGACGCCTTTTGGTGTCGCAGAAGGAATTCCGCAAGGCGATCAAGGTCTACGACGAGGTGGAGGCCCTGAACCAGGACCAGGGGGTGGCGCTTAAAATCGCCGCCTACGTCTCCATGAAGGACGGTGCCAAGGCGATCGAACAGGCAGGGCGGCTGGTCGCCAAGCGGCCCGGCTCGGCCAAGGGGTACCTCCTGCTCGCGTCGGTGTACCAGGGGGTAGGGGACCTCTCCTCGGCCATCGACCAGGTGAACCAGGCCATGAAGGCTGACCCCAACAACATCGATGGGCGGCTCCTCCTCGGGAACCTGTTCCTGCAGAAAAAAGAGCCGGACAAGGCGCTCGGTATCTTCCAGACCGCCTTGAAGATGAACCCGGAATCGGTGCAGGTCCAGTTCGCCCTGGGCTCGCTTTTGGACTCCACCGGGAAGAAGGCCGAGGCCGCGGCCCGCTACCGCGCGATCCTCGAGCGCAACGACAGCTTCGTCCCCGCGCTCAACAACCTGGCCTATCTCTGCGCCGACGGTTACGGCAAGAAGGAGGAGGCGCTGCGCCTGGCGATTGCCGCCTTCAAGCTGCAGCCCGGCAACGCGGGGATCATGGACACGGTCGGCTACGCCCTTTTGAAGAACGGGCGGGCCCCCGAGGCGGTCAAGGTGCTGGAACGTACGGCGACCCTGCTGCCGGGCGACCCCTCGGTCGGCTACCACCTGGGGCTTGCCTACTACCAGTCCGGCGACAAGGCGAAGGCGCGGCAGACCCTGCAGAAGACACTGACACTGGGCGAGGGACCGGACAGCCGGGCCGCCCGCGAACTACTGGCACAGGTGAAGTAGCGCACCCGCTCGAGGTCCTCCCGGGTCCGCGCTTCACTTCAACTTCAATTCTCAAGGTGTTCCGATGGAGCTGCGTTTCGTCTTGATACTGATCTCCGATGCCGTGCTTGCCGTAGTCGCCTTGTTTGCGTCTACGGTTTTGCGCTTTGGCAGCCTGGTATTCCCCGAGGAGTGGCAGTCGGGCGGATGGGTCAAGATCGGTGCCACTTTCGTGGCGGTTACCCTGTTCTCCTCCTACCTGATGGAGGTGTACAGCCTTCCCAGGGAATGCCGCAAGCGGGAGATCTTCGCCACCTGCCTGCAGGCAGGTGGGGCTGCCTTTTTCCTCCTCTCGGTGGTGTACTACCTCGATCCCAGCTTCATGCTGGGGCGCGGTCTGCTCTTCATCGCGCTCGCCCTCTTCATCCTGTTCCAGTCCGTGTGGCACGCCATCCCGCTCTCGGGTGCGCACCGCACCCCCTTCGCCCAAAGGGTGCTGATCTTGGGGACCGGCGACGTCGCCTGCCAACTGGGCGGCCTTTTGACCTCCCAGCCCGGTTCCTTCGAGCTGGCCGGCTACCTGGACGTCGACGGCGGCAGCGCCCCTGTCAGCACGGTGCACGACCCGGACGTTTTTAGGTCCCAGGTGATCCAAAAGGACGGGGACCTCCTGGAGACCGCCCGCAAGAACAAGGCCTCCATGATCGTGGTCGCCCTGGCCGAGCGCCGTGGGGTGCTCCCCCTGCAGGAGATGATGCGCTGCAAGCTGGCCGGCATCGAGGTGGTGGACGCCCCGACCTTCTACGAGATCGTGCAGGGCAAGCTCATGCTGGAGCAGATGACCCCGAGCTGGATCATCTTCTCCTCCGGGTTCCACCGCACCGCGCTCATCAACGTCTACAAGCGCTTCATCGACATCGTGCTCTCCCTGGTGGGGCTTTTACTGACCCTGCCGCTCTTCCCGCTGGTCGCCCTGGCCATCAAGCTGGAGTCCCCGGGGCCGCTTTTCTTCAAGCAGGTGCGGGTGGGGAGCGGCGAGAAGAACTTCATGCTCTACAAGTTCCGCTCCATGTGCCAGGACGCCGAGCGCAACGGCGCGGTCTGGGCGGTGAAGAACGACGCACGGGTGACGCGGGTGGGACGCTTCCTCAGGAACTCGCGTATCGACGAGATCCCCCAGCTCTACAACGTGCTCAAGGGGGATATGAGCTTCATCGGGCCCCGTCCCGAGCGCCCCGAGTTCGTCGAGCAGCTGAAAAAGGACATCTACTACTACTCGAAAAGGCATACCATAAAGCCCGGGCTGACCGGCTGGGCCCAGGTCCGCTATCCCTACGGCGCCACCGTGGACGACGCCGTTGAGAAATTGCGCTACGACCTGTACTACATCAAGAACCTCTCCATATTTCTCGACACCATGATCATCTTCGAGACGATCAAGGTGGTGCTCTTCGGTCGGGGCAGGTAACAAAGGGCTGTAAACTACCGGCGCGGGACGGGGGAGCCCCCTCGGACCCTGGCGGCGGATCGAATGCAAACCCGGCGACGGGCGTTTTTTAAGGAGATGCGATGAAACGACTATTTCTGATACTGCTGGCAGCCGCGCTGCTCTTCACCCTGCCCGTGCTGGCCCAGGCGGGCGACTACGTGGTGGGCGAGGGCGACAGCCTGGACATCGCGGTCTGGGGGGTGAAGGATCTCAACTTCAGCGTGAAGGTGCGCCCCGACGGCAAGATCACGGTTCCCGGTCTGGGCGAGGTGGTGGCCAGCGGCTCTACGCCGAGCGCCCTGCAGACGCATCTGGCCGGCCGACTCAAGGAACTGGTCAAAAATCCGATAGTGACGGTAACCGTGAAGGAGATCACCAACTCGAAGGTGTACATCTTCGGCGGCGGCGTGAAGGCCTCGGTCTACGAGCTCTCCCGGCGCACCTCGCTCTTGCAGCTTCTGTGCATCCTCTCCGAACTGAAGGGTGCCGACCTGCAAAGAGCCTACCTGATGCGTAACGGCAAGAAGGTGAAGACGGACCTGAAGCCGCTCTTCATCGCCGGCAAGATGGAGGAGGACCTGCTGCTCGAATCGGGCGACGCGCTCTTCCTGCCGGTTGCCGAGGACAAGAGCGTCTACGTGCTCGGCGCGGTGAACGTCCCGAAGGCGATCGAGTACCGCGAGGGGATGAAGGTGATGGAGGCGATCCTCGAGTCCGGCGGCTTCACCAAGTTCGCCGACCAAAACGACGTCACGGTGCGCCGCAAGAAGGGGGAGGAGGCGCTCTCCTTCGAGGTGAAGGCCAAGCGCCTCTTCAAGGACGGCGATCTCTCCCAGAACATCGAGCTCAAGGCGGGAGACTACGTGATCGTCAAGGAAGGATTTTTCTAGCAGTTAAGCCAGTTCCGGGCGCAGTTTCGCCCACTCGAAGGGGTACCCATGCAGTCTTCCGATTCGGAGTACAAAAAATACCTGCAGATCGTTTTCAGGCGCAAAGAGCTCTTCGTGGTCCTCGCCCTGGTCATTACCACCCTTGTCTTTATGGTGAGCTTTCTGCTCCCCAGGAAGTACGAGTCGCGCTCCACGGTTTTCATCGAGAAGAACGTGATCAGCGAGCTGGTGAAGGGGATCACGGTCACGCCGTCGATGGAGGACACCATCAACGTCCTCACCTACGCCATCACCAGCCGCACTTTGGTCGCCAAGGTGGTGGACAGCCTCGACATGAACCTCAGCAAGAAGGACAACGACGAGCTGATCCGCACCTTGCAGAAGAACACCATGGTGAAGGTGAAGGACAAGAACCTCTTCACCATCTCCTTCACCGACAGTAACCCGCGGGTGGCCCGGGACTTCGTCAACACCCTGGTGCGCCTCTACATCGAGGAGAACATGTCCTCCAAGAGGGGCGAGTCCTACGACGCCACCAAGTTCCTCACGGAGCAGATCGGCACCTTCAACACCAAGCTCGAAAAGGCGGAGCAGGATTTGAACGCCTACAAAAGGGACAAGGGGGGGCTGATCAGCATCGACGAGGGGAAACTCTTCGAAGAGATCAACATCTCGCAGCAGAAACTCTACGACCTGCAGCTCAAGCGCCGGCAGCTCGAGGGGATGCGCCAGTCCACCAAAAGGACCAACGACCCGCTCCAGGTGAAGCTTTCCGCCCTGAGCAAGAAGCTCGATGACCTGCGCGTGCAGTACACCGAGAGCTACCCCGAGGTGGTGAGCGTCAAGGCCGACATCGAGACCGTCAAGGAGCAGCTGAAAACCCGCAAGGAAAGCTCGCGCGAACCGCTGGAGCCGCAGGAGGTCGCGAAGATCGAGTCCGAGATCTCCGCCATCAAGGTCACCGAGGACGGCCTGCGCCGCTACATCGACAACAACCGCAAGGTGTTGCAGAGCATCCCGACCGCGAAGGCGGGTCTCGAGAAGCTGGAACTCGAGAAGAAGAACCAGAAAAACATCTACGACCAGCTCTTCGCCCGCCAGGGGCAGTCCGAGGTCTCAAAGCAGATGGAGGTCCAGGACAAGTCCACCACCTTCCGCGTGGTCGACCCCGCCATCCTCCCCCAGAAGCCCTCGAGCCCGGACCGGCTGCGCATCATGCTCATGGGGATCATCGGCGGGTTGGCCGGCAGCTTCGGTATCCTGTTCCTGCTGGACCAGCTGGACAACTCCGCCAAGGACGTGCAGTTCGTCAAGGGCCTCGGCGTCCCGGTCCTCGCGGTGATCCCGCGCATGCAGGACCCGGTCCTCGAAGTCGCGCACAGAAAGCGCGCCACCCGCGTCTTTGCGGTCGCAGCCGTCTACTTCCTGCTGCTGCTTTGCTTCCCGGCCATGGAGCTGCTTGACCTGCCCTACATGGACAAACTGCTGGATAACATCCATAACGTGGACCTGGTCCATGGAGCCAAGGGGCTCCTGCGCTAGTTGCCGCATTTAGTGAGGTTTTATGAGTAGGATAGAAAATGCCATGGAAAAGGCGGCCCGGCTCAGGGACGGGGGCGCCCCCGCACCCGGCGCTGCCCCGCAGTCCAAGCCGCTCACCCAGCCCAGCCAGCCGTCGCCGTACCCGACGTCGAGCGCGCCGACCTACGCCGCGCCGGTCTCCCCGCAGTACGGCCGGCTCGCCCCGGTCAGCTCGTTCCTGGTCAGCCTGCACGATCCCCACTCCCCGACCGCCGAGGAGTACCGCAAGCTGAAATCGGTGCTGGTGAAGCTGACCACCGGCGAGAAGTTCAAGAACTGCCTCATGGTCACGAGCTCGGTCCCCAGCGAAGGGAAGAGCCTCACCGCCATCAACCTGGCCATCAGCCTCGCCCAGGAGTTCGACCACACCGTGCTCCTGGTGGACGCGGACCTACGGCGCCCCTCGGTGCACCAGTATCTGAACGTGGAGCAGGGGGTCGGGCTCTCCGAGGTGTTAAGCGGGGAGGCCCAGCTGGGCGAGACCATCATACCGACGGGAATCGGCAAACTCTCCATCATCCGGGGCGGCCGCAGCGTGTCGAACCCGGCCGAGCTCTTCTCGTCGCAGCACGCCCGGTCGGTGATCAACGAGCTGAAGCACCGCTACCCGGACCGCTACATCATCTTCGACACCCCGCCGGTGCTCCCCTTCGCCGAGTCGCGCTCCCTGGCGCACCTGATGGACGGCGTGTTGTTCGTGGTCATGGAGCGGCTCACCTCGCAGAGCAACATCAAGGACGCCATGGACAGCCTCAAGGGGTGCCCCATCCTGGGGGTCGTGTACAACGCGGCGCAGGTGGACCAAAATGACGGTCGCTACTCGCACTACGCGTACAAGGCAGCTGCCGACGGCAAGCTGCAGCATAAAACCGGCACCCCGGCCGAGTGATGCCGTACCGGCGGGGCCCCGCGCCTCGCCACGTTCTTTAAGCGGAGTTTTCATGTACACCAGTTTCTTCAACCTGCACCGCAAGCCCTTCGAGCTGGTCCCGGACCCGGAGTTCATCTTCCTGAGCCGCTCCCACAAGAAGGCGCTCACCTACCTTGATTACGGGATCAGGGAGCGGGCCGGTTTCATCCTTTTGACCGGGGACGTCGGAAGCGGCAAGACCACGCTGATCCGCGACCTCTTGAAGAAGCGCTACGAGCGGGTCACGCTCGCCAAGGTCTTCAACACCCGCGTCACCTCCGAACAGCTCCTGGCCATGATCAACGACGATTTCGGCCTCGAGGTGGCTGGCAAGGACAAGGTAGTCCTGATGAGGGACCTGAACGACTTCCTGCTCGAGCAGTACGCGGGGGGCTTCCATCCCATCCTGATCATCGACGAGGCGCAGAACCTGGGGCCGGAACTTTTGGAGGAGATCCGCATGATCTCCAACCTTGAGAACGACACCAGCAAGCTTTTGCAGATCATGCTGGTTGGGCAGCCGGAGCTGCGCGAGACGCTCGCGCTGCCGCAGCTTCTGCAATTGCGCCAGCGCATCAGCATCAACTGCCACTTGAAGGCGCTCTCCCGCCCGGAGCTCCTCGACTACATCGTGCACCGGATGACGGTGGCCGGCAACGGCGAGGCGCTCGAGTTCACCCCGGAGACCCTCGACCTGGTCTACCACTACAGCCGCGGGGTGCCGAGGCTCATCAACATCATGTGCGATTTCCTGATGCTGTCTGCCTTCGCCGAGGAGCTGCACGTGGTCTCCGCGGAGATGGCGCGCGACGTGATCGGCGACCTCGATTTCGAGAACCACTTCTGGGGCAACGTCCCGGCCTCCCTGCCGGCCGACAGCCCCGTGCCCGGTGCGCCGGCAGGACCGGATCCGATCCTTCAGCAGATCGCGGACCGGCTGGACCAGATGGAACAGGACGCCCAGCGTGTCCCGGCGGCACTCCAGGCGTTGAGCGAGGCACTGACCGAACTGAAGTCCGAGTTCGGCGGGCGCCTGGAACAGACGGAGGGGCAGATGGCCGAGTTACGCGATATGGTGGACGGTATGACTGGCGAAGTCGCAGAGGGGGCCGCCGCAACGAAGGCCCAGGTCCGCCCGGCGCAGGGCGGTTTCGCCCGGCGCTTCTGGGACGGGATGAACAAGCGATGAGCCGGCGCACAGGGTGGTCCGTTGCGGCCTTGTTGGGCCTTATGGCAACCGGTTCCGCGGCCTTGGGTGCCGAAATCAGGCTCACCCCTTCCTTTGGCATAAGCGAGGAGGCCAACGACAACATCCGCGAGCAGGCGGGCAGCGAACGCAGCGAGTACATCACCCGCGTCCAGCCCGGCGCAGCGCTGCGCTACGAGGGGGGGAACTCCCTTTTGGACGCGAGCTACAACCTGGACTACCGCTACTACGCCCGCAACACGAGGAGCGAGGAGTTTAACCACAACGGGAGCCTCAGCGGTACCTTCGGCTTCTGGGAGAAGTTCCTCACCCTGGAAATGAAGGATACCTACAGCCGGGTCTCCCTCGACATCGCCCGCGACGTCACCCAGGAGAGCGTGCTGGTGAACCAGACCGACCAGAACCTGGCGAGCATCTCCCCGTATCTGACGTGGCGACTGGGGGGCAAGGGCACCCTGAAGACCGGCTACCGCTACAGCGACGCCCGTTACTGGCACAGTGCCGGCGCCATCGACAAGCGCACCAACAGCGCGTTTGCCGACTACGCCTACCAGCTCTCAGAGCGCATGACCCTGAACGCCGGGTACAACTTCTCGGACACCGACACCGAGGCGAGCCGCTACAAGGAACACGACGTCTCCGGCGGTTTCCGCTACGAGTACGGCAACAACTCCTTTCTCTTCGGCAGCGTCGGCAACAGCTGGCTCGACTTCTCCAGCGGCCAAAAGATCAGCGACATGTTCTGGGACGTGGGTGCCAGCCGAGACTTCGGGCTCTTGATCGCGAACCTGGAGACCAAGGTGCAGTACACCGAGGATCCGCTCACCCTCTCCACCCAGGAGACCACCTACAAGGGTGGGCTGGAAAAGGTGCTCACGCGCGGCCGCGTCGCGTTCAACGCAAGCTACAGCGAGTTCAAGGTGACGCTCTTCCCGGAGCAGAACCGGCGCCGGCTGCAACTGACCCTGGACGGGAGCCAGGAGCTTCTGACGGGGCTCACCGGCAAGGTCTTCCTGCTCGGCGAACGCTTGAGCAACCAGAATTCCAACAGCGGCGAGCCGATCTCCAACCAGAACGCGCGCTACCGCCTGATGGGGACCGGCACGCTCACCTGGACCATCGGGGACGGGGTCACCCTGGCCGGCACCTACAGCCATATCAGCTACCGCAGCGAACTGGACAGCAACTCCGGCACCATCGAGGTGAACCGCGGCATCCTGGAAGCGAGGAAGACCTTTTGAGCCTGGCCAACGCCCTAACCATCGACGTCGAGGACTACTTCCAGGTTACGGCCTTCGAGCGGCACATCGACCGCGCCCAGTGGGACGGCATCCCGCTTAGGGTGGTCGACAACACGCTGCGCACCCTCGACCTTCTGGATCGCTTCCAGCTGAAGGGTACCTTCTTCACCCTTGGGTGGGTGGCCGAGCGCTGCCCGCAGCTGGCGCCGCAGATCGTGGCGCGCGGCCACGAGATCGCCTGCCACGGCTATGGGCACGAGCTTGTCTACCAGATCGGGCCGGAGCGCTTTCGCAGCGACATCCGCCGCGCCAAGGCGATCATCGAGGACCAGTGCGGCGTGCGGGTGCACGGCTACCGCGCCCCCAGCTATTCCATCACCAACCGCTCGCTTTGGGCTCTGGACATCCTGGTCGAGGAGGGGTTCAGCTACGACTCCAGCATCTTTCCGGTCAGGCACGACACCTACGGCATCCCGGGCGCCGAGCGCTTCCCCCACACCATCGAAACGCAGGCGGGCCCGCTCAAGGAATTTCCTCTGACCACGCTCCCCATCAGTATCGGATGGAAGAAGCTGAGTCTCCCCATCGCCGGCGGGGGCTACCTGAGGCTACTGCCGGTCGAACTCATCCGGTACGGCATGGCAAGGATCAACACCCGGGAGCATCAGCCGGCGGTGCTGTACTTTCACCCATGGGAAATCGATCCCGGTCAACCCCGCATCAAGGCGAGCCTCAAGTCCCGGTTTCGGCACTACCAAAACCTGGCCGGCACCGAGGGAAAGTTGAGCCACCTTTTCCAGGCGCTGAAGTTCGCCTCCATGCGCGATGTACTCGGGATCCAATGACGATGCTCAACGACCGGGATATTATCGTTTTTTCCGACGACTGGGGGCGGCATCCGAGTAGTTGCCAGCACCTGATCGGGCAGTTGCTTCCTACCAACCGCGTGGTCTGGGTCAACACCATCGGCATGCGCAGCCCGCAGATCAGTATCTACGACATCAAGCGGTGCTTCGAGGTAGCTGCGGGCTGGTGCTCCAAGGCTCCCGAAACAGAGCGCTGCCAACTCCACCCAAATCTGACGGTCACCAGCCCGGTCATGATTCCCTATAACCAGTTCACCTTGATCCGGCGGTTCAATCGGTCCAGCGTCAAGCGCAGCGTCGGCTCCCTTATTGAAAAACGCGGGATGAAAAAGCCGCTCGTCATCACCACCTTCCCCTGTACGTGCGACTATGTGGGAACCCTCGGAGAAAGCCTTCATGTCTATTACTGCGTGGACGACTTCGTCAACTGGCCCGATGTCGACCTCGAGCTGATCCGGTCCATGGAAGATCTCCTCATCGACAGGAGCGGCTTGGTCCTGGCGAGCGCCGAAGCCCTGTGCGACGCAAAACAGCGCGGCGGCAAGCGGCCGCTTTTGTTGCCTCACGGGGTGGATTTCGAGCACTTCAACGCCGCCTGCGGCAAAACCGAGCGGCCGGTCGAGCTTAAGGGGATACCACAGCCGATCATCGGTTTTTTCGGTGCCATCAGCGCCTGGGTCGACCTGGACCTCCTCGTGGAGCTGGCAACGCTCCGCCCTCAGTGGTCATTCGTGCTGATTGGCCCGGTCGATACGGACGCCTCGGTCCTGCAGGGTGTGCCCAATATCCATCTCCCCGGCAAGGTCCCCTACGCCCGGCTCCCCGAGTATGCCGCCTGTTTCGACGTCGGGATCATCCCGTTCCAGGTGAACGACCTCACCAAGAGCGTCAACCCGCTCAAGCTGTTCGAGTACCTTGCGCTGGGGCTTCCCGTCGTCTCGAGCTTCATGCCGGAGGTGGCCAAGTACCGGGACCTCATCGCCATTGCCGGCAACCGGTCGGAGTTCCTGGCCTGCCTCGACGAAGCGCTTGCCGGCAACACGGCGCAATTACGACAAAAACGGATCGATGCGGCTCGCAGCAACTCCTGGCGCGCGGTGGCCGAGCGATTCAGTGCCATGGTCAACGTGGCCGAAGGGGAAGGGGCCGTGAGCCATGACCACGGTACCAGATCATGACCCGGCCCTATCGCATCGCCCACCTCCTGGCATCGAACTTCTTCGGCGGCCCGGAAAAGCAACTGGTCGAACACGCGACCCGCATCGGTGCGTGTAATTTCGAGCCCCACATCATCTCTTTTATCGATTCAGGTGCCAGCAACGAGTTGCTGGAGCGCGCGGGACAGCGAGGCATCGCCACCACCGCGATCCATGGCTCGGGGCCGCTCGACCCGCGCCAGGTCGGCATCGTCAGCCGGCTATTGCGCAGTGAAAGGATCGATCTGCTCTGCGCCCATGGGTACAAAGCCAACGTCATAGGGCGCCTTGCCAGCTGGCTTACCGGTATCCCTCTTGTCGTGATATCCAGAGGCTGGACCGGGGAGGACCGCAAGATTCGCTGTTACGAGTGGCTGGACCGGGCTTTCCTGCGCGTCGCCAATCACATCGTTGCCGTCTCCGTCAAACAGTGTGAACGAGTTGCACGGCTCGGCATTCCCGAGCGGAAGCTCTCGGTGATCCACAACTGCATTGCGGTGAACCGCGGGGACGTGCCCCGCATCGGCATCCGCGGCGAGTTGGGACTTCCCGACAGTGCGCTGCTTGCCGTTTCGGCCGGCCGGCTCAGCCCTGAGAAGAATTACGGCGGCATGATCGATGCGGCCAAAACGGTCTGCGAGCGCAACTCGGACGTCTACTTCGCCGTCTTCGGAGAAGGAAGACTCCGGGCGGAACTGGAGCAGCAGGTGGTTGCGCAGGGACTCGCCGGTCGTTTCCTGCTCCCGGGGTTCCGTACCGACCTGCAGGCCTTGCTTCGCGAGGTGGACATCTTCGTGCTTCCTTCGTTTACCGAGGGGCTGCCCAACGTGGTACTGGAAGCCTACGCAGCTGGTAAGCCGGTGGTCGCTACCGCGGTTGGGGGCACGCCGGAGGTGGTTCAGGACCTGGTGACCGGTTTTCTCACCGACCCGCAGGAGCCTCAGTACATGGCGCAGTGTCTGCTGCAGCTGGCCGAAGACCCGGAGCTGAGAAAGACGATGGGGGCGAGCGGCTATCGGCGCGTTCTGGATTGTTTCACCTTCGAGCGCCAGACCGAGCAGTACCGCGAGCTGTACCTGCGTTTGTTGAAGCGGCGCGAGAACTCCTCCGGGGGTAACGCGCGATGACCCCTTTTATCACGATCGTCATGCCGGTAAGAAACGAGGCTCGCTTCATCCGCGAAACCCTCGGTCAGCTCCTCGACCAGGACTACCCCGCGGACTGCTTTGAGATCATCGTTGCAGACGGCATGTCCGACGACGGCACCCCCGAGATCGTGACGGAACTGGGGAGACGTTTCCCGCAGCTCAAGCTGGTGCCAAATCCCAAGCGCCTCTCCAGCGCCGGCCGGAACCTGGGATTTCAGCACGGCCGAGGTGATTACTTTTTGGTGGTGGACGGGCACTGCTTCATTCCCACCAGTAACCTTTTCAAGCACCTGGTCGACTGCTTCCGCGACAGCGGCGCCGACTGCCTGGGGCGACCCCAGCCACAGGATCCGCCCGGACTGACCCCCTTCCAGCGGGCGGTCGCCCTGGCGCGGGGATCCCGTCTGGGACACGGGGGAGATTCTCTCATCTACGGAGAGTTTGAGGGCTTCGCCAGCCCGGTCAGCAACGGGGCCGCCTACACCCGGCGCGTGTTCGAGGTGGTGGGATATTTGGACGAGGAATTCGATGCGGCCGAGGACGTCGAGTTCAATTACCGCGTGGAACAGTCTGGCCTGCTCTGCTACACAAGCCACAGGCTCACCGTCCGGTACTACCCGAGGGAAAACCTCCAGGGCCTGTTCTGCCAGATGAGGCGTTACGGCATCGGCCGCTGGCGGTTTCTCTGCAAGCACCCCAAAGCGCTGACCGTGAACCAGTTGGTTCCCTCCCTGTTCACTGTCGGTCTGGCGACATTCCTCGCCGCTACCGCAGTTGCTCTCTGCACTGGCCATGGCTGGACCGCGGTAGCTGTGATGGGGGTTCCTTTTGCACTATACGCTGCGCTGGTGCTCGCTGAGGCCGCCCGCATCGTGCGGTCCGATGGAGGCCGCATCGGGGTGCTGGTGCCGTCCATCTTGCTCGCCGTGCACCTCGGTCTGGGGATAGGTTTCCTCAAAGGAGCGCTCGGCAGATGATCAAAATCGCTTTTGTCATCGACACCATCGAGTCGCCGACTGCCGGTACCGAAAAACAGCTCCTGCTGCTGATCAGGCACCTGGACCGTAGCCGCTTCACTCCGTACCTCTGCGCGTTGCGGGTGTCGGACTGGATGCGGCAGCATTTCAATGACTGCGAACTGATCGATATGGGTGTGCCCTCTTTCAGCAAGCTTTCCAGTTACGCGAACCTCGTCAGGTTCGTCTCTTTCCTGAAGAGGCAGCGGATAGACCTGGTGCAGACCCATTTTGTGGACGGCAACAAGGTTGGCGTCATCGCCGGCCGGCTCGCCCACGTCAAGGGCATCATCTCCACTCGCAGAAATCAAGGGTATTGGCACAACAGGATGGAGATCGGCATCCTCAACATGCTGAACCGGTGGGTGACCGTGTTCCTGGCTAACGCCGAGGATACCCGGCAGTGGGTCGGCAAGACCGAAGGGGTCGCCCTGGACCGGGTGGCGGTGATCCACAACGCGCTGCAGACCACTGACTACCGCCGCGCTTCGGACGAACTGCGGCTCGCCTTCCGTGCGGAACTTGCCTTCCCACCTGACGCCGTCCTGGTCGGTATAGTTGCCAACCTGAGGCCGGTTAAGGCCATCGACCTGTTCTTGCGGGCCGCTCAACTGGTTGCGGCACGCTGTCCGCTGGTCCGGTTCGTCGTAGTGGGGGAGGGACCCGACCGCGCTCCGCTGGAGGAACTCTCCACGAACCTCGGAGTGGCGCAGGTGGTCCGCTTCCTGGGCAAGCGACTCGATATTCCCGAGGTCCTCGGTTGTCTCGACCTCGGCGTCCTTTCCTCGCAGTCGGAGAGCTTCTCGAACTCGATCGTCGAGTATCTCGCGGCTGGTCTGCCGGTGGTGTGCACCGACGTCGGCGGGGCTCGTGAGGCGGTTTTCGACGGGGTGAACGGTTTCGTCGTTGCCTCGGGGGACCACGAGGCCATGGCCGCCCGGATCGTCGACATACTTGATTCGGGCCAACTCACAGTCCTTGGTGAGAACGGCAGGAGAGAGGCGGAGGAGCGCTTCTCGCTCGCCGCCATCATGCAGCGCTACGAACGGTTCTACGAAGGAGTGCTCAGGTCATGAAACAGTTGCTCCGGAAAGTTTGCCTCCTGCTCACGGCTCCGCTTTGGCTTTTGTACAGATGCACCGGTTCCAAAGGGCTCTACACCAGCCAGGGGCAATTCCTGGCACTGATCCCTGGCAAGATCGGGAGCTACTTACGGGTGGCGTACTACCACATGACGCTGGAAAAGTGCCCCTGCGACGGCTACATAGGGTTCGGCAGCTACTTCCCCCACCCGGAGGTCGAACTCGGCACTGGGGTTTTCATCGGCGGGTACTGCATCATCGGCATGTCCCGGATCGGGGATCACGCCACCATCGCCAGTTTCGTCTCCGTTTTGTCCGGAAAGAACCAGCACGGCTACCAGCAGGTCGGCGTCCCCATCCAGGACCAGTCGGGGATTTTCAAGAAGGTCACCATAGGGGAGAACTGCTGGATCGGCAACGCTGCCGTCATCATGGCCGATCTCGGCAAGCAGAATGTAGTGGCCGCCGGCAGCGTGGTGATTCGCAACAGCGGCGACTACGAGATCCTCTCGGGCAATCCCGCCACCGTGATCAAGAAGTACCACGACGACGCGGCTGCGCAGCTCGACTCTCCCGCGGTGGGCCAGTGAGCAGCCATGCGACATGATTTCAAGGTACATGCAGCCAGCTGCCTCCAGCGGCTCGGCATCACCCGGTGGGCTGAAAACCGCCGTAAGGTGATCCACATCCTCATGTTACACAAGGTGAACCCCGTGGACCACCCGCTCGGGCTGAGCATAGGGCCCGGACTGTTCGAGGAGGTGGTGGTATTTCTCAAAGAGAAGTACGGCATACTCAGTCTCGATCAGGCGCTCGGACGTCTGGCAGGGCCCGATCCCGGGAAGGGGTGCGTACTCACCTTCGACGACGGGTACCGGGATAATTATGACTACGCCTTCCCGATCCTGAAGAAGCACGGCGCCCCGGCCACCATCTTCGTGACCCTCGATGCCCTCGATTCCGGGGTGTTCGCCTGGGAGCCCTTCGACCGCGCCATTCTGGCGGCGAGCCGCAGCGAACTGGACCTGGAGTCGTTCGGGCTGGGGAGTCTGCCGCTCCTTGAGGACCGCGGGCCGCTCCTTGGGGAACTGCACCAGAAACTCAAGGCCCTGCCGCACGCCCGCAAGTGCGAGATCGTAAACCACGTCGTAGCACAGTTGGGCGACGGCATGCCCGGTGAGCGAAGCATGCTCTCCTGGTCCGAAGCCCGGGAAATGGCCGACAGTGGCTTGATGACCATAGGTGCGCATACCATCTCCCATCCCATTTTGTCCCGCGTGGAGCCCGAGACGGCACGTCGCGAGATCGTGGAGGGGAAGGCCCTGATCGAGGAGCGCCTGGGCCGTGCGGTGCGACATTTTGCCTATCCCAACGGTGGCCGCGGCGACTTCGACGCCAGCCACGTCTCCCTGGTGGCGGGAGGGGGGTACCTAAGCGCCTGCACCACCCTGGCCGGCAACTGCACCTCCGGATCCGATCCGTTCAGGCTGAAAAGGATCGACCTCACCCCGTCCGTCTGCCTCGATACCAGGGGCGCTTTTTGCCCGGCGCTTCTCACGGCCAAACTGTCCGGCCTTTTCATGAGGGGAGGGGATTGATGATGGACCAGCACCACATCCTGCTACTTGAGCGGCTGAACCGTGAGCTTGAGGCGAGCGACCCCGGTCTCCTGGTCGCCTTTCCCTACCAAGCCTACCTGGACCTGTTGTGCCGGCGCGCAACCTTCACCGGCTACCGCGACCCGGGCGCCGAACTCGCCGCATTCTGCTCCCGCATCGCAGCGCGGGGCGGTGCCGAACTGCTCTGCCGCTACCAGCGCGGCCTGCTCTGCCACATTGCCGGTCTCGGCCTGAGCGCCCCCTTGCCGGCGCAGTTTCCCGACGCCGTCAAACTCCAGTGTCGCGACGAGTTCAAGAGGATGATCGCGGAACTGGCTGAACATCCGCCGGAATGGTACTCCTGGGAGGAGGACCTCTTCTGCAAGGACCTGGCGATCTGCTGTTTCAGGATGTTCCCGGCTGGTTTCCTGAAGGTCGAGATGCACGCGGGCATACCGCGCAGCCTGCTCCTCAGGGTGGGGCTGGGAGAGAAGTTCCCCCTCATGGCCCTGGTCGCACGGCTGGGCGGGTTCCGCCCCTATTTCGAAATGCACCTCGACGTGCGCCAGAAGGAGACCTTTAACCCTCAGGGGTGGCAGTACTCCCTGTGCCTGGTTGGCCGCACCATGGAGGCGTTTCCCGAGGTGAAAGGGCTTACCGGGTCGAGCTGGTTTTTCGACCCGCGGATCCGTGCCATCAGTCCGCGCCTGGTGTACCTGAGGGAGATGATCGAACTGGCCGGCAGCTCCTTCTTCTTCTTCGGGCGCAGCGAACGGACGACCGAGTTGGCCACATCGGCCTCGCCGACCCGGCGTGCGCGCTACCTTGAGGGACGCTACCTGCCGGCCAGTTACCTGGCCGTCTGGCCGCGCCGTGAACTGATCAGATATGCCGCACAGGAAGGTACCGCCTGATGAAGATGAAGATTTTCCTGGTGGGCTACCTCTTCCTGTTCATCTACCGTCCCTTCGAGGTTTACTCGATCCTCGAGACAATCCACCTGGAGCGGCTCTGGATGCTCGCGGCCCTTGGGTACTTCTTTTTCTCGGGGGCGGTGAAAAAGCACCCGGTTAAGGGAGTCGGGCCGGTCGTGCTCTTCGCGGCTGCGATGTTTCTTTCCGCCCTTGGGGCACAGGACCTGGATCGCTGGTGGAGGACCACGGAAAACTTCCTCAAGGTTGTGGTGTTTTACTTCCTGCTGGCGACCAGCATCGACAGCGAGGAGGACCTGATCGACATCCTGTACGCCTACGTGGTCATCATGTTCATCTACGAGGCGAAGTCGCTTTACGAGTACCTCTTCCACGGCAGGGTCGAATTTCGGATGGGGGTGAAGCGTCTTATCGGGCACGACCAGTCGGGGGCTGATCCTAACGCTCTTGCCTCCACTATCAACTACAGTCTCTCCTTTGCCTACGTGCTGTACACGCGCTTCAAGGACGAGTTGGGGCGCGCCCGGCAGAAGAAGATCCTTGTCGGCTATATGCTCGTCTCGATTCTCTGCATTTTCATGACCGGATCGCGCACCGGGGCCGTCACCTTGTTCGTCCTCGCCGTCCTCCTCTGGTTCAACGTGCAGTACAAGGTGCGCTGGCTGTTCGCCTTCGTTGTCCTGACTGCCCTGATCTGGAACCTGCTCCCCTACGAAAAGCGGATCCGGCTGGAAACCCTCTGGAACGAAGACGTCGAGATGGAAGGGATTGAGGGCGCCAAGTTCATGCAGGCCACCCAGAAATCCACCGAAGGACGCAAGGAGGGGTTCTGGGATGGTGTGCGCCTTTTGCGGGCCTACCCAATGACCGGGGCAGGTGCTGGGAACTTCGCCAATGCGCGCCAGCGGGTCCGGGATGTCCCTCTGGAACAGGAACTGCAGGCGCACAACCTCTACGGACAGCTGATGGGGGAGCTGGGCGGTTTCGGGATCGTCGCTTTCCTGAGCCTGCTGTTCAGCATTTTAAGGATGAACCTGTTGGTTATACGCGAGAGGGCCGAGGGACTCTACCCGGTCGCGTGGGCCTGTCTGATCTCCTTGCTGCTGCTTTTGATCAACGGCCTGGCGGGTCACAACCTGTATCGCTACAACTGGCTCTGGATTGCCGCCTTTTCCTCGATCCAGTTCTGGATCGTGCAGCAGCGGCATGAAGCCTCGAAGGAACCGGTTACATGAGCGACATCAAAAAAAGCCTTCTGAAAAACAGCTCGTGGAACTGGCTGCTGTTTCTGATCAATGCCGTCATCACCTTCTGGATGTCGCCCTTTCTGGTGCACCACCTGGGCAACGAGAGGTACGGCTTCTGGACCATCATCGTCTCGCTGATCGGCTACTACGGCCTCATGGACATCGGCATCCGCAACGCCTTGGTGCGCTTCGTCGCCAAGTTCCATGCCGAGCAGAACTTCGAGAAGCTGAACCAGGTGGTCTGCACCGGCTTTGCCGTCTTCTGCTGCGCCGCCGGCGGGACGCTGGTCGCTTCCCTGGTGCTGGCCTTCAGCATTCCCGGGCCCTTCTCCATCTCGCCGGGCTTGTTGGACGAGGCGCGGCTTACCATCTTGGTGGTAGGTTTCGGCTTTGCCCTCCAGTTTCCGCTGAACGCACTCTCGGGGATCCTGATCGGCCTGCAGCGTTACGACATCACGGCGAGGGCGACCATCGCCATGACCGTGGGCCAAAGTATCTGCTACGTCATAGCCCTCTCCCGCGGCTACAGCCTCGTTGCAATAGCGCTTTTGAACAGCCTGAGCGGGATCCTGACCCTGGCCTACATGTCCTGGCGCGGCGTCAGAATGCTCCCCGGGCTGCGGGTCAGACTCGGCGTCGCCTCCTGGAGCATGTTCCGCGAGATGCTGAGCTACAGTTCCTTCGTGTTCGTCATCGGGGTGGCCGGCCGGCTCTTCACCTATACGGCCCCTCTGATCATCGCCGCAAAACTTGACTTGGGCGCCGTGGCCATCTACTCCATCCCGGTCATGCTGGTCACCTACGCCAGCAACATCGTGAACAACTTCAGCCGGGTGCTGCAGCCTTTCGCGAGTTCCACCCAGGCCGCCGGAAAGCAGGACGCCCTGGCGCAGACGGCCCTTTGGAGTTCGCTGGTCGGGCTCATGATCTACATGCCGATCTTCATTCTGGTCTTCACCATCGGCAGGGATTTCATCCTGATCTGGATGGGGCACTCCTTCGCAGATGGCGTGGTCACTGTGCTGCCGGTCTTGAGCGTGGCGTACATCCTGGCGATAGCCGAGATGCCGCTGGAAAACATCCTCATGGGGATGGGGCAGGTGCGCGTGCTCACCATCATCCTCATCACCGAGTCGCTGGTGAACATCGCCCTCATGATGCTGCTCATCCCTCGCTTTGGGCTCGACGGGGCGGCCTGGGCCACAGCGCTTCCCTTGATCGTCTCGCGCGGCCTGCTCGTTCCGCGCCTGGCGAGCAAGACGGTAGGGTTTCCATTGCGCCGCTTCTATCTCGACGTCCTTGGGCGGCAGGTGCTGCTCATGCTGCCGCTTCTCGGCGGCGCCTTGCTGGTGCGCAGCCTGGTCGCGGTGAACGGCTACCTGATGCTGACCGTCATCTCGGCGGTCGTTTGCGTCATCTGGGTGATCATCGCACTGGTGGGCACCAGCGACGGCCGGGTGCTCTATAGCCGGCTGCGCGCCAAGATGACCACCCCCGCCGCGGCGGGCTGACCATGATTGCCATCTGCTGAGCATGCCGAATGCCCTGCGCTGCTGCCGCCGTAACTGATCGATAACCTTGAAGAAAACAGGTGAACCATCATGTCCATCGCCCATCTGAGTGCCAAGCTGTCCAAAATCACTTGGGACATCTACGACGGGAACGCGAACAGCTTTCACCGTCTGTCCCGGCGCGAGCTCGCCTTGGACCGCGCCGCGCTGGACGCCCTGGTCCTTGAGCGCCTGAAGGCGATCCTGAGCTTCGCCTTCGAGAACTCCGCCCACTACCGGGAGGCCTTCGAGGCTCACGGCGTGCACCCGTCACGGCTCAAATCGCTGGACGACATCGCGCTCTTCCCGGAACTGACCCGCAGCCATCTGCTGAACGGTTTGGAAAAGGTGACGGTGGGCGGGGCCGAGCGCTCCGGCTGGGTCAAGAGCGCGACCGGAGGGACCACCAGTTCGCCGATCTCCTACTACCGCGACAAGACCTGCACCTTGAAACGGCTGTCGGACACCGCCTGCATCGACGGCTGGTACGGCCGGGTGCTCGGCGACCGGGTCGCCTATCTCTGGGGAGCGCCCCAGGACTTCGCCCAGGCGCCATCACTCGGGATGCGGCTGCGCAACCTGAGCTACCAGCGAACCATCATGCTCCCCAGCGCCCCGCTCAACGATAACGTCATGGTGAGCCACCTGGAGCGCCTGGACGCCTGGCGCCCGAGCTTTCTCCAGGCCTATCCGACGCCGCTCTACGAGTTCTGCAAGTTCCTCGCGGATAAGGGGAGGCGACTTCCCTACCTGGCGGGGGTCTCGGTTACCGCCGAGGCGCTCTACCGACACCAGCGCGAGTTGATCGAGGAGGTCTTGGGGCTCAAGGTGTTCAACTGGTACGGTTCCCGCGAGTTGGGGCGGGTCGCTTCGGAATGCGAGTGCCACGAGGGACTGCATCTGAACGAGCCGAGCGTGCACGTCGAGGTCGTGCCGGACCCGGCACTTCCGGAAGGGTGCGGGCATCTGGTGATAACCGACCTCTGGAACCGCGCCACCCCATTTATCCGCTACCGGACCGGCGACATCGCCCGGACCCTGACCGGGCCGTGCAGCTGCGGCCGGGCGCTCAGGCGCATCGCCGGCATCGAGGGGCGCCTGGTGGACACCATCGTGCTCCCCGGCGGGCGCAAGGTCCCCGGGGTGAGCCTCACCAACCGGGTGATCAAGGAGTGCGCCGAGGTGGCGGAACTCCAGGTGGTGCAAAAGAGCCTGGATCTCTTCGTCTTGCGGTACGTGAAGGGGCCGCAGTTCCACGCCGGCACCCTGGACGCCCTGGCGGCCAACCTCCGGGGGCTCCTGGCTGCCGAGGTCCCGATCCGGTTCGAGGAGGTGTCCGAGCTCCCCCGGGCCAAATCGGGGAAGGTGCGCTTCGTGATCAGCGAGATTTCGGACGAGCAGCAGACAGTTGCACTCTGAGGAGGCATGTGATGATTCCCTGGTTTAGACGGCGCATGAGCAAACCGGTGGCCGAAAAACTCGATTTCCTTTTGAAGTCCCAGTACTGGGGCCTGGAGCAGATCCGGGAGTACCAGCTGGAGCGGCTCAAAAAGCTGCTCGACCACGCCTGGTGCAACGTTCCCTACTACCGGGATCTCTTCCGGAAGGAGGGGCTTGTCCCCGCTGACATACGCACGCTCGAGGACCTGGCCAAGCTCCCTGTGCTCAGCAAACGGAATCTGCAGAAATCGCTCAAGGAACTGGTGGACGAGCGGGTCGACGTAAGCGGCCTCGCCGTCAACTCCACCGGCGGATCGACCGGCATGCCGCTCAACTTCTACCAGGACGACGAGTACGTGCTCTGGTCCGACGCGGCTCGCCTGCGGGCCTGGCGCTACATGGTCGGGGGGACCGAGGCGGACCTGGAGGCGGTCCTTTGGGGGGCGATCCGGGACGTGGGGAAGGGGCTCACGCTGAAGCAGGTGCTGCGCGGCGTCTTGCGCGAGCGCTCGCTCATGCTGAACACCTTCGACCTGGACGAGGCGATGTTGAAGCAGTACCTGGGCTACTACAACCTCTTCGCACCTCCCATCCTGCGCGGCTACGCCAGCTCGCTGTACTACCTGGCACGCTACCTGGAAAGCCATCGCATCGAGGTGAAGAAGCCCCGGGCGGTGATCTCCAGCACCGAAGTACTGCACCCGCGCATGCGCGAGGCGATCGAGCGGGTATTCGGCTGCCGGGTATTCGACTCCTACGGCTGCCGCGAGATCAGCCAGATCGCCACCGAGTGCCCGGAGCACGCAGGCCTGCACGTGGTCTTCGAGAACCAGTACCTGGAACTCGACGGCAACGAGATCGTGATTACCAACCTGAACAACTACCTGATGCCGTTCATCCGCTACAAGGTGGGGGATCTGGCGAGCGCCCTGGACCTCTCCCCGTGCGCCTGCGGCAGGTTCTCGCCGCGCCTGGTGAGCCTCGTCGGTCGCGACAACGACAACGTCGAACTCCCCGGCGGCAAGGTCATAAACGGCGAGTTCTTCGAGTTCCTTTTTTTCGGCGTCCCTTCGGTGATCCAGTACCAGGTGGTGTACCGCCGCTCGGAAGGGCAGCTTTTGGTGAAGCTGCACCTGAGCGAACCGGACGCTTCCATCGGAGACATGATCCGAAACACCATGGCCGATAAGTACGGCTTCACGAACACCGCGGTCGAGTACACCGACAGCTTCGACAAGACGCCGACCGGCAAGCTCCGGTTCGTCTACAGCGTCGACTGACCGGGTCTGCGGCCTGCTCGGACTTCCGATGCACGGCCCGCACCAGCGACGGGAGAAACCATGATCAGTATCATCATACCTACCTACAACTCCTCGTCCTTCATCGAAGAGACCATCGGCAGCATCGCCGCCCAGACCCGCCAGGACCTGGAACTCATCGTGGTAGACGACGGCTCGACCGACGATACGGTCGAGATGATCTCCGGCATGGCATACCCGGTGAAACTCGTGCGGCAGCAGAACCGGGGCAGGGGGGCCGCGCGCAACAACGGGGTGAGCCAGGCGACCGGCGAGTACATCGCCTTTTTGGACCACGACGACCTGCTGTTGCCCGGCTCGATCGCCGCACGGGCGGCCTATCTGGAGGCCCATCCCGAGCTGGGCTGGGTCTTCACCGACGCCACCGAGTTCGACCTGACCGGCGACCTGCGCCTGTTCCTGAAGCAGTTTCCCTGGCTCGACCTGTCCCAGGACCACTTCTGCCAGCTGCTGCGCGGCTGTTACCCGCTCACCTCCACGGTCATGGTGCGCACCGAGCTCTTGCGGCTGGTCGGTGGCTTCAATACCGACATCGACTACGGCGACGACATCGAACTCTTCCTGCGGCTGTTTCTCGTTTCCAAGGTCGGCATGATCGATCAGCCGCTGACCCGCCGGCGCATCCACCCGACCCAGGGCGTCTCCAGCACCTTCGACCGCTGGGACTCGCGGGTGAAGATCTACGGCAGCTTCAGCCCGTCGGTCGGCGCCATGTCCCCCCTGCAGGCAGCGGCGCTCGATAAGGCGCTCAGGTTCGCCTACTACAAGCTTGGGGAGTGTTACTGGGAGAAGGACGACTTTGCGGTGGCGCGGAAGATGTTTCTGAAGAGCCTGGACTGGCAGCCGCACGCTACGCGGGCTCTCATGTATTCTCTGTTGTGTTCCGGCCCCGGCTCGCTCATTGCGGAGCTGAGAAAGACGAAGCGGTCTGTGTCATAGTCGCGCACCCGATGCTGACAGCCGGCGCGGTATTCTGTGACTGTTGCTGCGCCTGTCGTGATAGGATGTTATTGCTATAGAAGAGAGCTGTGGGCACCGGGCGCAGACCAATAACAGCTCAGGTGCTGAGGTCGGCGCCCGAAAAGGCTAACTTCTCTTTACAGTGAGCGTGACTCCGTTATACTATGCTTGTTCTGAAACCAAGGT
>Ga0079306_1000138_pt1 | contig 86429 bp, 82 predicted proteins | sample Methanotroph_Enr_FD_79181 | JGI IMG/M metagenome (GOLD analysis project Ga0079306, IMG submission 79181) | Enriched soil microbial communities from Old Woman Creek wetland in Ohio, USA - Methanotroph_Enrichment_5 | ecosystem: Environmental > Terrestrial > Soil > Wetlands | place: USA: Ohio... | reverse complement strand
ATCGATTTATTCAGGCTTTCGGTATTAAACCCAAAACCATAAAAAGTCAGCACCATGTCAAAGAACTACTGTATTTCGGCACTAAAGCCGCGTAATATTTATACTTTTTATAACGGACTATTGATATGGTGAATCTCGCTCAAACTTCATTTTTACGTTGCACATCAAACGCAAATAATCCGAATATGTATTTCAAACCTAAACCGGTTATTGTTATAACTTAGGAAGAAAAGTGAATAGCAGCAATGTATTTTATACGGTATAGACACACAATATTTACGACACAAAAACGGCTACAAAATTACACAAATTAAGCAACTAAAATATATTAATTTTAATTAATATATGTCATATTAGGTTAATATACATTAAACAATGTGTAAATACACTAATACATCCAAATAAGGCTTAGGCCATTGGGGAATTGCATATTGCAAAATAGCAACAAAACAGATACTACTTACAATTATTAAATTCATTAGAGAAAGTAAGGCTTCATTTATCAAAAAATGAAAATTGAATTACATTTTTTCGTTATTATATTTATTGTCAACCAAAACAACTACTTTTGCACGACCTAAAGATACTCTTAGGTTAATAAACAGTTGAACGCAGGTAACACTGCGTTCATTTTTTTGAATAATAGACAAATCACCTAATTTATACTTATGCCTGAAGAAAAAATTAAACAAGGCCATCCTAAAGGTCTTTATATTTTATTTGCCACAGAGATGTGGGAACGTTTTAACTACTATGGCATGCGTGCTGTATTAGTACTATTCATGACTAAAGCATTGCTGTTTGATAAAGCTTTTGCTTCAAGTTTGTATGGCAGTTATACAAGTTTAGTTTATTTAACACCACTCATCGGGGGATTTATTGCGGACCGCTACTGGGGAAATCAACGTTCAATCATTGCGGGAGGACTTGTAATGGCCCTGGGCGAAATTTTACTCTTTTTCTGTGGGCACACCTATTTATCGTCACCGGGAATTTCAACAGTGCTGTTTTTTTGCGGTTTGGGATTAATGATTGCCGGCAATGGTTTTTTCAAACCGAACATTTCTTCATTAGTGGGGCAACTATACCCTAAAGGCGACCGCCGTGTTGATTCAGCCTATACAATCTTCTACATGGGTATCAATGTAGGTGGAGCATTAGGACCATTTGTTTGTGGGCTGGTAGGCGACACTGGTCACCCTGAAGATTTTAAATGGGCCTTTCTGGCCGGTGCTATTGGTATGCTTGCCAGTGTAGTTGTTCAACTCGCATTTGCCAAACAATACGTTATTGATCCCAATAAGAACCTGCTTGGCCAGCCACCTGTAGGAGCACATGCCCACTGGTCAAAACCTCTATTTGTAATTTTAGGATTGGCCGGTTTTGCAACTGTTGCGATAGGAATGCTTTATGTAGATGCTCAGGTTTTTGTTTTTCTGCCCTACTTGCTGATATTGGCTACACTGCTTATCATCGGAATTATTGTAACGGACAAATCGTTGAAAAAAGAAGAGAAACATAGAGTGTCGGTCATTTTCATTGTCGCTTTTTTTGTGATATTCTTTTGGAGTGCGTTTGAACAGGCCGGAGCTTCGCTGACTTTCTTCGCCGATGAACAAACAAACCGCCATTTAGGGCTGGTTTTACCTACCTGGATTATTTATCCTCTTGGTTTTACAGCGTTATTCTTCATTGCCAAATTATTCAAAACAACAAAAGCAGCAATGAATAAAGATGAAGATGCCAGACTAAGAAATACGGTTTATGTAATACTTTCGGTCTTTGCTGCTGCAATTTCGTACTGGATTTTGATGATTATCTTTAGTGGTAAACAGCAGTTTACCATGGATGAATTGCCCGCAAGTACTTTCCAATCACTTAACTCCATATTTGTAGTGAGTTTTGCCCCGATATTTGCCTGGCTATGGTTGAAATTAGGAAAATACGAACCGTCAGCTCCAACCAAGATGGCCGTAGGACTTTTTCTTCTGTCCTTAGGCTATTTGTGGATTGCATTTGGAGTAAAAGACGTTGCCCCCGGAATAAAGGTAAGTATGATCTGGCTAATTGGCATGTATGCCCTGCACACCTGGGGTGAACTTTGTTTATCGCCTATCGGGCTTTCGCTTGTAAATAAGCTTGCACCTGTAAAATTCGGCTCTTTGCTTATGGCTGTCTGGTTTCTTGCCAATGCGTTTGCCAATTATCTGGCTGGCACATTGAGTTCGTTGTACCCCGACAACAAACCAACTTCATTTCTTGGTTATACAATGACCAATCTTTATGATTTCTTTATCTTATTTGTTGTCATGTCAGGTATTGCTTCCATTATCCTTTTCGGACTTTCAAAATGGTTGCAAAAGCTCATGAATGGAGTGAAGTAAGCCTACAAAGACAAACTTCATATATAAAAAAATGGCTGGCGCAAATAAATACGCCAGCCATTTCTATAAGATCAACTTTCATTTCCAACTTCTTTTTTCAATCAAATAGCCATGGGAGTTTTCCCAGTAAACCGATTGAAAGCTATCGATACAAAAATCGGCTGCTGTGTTATTGTAGGTTGTAAGACCAGTTACTACACCATCGTACAGCCAGATTACAACATAATGGTTGTTGTATGATTTTTCATTATAAGCAGTGGTATAACAATACTGTAACGCCAGGTTTTTATCTTCAAACTGAACATTGCAAGGTGTTCCCAAGAGGCTGACCACCTCATCTTTGCTCATCCCTACTTCAATTTTCGTCTGATTTTCTAAGATAATTTTCTTCCGTGCACTATCTTCTTTAAATTCACGGAGAGTAGAGCATGAACTAAACAAAAACAGTATTAATAAAAATGCTAAATTAGGCCTTAAGTATTTCATTTCGAATGATTTTTTAATTAATCAACATATTGAGCTTGCAGACAGATTATTATTTTTCGTCTAAAATTTTTTGTTTTTGTTTTTCAAAATCGTCTTTGGTAATCAGCTTTTCGTCCAACATTTGTTTTAGCTCCCTCAATTTTTGGATTTTAGGTGATACAGGCTCCAATTGAGGCTGTTGAATTGGCTGATCTACTTGAATTTGCTCACTTGTTTGGGGAGCAACAATTTCGCCAGAGACTTGGTCTTGTTGTGGCAGAGGAAATAATTCATAATTATGAACCGGAGCGTAACGAAGGCTCCAAAGGAAAGGAGCCAAAAAATAAAAGCCACCCACAATTGCAGCTACATCTATTCGTTCTGCACGCTGAATACTGGTGTACAGAGGCTCGTACCCATCTTTAACCAAATCGATATTAGTGATACTACCCATTATTTTGGTATCGGTATACCAATAAGGCGTATGCCCGACAAATTCACCATCAATATACACACGGGCATCACTGGGGTAAGATTTTATCAGTGTTGAACTGGCACAACCTGAAAATAAAATAATAGCGGCCAAAATCAGAGAAATGACTTTATAGGTAAATTTCTTCTTCATACTAAATCAATTTTACAGGTTAATAAAATTTATTCAGGTTGTGAAATCACAAAAACAATGCCAGTAATCTAATCCGCTACTTCAGTTTTTCAGGCTCTTTAGTCTTTAGCTCAATCACTTCCAGATTCAGGATTTTATCTCCATCAATTTCAATACGGATAAGTGTTTGAACTTTATGAAAGCCATATTTCCCAGCTGCTCCGGGATTCACATGAAGTAAATCGAGTGTTCTGTCGTTCTGCACTTTCAAAATATGTGAATGTCCGCAAACAAAAAGCTTGGGTGGTTGCTGAAAAATTGCAGGGCGCACCAACGGATCGTATTTTCCGGGATAACCGCCGATATGGGTAAGCCAAACTTTCACCCCCTCGCACATAAACCGGTTATGCTGCGGAAACATGGAACGAATATCGTAACCATCAATATTACCCCAAACACCACGCAAAGGTTTAAATGCACTCAACTTGTTTACCACTTCCAACGAACCCCAGTCACCACAATGCCAGACCTCATCGCAGTTGGCAAAATGTTCCAGTACGCGTTCATCGAGTAAGCCGTGAGTGTCAGAAAGTATTCCTATCCGGGTCATCTTATTGTTTTTCTAAATTAATATCACGACAAAAGTAAATAAAATTGAAACACAATGCTCCTCCTGTGGAATGAATTTGAAATTTCAGGCAAGCTAGTTTAGTTAACAAAATATAAGTCATTCGTATTTGTGCAAATAAACATAAACGGAGGGTCCGTAATTGCTCAAACTCATTTTGTTTATATCCTGAATTTCGCTACTTTTGTCCTCGGTTCAGTCGTCAGACAGCAGTTGTAATGAAAAAGAAAACAAATAAGCTTGCCCCTTTCATCCAAAAAATGCGATTCAAATATCGCGTTTCCATTCTCAACGAAAACACATTGGAGGAATCGTGGCATCTGCGCTTGTCTCGCATCAGCGTTTTATTATTTGGTTCCGCCTTGGTTTTTCTGACGTTTCTTATTCTTACTATCCTGATTTTCACTACACCAATCAGTCGTTACCTGCCTGGCTATGGTGAGTCGGGCAACCGATCTAAAATTATTCAGGAATCCATGCGTGCCGACTCCCTTGTAAAACAAATTGATCTTCAGGAGGGTTACTTGGGGATAATAAGAGGAATAATCACTGGAAATATAAAACCTGACTCCATCACATCGCTCGATTCTGCCGAACTGAAAGAAAAAGCTCACGTTTTGCTGGAAAAATCGAACAATGAAAAGGAATTTATAGCAAAATTTGAGGAAGAAGAAAAGTATAATCTGGCAAGTATAGACAGCAAGCCGAACGAAAACATGTACGTTTTCTTTCGCCCGACACGCGGCGTAATCTCATCATCGTTCAACTTATCCGAACAACAATACGGAATTTATTTAATTACTTCGCCGAACGAAAGTGTATTGAGTGTGCTCGCAGGATCGGTAGTTTACGCGGCATTTACATTTGATTACGGCTGGGTAATTCAGGTACAACATGAGAACAACTATCTTTCGATCTATAAAAACAATACCCGCTTGTTGAAAAAAGTAGGTGATGAAGTAAAAGCGGGTGAAAGCGTTGCCATTACAGGCGATGCATCGGGCAAAAAAGCTGGCAGTCAGTTTTATTTTGAATTGTGGAAACAAGGAAAGCCGGTTGATCCCGAAGAAGTTATTATATTTTGATGGTACAGGCACATACCTGTCCGTACGTAAATCCAATGGAAACAAATCATAAAAAACAAATTGCCATTTTAGGCTCCACCGGTTCTATCGGGACACAGGCACTGGAGGTCATTTCGGAAAACGATTCGTTATTCGAAGTATATGCGCTCACGGCCAATAACAACGTTGATTTGTTGATTGAACAATCCCGGAAATACAAACCCGAAATGGTGGCAATTGGGAATGAAGACCATTATCTAAAACTGAAAAGTGCATTATCCGACCTACCTATAAAAGTTTTTGCAGGTGATGACTCTATTGCGCAGGTAGCCGAAATGCAACCGATTGATATGGTTCTTACAGCAATGGTCGGTTATTCAGGATTAAAACCTACCATCAGCGCCATTAAAGCCGGAAAGAAAATTGCGTTGGCCAACAAAGAAACGCTTGTTGTTGCTGGTGAAATGGTTTGCGATTTGGCCGCCAGCTTTAATTCCGCCATTCTTCCTGTCGATTCTGAACATTCAGCCATCTTCCAATGCCTGGCGGGCGAAGGAAATAACCCGATTGAAAAATTGATTCTGACCGCCTCGGGTGGACCGTTTCGTACAAAATCGATACACGAGTTGGAGCATGTAACAAGTGCTCAGGCCCTGAAACACCCAAACTGGGATATGGGAGCCAAAATCACCATCGATTCGGCCAGTTTAATGAATAAAGGATTTGAAATCATTGAAGCAAAATGGCTTTTTGGCGTGAATCCGGATCAAATTCAGGTCGTAGTCCATCCGCAATCCATTATTCATTCCATGGTTCAATTTGCCGATGGTTCTATAAAAGCGCAACTTGGGCTGCCCGATATGAAATTGCCAATTCAGTATGCCTTCACATATCCGGATCGCCTGAAAACAAATTTTCCTCGTTTCGACTTTGATATTTGCGATCAATTTACTTTCGAAAAACCGGATTTGGAAAAATTCCGAAATCTGGCTTTTGCGTATTATGCCATGGATAAAGGTGGAAACATGCCTTGTATTCTGAATGCAGCCAACGAAATTGTGGTAGCTGAGTTCTTGAAAGACAAAATTGGCTTTTTGCAAATGAGCGATATCATTGAAGATGTAATGGCGAAAGCAAATTTTATTGCCAAACCAACTTATGATGATTATGTAAGAACCGATGCCGCAGTGCGTACACTTACCAAAGAGTTGATTAAGTAGCATTAATTTAAAATATGGAAATTCCAATAACCGAAGGCATAAAATATGCAGGGTCAAAGCTCCGGCTTTTGCCTTTTATTTTTGAAATGGTTGGGAGTTTAGACGGAATTGAAACCGTCTTGGATGGTTTCAGCGGTTCTACCAGGGTTTCGCAGGCATTTGCCAAATTGGGCTACTCCACCACTTCGAATGACATTTCGGCATGGTCGGAAGTATTTGCCACTTGTTATTTGATTTCCGGCAAGCCCAATGTGTATTATCAGGAAGTTATTGATCATCTAAATAATTTACCGGGAATTGACGGCTGGTTTTCAGAAAATTACGGAGGATCTGCAAAAGATATAAAAAAACCTTTTCAGCTCAAAAACACACGCAAACTGGATGCCATACGCGAAGAAATTGACAGGTTGAATTTACCCTGGGAAGATAAATGCGTTTTAATCACCAGTTTGATTTATGCGCTCGACAAAGTTGACAACACACTTGGTCATTACGTCGCTTATTTGTCGGAATGGTCGGTGCGTTCATACAAAGATATGATGTTGAAATTGCCTCAACGATTTACGCCAATGGGTAACAACTGCGTTATTCGCGACGATGTTTTTAATACTGTTGCAAACAACGAGTTTGATTTAGTTTATCTTGATCCGCCTTATGGATCAAATAACGAAAAAATGCCGCCAAGCCGGGTTCGTTATGCTGCTTATTATCACTTATGGACGACAATAATTCAAAATGACAAACCGGAGCTTTTTGGCAAAGCAAACCGGCGGGAAGATAGCCGTGACGATTGCTGCGGATCGGTTTTTGAAGAATTCAGAAAAAATAAAACTGGCGACTTTCTGGCAATGGAAGCTTTGAGAAAACTGATAAACGAAACAAAAACACGATATTTGTTGTTGTCGTACAGTTCAGGCGGAAGAGCCACTAAGCAACAGTTGCTCGATATAATTTCCGACTCCGGAAAATTATTGGAAATAAAACTGATTGACCATAAGAAGAATGTAATGAGCAATATGCGCTCAACAAGCGAATGGATTAACAGTGACGGCAAACACAATGAATATCTTTTTTTAATGGAAAAATAAATAAACACAAGATAAAATAGCTACACAATTTTATATGGAAACATTTCTTATCCGGGCTGCACAGCTCATTCTCAGTCTTTCAATTTTAGTGGTCCTGCATGAATTCGGGCATTTCGCCTTCGCACGGTTGTTCAAAGTTCGTGTCGAAAAATTCTATATGTTTTTCAATCCAAATTTTTCATTGGTTCGGGCCAAAAAGATTAATGGAAAATGGAATTTTAAATTTCTTGCCAAAAATATTCCTGCCAACGAGCGTCCCAAACTAAATGCCAATGGTTCTGAAATACTTGACACAAAAGGCAAACCGGTCATGGAACAAATTCCGGCGTCTGAATTACCGGAAGATGACTGGCGCAAATATCCTGAAAACACAGAATGGGGAATTGGTTGGTTGCCACTGGGAGGTTATTGCTCCATTTCGGGCATGGTGGACGAAACAAAAGACATCACCCAGTTAGCTGCAGAGCCACAACCTTGGGAGTATCGATCACGCTCTGTATGGCAACGCTTACCCATAATTATTGGTGGTGTGTTTGTGAACTTTGTATTGGCAATGGTTATTTATTCGGCGGTATTATACACGTGGGGCAAAGAATACATGCCTATGGAAAGTGCTAAATATGGCTTGCAATTTTCGACAACATTGCTTCAGAACGGATTTAAAAACGGAGATAAAATTATTTCAATTGATGGCCAGCCTGTAGAAAAACAAAGCGATATAGTTGAAAAGATACTTATCGACGGGAAACAAAAAATTACCGTATTGCGCGATACGCAACAAATTGACATTATTCTTCCAGAAGATTTATCACAGAAAATACTTGCAGCCGAAGAAATCAACATGGTTTCGGTTCGTGTACCGTTTGTTCTTGAATCAGTATCATCGGATGGTCCGGCTGCAAAAGCAAATTTACTGGCCGGCGACAGTGTAGTTGGAATAAATGGGAAACCCATTTTTATTTTCCAGGATATTGCTGCCGAATTAGATGCATCGCGTAGTACAACAATTTCACTTGATTATGTACGCAACGGAAAAACGATGAATTCACAGGTCCAGCTCGATGAAAAAGGGAAACTTGGCGTTGGGGCACGATTTGCATTTGCAGACATGCCTACAAAAAAAATTGAGTACACTTTCCTGGCATCTATTCCCGCAGGAATTCAATACAGTTGGGAAATTCTGACAGGCTACATCAAACAATTCAAGTTGGTTTTCACCAAAGAAGGATCAAAACAGCTGGGCGGATTTGGCTCTATCGGAAAAATGTTTCCAAAAGCTTGGGATTGGCAGGTTTTTTGGTCAATGACGGCATTGCTATCTGTTATTCTGGCATTTATGAATTTCTTGCCTATTCCGGCTCTGGATGGCGGTTACGTATTATTTCTTATTTACGAAATGATAACCGGCAAAAAACCAAACGACAAATTCCTTGAGTATGCGCAAACTGTTGGATTCTTCCTGTTAATGGGCTTGCTGATTTATGCCAATGGAAATGATCTATTCAAAGCGTTATTCAAATAAAATCTCCCAATATGAAACCAATTGCAATTTGCTATCCCAAATGCGGGACTTGTCAAAAAGCGGAAAAATGGATGAAAGCCAATGGCATTGAATACACCTATCGTCCTATAAAAGAAGAGAATCCAACCAAGGAAGAACTAAAATCATGGATTGATAAAAGTGGACTTCCGGTTGGCAAATTCTTTAATACTAGCGGTTTGTTGTACAAAGAACACAATATGAAGGACAAAGTCAAAGTGCTTCCAGTTGATGAATTAATTGATATTCTGGCTTCGAATGGAATGATGGTAAAACGCCCTTTTTTACTCGCCGGAGACAAGGTTCTGGTAGGCTTCAAGGAAGAAGAGTGGAAAACGATTCTCTAAACTGATTACTATTTACTGGTGCAATTCCGGCACATCTCATATTGCTTCCGGTTTTGGAGAATAGAATCTCTAAAACCGGAAGCTTTTACATTGTGCCAGTTATCAGAAAACGAATTCTCATTTATATTGCCAAATGAGAATTCTGAAGCTTTATCAAAGCAGCAAGGCAAAACCTCTCCCCGGGCGTTAATCACAGCACCGCTCCAAAGCCGCCAACAACGATTTGACTGATCGCCTTTTAGCCTGTACTTACCATCTGATGTTTTTTTGTACCGGGCATATTTATCAATGGTGGTGAGCAGTTTATTCCCTTTTTCAAAATCATAAAGTTGGGCAGTTTTGAATGTCAGCCGGTCAGCCTGCAAACTCTTTGCCAGTTTTTTCATATCTGAAAGCTGATGTTCATTCGTTTTCAACACAATAAATTGAATTTCCAACAATGGCGTTACAGACTTCAATTCGTTTTTCCAAAAAACAAGTTCCTTTATTCCGTCCAACGTTTTTTGCAACTTACCTCCTACCCGGTAACTTTCATAAGTATCCTGCGTAGCCCCATCAACAGAAACAATTAACTTATCCAAGCCCGATGTTACAATATCTTTGGCATTTTTTTTGTTGAGAAATTGCCCGTTTGTTGAAGTCGACGTATAGATTTTTGCATCATGCGCATACTGTATAAATTCCGGAAGCTGCTTATTTAACAATGGTTCGCCCTGAAAATATAAAATCACATGTAAAAGAGTCGATTTTTGTTCATCTATAAGTTTTTTATATAAGGTCAGATCGAAATGCAGATGCTCTGTTTTTAAATCCTGACGCATCCCAACCGGACATTCCGGACAATGTAAATTGCAATAATTTGCGGTTTCAACCGAAAGAAATGAAGGCGATAAATTATCTGTCTTTTGTCTTCCGGTTATTGATAATAAATATGAAAAAAACAACCTGCAAAGATTAACAAAACGTTTGACGGTTATATAATTAACAGTCAAAATCAACCGGTTAATTTCCCATAAAATATATCGTATTGATCGGTATTTTTTTTGCATGAAAAAGTGAATTAATTCCTTAAAGGAATGACATTAAATTGAATTTGACACATTCTTAACGAAAAAATGTCAAAATCAATTGCAAAGTAAGATAAATTCATTGAAAGATTGTATATTTGCACCCAAATTGTCTAAAAAAAGAAAAACAAATAATTAATTTATAACAAAAACACAATTTTATGAGAAAGCAATTATTTTTCGCGGTTTCATTGGTACTTGCGCTTGTTCTTAGTTCATGTGCTAAAGACATGACAGCATTGGATCCAAGCATGTTCAAATGTAATCCTAACCCACTTGAAGTAAAAGGTGGTAAAATCGATGCAACTATTACAGGAACTTTCCCTGTTAAGTATTTTACAAAAAATGCTACAGTAACAGTGACTCCGGTTTTAAAGTTCGGAGGTAAAGAAGTAAAGGGTACTCCTGTTACATTCCAGGGTGAAAAAGTTGTTGGTAACGACAAAACTATTTCTTACAAAACAGGTGGCACTTACACAATGAATGCATCTTTTGCGTATGTTCCTGAAATGGCTAAATCTGAGCTTTTTCTTGAATTCAATGTAGTTACAAAAAAGAAAACCTACCAAATTCCTAGTGTAAAAGTAGCTGATGGAGTTATTGCTACCTCCCAGTTAGTATCTACAAACGCTAATGAAATTGCTCCGGTTATTGTTGCCGACAAATTCCAACGTGTTATTCAGGAAATGCAGGAAGCAGACATCAAGTTCCTTATCCAGCAATCTACTTTACGCAAGTCTGAAACTAAATCGGGTGAAATTGCTGATTTGACTAACAAAATCAAAGAAGTTAAAGAATCTCAAAACAAACAAATTGCGAACTTCGAAGTTGCAGGTTATGCTTCCCCGGATGGTGGAATGGAATTAAACACTAACCTTGCAGAAAAACGTGAAGAAGTTACCGTTAATTTCTTAAATAAGGAATTAAAGAAATTAAAAACTTCGGTGAAGCTGGACTCAAAATTTACTGCTGAAGACTGGGCAGGATTCCAGGATTTAATGGAAAAATCTAACATTCAGGACAAACAAGTTATCTTACGTGTGTTATCAATGTACACCGATCCTGAACAACGCGAACGTGAAATCAAAAATCTTTCAGTCGCCTTCAAAGCTATTGCAGAAGAAATTTTACCTCAATTGCGTCGTTCTCGTTTAAAACTGACTGTTGATGTGACAGGTAAATCAGATGCAGAACTTACAAAACTTGCTGTAGAAGACCCATCAAAACTTACTGTAGAAGAGTTGCTTTTTGCTGCAACTTTGACTAACGACTTAAATACTAAAGCTTCTCTTTACCAAAAAGCTATCGAAATTTACCCAACAGATGCCCGCGGATACAATAACCTAGGCGTTGTTAAATCACAACAAGGCAATGTAGAGGATGCTGCTCGTTATTATGCAAAAGCCCTCGAAGTTGATTCTAAATCTGCCGACATTAACTTCAACTCAGGTGTAGCTGCATTGGCTAAAGGAGATGTAGCTAAAGCTGAAGAATTCTTCGGTAAAGCAGCCGGAACGAACGGTAACTTAAGCCAGGCTTTAGGAAGCGTTAGCACTGTGAAAGGTGACTATGCAAAAGCAACAACATATTTTGGTTCAACTGCAACTAATAATGCTGCATTGGCTCAAATACTTAATGCCGACTACAATGGAGCTCGCAAAACACTGGCAGCAGTTGCGCAACCAAATGCAATGACTTCTTACTTAGGTGCTATCATTGGTGCACGCACAAACGACCGCGATGCTGTTTTCAGCAACCTGAGAGCTGCCGTTAAGCAAGATAGTTCATTGGCAGCAAAAGCAGTTAAAGATATCGAATTCTCGAAATTTGTTACTGACGAAACTTTCCTAAGCATAGTAAAATAATTGATCCAATTATAGCTTTAAAAATCCGGTGCATTTCATGCACCGGATTTTTTTTATTCATTGCATCAATTTCAAATCATTGGAGTATTCAATCAAAGTGAAATATATCAACTCAACATTAATATAAAAAATTTGATAGTTTTAAAGAACATTATAAGTTATTCCCACTAACAACATTTTCATTTTCGGGCATTTAAGCGTATCTTTGTACTCATTTTCAAAAAATAAATATAAGAACTTAACATAATGACAGAAAACGAACAAATTGTTGAAAAGATTGTTGAAGGAATACAAGAACGAAAAGGTAAAAATATTGTTGTTGTGAATCTTACCCGATTACAAGAGGCACCATGCAGCTACTTTGTAATATGCGAAGGTGATTCTAATGTACATGTGAATTCTGTTGCTCTCTCAATTAAGGATTGGGTTCGCAATGAGATTAAAGTAAAACCTTATGCAACCGATGGTTTCCAAAACTGCGAGTGGATTGCAATGGATTACGGGCAAATAATTGTACATGTATTTCAACGCGCAACCCGCGCTTTTTACGATATTGAACATTTGTGGGCTGATGCCGAATTGAAAAGACTGGAAGATATACTTTGAGTTTTTCAGAATTAATTGGCAATTCAAAAACCAAATGCTAATTTTTTTGTTTTATCTATAAATAACTAATAAGATAACAATTGAATAAGAATGGAAAATAAAACACCAAACCCGAATCCGCTAAAACCTGCCGGAAAATCTCCAAAGTTTAATATCTCGTGGATTTACGGCATTATTATATTTACTTTAATGGGGTTATTCTTCTTTGGAGAAAACACACCATCTAAAGATGTGCCATTTACTACATTCAAGGATTACGTGTTACGTGGAATGATTGAAAAAGTTGATGTTTACAGTTCTAAGAATTTAATAGAAGCAAAACTGATTGATTACACCAAAACACCGGTTGATTCTGTTTTTCTTCAGCGAACATTTGGCGACAATTACAAAAGCTTTGCTTACAACGAGAAATCACTAAGAGATTCCTTAACAAAAAAAGACAACCAAACACTCAAAAAAGTGTATGGTGACAAATACGAAACATTTGCGAAAGACCGCAAAATAACAGTTAGCGTCCCCGCCGATCAGGTATCCCGTTTTCTGGATTCTGCGGAAGATAAATACGGCATAAAAGTGGGTGTTGCATATAAAGACAGCCGCAATTATGTTGATTTATTTTTATACAGCATACTACCAATTCTATTGCTGGTATTCTTCTTTGTATTCATGAACCGCCGCATGTCGGGCATGGGTGGAGGCGCCGGAGGCGGAGGCATTTTCAATGTAGGCAAATCCAAAGCACAGTTATTCGACAAAGGCGACACAACCAATAAAGTTACATTTAAAGATGTAGCCGGACTAGCCGAAGCTAAACAAGAAATTGAAGAGATCGTTTCATTCTTAAAAAACCCATCAAAATACACTGAATTAGGAGGTAAAATCCCCAAAGGTGCTTTGCTTGTAGGCCCTCCGGGAACCGGAAAAACTTTGCTGGCAAAAGCAGTTGCAGGTGAGGCCGATGTACCGTTTTTTTCTATGTCAGGTTCTGACTTTGTGGAAATGTTTGTGGGTGTTGGAGCTTCACGTGTTCGTGACTTATTCCGCCAGGCAAAGGAAAAGGCGCCTTGCATTATCTTTATTGATGAAATTGATGCCGTTGGCCGTGCCCGTGGCAAAAACCCAAATATGGGAAGCAACGATGAACGCGAAAACACATTGAACCAATTATTAACCGAGATGGATGGTTTTGGCTCAAACAGCGGTGTTATTATACTTGCAGCAACAAACCGCGCCGATATTCTGGACAAAGCTTTGTTACGTGCCGGACGTTTTGATCGCCAGATTCACGTTGACTTACCGGATGTTCACGAACGCAAACAGATTTTCAACGTTCACCTTCGTCCAATCAAAATCAACGAAACGGTGGATGTAAATTTCCTTGCACGCCAGACTCCTGGTTTTTCCGGTGCCGACATCGCCAATGTTTGCAACGAAGCTGCACTGATTGCAGCCCGCAAAAACAAATCATTTGTTGAAAAGCAAGACTTCATGGATGCGGTAGACCGGATTGTAGGCGGATTGGAAAAAAAATCAAAAATCACAACGGTTGCCGAAAAGAAATCAATAGCGTACCACGAAGCAGGACATGCAACTATCAGTTGGATGACTGAACACGCTAATCCACTTGTAAAAGTGACCATTGTACCACGTGGTGAAGCATTAGGCGCAGCCTGGTATCTTCCCGAAGAACGCCAGCTAACCAATCGCGAACACATGCTCGACGAAATGTGTTCAACACTGGGAGGGCGAGCTGCCGAAGAAGTGTTCCTGCACCAAATGTCAACCGGAGCTATCAATGACCTTGAACGTGTAACCAAGCGGGCTTATGCCATGGTTGCATATTTCGGAATGAGCGACAAGTTGGCTAATATGAGTTACTACGATTCAACCGGCAATTCAGATTACGGATTTACAAAACCATACAGCGAGAAAACTGCCGAACTGATTGATTCTGAAGCAAAGAAAATTGTGGCAGATGAATATGAAAGAGCTAAGAAAATCCTTACTGAAAATGCAAAAGGACATAATACATTAGCAGAATTATTGATTGAGAAAGAAGTAATTTTTGCAGAAGATCTTGAGCGCATTTTTGGCAAGCGCCCTTGGACATCCAGAAACGATGAGCTAATGGCTCAAAATGGGAATGTTGAAGCTCTTGAAGAACCAACAATCACTCCTGAAAACAATGAACTTTCAGAGAAAACGTCTGAAGAAAATGCAGAATAATTCCCGTAAGGAAATATTACAACGAATAGCAGCCGCCGGAAAAGGGCGGCTTGCTTTCGTTAATACAACAATTGGGGAATCCAATGAAATTTACAAACCGATACTGCCGAATGCTTTAACATGTTTTAAAAATGAGTTAGAAACCATAAATGGCCGTTGCATCTTATGTGAAGATGAATCGGATTTATATATCAAACTCAAGCAATTAGTTCAACAACAGAACTTCCCTTCTCTTTTTTGCAGGGATTCCTATATTGCGGAACAATTGGCAAAAAATGGAATTCCATTTTCAACCGACGAAACTGACTTTGAAACTATGCAAGCTGGAATCACCGGTTGTGAGTTCCTTATAGCCCGCACCGGAAGTGTTGTGGTCTCATCTGCCACTCAATCAGGCCGACAAATGAACGTTTTTCCACCGGTACACATTGTGCTGGCCCACATTTCCCAATTAGTCAATTACCCTGAAGATGGACTAACTTCCATACAGGAAAAATATGGGAATTCCCTACCTTCAACTATTTCAACCATTACCGGCCCCAGTCGTACTGCCGACATTGAAAAAACCTTAGTTCTTGGCGCTCACGGACCAAAAGAATTTATAGTTTTTCTATCGAAAGTATAAAGTTTTGTTATCTTTGTATTTGTTTTTACTTTCTGCCTGAATACGTTTTAAACATTAAATTGTTTTCCAAATATTCAGGTTTTGTTTTGTCTTAAAAATGGATTCACTTAGATAAAATCAAATTATTATAATCAGATTTTAATTATGAAGATTAAACACGCCAGTCCCCTGATATTGCTTTTTACTTTGTCCATGACATTATTTTCATGTAAACCTATCTACAAGTGCGGCGACACAAAACCAGCAAAAAAAATGTTTTACATGCCTAAGATTGTCCAGCGCGTTATTGATGAGCGGGACTCATTATGTACGACATTATCTGATAGAAACGAAGAGGCAAACAACCTCAAAAGAGACACAACAAATTTAAATACAAATATTAAACAACTAAGGAAACAGTACAATGATTTGCTGAATGATAATTTATCACAGTCACAACAATTTAGTACAGCATTAAAGAATAAATCGAATGAATTGAAGTTGAAATCGGATGAACTGATTGACAAAGAAAAATTACTCGTAGAAAGAGAAAGTGCACTTTACGACATGAAAAAGGTTATTGCACGGCAAGACTCAATCACCAAACGGCTAAATAACATTTTACGCAATGCATTGCTTAGTTTTAAATCAGATGAGCTCTCCGTTGAAATAAAAAATGGGAAAGTATATGTTTCATTATCCGATAAACTATTGTTTAAATCCGGAAGTGCTGCTATTGAAGCAAAAGGAGTAGAAGCAATAAAAGTATTGGCTGACGTACTTAACAAAAACAGTGATATTGATATTCTGGTTGAAGGTCACACGGACAGTAATCCAATCAAAACAGCTCTTTACAGCGACAATTGGGATCTGAGCGTGGCAAGGGCAATTTCTATCGTTCGAATTTTAACAGATGAATACAAAATTGCACCAACCCGACTTACGGCATCCGGGAAAGGGGAGTTTTCGCCCAGAGCATCCAATGCAACAACAGAAGGAAGAGCCAGCAACCGCAGAACGGAGATAATCTTATCCCCGAAACTTGACGAGATTATGAAATTGCTCAAAACAAATTAAATATACGAGCCCTTTTTGTCACCTTAATTCTAATTCTAAAATGAATAACTTTGTAATACGAACACTGAGTGGAGCCTTATTTGTGGCATTGGTTATCGGCTCCATTTTGCTTAATCAATATGCTTTTGCAGGTGTATTTGCGTTGATTTGCGGGTGGTCGGTACGAGAATTCCACAAACTTTCCAACAAACAAAAAGATGTTCATGTAAATTTGTGGATATCATTAGCAGGAGGAGTTTTACTTTTCACAACATCTTTTTTGTATGCTTCAGGGATTTGGCGATACCCCGTATTCTCAGCCTATGGCTTTTACATTGTCATAATACTGATATCTGAACTATACAAACACAAATCAAACCCACTTCACAATTGGGCATATTTCATTCTGGGACAGATATTTGTTGCTTTACCATTTTCATTACTCAATTTCATTCTCTTCATTGATGGTTGGCAGCCTCTGATTTTATTAGCTGTTTTTGTTACAATATGGGTTAATGACACAGGAGCTTACCTCATTGGAGTCACATTTGGAAAACATCGCCTGTTTGAACGGATTTCACCGAAAAAATCATGGGAAGGCTTTTTTGGTGGTGCAGTAGCAGCGTTATTATCCGGATATTTATTTTCTTTGCTGATTCCTCAAATTAGTCTTGCGAATTGGCTCGTTTTTTCAGAAATTATTGTAATTTTCGGGACTTTTGGTGACTTAATCGAGTCACTTATGAAACGGACTGTTGATATGAAAGATTCCGGGAACGTAATACCCGGGCATGGCGGCTTGCTGGATCGTTTCGACAGTATGTTACTGGCTGCGCCTGTAGTTTTTATATATCTGAGCTTCCTATTTCAACAGGCAAAATAACGATTGTTATTATCTGCATTATTTTGGAAAACTTTTATTTTGCTGATTACCATACAACCTATTAAAGAGCCAGTAAGTAAGCTAACAATTAATTCACACTATTATGGAATTCAATTTTGATGAAATTCGTTGCTTTAATAACGAAGAGGTACATGATGTTTTAGAGCGCCTGACTAACGAGAAGCAATTCATGAAGGTGTTGAGCACTATATACCCTTTAATGCCTAAAGAAGTCATTAAACAGCGGCTGTTGAGCTTCCACTCAAATTATGCGTTTCAGAAAGAAATGGTTTACCCGTTCCTGCAATATCTGGAAGCCAATATGACAAAGGGTATTGATTTGAATGGTCTGGATAAGATTGATCGATCAAAACCCTACCTGTACATTTCCAATCATCGCGACATTATCCTTGATTCCGCCTTTTTGTGCGGCAAACTGATTGAAGCAGAAATGGATACTGTTGAGATTGCCATTGGTGACAATTTATTGATTTTTCCATGGATAGAAGATCTTGTGAGGGTTAATAAGAGTTTTATAGTCAAACGGGATCTGAGTGCACGCCAGATTCTTGAAAGCTCTCAACGGCTGGCAGCTTATATAGCTCATACTATCAACGACAAAAATCAGTCGATATGGATTGCCCAACGCGAGGGGCGAGCCAAAGACTCTGATGACAGAACCCAGGAAAGCTTGCTAAAAATGTTCAACATGAGTGGTACCGGAAGTTTCACGGAAAATATATCCAAATTGAACATCTGCCCGCTAAGTATTTCATACGAATATGATCCTTGTGACTATCTTAAAGCAAAAGAAATGCAGCAACGACGTGATGAGTCTGGTTTTAAAAAACAGCCACAAGATGACTTAATCAATATGCAAACAGGCGTGATGGGGTACAAAGGCAAAGTTGTTTATCAAATCACCGGCGACATAAACAGGAATTTGCAGCGTATTGCCGCGCAAACGACAAACAGGAATGAGCAAATTGAGCTGGCAGCCGAATTAATAGACAGACGGATTCATGCAAACTATACTATTTTCGCAAACAATAAGATTGCTTATGACCTGCTCAGGGAAGACAATCAGTTTGAGAAAGAATATTCCACTATGGAGAAACTCGATTTTGAGAAATATCTTTCAATGCAGATTGCAAAAATCGATCTGGAAAACAAAGACGAGGACTTTCTAATGCGAAAATTATTGGGGATGTATGCAAATCCACTGACTAATCAACTAGCCACCTACCAGGATCTGGGACAGGATGGCGATTAATCGAGCAAAAAAAAATGCATTCAGTAAAAACTGAATGCATTTTTTTATTTTAAAACTTTAAGATTTTAATAACCCAAAATTTTCAACATTGATTTATAACTCTGCTCTTTAGCAAAAAGCTTTGTAAAATACTCACCATCTTCATCCTGGTCAATAATAACCAGCTTAGGTGCCGGAATTAAACAGTGTTGAATACCTCCAAAGCCGCTCAATGATTCCTGATAAGCACCGGTATGGAAGAATCCGATATACTGTTCACGATCCTCATGCATCTTAGGAAGGAAAACGGCATTGGAATGAACTTCTGCATTATAAAAATCTTCACTATCACAGGTTAACCCGCCTAAGTTTACACGTTCATACTCCGAATCCCAGTTATTGATTGCCAGGAATACATAACGTTGGTTTATCGCCCAGGTATCGGGCAGAGTCGTCATAAACGAGCTGTCAATCATATTCCACAACTCGCGATCGTTTTGTTTTTTCTGGTTTACAATCGAATATAACATAGCGCCACTCTCTCCCACTGTATATGAACCAAATTCAGTAAAGATATGTGGCTCGGGGACTCCATTCTGACCACAAATAGTTTTTATCTGCGCAACTATCTCCTCTGCCATGTATTCATAATCATAAACCATATCAAGGTGGGTTTGAATCGGGAAACCACCACCTATGTTCAGACTATCCAACTGAGGACATTTCTTTTTCAACTCACAATACAAGTTTACCGCCTTATTTAATTCATTCCAATAATAAGCAGTATCTTTTACTCCCGTATTAATGAAGAAGTGCAACATCTTTAGTTCAACTTGTGGATTAGTTGCAATGTGCTTGGTATAATAAGGAATGATATCATTATATCGAATACCCAGACGCGAAGTATAGAAATCAAACTTCGGTTCTTCTTCTGCAGCAATACGTATACCTACATTAAATTTAATATCAAAGTCCTTTAGAAACAAGTCTAATTCAAACTTATTATCAAGAATAGGAATGACGTTTGTGAATCCCTGACGCATTAAATTTTGAATATTCTCAACATATTGAGGACGTTTAAATCCGTTACATACGACAAATGTATCTTGTTTAAGTAAGCCCTGATCATACAACGACTCCATTATATTAATATCAAATGCAGAAGATGTCTCTAAATGAACACCATGTTTCAGCACTTCTTCCATGACAAAGGAAAAATGCGAACTTTTAGTGCAATAACAGTAATTATAGTCCCCGTTGTAGTCAACTTTAGCCATTGCAACGTTAAACATCCTACGCGCCTTCTGTATGTTCTGGGCTATTTTAGGCAAATAAGCAATACGTAAGGGGGTTCCGTACTGTTTAATTATATCCATAAGCGGCACACCACACCACTCCAATTCATTTTCAATAACATTGAATTCATCGTTTGGGAATTCGAATGTCTGCTCAATAAGATCTTTATATTTGTTCTTCATCTTTTCTCTGTCTTTTCTAATATTTATTGAAATCTAACTAACTTGGATTACAAAATAAATTCCAATCCAACTAACACAGATTGAGAATACTTCAATAAAAAAGTTTGCAAAAGTAATAATTTAATTGGTTAGAAAAATTAAATCGCCTGAGTATTTTCAAATTAAAAACAAAAAAATAGCTATGTTGCATATTACTAAATCTGCTTATATCAATTCAAGCAAGCAAATATAAGACTGATTAAGCGCTGGATTTATCGAAAAACAACAAATTAACTTTGATATTCGAAAAAAAACATCTTTCTTTGTCTTACAAAATCGTTATAAATTCATAGATAAAAGAAAATAATGAAGCGGATAAAGATTTTATGCATTATCTTACTGGTTGTTTTCTTTGGAAGCATATATCAGGAAGCCATTCTACCTTTTGTTGAAGGTATAAAATACGGTATCACCATTGCTAAATATCAATTACAGCACAAAGCAAAAACAGTTGATTTTACGTTAATGAACGTAGTGGCAAAAGATTATAATTACCTCGACAACTCGGAAATTAATCTCAAAACGGGAGAAAAAGCTTTGGTACGCCCAAACAACATGACTATACTCGTACAATCTTTACCCCACAAACCCACATGGTGGATTCCTTTGCAAATTATTTATACCATTTTCACGGTGATAATTCTCATACTGGGCATTTGGATTCCATTTTTGGTAGTGAAAATTATCCGTTCCCTGCAACACTCCGAGGTATTTGACCGAAATAACCTTAAACGAATCAATCGGATTGGAATTATTTTGCTTGTTGTAGGGTTACTAGGAACAGCATCCCAAATTATCAATATTTTCTCAGCTCAGGCAATAGTCGATTTGTCACATTATAATTTCACGTATTCCGAAACAATAGAATTTTATCCGATTATCATGGGAGTTGTCATTCTAATGATGAATGAGATTCTGCGAATCGGAACTGAAATGAAAGAGGAACAGGATTTGACAATATAAAAACCAGAAAAATAAAAATGCCTATAATAGTCAATTTGGATGTAATGATGGCCCGACGAAAGATTTCGCTTAATGAGCTATCTGAAAAAGTGGACATTACGCCCGCCAATCTGTCCATTTTGAAAACCGGAAAAGCAAAAGCCATCCGCTTCAGCACCCTTGAAGCCATTTGCCAGGTTCTCGACTGCCAACCTGCTGATATTTTAGAATATCAAAGACAACCTTGAGCAACATGAATAGTTGCACCAGGCAATCCAAAGCGTGAACATAATCCAGTTATGTCACGTTATAATAAAGTTATTCAAAAAAATCTTTATTACCATATTTTTAATTAAAATATATGGTTTTAAAGATATTATCCTTTTTTCAAAAGCAGTTTATCGCTATCTTCGTTAATTTCGTCTAAAAAATACAGTTACAACTTTTCATAGGACATGAAAGAAACTTACATTTTTAAGATATTACTAATAGCCATTATTTTTGCAACTGTAAATGCTAGTTCAAATACAGTTTTTGCCAAAGTTCCCGACACAACCTCCATAATGACCGGGAGTAATGGAACATACACCTCCCCTTCACAAAAAAAAGCAAACATCTACAACACACCCGGTTATACTAAACGAAACAATGAAGAAAACCTGGACACAATTCCAACATTTGTAATTACTGAAATAACAATTCCTGATCTATCTGCCAACATAGGTGATTCCGACAGCCATACGATTAACATTAGTGGCTTGAATTTATCCGGAAATATCACAATTGCTATTTCAGGTACAAATGCCGACCAGTTCACACTTTCCCAACCAGAAATAATTCAAACAGACAGTTCAGTTCCAAACTCAATAATCTCATTCACATACACGCCAACTGCAACAGGTACACATAAAGCTACACTGAACTGCACAAGCGCAGGTGCTACTGATGTCACCATTTCTTTAGCCGGAGCTTCAGGATTGGATAAACCTGTTGCTATCGCAGCAACTGACGTTTCAGAATCAGGATTCATAGCTAACTGGAATACAGTACCCGGGGCAAGTGAATATCTGCTAGATGTATATTTTATTCCTGAAAATCCTTTCATACAGGATTTCGAGGGCTTTAATTCAGGTACGGTTTCACCAGCCGGTTGGACTTTTACCGGCATAACAGGGACTTACACTAACAATGGGATTTATGGTACCTCTTCACCCTCCCTACGATTTGACGCAACCGGTGATGTAATAACCACCCCCATATTACCAAAAGCCGCAACAGAAATGAAGTTTTGGCTGAAAGGCCTTGCATCCACGGGCAGTTCGTTGCTAATAGAAGGCTACAATGATTCAATCTGGATTGAAATTGATAATATAATTACACCTTCAAACAACGCTCAAACACACTTATATAATTCAGTAACAGCCCCCGCATTGCCCGAAAACATTACCCAATTCCGCTACACGTACACCAAAGTCACAAGTAACATTGCTTTAGACGATGTTTCAATCACATATCCTGGTCCCGCTACAACACCGATTACGGGATCACCATTTACTATCACAGGGGCAACAAGCAAAGAATTTACCGGTCTGCAAGAAGTTACTAATTGTTACTATCGTGTCATTGCTAAAAATGCAACTATAACAACGGCCGCCTCAAACGAAGTACATGTAAAGGCATTAGCTACCAATATCCCGGACACTTACAACCCATTAGATATAATTGCCTCAAACGGGGCAATCAGACTTACAGCCAACACAGGCGAAAGCGTTGAGATTTACAATTCTATGGGGCAAATAATCTTTCACCAACCAGCAAAAAAGGGATTAAACACAATACCGCTTGCAACCAGGGGTTTACTAATAGTAAAAGTTGGCAACCGGACGGCAAAAGTAATAATATAACATCCCAACCTTCGTAACCGGAAGGATTATCAAACGCCATTTCAGAAATTTACCACTTAAGTACATGGTAATTATTATTGATATGTTTTCCAACACATATAGAACATCCAGGGTATCAGGAGCCACAGTAGTTTTTTTTATATGATTATCCGCAAAGTGCCCTATATAATCCTCAAAGTCTCTCAAGCGAACGCCCTCGTCCGGTGAGCAGAAAAAATAAGACTACCAACTTTTTTCTAAAAATATACAAAACAAGTGTATATTTATTTCTTTTTTAGAGAAAATTATTATATTTGCGTTCAAGAGTTTCAAGCATTTTTATTTAGGGTCTGCTGAAAAACTCCAGAGGAGTTAACTGTGCATAACCCCCAGATTTATCTGGGGGATGAAGAAATCTTCAGAACTATAACTCCAGAGGAGTTTCCCTTTGTATTTTAGGACTTAGAGAATATCGGCAAACTCCTACGGAGTTTAAATTACATGTATTCTTACTTTCCCCCAGATAAATCTGGGGGTTATGCACAGTAAATCCTTACAGGATTTTTACTCATAAAATTTATTGAGTCTATGGGTTTTGGACTAAAATTGCAAAAAACCCTTGCATCAAACAATGTAAATTTCATATTAATAGATTATTAATCAATGATATAATAATTTATCAGCAGACCCTATTTAATTTCACTTTAACACAATATTAATTTACCTGAAACATCCAACCTGTATTTTTGGGAATTACAAAAAACATATTATACTAACTCTTTAAAAAAAATGAACATGAGAAAAATTACTTTTTTTAAAACGATGCTCGTGGCAATAGCATTAGTGATTGGAAGCGTAAGTACTTGGGGGCAAACAACCATCAATTTTGATAATGCAGCTAATTGGGTACAAGATGGCACAACTTCATTTACATCCTATGCCAACCACTCTTATACTGAATTGGGAGTAACTGTACAGGGAACTAACGTAATAAGAAATGGTACTGCTGCTCAGGATGGCTTTGCAGGAGCATTAGGTACTTATTCCTTTAGAGTTGGAAATACGGCAACATCGAAGGTATTAATCACTATTGCGGCTGGAGGTTTATCGAATTTCTCAATCAAAGTTAGAAGATGGGACAACAGTCCAATGCCAGACTATACAGTTAAGTATTCAACAGATGCTGGCGCAAATTGGACCGGTATAACAAATATCAATGGAACACTATTAACTACTAGTGATTTTTTCATATTTAATAGTGGAACAATTAATAGCACTGCAAATAGTATTCAAATTGAAATTAAAAATACTGGTACAACTGAACGCATAATGCTAGATGACTTTACTTGGACTGGATATACCGGAGGAGGCACTCCCATCGTTTCAACTCCAACACTAACCCCCTCATCAGGCAGTTATACAACAGCCCAATCTATAGCAATTACTTCTTCAACAGTTGGAGCTTCAATATACTATACCACAAATGGAAATGATCCAACAGAATTGAGCACTCTATATACCGAACCGATTTCGATAAGCACAACAACCACTATTAAAGCTAAAGCTTACAAATCAGGTTATGACGCAAGCTCTACAGCAACCGCCACTTACACTTTCCCAACATCGGTAGCAACCATTGCTGATTTGCGGGCTGCAACAACACCCGGCTTTTACAAGCTTACCGGCGAAGTTGTTTTGACTCTAAAATCAACAACACGCAATGCCAAATATATCCAGGATGCAACTGGTGCAGTTTTAATTGATGATAATTTTGGGATTATCACAACTGCTTATAACGTTGGCGACGGAATTACAGGAATAATTGGTACTACTGCATTGTATAACAATATGCTTCAGTTCACACCTGTAGCCGATCCCGGCGTAGCTACATCTACCGGTAACACTGTAACTCCGGCAATCGTTGCCTTGGCTGACCTTATAAACAACCAGGGGAAACTAGTAAAAGTTTTAAGCGCAACAATTACCGGAACCGGAAATTTTGTTGCAAGTACAGGCTATAACCTGAACGGAAGTGCATCCACTGTTATTCGTACACAATATGCCGATCTGGATTACGTTGGCCAAGCCATTCCAACAACAGCACAAGACATTACAGGAGTAGTGTTAGTTTACGGAACAACTGCCCAATTAGTTCCACGCTCGTTAAGCGACTTAACGCCATCATTAGGAACCGGCTTAACCCCAATAAAAAACACCAATATTTACGCTTCGAACGGAAATATTGTTTTATCGGCTTCAGCAAATCAAACGGTTGATATTTTCAATGCTGTTGGTCAAAAATTATTGAGCCATAAAGCTGTTGAGGGAATAAATACAATTCCCGCTTCAACTAAAGGATTGGTATTGGTAAAGATTGGAAACCAAATTTCGAAAGTGATATTGTAATCAACTTTTATTGATATAACGTGAGTTCGATATAAGATTTTTGGTTGCTTTAATTATAAAACCCTATACAATATGCGAATAAGGGTTTGTTATATCTGGATTGAATTTCTACTAAAGGGGCAAGCATCTCTAAAAACCTGATTTTGATGAAACCCTAAGTAGTAATTGAGGAATCTACACCAACTCTCACCCTTATTTTTCATTATGTTGAAGTCTAATAATGAGTTGCGATTTGGGCCTATATCGAACTCACGTTGATATAACAATTGAGGCTGTTCTGTTTTTCGGACAGCCTCTTTGTTTTTTACGAAATTTCTCAAAAAGAGCATGAATAACAACAAAACGAAAAAAAAATCATTTCAGACTTTAGGAGAGACAATTGCAAGCTTAATATTTTCTTTCAGCTTGTTGTAACCGGCACGTTTGATAGCCGATTTTTTAAACGTTTGATTAAATCCGGCTTCGGTGAGTTGCAGCCATGCTTCCCGGTTCCATTCCAATAGTTCTGTTACGGGTGAAAGTTCGATATGTTCGTGAGGTTTTGCCCACTTCTTGTTCCACGGGCAAGCTTCTGCGCAAATATCGCATCCCAAAGCACAACCGGAGAGTTGCGTGTGAAACTCAGCAGGTATTTCATTCTTATTTTCGATAGTCAGATACGAAATGCACTTGCGGGCATCAATCGTACCATTGCGTATGGCGTTGGTCGGGCAAGCATCCATGCAGCGAGTACAATTACCACATGCCGGACGAATAGGAACATCGTATTCCATTTCCACATTCAGCATCAATACGCCTATAAAACAGTAAGACCCCAGCCCCGGATGAATGAGTTGGGTATGCTTGCCTATCCAGCCCAATCCGGCCCTTTCGGCCCAACGGCGCTCCAATACAGGTGCAGAATCGACAAAGGTATGCTGCTGGTTGGCGCAAACAATATCAGGCCCGTAAACATCGTATATTTTCTGCTCAAGTTCGGTAAGTTTGGCTTTAATAACCGTGTGATAATCGATTTCGGAATAAGCATACCTGGCAATTTTGGGAGCCGATGGATTTTGTTTTTCTGCCGGTGAATAGTTCATAAGCACCACCACCACTGACTTACAACCCGGAACCAACTCGCGCGGGTCAGTACGTTTTTCAAAGTTACGTACCAGGTAATGCATTTCGCCATGTTTGCCTTCGGCCAGCCACTGCTTCAGGAATGCAGCATCCTCTTCCAACGCCGTGGTTTTAGCTATACCACAGGCATCGAAGCCAACAGAAAGGGCGGTTTGTTTAATAAAATCTCTCATTGAAATTCAGAATAAAAAAAACAGAGACGCTATTTAGTGCGTCTCTGCAAATTTATAAACTTTTTTCGATTAGTTTAGCCAACTCTTCAAAACCAGGGCTTCGTGATATTATGTTCCCCTTTTTATCCAACAGGAAAGTGGTTGGAATGGAGGAGACATTATATAACCGTGCTGCACCTGTTCCATCTTCGTCGCGAACGCAAATCCACGGAATGTTTTGAACTGATTGTTCCCAAAGCAATTTATTGTCGTCGACCGAAACCTGATAAATTTCAAAACCACGGCCGTGGTATTTATTATACAATTCGCGCAAAGCAAAGGTATAATCCACCATTCCGTCGGCAGCATAAGAAGAAAAATCAATCAAAACGACTTTACCTTCAAGCGCCGAAAGTTTATGGGAAACATTTTTATTGTCTTTTAAATCAATATCGATATACCCTTTCCCCACTTTTTGCAACACATCGTCCCAAACCTGGTCCGCTTTGGCTTTTCGTTCTGAACGAATGGCATCCATCACCAGGCTGTACAGGTTTTTAGTGCGGTCGTACTCAGGCATAAATGTATTATAAGAAGTAGCCACAGCTGCGCAATATGGCTTGTCAGCCTTCACATAAGGCGAAAACAGGAAAGCATCGTTCACCTTTTGGTAAATAGCAAAATATGCAGCAGCCGAACGGGGATTTTCAAGAATCAGTTTGCCTGCCATCTCTTTATGCACCTGAATAGCATTCTTTATTTCTGCGATTCTTGCATTCCTTACATCCGAACCCATATCCGAATTTAGTTCGTCAGCTTTTTGCTGGATATTCATTAACGAAATACGCAATTTCTGAATTTGAGCGGAGGTTAAAGAGCCCGTAACCGTATAATCAGTAGCAAAGTTTTTCTCTTTAGCAGCAAATTGAATTTCCTCACATGAATCAACCGCAAAAGTGATTACTTTGCCGTTCAGCCGCAACCGGTAAAAGTCAGGATACTCCGGACGCTCCGATTTGAAGCTAAAACCGCCATCGGCACCCAGCTTGGCAGAATCCAACACGGTTGTTTTCAACAAGCCGCTGTGTTCAAAATACAGCATGCCGCCATCGGCATCTTTAACCGTTCCGCTTATTTTGAAACGGTCATTTTGTTTACACGAAATAAGTCCGGCAAAAACCAACAATAATACGAGTGTTTTTTTCATAGGAGAAGTATTTCAAAATAGTTCATGCCCTTCTGGGTTTCCGAAAGGGCATGAATGATTAATTGGTTTTAAACTTATATTTTACCTGCGATAACTGCTGGTTTACTTCTACAATTTTTTTCTTCAGTTCCTCTTTGTATTGAGCCAGTTTCGCCTGTAAGCTTTCGTCGCCTACAGCCATCATTTGTACAGCCAGAATAGCAGCATTGAGCGAGCCATTAATTCCAACCGTAGCCACAGGAATTCCCGGAGGCATCTGCACTATTGCCAGCAAAGCATCCATTCCGTCGAGCGATGCATTAATAGGCACACCAATAACAGGAACGGTTGTCATCGACGCAATTACACCAGGCAAATGAGCTGCCATACCGGCTGCTGCAATAATTACCTGAATACCATTTTCGCGGGCATTCGAAGCAAACACTTCCACCTCACGCGGTGTGCGGTGCGCAGAAAGGGCATTAATCTCGAAAGGAATTTCAAACTCGTCGAGCAAAGCCGCAGCTTTTTCCATAACAGACAAGTCCGATGTGCTGCCCATTATGATACTAACTTTTGGTTTCATATTTAGTTGATTTACGTTTAACAATTAATTGCAGTGGTTTTAATTGTTTTTATAATATTACAAGTACCAACACTACAAACGGTTATTTACAACCGGTCAGCACCTATTAATGCCTCATACTCAGCAGCCGACAGCAATGAATCAAGTTGAGAAGCATCTTTAATTTCAAGCTTAATCATCCAACCTTTTCCGTACGCATCGTCGTTTACCAATTCAGGAGCATCTTCCAGCTCTTCATTAAATTCCAACACCTTACCATCAATTGGCAAATACAAATCCGAAACTGTTTTCACCGCTTCTACCGTCCCGAAAACCTCACCGGCCGCCAGTGTTTCTCCAATAGTTTCTATTTCTACGAAAACAATTTCACCTAATTCGCTTTGTGCATAATCAGTAATTCCTACAAATGCAGTTTCACCTTCAACACGAATCCATTCGTGCTCTTTAGTGTACTTTAAGTTCGATGGTACGCTCATAATAATAAGTTTTATTTGTTTATATGTTTATTGGAATAACTCGCTATTTTACAATCATATCACACAAAACAGGATAATGATCGGAATAATTCACTTTATCGGTATAAAATTTTACCGGTTTAAATGCCGTGGAATCATAAAGCACATAGTCTATTCTGAAACCGTAAAATTTTTGTTTAAAAGTCCACCCAAAACCGGAACCGATTTCCGAAAAAGCATCTTTCAAATCTCCTTTAACTTTGGTGTAAGCATAAGATGCAGGTACATCATTGAAATCGCCACACACCAGCACTTTATAGGGCGATGAAGTAATTACTTGTGCGACTACATCCGCCTGTGAAGCTCGCATTTTATAGGCAACCCCAAGCTTCCGGGAAAAATGCAGTGTCAATCCCGTTAGATTTTCTGCATCAAAATTGTCTTTCAACAGTATAGGCATGGCTTTATCATTTTCGGTCAATCTGTTTGATTCCAAATGATTATTTACCAAACGAATAGTTGTTCCGTTTACTTTAATATCAGAATAAATGGAAAGATTGGCGTATGACGGGTAATCTATTCGCTGTTTATTTACGATAGGGAATTTAGAGAAAGTAGCAATTCCGGTCATTTTTGAAACCTGCTTGTGCGAGTAGCAAATATGTTTGTAAGGGTATTTTTTGAAAATACGTAACATATCGGAATGCGTTATATATTCGTCTTTAAAACTCACCATAAACTCCTGCAAACAAACAATATCCGCATCACTGTCAAGAATATATTGTATGACTTTATTCGGGCGTTTTTTAGTATGCTTTTTCAGTTTGCCACTCATCATCATGTTGTATGACAATATATGAACCGGTTGAACCGTAGATGCAATATTTTCAGTTTCTCCAAAATGGACAGGAAGAGTGTCCTTAATTTCAGTTGCAGAAAAAAGCAACAAACTCAATGACAGTAAGAATGTCCATTTCCGGACCAATATCCAAAAGATTACGAAAACTACGTTAGCAACTACTATAATTGGAAGTACAAGGGCAAAATAGGCTGGAAAAATGAATTTTTCAGGGCTCAGGACACTGCCCAACAAGGTTATAAGCAGAAGAAATGCCGCCACTAAATTGGAAGCAAGCATAATCCATTTTACTATCGTTTTTCCAAACATAACCTTTATTCATTCATAACTCATTATTCATAATTATGAGCTATAAATTATGAATCAATTTTTGCGTCTTTGTTCAAACAACCGTTTCTTTTCATCGGCTGTCAGGCTTTCATATCCCGATGTTTTAATTTTATCGAGTATTTTATCAATATCTTCCATTTTACGCGCCTTATTTACATTAAATTCAGCATCGTTCATCGGAGTTTTTCTCCTGTGCGGATTTGGCTTAACCTTCAGTTTACGAGGGCCAAAGATATTAAATGCAGAGTCGATAACCCTACTTATTCCTTTCGTCAAATCCCTACCTTGTCGCAAAGATACAATAAATATATAACCTGCCAAAGCCCCGCCCAAATGTGATAATTGACCGCCACCGTTATCGGAAGTAATGCCAAAAACACTCATTAAAACAAAAAAAGCAGCAATATATTTTAGCTTGACATTTCCTAAAAGAAGCACCTGTAATTCCAAATTCGGCGATTGAATGGCAGTTGCCAGAATAACAGCCATTATCGATGCAGATGCCCCCAGCAGAATACTATGTTCCAATGCCGGAGCAAAGTAAGGAAACAGGTTATAAGCTGCAATGTAAATAAAGGCACCGAAAAGCCCCCCAAAAATGTAAAGCCCAACCAATTGTTTCTCGGTAAAATACATTAGGAATATCTTCCCGAACCAGAACAATGTCAGCATATTAAAGAAAAAGTGCAGAATATCCTTATGAAGAAACATATAGCTCAACGGCGTCCAGGCCTTACGCAACAATTCAGAAAGACTGGCAGGTACAGCCAAATAATCCAGGAGGAAATCACCCGGAGAATTAAACAACTGAAAGACAAGCAGAAATAAATTAACAGTCAAAAACACTGCCCCATTAATGTAAATCAGTTTTATTACTGAATTGCCATGCTGGAAAGTTTGTTTTAAATTATCTGATATGCTCATATGTTGTTAACTTTAATAGCGTTTTTTCTTTTTCCACATCACAATGAGAATGGCTCCAAACAACATACCACCTAAATGAGCAAAGTGCGCTACATTATCACCTGAGAAATTGGCCACTCCCTGGAACAATTCCACCACACCATATATGACTACAAAAATACGTGCTTTGATTGGTACCGGAATGAACATTAAGAAGAGTCTTTCTTCAGGGAAAAGCCAGCCAAATGCCAACAAGAGGCCAAATACCGAACCTGAAGCTCCGATGGTTATAAAATTTGGAGAATCAAGAAATAATCTCTTCTGTTCGATAAGTGAAGGTGCATTCAAAGCATCAGAAGAAATAGCCTGATTTATTGCAGTAAGTGCAGAATGAAATTCAACGGTCCAAAAGATTTGTTGAATAATACCAGCTCCGATCGCGGTCACTAAATAGTAAATCAGAAATCGTTTTGTTCCCCACACATGCTCCAAAACGCCACCAAACATGTACAAAGCAAACATATTAAAGAAAATATGCATAAAACCCCCATGCATAAATGCATAAGTTACCAATTGGGCAGGATTAAATTTAGATGACTCCCAATAATGCATTCCCAAAATGTCATTTAAATCCACATTCAGACCAAATCGATAAAATATTGTAGGCAAGACGGCACTTGCTAAAAACAATACGATATTAATGCCTATTAAATTTTTTACAACGGGAGGTATAGAACTGAGAAAAGAGGGTTTGTAGTTGCTCATTTTAAAGATTCAGAATATAAAAATATATAAAAATAACACATATTAGAATTCATTTTTTGAATTCCGGGGATAATATTGTTGCTTCAAAGATTTTTCGGTAGTGTTCATTTGTACTTAGAAGGTGCAAAAACGCCCTATAAACCTCAATTTTGTACTACAAAAGTAATGAAATCTAAGTCAAAAATATGTTTTCTAACATATTTTACGAAAAATCATAAAATAAACTGATTTTTTTTAATTTAAATGCTTGTATATTATTTACAAACCACTACATTTGCAATAACAAAAATCTATGTTTATCGTTTCTAATAAAAAAATCAAAATCTTATGAACAAAGCAGAATTAATCAATGCCATCGCTGCTGAAGCAGGTCTTAGCAAAGTAGATGCAAAAAAAGCTCTTGACGCAGTAGTTAAAAGCGTATCTGACGCCCTTGTTGCTGGCGACAAAGTAAGTTTAGTTGGTTTCGGTACTTTCTCTGTTGCCGAACGTGCTGCCCGTCCGGGTATCAATCCAGCCACAAAACAAGCTATCACTATTGAAGCTAAAAAAGTAGCTAAATTTAAAGCCGGAGCTGAATTGACAGCTGCAGTTAACTAAGATCAGAGCATTGACTCACAACAGAAAAAAGGAATATGATTTCATATTCCTTTTTTTTATATCCTAACGAAAAAAGTGCTTCATTTGTTCAAAAACAATACTGGTACCTAATCAACCTGAACCATATTATAAACAAATCACAAACAGATAGAATGGGTAATGCGGTCAGCCTCAGTTTTGCCTTTCATATCCTCAACTAACTTTAAGGCAAATTGAATGGCAACGCCAGCTCCTTTGGCCGTACTGACAACTCCCGATTTGACTATTTTGTTTTCTGAAATTCTCGCTCCCAACAATTGATTCTCAAATCCGGGATAACAAACAGCTTCTTTACCTTCCAGCAATCCCATTTTACCAAGAATAGATGGTGCGGCACAAATCGCTGCAGTTGGTTTTCCGGCTTTTACCTGCATATTAATCAGATTTTTCAATCCTTCATGAGCATCCAAATTCTTTGTTCCCGGCATGCCGCCCGGCAAGAAAAGAAGATAATCCCCACTAAAATCAATTTCAGAAAACAAGCTATCGGCTAAAACAGCAACGCCATGAGCACCAGCGACTTCTTTATTATCTGAAATTGAGACAGTAACCACTTCAATGTTTGCTCGCCTGAAAATATCGACGGGAGCAATAGCTTCAATTTCTTCAAAGCCATTTGCAAGAAAAACATAAGCTTTCATATTTTTTTACTGTTATTTTAACCTGAAATTATATGTGATAGACCCGGTAGCAGTTCCGCTTCCAGTTGAAAAACGGGCACGATTAGCTGCCGAGATAGCTGCATTCCTTATGTCGGGATTAGAAATAGTTGTAGGCGAACCAATTGATGCGCTGATGACACGACCGCTCTCATCAACACGAATATTTACCGTCACTTTACCTTCTTCATCTTTATCGTAGCTTGGCGATGCCAATGTTCCAGACAATGACCGTCCATTCAGTGACCAGGAATTCCCGCCTGAATATCCTTTTCCGGCAGGGTTTCCCTGACGTCCGGAGCCCTCACCGGAGCCGGTTCCAGTTCCAGTACCATTTCCAGCCGAAGTAGAATTGCCAAACAAGCCACTCATAGAAGAATTGGCTTTATTTATGGCGTCCTGTTCTTTTCGCTTTTGGTCGGCAATACGTTTCTCATTTGCAATACGGGCATTTTCGATGGCTAGCTGCGCTGCCTTTTCCTGTTGTGCCTGTTTCCGTTTTTCGGCAATGGCTAACGAAGCTTCCGATTGGGTAACATAATCCTGGCTCGTTGATTTCACACTACTTGCAGTTGTTTGTACAGGCCGGGTAACAGGTTCCGGTTTTGTCGTAGTTGTTTCTTCTATTTTCGAAGGCGCAGGTTCTTCATCCGGAGTTCCCATCAGCTCCTCGCCCATTCCACCTCCTTCATCGCTATCTCCGAAACTAATCATCAAACCCTCTTCCTCGACCGGTTGAACGATTGATGCATAAGGCATAACATAAAACCACATTATCAAAAATAATATTATGCAAGATAATGCAGAGCCAAGCAAACCATATAAACTTGATTTTTTCACGTTTTTATTTTCCGGGTTGGTTGGTAAATTGGTGATTGTATAAGCCATTTCTGTAATTGATTATTTTTTTGAGTCCTATTTTTGTCGACTTTGAAATCAGCAAAATTCATACCTCAAATTTCGCACATCTATTCTAACTGCTTTTTATAGCGCTTTATTGTGTCTTCCAATCCAAAATATAGTGCATCGGCAATAAGTGCATGGCCAATAGACACTTCATCGAGCCAGGGAATCAGGGCATGCAAATAAGCCAGGTTCTCGAGGCTTAAGTCATGGCCAGCATTGAGCCCAAGCCCTAGATTTTTAGCCAGTTTAGCAGCTTCAACAAAAGGCGCAGCAGCCTTTTCACGATCTATTGGGTAATTGGTAGCATAAGGTTCTGTATACAACTCCACACGGTCAGTTCCCGTTTTAGCTGCATATTCAATATTCTTTAAATCCGTATCAATAAAAATAGAAACACGAATACCAACACTTTGAAAGTCTGCTACAACTTCTTTCAGAAATTCCAAATGAGTTACAGTATCCCAACCAGCGCTGGACGTAATTGCTTCAGGCGGATCAGGAACAAGTGTTACCTGATGCGGTTTAACCGATTTTACAAGTTTGATAAAATCCGGCGAAGGATAGCCTTCAATATTAAACTCAGTTTTCAGAATCGGGCGTAAATCCCACACATCCTGATAGCGGATATGACGTTCATCGGGACGAGGATGAACGGTAATTCCGTGTGCCCCAAACCGTTCACAATCAAGAGCTACCTGACATACATTGGGAACATTTCCACCGCGGGCATTACGCAATGTAGCTATCTTATTGATATTTACGCTTAGTTTTGTCATTATTTCAAAATTACAGTCATTAATAAATATTTCACAGTTAAATGAGTTACGTTGATTGACACATTCAATTCAACTAAACAAGTCGATTTGCTTTGAGAATCACAATTTCAACCAATCATCAAACTTTCGATCTTTCTTGCAGGTTTCATTTTCATTTAGTTCCTTTGCAAAGTGTTTATGGCACTAAATATATTTTGCTACAAAAATAGCTAAAAAAAACAGAAGGAGACTTCGAGACAGTTATCTTTCAATTTTTTTTAATCATTTTCAAAGTATTATTTAGGCTTTCGGTTCAATTATATTTTAGATTTTGTCATCAAAAAGAAAATGTTCCCCGTATGAAAATAGCCGTTTTTGGAAATATATACCGAACCGTGATTCTGTCGCATATTGAGCTACTATTCAATTATTTTAAAGATAAAGACGTAACGCTCCTGCTAGACAGCGTTCTTTATGAATTTGTTCGTGAGAACGACAAATGCTGCATGGAACGTACAGAAATTATAACGGACAATGACTTTGAAGCCGATCTGGCATTAAGTATCGGGGGTGATGGCACTTTCCTGAATACTGCTGCCCGCATCGGAAGGAAAAACATACCCATACTCGGAATAAACACCGGGCGTTTGGGCTTCCTGGCAGATGTGGCCAGTGAGGATATTTTACCTGCATTGGATGCCATTCTGTCAAATAAATATATTACTCAGGAAAGATCGTTGCTTTATGTGGAAACTTCGGATGGAACTACTTTCGATTATCCTTATGCCCTGAATGAAATTTCGGTTTTAAAACAGGATAGTTCGTCCATGATCAGCATTACAGCCAGTGTAAACGGCGAGATGGTTCATACCTATCATGCGGATGGCTTGCTCGTTTCCACGCCAACGGGATCAACAGCTTATTCAATGAGCGTTGGAGGACCGCTCGTAGTACCCGAAGCCGAAAACTTTATTCTTACGCCCATTGCTTCACACAGCCTGAATGTCCGGCCATTGATAGTTCCCGACACCTGGACATTTGAACTGGAAGTCCATAGCCGCAGCCAATGTTATTTAGTGGCTTTGGACGGACGCTCAAAAGTATTGGAGCTAAAAACAAAATTGATAATAACAAAGGCTGATTATACAATAAAAATTATCAAACAAATGAACCACACATTCTTTGATACGCTGAAAAATAAATTATTGTGGGGTGTTGATAAGAGAAATTGATTAATGTGATGATTTGTTGATGCGATAATTTGCTAATTAAATAATATGAGAATAGTTTTTATGGGCACACCGGATTTTGCGGTGGAAAGCCTGAAGATATTAGTAGAAAATAAATATGACGTTGTTGGTGTAATTACTATGCCCGACAAACCCGCCGGCCGCGGACATAAAATGCAGTATTCGGCTGTAAAACAATATGCCATCGACCAAAATTTACGGTTATTACAACCGGAAAAACTCAAAGATGAAGCTTTTTTAGAAGAATTGCGCAGCTTACAAGCCGATTTACAAATTGTGGTGGCATTCCGCATGTTGCCCGAAGTGGTATGGAATATGCCCAAATACGGAACATTCAACCTACACGCCTCCCTGCTACCCCAATACCGTGGAGCCGCTCCTATCAACTGGGCTATTATTAACGGAGAAAAAGAAACCGGCGCAACAACCTTTTTCCTGACCCACGAAATTGATACAGGAAAAATTATTTTGCAGGAAAAAATTCAGATCACTGAAACTGATAATGCCGGAACCGTTCACGACAGACTTATGGTAATGGGGGCCGGACTGGTTAAGAAAACTGTTGATATGCTTATTGAGGGGAAAACAGATGCCGTGGACCAGCTTCAATTTATCCATGAAGGCCTGGAATTGAAATCTGCTCCAAAGATTTTCAAAGAAACCTGCGAAATAGATTTATCGTGGAATGTAGAACAGGTTTATAACTTTGTTCGAGGACTTTCGCCTTATCCGGCAGCGTGGATTGAACTTCAGTTTCCGGGACAAGATGAGAAAATGATTCTGAAAGTCTTTGAAACTGAGAAAGAATTTTGTTCTCCGGAAATAGAAACAGGAACAGTGGTTACAGATGGAAAGAAATTTGCAAAAATAGCTTTGAAAGATGGATTTATCGTACTGAAGTCTGTACAAGCTCCGGGGAAAAAGCGAATGGAAATAGGAGAATTGCTGCGAGGAATGAGATTCTAATGTAATGATGAATTAATGTGATAATGTAATGATGTGATGATGTGATAATAAAAAGTCAAGTGCTATCTAAATTACCACATCATCACATTTACTCAACAAGAAATTATTTTGCTGCAATCGTTTCAATTTCCACCAAAGCCCCCAGTGGCAAAGCTTTCACAGCAAAAGCCGAACGGGCCGGACATTCCGTTTGATAATACTTTTTATACACTTCGTTCATAGCCGCAAAATCAGCTATATCTGCAATAAAAACGGTTGATTTTACAACATCTGCAAAGCTATAACCCGCTTCATCCAAAATGGCTTTAATATTGGCAAAAACCTGTTCGGTTTGCGAGCTGATTTCAATCGCTTCAATTTTTCCTACCGCCGGGTTAATCGGCAACTGTCCTGAGACATACAAAGTTCCATTCGCTTCTACAGCCTGGCTATACGGGCCAATAGCGGCCGGTGCATTTGTCGAATTAATTATTTTTTTCATTCTATTTGTCTTTTAATATTCAATACAAAGATAATTGTTTTCCTGCATTTTTATATTTAAAGTACCATTGTAAACGTTTGCAAAAAAAAAACACAAATAAATTTAGAAAACAGACCTGCATATTTACATAATTAATTTATATTTGCAGAACATTTAATTCACTCTAAAACAAATATTTATGAAAAGAATTACTACTACATTGTTTGTCGCATTATTTACGACTTGTTTCTCGGCATTTGCAGGTGGAGGCTGGGCAGATTGCGCGGTCAACATAACAAAAGATGGCGGAGCAAGCTACCTTTATTCACTCGGCAACGAAACCTGGGGCGATGGCGACTGGGTCATAAATACAGCTTTTGATGGACTCAACCTTGGAACTCCAACATCGCTGGTTTTAAATGGTGCCCTAGGAGATGGTTGGACGGACGATTCCCCAGGATATACCGCAACATCATTTGTACTGTACTACCGGGTGTACAAATCAACTGCCACTCCGGGAAGTTGGTCACAAATTGCTCTGGACAACGTAAATCTAAAAAACGGAAACAACTATGTTTACGACAAAATCACAGCTAATATCAATATTCTGGCATTGGCTACACTTAGTGGTACAAATACGTATATTCTCGAAGTTGCTATGTCTAAAAATCAATATTACACCGGTGGTAACTGGAATAGTATGATTCCTGGAGGACAAGCAATTGCTTATGACAACACAGTAGCAGGATACAAAGCCACATTTACAAAATCTATTACCACAGGAGTTCAAACTGTTACGCTCAATGCAAAAGTGTACAGTGGAAAAAATCAAGTAGAAGCACGCTTCAATGGTACCGCTCAGGTGGAATTATACACAACAGCCGGTCTGCTACTCAATAAAACTTCAGCAACAAATCAATACTCTCAAACAGTTAAACCGGGAGCTTATCTACTCCGCATCAACGGTGACACTCACAAAGTATTAGTAGACTAACCAAATATATTTCAATCACTTACGAGGTCATTTCAATTCATTTGAAATGACCTCTTTTGTTTTTCAATTTTTTATTTTTACCTGACTTCTTTTTTTGTTATCTTTGCACTCTTGAAATTTTCAGAACAAAAAATCATTATTATTCTGAAAAAGAATTGATTGTGTTGTTCACCACAATCGTAAATCGTAAATTTATAAATCGAAAATTATAAAATGGAACTCGCAAGTAAATACAATCCCACCGACATCGAATCGAAATGGTATCAATACTGGTTAGAAAATGGCCTTTTCAGCTCAAAACCGGATGGTCGTGAGCCTTACACCATCGTCATTCCGCCGCCAAATGTAACCGGTGTGTTGCACATGGGCCACATGCTCAACAATACCATCCAGGACATCCTCGTTCGTCGTGCCCGCATGTTGGGAAAAAATGCTTGCTGGGTTCCCGGAACCGACCACGCTTCCATTGCTACCGAAGCAAAAGTAGTAGGAAAACTGGCTGCCGAAGGAATTAAAAAAACCGACCTGACCCGCGACGAGTTTCTTGGCCACGCCTGGGACTGGACACACAAACATGGAGGAATTATCCTCGAACAATTGAAAAAGCTCGGTGCTTCGTGCGATTGGGACCGGACTGCATTCACCATGGACGTACCGCGCTCGGAAAGCGTTATCAAAGTGTTTATCGACTTGTACAATAAAGGCCTTATTTACCGCGGAGTACGTATGGTAAACTGGGATCCAAAGGCATTGACAGCTTTGTCGGACGAAGAGGTTATTTTCAAAGAACAACAAGGGAAACTGTACTACCTGAGATATAAAATTGAGGGTGAAGACGGTTATGCAGTAGTTGCAACCACCCGCCCCGAAACCATTATGGGCGATACCGCTATGTGTATCAACCCGAATGATCCGAAAAATGCCCATCTAAAAGGCAAAAAAGTAATCGTTCCGCTCATTAACCGCTCTATTCCGGTTATTGAAGATGAGTATGTGGATGTTGAATTTGGCACAGGTTGCCTGAAAGTAACTCCGGCTCACGATGTAAACGACTATATGTTGGGCGAAAAATACAATTTGCACTCGATTGACATTTTCAACGATAACGGAACACTGAACGAAAACGGTGCGCAATATGCAAACATGGATCGTTTTGATGTACGCAAGCAAATTGAAAAAGATTTAGAAGCGGCTGGTTTACTTGAAAAAGTGGAGCCATACACCAATAAAGTCGGGTTCTCGGAACGTACCGACGCCGTTATCGAACCAAAGCTCTCGATGCAATGGTTCCTGAAAATGGAAAACCTTGCTAAACCGGCGTTGGAAGCGGTTATGAACGATGACATTCAATTATACCCGCCCAAATTCAAGAACACCTATCGCCACTGGATGGAAAACGTGAAAGACTGGTGTGTTTCGCGTCAGCTTTGGTGGGGACACCGCATTCCGGCTTATTTCCTTCCGCAAGGCGGACTGGTAGTGGCTCATTCGAAAGAAGAAGCTTACGAAAAAGCATTGAAAATGGTCAATTACCCGTTGACGATTGAGGATTTGCGCCAGGATGAAGATTGCCTGGATACCTGGTTCTCATCGTGGTTGTGGCCAATTTCTGTTTTCGACGGCATCAACAACCCTGAAAACGAGGAAATCAAATATTATTACCCAACTAATGATTTGGTAACTGCTCCGGAAATTTTGTTTTTCTGGGTGGCCCGTATGATTATTGCCGGATACGAATACAAAGGCCAAATGCCATTTAAAAACGTATATCTGACAGGTATTGTGCGCGACAAATTGGGACGCAAGATGTCTAAATCACTGGGTAACTCACCTGATCCGTTGGATTTGATTGCCCATTTTGGTGCCGATGCGGTACGTTTGGGAATGCTCCTCACCTCGCCTGCCGGAAACGATTTGCCTTACGACGATTCATTGTGCGAACAAGGACGTAATTTCAACAATAAAATATGGAATGCTTTCCGACTGGTAAAAGGTTGGGAAGTGGCAGACATTGAGCAACCGGAATCGGCTCGTATGGCTGTGAAATGGTTCGATGCACAACTGAACAAAACATTGCTCGAAATTGAAGATTTGTTTGACAAATACCGTTTGTCGGAAGCTTTGATGGCAGTTTACAAACTATTCTGGGACGAGTTTTCGTCGTGGTACCTGGAAATGGCTAAACCGGCTTACCAGAAACCGATTGACCGTACAACTTACGATGCCACACTCGGATTCTTCGACTCGCTGTTGAAAGTATTGCATCCGTTTATGCCATTTATTACCGAAGAACTTTGGCAAGCGCTGGAAGAACGCAAAGACGGTGAAAGCATCATGGTGGAACTGCAGCCAAAAGCAACTGCAGCCGATGAAACGCTGATTGGTAACTTCGAATATGCCAAAGAAATTATTGCAGGAATTCGTACCATCCGTTTGCAAAAGAATATTCCAAACAAGGAAAGCCTGAGTTTGGAAGTTGTTGGAAATCATAATGCTGATTTCGATGCGGTTATTGCCAAACTTGGAAACCTGGAAACGATAGAAAACGTGACTGAAAAAGCTGCAGGCTCTATTTCATTCCTGGTTGGGACAACAGAATTTACCATTCCAATGGGAAGCTTAATCAACGTAGAAGAGGAAGTTGCCAAAATGGAAGCCGAAATCAACTACTTCGAAGGCTTTATTGATTCGGTTATGAAAAAGCTGGGTAACGAACGCTTTGTAGCCAATGCAAAACCGGAAGTAGTTGAAGCCGAACGTAAGAAAAAAGCAGATGCAGAAAGCAAAATTGCGTCATTGAAAGACGGGATTGAAGCATTGAAGAAATAGTTTATTGGAATGCAAACCACGCAAATAAACGCAAATTTAAGAAAGAGCCAATTTAGAAGAAAATTTCTGAATTGGCTCTTTCTTTTTTCATCTCCTTTTCGGCTTCCAAATAAAGCTTCCAACCGCAACAAGCAGAATAATCCCGGTCAGAATAAACGCCCATACGTTGGCTTTTCGCGACTGTGCTTCTATTACATAATCAGCTGGAATCATGCGATAAGCAGTAAGATTCATTGTAATGGTATCGCCTTGCATGATTCTGTCTTTAGGCTGAATAATTTCACCAGGCATAATTAACTTGTAATTAAATGACTCGGTAAAAAGATGCATAAAACCTTGCTCGTCGAAATCTTTTTCAAATTTTACCAAAGGACTGTCATCCCCATCCCACAGTAACGAAAAAGCATTGGTCTTAAAATAACCATTTAAAATCTTCTCCATGTTAAAATCCTGTAAATCTTTCACTTTCGAATCAAAAATTGTATCCTTCAATATCGCCAGACGCGCTTGGGAAACAGGTTGTTTTTTGATTTGGCTGTAATTTGCCAAAAGTACTTTATATTCTGAATTCCATGAATTAAATGTCACCCATTTATTGTATTTATCCTCTAAACTTCCAACATACTCACGGGCTTCAACACCATTCATACCTTTCAACATATCCGGTTTTCCGGTAAACCAAAACATGGCCTCGTCTTTACTCATGTATTTTTCAATCGAAATTTCGAAGTTGTGTTTAATTTTCGGATACGTTTCCCGATAAATAAAATAGGTATAAAACCAACGGAATTTCTTCTCTAATTCATATTTCACTTTCATGTCGCCCCATTTATGTGACTTTTTCAGTTTGAAATGAGTTGACAATTCTTCAACTGAAGAGTAGTTTCTACGAGCTAAAACAAAAAAGTCATCTGACTTTTTTTCGCCATCAACTTTTGATTTATCTTTTGATTTTATGCTTCTCACAATAGAATCAACTGTAGATTTTCTTACAGGAAATTGGGTAAACCATTCAGAATTTCTAAATTTCCACGATACGATCCAAGTAGAATCAATATCCACTGGAAAAGGATTTAACTTCGATGCGGTATCACCCAGCAGAAAGGCCTGATCGGCTTTGGAGTTAAACTCCCGATAACACGAACCATCCGAATTAATTACGGTAAGCATGTCGGTTGGCTGCGTACATGACACAACAAACAGGACTGCGAAGTAAAACAGAAATTTAATTGTTGAGTTCATCTTTTTAATTGTTTGATTGTTTAGTAAAAAGCTTTACCTGTTGATTTTTGTAAGCGTTGCGCTGCATATAACAGAAATAAATTTCTCGTTTATTCTTTGAATTTTGAATGCACAATGAATCGATATTGATATGTTGGACGGGTAAATATTGAAAGCGTACATTCGAATTTACTTCTTCTTTTTCAGTTTGTTGAAATAAGAATAACCCTAACAAAAACACAGCTGCCGAACTTGAAACAGCCCGAATCCAACCCATAGCATACGATTTGGGGCGTTGTATTTTCCGGTCAATTCCGTTCATTATTTTATCTGTAAACAATTCAGCACTCTCTAATTCCGGCTTTTGCTGCCGAAGGTTGCTGATCAGACTTTCAAGTTTATTATCTGTATTTTCCATAATCTAGTATTTTTCTAATTTTTGCCGAATGGCTTGCCTGGCCAGAAATAAATTACTTTTAATCTTCCCGGCGTTCATTCCGGTTATTTGAATAATCTCTTCTACTTCCAAATCTTCCAGGTAACGCAATGTAAAAACAATCTTCTGTTTTGGAGTCAGCGTATTTGTCAGTTCCAGAATAATCCCTGCGAGTTCGGAATTGATTAACCGTTGCTCAATATTTTCTGAAGAAACAAGGTTGCAAAGTGTTTCGTCCACCGAATTCTTTTGGATATTCCGCTTGGTAGATTTCAGTTTATCCAGAGACAGATTTGTTGCAATCGCGTAAATCCAGGTACTGAATTTCTTGTCTGCTTTATAAGCTTGTAAATTCGTCCAAACCCTAATAAAAGTTTCCTGTACAACATCCTTAGCCTCTTCGTCGTCGCACATCAACCTGAATGCTAATGAATAAATCATTGCCTGATAACTTTCGACAATTTTCCTGAACGAGTTGGCATCATTCCGTTTACTTGCTTCTATCAAATTATCCAGGGTTGATTTATCCATTTTAATCTTCGTCTTGACTCTCAGTTTTATAATTTCGAATCTATAATATGATACGACAAATGTAATCATTGGTCGAAAAATATTTATGAAATTCTCGAACTAAATTAGTTTCAACGGAATTATACAATAGTCTTTTATTCTCTTGGCAGTTAAAACCGAAAGCTCTAACTTTGCATTCATTAAAAAAACAGAGAAATTTTGAACACTACATATAAACAAATAACCTTGGCCACGTGCGAAATTGCACGAACCGCAGGCCAGTTTATGGCCGAAGAACGGAAAAGTTTTGATAGCTCAAAAATTGAAACAAAAGGATTGCACGACCTGGTGAGCTACGTGGATAAAGAATCGGAAAAGCGCATCATTGCCGAGTTGCAAAAGCTATTGCCCGAATCGGGTTTTATTGCCGAAGAAGGTACTAATGACTTCCGTGGCGAACGTTTCAATTGGGTGATTGACCCGTTAGATGGCACAACGAACTTTATTCAGGGTGTGCCGATTTATGCCGTGAGTATAGGCTTGCTCGACGGGGACGAGTTGGTATTGGGCGTCGTTTACGAAGTTGGGCGCAACGAATGTTTTTACGCGTGGAAAGATGGTGGCGCGTATCTGAATGGCGAACCTATAAAGGTTTCGGAGCGTGGCGACATTCACGACGCTTTGCTGGCAACCGGTTTTCCGTACAACGATTTCAGCAAATTGGATGAATATATGGAACTTCTGAAATGGACAATGACCCATGCACGTGGAGTTCGCAGGCTTGGCTCGGCAGCGGCCGATCTGGCCTATGTGGCCTGCGGCCGATTCGATGCTTTTTGGGAATACGACCTGAAACCGTGGGATGTGGCTGCAGGAGCTGTAATAGTAAAAGAAGCCGGCGGTATCGTAACCGATTACCACGGAGGGAACAATTATTTATTCGGACGGGAAATTGTGGCTTCGAACGGGCGGATAACAATACCCCTAACCCCTAAAGGGGAAGTGGAATAGTTCTGTTTTCCTATTTACATTTCTAATTTAAAGTTTTAAACGATACAATACTAATTTAATTCCCCTTCAGGGGATAGGGGTAAATATTTATGCTAATCAACGAACGAGACACACGCCACGAACGCTTACTGCAAGTAGCAAACGACATGTTGACTGCTGCACGCACAGCGCCAAAAGGAAAAGGATTTGATATTATTGAAGTGGCTTTGGTTACAGGCAAAGACATCAGGCAACTTTCGGAATCCATGTTGGAATACAGTCAAAAAACAGGATTGAAATTTATCACCCGAGATGCAGAAAACATCCTGCATGCCGGAGCCATTATTCTGATTGGAACTGCACAAAAAATCCACAGCCTGAATTGCGGGTATTGCGGTTTTGATACTTGCGCGGCTAAAAACGAATTCCCCGAAATTCCCTGCGCCATCAATAGCGTGGATGTAGGTATTGCTATTGGTTCGGCATGTTCGGTGGCAGCCGACAGGCGTGTAGACAGCCGGGTTATGTTTTCGGTTGGGCGTGTTGCACAGGAGCTGGGACTAATGCCGGGTTGCAGCAGCATTTACGGAATTCCAATCAGTTGCTCGTCGAAAAGCCCGTTCTTCGACCGGATTTCAAAAACTCCGCCGAGTGAGTAGTCACAAAGCAATAACTTTCTGAGTGAGGGGGTGACTTTGAGTCACCCCCTCACTATCGTATCAACGGATCCGCCTTATGAAACAAAATAATCACTTCACCAAAGACAAACTCTGGACCCGCAGTTTTATCAGCGCGTGCATTGGTAATTTCCTGCTTTTTTTTGCATTTTATCTGTTAGTACCAATCTTTCCGCTGTATTTGATTGAGACTTTTCATACGTCCAAGTCAATGGTCGGAGTTATTTTGTCCAGCTATACCATTGCAGCACTGCTCATTCGTCCACTATCGGCTTTTGTACTGGATATGGTAAACCGCAAACCGGTGTATGTTGTGGCATTTTTACTTTTTGTATTGAGTTTTGTGGGGTATCCGTTAGCCGGAGCGCTGGCAGTATTTTTGTTTGTGCGCATTTTGCACGGGTTTACTTTTGGTTTTGTAACCACGGCCGGTAACAGCCTCGTGGTCGACATTATGCCGGCTTCGCGGCGTGGCGAAGGATTGGGATATTTTGGCGTTGCCAATAATCTGGCAATGGCTATTGGCCCTATGATAAGCTTGTTTATGCACGAAAGCTATAGCTTTAATTCAATTTTCTATACAGCTATTATCAGCGGGCTGGTTGGTTTTGGCTTTTCATTGGCCATAAAATCGAACCGAAAAGTGGAACGAACCGAAAAACAGCCCATTGCATTTGACCGTTTTTTCCTTTTCAAAGGATTTAATGCAGGCGTTTGCCTAATGCTAATAGGAATACCATACGGAATGGTGGTAACTTACGTGGCACTATACGGAAAAGAATTGGGGATAAAAACTGGAATCGGAGTCTTTTTCTCATTAATGGCTATAGGTTTAATCGGGTCCCGGTTATTTGCAGGTAAAATGGTCGACCGTGGAAAATTGGTAAAAGTGGTTGCCTACGGAACATTCATTTGCATACTTACATTTTTCGTTCTGGTTGGAATTAAAAATATAAACATACAACACGATAAGCTTATCCTGACCATTTTCTATTTGGTTTCACTCTCCCTGGGTATTGGCTACGGGATGCTTTTCCCCGCCTACAATACGCTTTTTGTGAACCTGGCTCCAAGCAACCGCAGAGCTACTGCCAGCTCTACCTATATGACTACGTGGGATATTGGTGTGGGGATTGGATTGGTTGGCGGTGGAATTCTGGCCGATAGCCATGGAGGACTGCAACTGGCATATCTGGCCGGTGCGTTTGCCGTATGCTTATCTTTTGTGTTTTTTGTGCGGATTGCAGGCCCACATTTTGAGAAGTACAAGTTAAGATAGAAACTAAGCCTAAAGACAAGAAACTGTTATTTCACATTCCCGATATTATAAGACCGTGTTCGTTGAACAAACTCTGAAATCCGGCTAGGTTCTGATTCAAATGCATTGCCCACAACCACAATATCGGCACCTGCATCAAATGCCGCTGTAAGCTGTTCGGTAGTTTTTATGCCACCTCCCACTATCAACGGAAGAGAAAGACCCGCACTCACATATTTAATCATCTCCGCAGGAACTGCAACTTCAGCACCACTTCCGGCTTCAAGGTAAATCATTCGCATTCCAAGCAGCTCACCGGCTACAGCTGTAGACAAGGCTATTTCCTTTTTGTCGCGCGGTATCGGGCGCGTATTACTGATATATTCAACTGAACTTGGCTTGCCACCATCAATAAGCAAATAGCCTGTAGGAATTACCTGAACACATGATTTTTTTATGGCAATAGCTGAATTCAAATGCTGTCCAATGAGAAACTCGGCATTTCTGCCGGACAAGAGCGAGAGATATAACAAGGCATCGGCTTTTGCACTGAACTGGGATACATTTCCCGGGAACAATACGATATTTGTTTTGACCTCATCCTTTAAAAGTTCAATCAATGAATCAACAGAACTTACGGCATGACTTCCACCCACAAAAACAAAATCCGGAGTATCCGATTTAAGTGCTGCCACCGTGCTTGCCAAAACGCTTCCGCGGCATTGGTCCGGATCGAGTAAAACCGCCAACATTTTGCGGTTCGCTTCTCTGTTAAGCAATATGGTTTTGTACAAAGTCATAAGTAAATAATGTGTGTATGTTATGCAAGGCAATACACCAGCGTGTAGTCCGAATGTTGTAAATAGCGTAAATGGTAAGTCTTTTTCGTTGGAATATGTTCTGCTGAGATTTCACCTTCTTCATTTACTTCGAAAGGAAAAATTCGTAACTGATTGGCGAAATCAACAGCTTCATTTCCAATAATTTTATACAAAGCTTCTTTTGCCGACCAGGCTATTTGCAATTGCTTTAAATCTTGTCCGTTAGATAACTCATGCTGTTCCGTTTCACTAAGAAAACGTGTATAGACCTTTTGAATTTTTAATGTCGGAATTTCAATATCAATACCGACAGGTCGTTTAGGGTGAATCATCACTGCAATCCATTCCCCACTATGTGAAACACTTAACTCATATTTATTGTTTACAAAATATGGTTTCCGCTCGTCAGTATAACAGATCCGGATTTCCTCTCCGAGCAATTCACTCAGGGCCACACGAATACCTAGATATTCGAGTTTTCTCTTTTCTGATACAATTTGTTCAAACTCGTTTTCACCCAATTCTTTCAGCTTCAACTTCAGCTCATCAATCTTCTCGGTAATTTTCCATACCAATACCCGCGCATTGTCAAATAAGATAATATTGTTTTTTGGCATAGTATAAGGAGTTGATTATTTCTTCCACTCAAAACTTTCCATCAAGCGGATAATATCTTCGCGAATATAATTGGCAATAGGGGCAATGGAATCTTTATTCGGTACATTATTGAAATACAATGCACCCCTGAAAAAATTACGGGTGCTGTCAGTCAAAATAAATTGAACCGACGAGGCCGTATTTCCTTTTAAGTCGTACAAAATACCATGCACGTTTTTCTCCGGTTTCTCAAAAACTTTTTCACCAATACCATCTGCTTTTACGCTGTGCTTATACACAATTCTACGTGTATCTTCCAACAAATCAACCAAATCCCCCTTTACAGGCTTGTAACTGCAATAAACGCTGGCATTCAATTCAGGATAATATATATCAATCCAGAATTTCTCTCCTTTGGCTTCACGCCCTATTAACCGTGCATTTACCGGCAAATCGAACCGATACGGCAACCCTAAGGTATCTATCGATCGATACTCATGTCCGGGCAAGTCAACCCTAAAATACCCATAAGGCCGAGGAACAGAACCTCCACCACAAGAATACAGGAAACTTATAAGGCTGAAAACCAATATTTTTTTCATTACAATTTATAATTTAAACACTAAAACTATCAGACATTAATTTGCTTCTGAGTTTTTAAAATCATCTTTTATATGCAACTTCACTTTTTTTATCCGGCGATTATCTACAGCCAGAATTTCGAACACATACCTGCCATAATCTATGCGTTCATTTTTGGAGGGAATATCACCTTTCAGCTCCAGGATAAGCCCTGCCAACGTTTCAACGTCTTCTGTTACTTTCACAAAATCTTCTTCTTCAATTTCAGCTATTTTAAAAAAATCATTCAACAGTATTTTAGCCTCAAAAATAAAAGTATGATTGTCTATTTTAGTGAATAATTGTTCTTCAACATCATACTCATCACTTATATCCCCTACAATTTCTTCCAGAATATCTTCCAGGGTAACCAATCCTGACGTACCTCCATATTCGTCAACAACCAACGCCAAATGCACCCTGCTCTCCTGGAATTCGAGCAATAAATCATCAATCATTTTCGTTTCCGGAACATAATATGCCTGACGAATAAGACTTTGCCAACGAAAATTTGCTGGTTTGTCGAGATGCGGTAAAAGATCTTTACCATAAAGCAACCCTTTAATATTGTCACGTGTTCCGGCATAAACAGGAATACGCGAATAACCCGATTCTATAATAACATCAAGCAATTGTTTGTAATTCGACTTAATATCGACCACCACCATATCCACACGCGAAGTCATAATATCCACCACCTGGATATTTCCGAATTTGATAATACCCTCCAGAATTTCAGTATCCTCAGCTTTACTGTTCGACGTCAGTTCCAGTGCGTGAGACAACTCATCTAACGAGATATTGGATCTATTGTGCTTAGCAAGCCGATTATTAACAATAGTTGTCGAATTAACTAAAATACTCACAAAAGGGCCAAGCAACTTTTCCAAAGCGGACAAGAATGGAACAGTATAAAATGAGGTTTTTTTGGCATACTGGGTAGCATAAACCTTAGGAATAATTTCACCAAAAAGCAAAATGGCAAAAGTGATTACAATGGTTTGAAAAACAAAACCAAATACCGGAGCGCTATCGAAATTCAGTATCGTAGTCGTAAAATATGTCAACAATAAAATTACTGCCACATTCAGGAAATTTTGCGCAATAAGAATAGTTGCCAACAGACGTTGAGGAGTTTTCAGCAATCGCAGGATATTGCGGTCACCTTTTCGTTTGCCCTCTTCAAGTTCGTTCATTGTTTGTGGATCGAGCGAAAACAATGCAACTTCAGACGCTGATATAACGGCCGAAAAGCCTAACAATAAAATGCTTACAAGAAGTGAAACAATGGCAGTTAATGTTACAGGGTGGACTGTTATGCCTCCAAATATTGAATAAAAAGCGTCCGTTTCCAATGAATCAGTTTTTAGTAAATGCAGATACAGAAACAATGTTTCTGTATCTGCAAAAGTAGTTATTTTTTTTCAGATTGAATAAAACCTGAGAGACTCAGATTTATTGACCAAAACCAGGAATAAAAACAAGATTTCTTCAATTTTGGCAAACGTCTATATCCATTGTTATTTCACTGAAACAATTTTGTCAACCACAAATTTATTGACACCGCGCCACGGCAAAGCACCCAGATACTCTTTGTAGTGTAGTTCCACCTCTTTACCACTGCAACGCATCAGGGAATCAGCCACGGCCTTATCATTCACAGAAAATGCAAACTCATAAGACTGAATAGTTCCGGCTGCCTGGGAACGAAATCCGGATTGAATCATTTTCCCCTCATAAGTTTTAAATACATAACCTTTGTGCACGAAGTAATTCAGTTCACCGGCTTTTACTCCCTCACCAAATACAAAATAGAATTTGAAAAATACCCAGCATCCGAACACAAGCACTGCCAGAATTGTTCCAATAGTGAGTCCTTTTTTAAATTTTGGGTTCATATATTTTTGATTTAAAAATTATTTGAACGCAAATATAGCGTAATTTTTCTACTTGTTTCATTTTTTTTATCTAAAATGAAGCATGAAGTCTTTAAAATGGCTATCTTTACCACATTAAAAGAAAACACGCACCTACCCTGGTATTCTCTCAATTATTGATTTGTAAACCAATCAAATTTATAATATTATGGAAGACAAATTAGTTACCCTCGCCATTCGTACCTACCAACGGGCACAAATGATTAAAACCGTTTTGGAAGAAAATGGAATAGAAACGGTAATACACAACCTCAATCTGGAACATCCGGAAATGGCTGTTGGTGTACGTGTCAGAATTAAAGAAAGTGATTTACCCCGCGCATTAAAAATTGTGGAGGAAATGGAAAGTGAATGGGAAAGACAAACAACTGTTGAAACCACTTCGGTTCAGAAACTATTGATTCCCATCGATTTTGCAGATATCGTTACCAAAGCAACCGATTTCGGGTTTCATTTTGCGGACATCCTGGCTGCTGAAGTCGTATTTATGTATGTGTATTTTAGCCCGACATTTACGATTTCGTCAAACAACGACATGAGCACTTACAGCATAAGTGACAGCGAGTTACTTCGGCGAATTATAAGCTCGGCAAATGCCGATGTTGAAAACATGACCAATCTGATTCATGCCCGTATTGCAAAAGGTGAACTTCCCGACATTCCTTTTAGTTTCGAACTGAAAGAAGGAGTACCTGAAGATCAGATTCTTGATTATTGCAAGAAAAACAAACCGGCTTTAGTAGTTATGGGAACTCACGGGAAGAAACTCAGCAATGAGCTAATCGGAAGTGTCACTGCCGAAGTAATGGAATCATGCGTATCGCCTGTATTTGCCGTTCCGGTCCAAATAACCATGGAGTCGCCCAACGATATTAAAAGAGTGGCATTCCTGACAAATTTCGATCAGAAAGATTTGATTGCCATCGACCGCGCTATCTCACTGTTTGCCTCCGAAAACCTGGAATTGTTCTTTATTCATGCATCTGAAAAGAAAGAACCTTGGGACGAAGTAATGTTGGCTGGCATAAAAGCATATTTCTCAAGCCATTACCCTAACCTGACAACAAACTACGCCCTGCTTGGGGCAATTAACTCGCCGGAAACACTTGACCATTATCTTGTTGATCAAAAGATTAACGTACTGGCTTTCAATACACGCCGCCGCAACATTTTTGCAAGGTTGTTTAACCCCGGCTTAGTTTACAAAATGGTAATGCATTCAGACACGCCATTATTTGTAACACATGTTTAAAACAATAAAGACCATAGTAACTATGGTCTTTATTGTTTTATTTGAGTTTTTCGCGGATTACTGCCGCAATTTCATTCATTTCATCCGGACTTAACTTCAGCTTCGGATTTTTAAAATTCATATCCGATTCAGAATTAATTGGAATGAGGTGAATGTGGGCATGGGGAACTTCCAATCCGATAACGGCCATCCCTATACGTGCACAGGAAACACTTTTCTCAATCGCCAATCCTACTTTCTTGGCAAATATCATCATATCCGCAAGCATATTATCGTCCAGATTGAGAATGTAATCTTCTTCCTTTTTCGGAATTACAAGCGTATGGCCTTTAGTCATCGGACTTATATCCAGAAAAGCAAAAAAACGATCATCTTCTGCAATTTTATAACAAGGTATTTCACCGGCTACTATCCTACTAAAAATTGTTGCCATAAATCAGTATAAATTTATATATTACAATTTCACACAACGAAAGAAAATTTAAATTAAAGTGAGATTTCCACCACTTCAAATTCCAACGTTCCAGATGGAACTGCCACTGAAGCCTTATCCCCTACTTTTTTGCCAAGTAAACCTTTGGCAATAGGGGTTGTAACCGACAGCTTGCCTTCCTTGAAGTTGGCTTCACTTTCAGAAACAATCATATAAGTCATGATCTGGTCTGTTTTCGTATTTTTAATTTTAACGCGGGTAAGAATCTGAACCTCTTTTGTATTTATTTTCGATTCATCTATCATACGTGCCGAAGCCACCATATCTTTCAGATTTGAAATTCTCATTTCAAGCATACCTTGCGCTTCTTTAGCTGCATCATATTCGGCATTTTCAGACAAATCGCCTTTATCGCGAGCCTCCCCGATTTGTTTGGAGATGGCCGGGCGTTGTACTCTTTCCAATTCATTAAGTTCTTCTACCAACTTTTTGTAACCTTCGGCGGTCATATAATTTATTGCCATGGCGTTGTTTGTTTTAGGTTTTTAATGTATATAACAAAAAAGAATTCCGACAATACCGCCGGAACTCCAGTTTTATAAGTTTTAATTTTACGATTACGTGGCAAATATACAAGCTTTTTTTTAGATTTGTGCTAATACATTTGTGTTTAAAAGCATTTTTAGCCGATTTTGTTTTTATTTATCCTCTATCACATTGTTTTTGTGAAGTTTATTGGCTTTTAAATTATCGGCAGAACATATCCAAATCATCTCAGCGATTACGGGTCCATGAAAAGCTATGTTGGGTCAATCGAAGATTCCCAAAAAACAAATTGAGGAATAGGTACAAAAAACAATGGGTAACTTCACAGCCACCCATTGCACATTTTAACCTAAACCTTAACTATGAAAAATTTATCTGTTTGTTTACTCTACAAAAGTGAGAATTATTTTTTAAACTCGCAAACGTTTCTCAAAGAAAAATTCAAAATATTTATCAACAAGTGTTTCCAAACACTTATTATCACACATAATTAATTAGTTATCAGTTCAGTGTTCACCCAACAATAAGCAGGTTAAAAAATGCAAAAGCCACACTTCTTTTTTATTTAGAGTATATGACTTACCTTTGTAGAACAAAATATAATCAAATCACAATGAATAAAAACGAACAACCAGTCGTTTCAACGGACTTTAAATCCGCTTTGAACGACAAAAAACTTTTTATCGAAACCTACGGCTGCCAAATGAATGTAGCCGACAGTGAAGTGGTGGCTTCCATTATGGAAATGGACGGTTTTGCCCTGACAGACAAAATCACTGAAGCCGATGCCATTTTTGTAAACACCTGCTCCATTCGCGACAATGCGGAGCAAAAAGTAATAAACAGACTTAAGTATTTTGAAACGCTGAAGCGAAAAAACAAAAAACTGATTGTCGGAGTAGTTGGCTGCATGGCCGAGAGGGTTAAAGTTGAGCTCATAAACGACTATGGTGTAAACATAGTTGTTGGACCTGATGCCTATCTGGATATCCCCAACCTGATTGGAAGCGTGGAGCAAGGCAACAAAGCTATTAATGTAGACCTCTCAACAACCGAAACTTACAGTGAAATTTTACCAACACGTATCAGTAAATCTATTTCAGGTTTTATTTCCATTATGCGTGGCTGCAATAATTTTTGTTCCTATTGTATCGTTCCTTATACACGCGGACGGGAACGCAGTCGCGACGTAGAAAGCATTCTGTCTGAATTAAAAGATTTACAAGCAAAAAACTACAAAGAAGTTACACTCCTTGGACAAAATGTAAATTCTTATCGTATTGAAAAAGATGGTAAAACAATTGAATTTCCTGACTTACTAAGAATCGTTGCAGAGGCAGCCCCGGAAATTCGTTTCCGTTTCTCAACCTCACATCCTAAAGACATGAGCGACCGCACACTCGAAACGATTGCTAACTACAACAACCTTTGCAAATCCATCCACCTGCCTGTACAGTCAGGAAGTGACAAAATTCTGGCTTTAATGAAGCGGAAATACACACGCGAGTGGTATTTGGATCGTATTGCCGCCATACGACGCATTTTACCGGAGGCAACTATCAGCACAGATGTGTTTTGCGGCTTCCACAATGAAACAGAAGAAGATCATCAGGAAACACTTTCATTATTACGTGAGGTAAATTTCGACTTGGCATTTATGTTTAAATACTCCGAACGTCCGGGAACTTTTGCAGCCAAGAATTTACCCGATAACATTTCGGAAGAAGAAAAACTCCGTCGATTGGCTGAGATAATAGAAGTGCAACGCGAATTGGGTTATGCAGCAAACTTACGGGATGTTGGAAAAACATTCGAAGTGCTGGTAGAAGGCTTTTCTAAAAAATCAAAAGAAGAAATGTCGGGGCGCACATCTCAAAACAAAGTGGTAATTTTCCCTCGCATTGGACGCCGCATAGGCGAAACTATCCAAGTAAAAATCCTAAGTGCCTCCTCGGCTGCACTTATTGGACAAGTAGTGGAATAATCAACATTATATCGTATAAATATTTATTTTAGAATTGGCCTGCAATAAGTTAAGACTTATTCAGGCCAAATCTTTTATGACTTTTAATTAAAGAAATTTTTCCGTATTTGTTTTTTTTAATTATCTTTGCACCTCAAATGCATAAGTTTAGATATTATACTTTAAGCTTTTTCTTCAAACAAAAAAAATTCACAATAACTTTATAAAATGACGCTTTAGAGTTATCCTAAAAAGATCTCGACAATAAAACGATTGCTTTTTATCGCAAGATAAGAAGTAGGTTTTTGTATTTTATTTCTATGTAAAAAAATATCATACAAACACCTAACTAACAGACTATTAACACTTATAATTATTACAATTTTGGAATTATAACAACTATCAAACAATAAAGTATAACCACAAAATTATGACAAAAATCAAAACTCTGGCAGAGCTCACCCAACTAAAGGAGATGCTTGTTGCCGACAGGGCAAGATTCACCCGGCATCTTCATGTCTGCGGAGGAACCGGTTGCCATGCAGCTCAGAGCAAGTTGCTTGATGAAAAACTCAAGGAAATTATCATCGACAAAGGCCTTGACCAAAACGTGCGCGTTACACCAACAGGTTGCTTTGGCTTCTGCGAAAAAGGACCAATTGTAAAAGTATTGCCCGACAATACTTTTTATACTGAAGTTACTCCTGCAGATGCACGTGAAATCATCGACGAACATGTAGTGAAAGGCAACAAAATTAACCGTTTGTTTTATACCGACCCAGCCACCAACGAGCAGGTGAGCGATTCGGACAAAATGGGATTCTACAAAAAACAGCTACGTATTGCTTTGCGCAACTGCGGTGCCATCAATCCGGAAGATGTAACGGACTATTTAGTAAACGATGGTTATCTTGCATTAGGCAAAGTGCTGTCGCAACTCGATGCTCAACAAACAATAGACATTATAAAAAAATCCGGCCTTCGCGGTCGTGGTGGAGGCGGATTCCCTACCGGACTGAAGTGGGACATTACAAGCAAAGTTCAAGCCGACCAGAAATATGTGGTTTGTAATGCCGATGAAGGTGATCCCGGAGCATTTATGGATCGTGCTATCCTGGAAGGCGACCCACATTCGGTGATCGAAGCCATGGCTATTTGCGGTTATTCAATCGGTGCTACCAAAGGTTTAGTTTATATTCGCGCTGAATATCCGCTGGCTATTTCGCGGCTAAAAAAAGCTATCAGCCAAGCCCGCGAGCTTGGATTATTAGGAAAAGATATTCTGGGGACAGGTTTCGAATTCGACATCCAATTGCGTTATGGTGCGGGAGCATTTGTTTGCGGCGAGGAAACTGCGCTAATCCACTCTATGGAAGGTATGCGCGGCGAACCTACATTCAAACCACCATTCCCTTCGGTTTCGGGCTATATGGGCAAACCAACCAACGTGAACAACGTAGAGACTTTTGCCAACATCCCTATGATTATCAACAATGGAGCCGAATGGTTTGCCAGCATCGGAACAGAAAAATCAAAAGGCACAAAAGTATTTGCTCTGGCCGGGAAAATCAACAATGTTGGTTTGATTGAAGTACCAATGGGCATCACACTGCGTGAAATCATTTTCGAAATTGGCGGTGGTATCAAAGACGGCAAAAAGTTCAAAGCCGTACAAACCGGCGGTCCTTCGGGCGGCTGCCTCACCGAACAACACCTCGACACACCGATTGATTACGATAACCTGGTAGAAGTAGGCTCTATGATGGGCTCGGGCGGTATGATTGTGCTGGACGAAGATGATTGCATGGTATCTGTTGCCAAATTCTACCTTGACTTTATTGTGGAAGAATCATGCGGAAAATGCTCGCCATGCCGCATCGGGAACAAACGCCTGTATGAAGTGCTGGAACGCATCACACAAGGCAAAGGTACTATGGAAGACCTTGAAAAACTTAAAAATTTAAGCTCTGTTATCAAGGATACATCGCTGTGCGGACTGGGGCAGACTTCTCCAAACCCGGTATTGTCAACACTGCAAAACTTCTGGGACGAATATGTAGAGCACGTGGTAGACAAAAAATGCCGCGCAGGACAATGTAAAGCTTTGTTGTATTACGTCATTGAAGACAGCCTTTGCGTGGGTTGTACAGCTTGTAAACGCAGCTGCCCGGTTAACGCCATTAGCGGTGACAAGAAACAAGTACATTATATCAATCAGGATATTTGTATCAAATGTGGTGCATGCGAGGAAAAATGCGCATTCGATGCGATTAGTATTAAATTAGAACACAAAGTTAAAGTTGAATATGCAAACGATTAAGCTCACGATAGATAATAAAGTTGTAGAGGTAGAAAAAGGCACCTCAGTACTGAAAGCAGCCAGGAAAATCGGTATTGAAATCCCTACGCTATGTCACTTTGAACTGTGCGACATGAACATTGAAAACAAACCGGGTGGCTGCCGGGTTTGTGTGGTAGAAATTGACGGGCGTAAAAACCTTGCTCCTTCGTGCGCTACCGAAGCTATGGACGGAATGGTGATAAAAACGAATAACATAAGGGTGTTGAATGCCCGTCGCACCATTGCCAAACTGATTATTTCGGACCACCCGTTCGATTGTTTGGTTTGTGCCAAATCAGGAAGTTGTGAACTTCAGGACATTGCCGTGAAATTCGGAATCCGTGAAATTCCATACCAGGGCGAAAAATCGACTTATCGCAAAGATACTTCACCATCCATTATTCGCGACGTAGACAAATGTATCATGTGCCGCCGTTGTGAAATGATGTGTAACGAAGTTCAAACCGTCGGAGCATTATCAGCCGTTAACCGCGGTTTCAAAGCAGTGGTTGCTCCGGCATTTGAAATGGACCTTGAAAAATCACCCTGCACCTACTGCGGTCAGTGTGTTTCGGTTTGTCCAACAGGTGCTTTGACTGAAGTAGACCACACTATCAATGTAATTCGTGCCCTTTCCGACAAAACAAAAACCGTAATTGTGCAAACCGCACCGGCCGTACGCGCTGCTTTAGGTGAAGAATTCGGACTGGAGCCGGGAACTTCTGTTACCGGAAAAATGGCGGCAGCTTTGCGCCGTTTGGGTTTTAAATATGTATTCGACACCGACTTCGCTGCCGACCTTACCATTATGGAGGAAGGCACCGAGTTGCTTGGTCGCCTGAACCGTCACTTGCAAGGAGATGAATCGGTAAAATTACCGATGCTGACTTCTTGCTGTCCGGGTTGGGTAAATTTCTTCGAACACAATTTCCCTGATTTACTGGATGTTCCTTCAACTGCCAAATCACCACAACAAATGTTCGGAGCCATTGCCAAATCTTACTTTGCAGATAAAATTGGCGTAAACCGCAAAGATCTGGTTGTTGTTTCCGTAATGCCTTGCCTGGCAAAAAAATATGAATGCCAACGTGACGAATTTAAGGTAGATGGCAATCCGGATGTGGATTTTTCTATTTCGACCCGCGAGCTTGCTTCATTTATCAAGCAAGCTAACATCGACTTTATGGATTTACCTGAAGAAGAATTCGACAATCCGCTAGGAGAATCAACCGGTGCCGGAGTTATCTTCGCCAATACCGGAGGTGTTATTGAAGCTGCTTGCCGCACTGCTTACGAAGTCCATACCGGAAAATCGCTTGAGAAAGTTGAATTTGAAGCACTGCGCGGCATGGACGGAATCCGTTCAGCTACGATTGACTTCGACGGACTGCCAATCAATATAGGTATTGCACACGGGCTGGCGAATGCACGTAAGTTGCTGAACGATGTACGCGCAGGAAAATCAAAATACCACGCCATTGAAATCATGGCTTGTCCGGGCGGTTGTATCGGTGGCGGAGGCCAGCCTTTCCACCACGGGAACAGTGAGATTTTAAAGAAACGCGCTTCGTCAATCTATGCCGAGGATGCCGGAAAATCAATCCGAAAATCACATCAGAATCCGCAGATTATCAAATTGTATGAGGAATTTTTAGGCGAACCATGCGGACGCAAATCGCATGAATTGCTCCACACACAATACTTCGACAAGAGCAATGAAGTGGTAATTGAATAATTTCAGAGTTTAATTTTAAAAGCAGATAAATCATAAAACAAAACATATGATTAGCAAAATAATAACTGACACTCCTGTTCAGAAAACAGCAGAACAGAAAACCGTAAAAGCGGTTACTGAAATACACAAACCCGAAGAACTTAACGCCTACAGCAGTGCTGAGAAAAGCAAGAAAAAGGTGAAAATGAAGTTATCGGAAAGCAAGATTGAGAAAATTCTGGAAATCTGCAGTTCTTTCGACAACGACCCGGGCGAACTGATCAACGTATTGCACGAAACACAGAGCATTTTAGGTTACCTTCCGGCGGAAGTACAGGAAGTGATTGCAGGCGGATTAGGTATTTCCACAGCACATGTATATGGCGTGGTAACGTTCTATTCGTATTTCACCATGATTCCGAAAGGCCACTTCCCTATTTCAATATGTACCGGAACGGCATGTTACGTGCGCGGGGCGGAAAAAGTATTGGAGGAGTTCAAAAAAGAACTGGGTATCGCCGTTGGCGAAACAAGCCAGGATGGAAAATTCTCTATCAACTGCCTGCGTTGCGTGGGTGCCTGCGGACTCGCTCCGGTAGTGCTGGTAGGCGAAAAAGTGTACGGCCGCGTTTCTCCGGATGGCGTAAAAGCTATTTTGGAAAACTACAAGGACAAATAATAAAACTTTATTTGTAATTCAACAAAAAGGCTGTGAACTCAATGTTTACAGCCTTTTATATTTAGTTATTTTTTCCGTCTTTCAAACCGCTTCGAATCTCCCCAGGCAGCGTAGCCCACTTTATGATTGACCAAATGCACGCGGACATCAATGCAGTTTTTGCAGTCATCGGCGTTTTCATCGGTGCAGGGTTTGTTTTCGTACAAGGAGTAACTGTCGCGGTATTTTCCGGGAGTGATATTGGGCATTAAAATGTTAGCTCCAATCTGGATTGCTTTCTCGCGACCAATTTTATCAATGGTTTGCAGGGCGGTTGTAGCTGCGATATTAATGTCCGGCATCATAATGCGCAGAATAGCTATCATTCGCAAAGTCAACAGAAACCGTTCCTGTAACGGAATCAAAATATCCTTGTGCTCATAAAGCGGAGTATCTTTATGCTCAATATACGGCCCCATTCCGCACATATCAATATCGAAGTTTTTCATAAACATCAAATCATCAGCTAAATGCCCGATGGTCTGAAATGGCAATCCCACCATAACTCCTGTTCCAACCTGATACCCTATTTTTTTGAGCATTTTCAGCGCACGGAGCCTTGTTTGGAAATTATGATTTTCATCTTGCGGGTGAATGCGGTAGTACAATTCTTCGGTCGAAGATTCGATGCGCAGCAAATAGCGGTGTGCACCACTTCCGAACCACTGGCGGTATGTTTCTTCGGTTTGTTCGCCACACGAAAGCGTAATGCCAATTTCACCGTTTGTAAGCCGGCCAGACTGTTGAATAATGCGGTTTATTTTATCCGCAAATCCTTTTCCGGTAAGCTCACCCGATTGAATTGCCACTGACCCATAGTGGTTTTCATGCGCAAAACGGATAGCAGCCAGCACTTCATCTTCAGAAAGTGAATACCGGTTAGTAGTGCTGTTTGAGTTACGGATTCCACAATACAGGCAGTCTTTTGCACACACATTCGACATCTCAATCAACCCACGCAGATACACGGTATTGCCAATACTTTCTTCTTTTATTTTGGCAGCATGTTTAAAGAGAATTTTCTCTTCAGCACCACTCACGTTTAAAAGTTGAATAATATCATCCTTTGTAAATTCGGACTTTTCTAATATCTCAGTTATTAACATTTATTATTGTGGAAAATAATTGCTTGTAGAAAAATAAAAAAACATGGTCTTAAAATTCGCCATCCGAGCCGAGCGGCTTCCGGAAAGGCGCAGTAGCCCTGTCAAAGATTCCATGCATATACGCAATTGCCAAGCCGTAATTTGTCACCGGCACACCCGCATCAATAGCCGGTTTCAGACGGCTGTGAACTTGCTTTTTCGTTACCATGCAACCGCCGCATTGTATCACCATAGCAAAATCCTCAATATCTTCGTTGATTTCCGAAAGACCCGAAACCACTGTAAATTCCAATTTTTTTCCGGTAAATTTAAGCAGCCAGTTTGGAATTTTAAACCGGCCGATATCATCGCAACTTACCTGATGCGTGCAGGATTCCAGAATCAGCACTTTATCACCATCCTGCAGCTTGGAAATATACGTAGTTCCTTCCAGGTATTTATCAAAATCACCTTTAAGCCGGGCAAAAATAACGCTAAACCCGGTTAATGGCACATCTTCCGGAATGAGTTTGGAAACCAGCCCAAAAGCCTGGCTATCAGTCACAGCCAATGCCGGTTTGATGCCCAGCTTCAGAAAATCCTCAATTTCCGTTTCTTTTATCGTCACACAAATGCAATCATTATCCAATACATCGCGGATGGCCATATTTTGCGGTAAAATCATCCGGCCATCCGGTGCTTCGCTATCTACGGGAGTAATGAGCAATACCACATCTTTGGGTTTTACCAAATCGCCAAACAATGATGGTTTCTGGTAAGCTGTCTGTGGGATTGTTTTTTTTATGAGTTCAATTAATTCATCCAGATTTGAACTTTCAACTGTACTAAAATCAATAATTTCAGAGGAAGTTATCGATTGAATGGTATGAACGGTTAGTTCATTTAGCTTTTCAATGTCACTTTTGTTATGAACAACCAAATAAGGAATGTCATATTCCTTAAATCGTTTAATCAAATCAAATTCATATATTTTAAACTGGTTGTTCGCAATCAAAAGAATGGCACAATCCACCTTTTTAATTACCTCCAGCGTTTTTTTTATCCTTTTTTCACCTAACTCACCTGTATCATCAATCCCGGCTGTATCAATCAAAATTGCCGGGCCGATACCAAAAATCTCGACTGATTTATTTACCGGATCAGTTGTAGTGCCGGGTTGACTTGACACAATGGCAAGATCCTGCCCTACCAGCAGGTTAATAAAAGAACTTTTCCCATTATTTCTTCGGCCAAAAATCCCGATATGCGGTTTTACATCTTTTCCTTTGCTCATGTCGTTATTGTTTATTATATCGGTTCTTATTTCTTACTGCTTACCTCTTACTGCTAATTCTAGTAATACAAATCCCGTTGTCCTGCTTTTATTTTCTCAATTTTACTCCGAACAGAAGTCTTTATTTTTTCGTCATCAAGGGTCTCAATATTTTTCTCAATGGCTTTCCAACCTTTCTCTGCCGTTTTTTCACTCGCATAATCTTCAATATATTCGGCCAGTGTCAAAATAGCATTCGGGCTACAAAACCGTTTGATAAACCCGGGCACCGAAAACTCCATAAAATGCTCGCCAGTCCGTCCGCGACGGTAACACGATGTGCAAAACGAAGGAAGCATATCCTGCTCCAGCAGTTCATCAATAATCTCACTCAGCGACCTGTCATCGTTAATTTTAAATTGTCCTTTATCCAGATTGCTGTTACTTTCTGTTTTCGAATAACTTCCCAGTTCAATTTTAGTACCTCCGTCGATTTGCGAAACACCGTACTGGATAATTTCATTCCTCAGTTTTTCCGGTTCGCGGGCTGTAAGTATCATTCCGGTGTATGGCACAGCAAGCCGAAGTATGGCAATCAACTTGGCAAAGTCTTCATCCGTAACAAAATACTTGTCGCCAAAGTTTAACGACGAGGCATCTTTAATACGTGGAAACGAAATAGTGTGTGGCCCAACGTTATAACATGCTTCGAGATGATTGGTATGCCTGACGAGGCTCAGTACTTCGAATCGCCAATCGTACAAACCAAACAAAGCCCCGATACCCACATCATCCAGTCCGGCTTCCTGAGCCCTGTCCAGCGAAGTCAACCGATAATCGTAATCCGTTTTTTTCCCGCTCAGGTGGTATGTTTTGTATGCTTCGCGATTATATGTTTCCTGAAAAACCTGAAAAGTACCAATTCCCGATTCTTTTACTGTTTTAAATCCGGCAATATCCATTGGTGCTGCATTGATGTTCACCCTGCGGATTTCGCCATTTCCTTTTTTTACACTGTAAGCAGTTTTCACCGTTTCGGCAATGTATTCGGGGCTATAATGAGCATGTTCGCCATAAACAAGAATCAATCTTTTTTGGCCGTTTTCTTCCAATGCTTCTATTTCATTTATCAGCTCCTGTTCAGAAAGCGTTTTCCGTACAGCCTTTTTATTTGACACCCTGAATCCGCAATACGTGCAGTTATTTGCACATTTGCTCCCTACATAAAGTGGGGCAAAAAGCACAATCCGATTGCCATAAATTGTCCTTTTCAGCGTTTTTGCACCTTCTTTTATTTCCTGAATCAATTCAGGATCATTGGCATTGATCAGCACAGCAACTTCTTCCAGGTTGAGCCGTTGTTTTGAAAGCGATTTTACAATAATCTCCCTTATTCTTTCTTTTGTAGAAATAGTATTATTGATATAGTCCCATATTTCATCGCTATCGATGAATGGTGTCATTGGTTGATCTGCAATTTTGTACGTTTCAGGTGTAAATATCATTTTATCGTTTACAATTTTTTCTTACTCTTCTACCCTATTGGAAATATTTTCCTAGAACAAAAAAATTAAGAGCATTTTATATTCATCTGATTTATAGCATTTAAATTCAAACAAACTCATACAATAGATTTCATTCTTAGGGACTGCAAAAGTACGACATAAAACCTAAACCTGTACTTATTACAAATAACATTTATATAACCACTATCTGTTTTATTTTTATTGAATACCACTGAGAACCAGTACAAATAATACACAGACAACACGTTAGTACTAGAACATAAATAATCAAAACAATATTTAATTGTACAATTTTTCAGTTTTATAAATCAGCATTTAATCATTATTAGCCCTCAAAAAGCTCATTATTAATACAATAAATTGATTAAAGAATTTTTTCCTTATTTTTGGTATTTCAAAATCAAATGACTAATTTTGTGGAACTTTTCCAGAAATACCGAATTTATCATAACTCTTTGTCATACATTAATTTATAATAACAAACTACTAAATATTACAAACTAAAACAAAAATCTATGTGGTTAATTGATTCCTCTATTGGGCGAAAGCTTATTATGAGTATCACGGGAGTTTTTCTCGTGTTGTTTTTGCTTTTTCACAGCTGTATGAACATTGTGGTGATTATTTCACCTGAAGCTTACAATGTAATCTGTGAATTTCTGGGAGCTAACTGGTATGCTATTGTCGGAACAACCGTTTTGGCAGCCGGATTTGTGATTCACATTTTGTACGCATTGTTGCTATCGTATCAAAACTTGCGTGCCCGTGGTCCTGAACGTTATGCAATAAAAAAAAATCAGGCTGGTGTTTCATGGGCTTCACGCAACATGTTGATACTCGGCGCAGTTGTATTTGGATTCCTGGCATTGCACATGTACAATTTTTGGTTCAAAATGCAATTCGCTGAACTTTCAGGTATCGAAACCGGACAATTTCACCCAAGCGACGGTGCTGCTTATATAAAAGATTTGTTCAGCAGCAAAGTATATTGCGGTATTTACATTGTATGGCTTGCAGCACTTTGGCTTCACTTAACCCACGGTGTTTGGAGTGCATTACAATCAATTGGGTTGAACAACAAAACATGGTTACCACGCGTGAAAGTGATTTCAAACATTATTTCCACTATTGTGATCCTAATGTTTATGTCAATTCCAGTTTATTTTCTCTTAGGCTGCGGTGCTAGCTGCTAAATCGAACATTCTAAATCCTAAAATTGTAAAATCAGATTATGGCAAAGAAAGAACAATCTACCGAGGTAGATGCAACTAAAATAGATGCCCGCATCCCAGAAGGACCGTTGGCCGAAAAATGGAGTAATTATAAAGCACACCAAAAACTGGTTAACCCTGCCAACAAACGCCGCTTGGACGTAATTGTTGTAGGAACAGGATTGGCAGGTGCTTCAGCGGCAGCTTCACTGGCTGAACTTGGCTTCAATGTATTGAACTTTTGTATACAGGATTCCCCTCGCCGTGCGCACTCAATTGCAGCACAGGGTGGTATCAATGCAGCAAAAAATTATCAAAATGATGGTGACTCTGTTTACCGTCTTTTCTACGATACTATTAAAGGTGGTGACTATCGTGCCCGCGAAGCCAACGTTTACCGTTTGGCTGAAGTATCGAACAGCATTATCGACCAATGTGTGGCTCAGGGAGTTCCTTTTGCACGCGAATACGGAGGTTTGTTAGACAACCGTTCATTTGGTGGAGCACAGGTTTCACGTACGTTCTACGCTAAAGGACAAACAGGACAACAATTGTTGTTGGGAGCTTATTCTGCATTGAGCCGCCAAATTGGCAAGGGTGCAGTAAAATTATACTCACGCTACGAAATGTTGGACGTTGTGGTAATTGAAGGCCGCGCCCGTGGTATCATTGCCCGCAACCTGGTTTCAGGTAAAATCGAGCGTTTCTTCGCACACGCAGTAGTTGTTGGAACAGGTGGTTACGGAAACACATTCTTCCTTTCAACTAACGCCATGGGTTCAAATGGATCGGCTGCTGTTCAGATGTATAAAAAAGGAGCTTATTTCGCAAACCCTGCTTATGCTCAAATTCACCCTACTTGTATTCCGGTTCACGGCGATTACCAATCAAAACTGACTTTAATGTCTGAATCATTGCGTAACGACGGTCGCATCTGGGTACCAAAGAAAAAAGAAGATGCTGAAGCTATCCGTGCTGGAAAGAAAAAAGCAACTGATTTAAAAGAAGACGAACGCGATTATTATTTGGAGCGCCGTTACCCTGCTTTCGGTAACTTAGTTCCACGTGACGTAGCCTCACGTGCTGCTAAAGAACGTTGCGATGCCGGTTACGGTGTTGGTAACACAGGTTTGGCAGTTTATCTTGACTTCTCGGCTGCCATTCAACGTTTAGGTGAAAACGTGGTTCGTGCTCGTTATGGCAACCTATTCCAAATGTACGAAAAGATCGTTGATGATAATCCTTACAACACTCCGATGATGATTTACCCTGCTATCCACTACACTATGGGTGGAATCTGGGTTGATTACGAACTACAAACTTCAGTAAAAGGATTATTCTGTATTGGTGAGGCAAACTTCTCCGATCATGGTGCTAACCGCCTTGGTGCTTCGGCATTGATGCAAGGTTTGGCCGACGGATATTTCGTATTGCCTTATACTATCCAAAACTATTTGGCCGATCAGATCCAGACTCCACGCATGAGTACTGAGCTTCCTGAATTCGATCAGGCAGAAAAAGACATTCATGTAAAAATCGAAAAAATCATGAAAATCCAGGGAAACAAATCGGTTGATTCTATCCACCGTGAACTTGGTTTAATCATGTGGGACTTTGTAGGAATGGGTCGTAACAAAGCCGGTTTGGAAACTGCATTGGAAAAAATCAAAGCTGTACGCCACGAATTCTGGACTAAAGTTTATGTTCCGGGAGTAAGCGCGGATGTGAACGTTGAATTGGAAAAAGCACTTCGTTTAGCTGACTTTATCGAAATTGGCGAGTTGATGGCACGCGACGCGTTGATGCGCGAAGAGTCATGTGGTGGACACTTCCGCGAAGAGTACCAAACTCCCGAAGGTGAAGCATTACGTAACGACGAAGAGTTCTCATTTGCTTCATGCTGGAAATTTGCCGGCGAAGGAAAAGAACCGGAATTGCTTAAAGAAGCGTTGGATTATGAATTTATCCACCGTCAACAACGTAATTATAAATCATAATTCAGAAATTCGTAACTAGTATAACCAATGGAAAAAAATATAAATTTAACGCTAAAAGTTTGGCGTCAAGCCGGTCCGAAAGTTAAAGGCGAATTCGAGACCTACAAAGTGGATAATGTATCCACAGACAGTTCATTCCTTGAAATGTTGGACGTTTTAAACGAAAAATTGATCAAAGAACGCAAAGAACCAATCGTATTTGACCACGATTGCCGCGAAGGAATTTGCGGAATGTGTAGCTTATATATCAACGGCCACCCACACGGACCAGACGGTGAAATCACTACCTGCCAGTTACACATGCGTAACTTCAAGGATGGCCAGACCATTACTGTAGAGCCTTGGCGTTCGGCTGCATTCCCTGTTATCAAAGACTTAATGGTAAATCGCGGTGCATTCGACTCAATTATTCAGGCAGGTGGATACGTGAATGTAAACACAGGTGGTATTCCTGATGGTAATGCAATTCCAATCGGAAAAGTGGATGCTGACGAAGCTATGGATGCTGCTTCATGTATTGGCTGTGGTGCTTGTGTTGCCGCTTGTAAAAACGGTTCGGCTATGTTGTTCGTTTCAGCTAAAGTAAGCCAGTTGGCACTGCTCCCACAAGGAAAAGTAGAAGCTGCCCACCGTGCAAAAATGATGGTAGCCAAAATGGACGAACTTGGTTTTGGTAACTGTACCAACACAGGAGCTTGCGAAGCTGAATGTCCTAAAAACGTTTCTATTTCGCATATTGCCCGCTTGAACCGTGAGTTCATTAGTGCAAAACTGAAAGATTAATTCGTTTGAATTTAGACTATATAGAAAAGACCGCTTCGAGTTTCGAGGCGGTCTTTTTTTGATTTAAAACAGTTATTTTAAATTTGGAAAGCAAAGCATTCCGGCTAATCATAATCTAGCGAATTAGAAAATCAACTCAGGAACAAATGCTTCTCCAACCTACGACCAATTAAGTTTAATACAATGTAATTCTATTTGAAATTAAATCTTTGGTATGAACACTGTCATCTAATAAATATATGTACATAATATGTAATTTTACTTCGACAAGTTTACACTCAATAGCCTCATTTAGATTTAGAAATCCTCTAATTCCGTCATAAGAATACAACCTATAAGTCTTCTCAATTGACTGGCCCTTTTTTAAGATTATTCTATTCTCATTATTTAATAATGGATAGTCCGGATTATAGGTATAATATAGATAATTGGATTGGATTGTGACTTTGTTGTTATTATTGTCATAAACGTTTAAACGAAGATAAGTACTTCCGCCATTAATAGCATTTCCATAATCATCAGTATTACTTCGTATCGGAATATAAATCGCCTCATTGTTATTATTAGTAATTGTAGTTCTAATAGCTAGAACCTTATCATCTACGAATGTTTTTTTAATAGATACTGTTATATTATCTTGCGCATATATTGTCACAAAATAAAAACATAATAATGATATAAATATTATTCTCATATTGTATTATTTCTTCTCCCACGCCAGCATCTTTTTCTTGCATTCCAATCCCCAGCGGAAACCGCCAAGCCCGCCATCAGTACGGATAACGCGGTGGCATGGAATGAGAAAGCCAATCGGATTAGCGCCAACAGCTGTTCCAACGGCACGCACGGCTTTTGGGCGGCCAATAGCTTCGGCAATCAGCGCGTAAGTAGTTGTTTTGCCGGCAGGAATTCGTTGCAAAGCATGCCAGACAGAAAGTTGGAAATCAGTTCCAATGGGATGAAGTACAGGTTTCTCTCCTTTCTCAAAAACCTGACGCACCAGGCGGGTTGCTTTTTCATCATTTTGACGGAAATCAGTTTCCGGAAATCGGTGATCCAAGTCTGCATAAGCAGCTTCCCTGCTTTCCGGAAAAATCAAAGCACAAATTCCATCTGTTGAAAAAGCTATACAGCATTCCCCAAAAGGCGTTTCACAAAATCCATATGAAGGTTCGGACTGAACAGGTAATTGTCTCATTTTACTCAAATTTATGTATAGAAAAATAAAAGTCGGTTCGTTTTCAGTAATTTTACCTAAAGAATATTTTCAGCACAAAATTCCACCAAAAACTCCATTACATTTGTGGCAAATTTAGGCATAATATACCATCATTGTACTGGACTGGTAAAAATAAATCATTTTATTTCAACACCTTATCCAGCGTTTCCTGTCGCAGCACTTTACTACTCTGAGAATAAACGAAAACAGGAATGAAATAAATCTCTTTAGGCATTTCAAATTTATTAAGTTCTATCGCTATTTTCGAATTTAATTCAGTCTCTTTTTGCAATGTATAAGGTTCTGATTCGATAACCAAAACAACTTTATTATCAAGTTCGTCATCAGGAATTGAAGTAATAAAAAAGTTGCCAGGAATAATTTCTTCCAGCTTTTTTTCTACTTGCTCCGGGTGAATTTTCACCCCACCGGAGTTTATTGTTGAATCAGCCCTTCCCAACCAGCGGAATGAATTGACACCAATCAATTCAACCATATCGTTCGTCTGAATCTCTTCTTCCAATAAATGCGGCGCTTTGATTGCCAAGCATCCGCGGTTATCCGTTCGGATTGCAACTCCATCCAGAGCGGTAAAACAGGTTGACTTTCCAGCGCCGTTGAACTGTCGCAAGGCAATATGCGAGCAGGTTTCAGTCATTCCATACGTTTCAAATAACTCCGTCGGTATATTCTCAGCCAGTTTTTCCAATTTAGTTGTAACCGGACCTCCACCAACTATAATCTTGTGAACAGATTTGGCTCTTAAACTTTCAGCAGAATGAAACAATTGGTAAGGAGTAATGGCTGCGAAATCGATCTCCGTTTCAAGCTTTTCAAACGGATTTGCCGAAGGTTCAACAGTTATCAGATTAAAACCTCCCACCAACGCCCGAACCATCATCATTTTGCCGGCAATGTACGAAGCCGGAAGACAAAGCAGAGCTGTTTTATCTTTATTCAATCCGAAAAAATGATTCGTCATTTTGGCAGAATTGACCATACTCTGTTTCGGCAATTTTATGCTTTTCGGCTTTCCGGTCGAACCGGAAGTATGGGCAAGAATGAAGTCGGATTCGTCAAACCAGTTTTGCAGGAATTGATAAATAGCATTGCGCCACGAATCCGTTGCCTCGTTGGTTGCGAGTAATTTATCAAGGGTTTCACCAGTGTAAATCTCTCCGTTAAGTTTGATATTTTGCTGATCTGTTGTCATATATTATCTCAATTAATCCGACAAACCGCTTGAAGCGGTTGCACGGAGTAGACTTAAATCCCATTGATTGGAAACTTCGTAAAATAATTTAGCGTCCCTGATTTCCAACGGCGAAGGGATATTGTTGTGGTACAATTGTCCGGTTCCCAAGCCTTGCGGAAGTTTCGAATTAAGTGAGTAAGTCCATTGGGCAATGGCATTCAATCCGACATTGGCTTCCAGTGCCGAAGTCACCCACCAACGGATATTATGTTTCTCGGCCAACCGGATCCACTCTTCCGATTCTTGAAAACCGCCCAATAGACTAGGTTTCAGAATAATATAAGCTGGTTTGATGCTGGATAAAATTGATTCCTTCTCCGATGATTTTACGCCGATTAATTCTTCGTCCAGAACAATGGGAATTGGTGATTGACGGCAGATTTCAGCCATAGCTTCATGCTGCCCCTGACGGATAGGTTGCTCAATGGAATGAATATCGAATTTAGCCAGTTTCTCCAATTTCACCAGAGCATCTTTAGGGTCAAAAGCACCATTCGCATCCAATCGGAGTTCAATATCAGAAGCTGAAAATTGTTGGCGGATTCCCGAAATTATTTCTAGTTCGGTTTCGAAATCTATTGCTCCTACTTTTAGTTTAATACAGTGGTAACCAGCAGCAATTTTTTCCCGGATTTGTTTCTGCATAAAGTCTTTTTTCCCCATCCAGACCAAACCATTTATTGGAATTCCGGCTTTTCCTTGTGTAAATTCAGAAGAGAAAAGGCATTTTGAACCTTTGGCTTTCAAATCAAGCAAAGCAGTTTCCAGCCCGAAAGCAATGGAAGGATAAGCTGACAAATCAATGGAATCCGGTTCACACCCATCATTCAACAACAGACAAAGCTCATCCAATTTTGTGTAATATGATTCTTGCGGATCGATACTTAAATCAGGAATGGTAGAACACTCGCCAATACCTGTAAAACCATCTTTTTCCAATATCAAAAACGAAGATGGCTTATGCAACAAAACGCCCCGAGAAGTACCGGCGGGGAATTTAAATTGGAGATTTAATAAGCTGTGTCGAGCGGATAGATGAGTCATAAATTGACCTTTTAAGGAATGTTTGTGTCTGTAATACTATTTCTTTTTTCGCTTCTGAAACGAATTTTCCTCACGATTTATTGTATGTTCGCGCTCAATTTCAGGAGGTAGATTTTTGGGATTTTTAATTCGCAGTTGTTTGTTTACGTTAAACCGTCCCTTCACAACTTCAATGTCTTTGATAGAAACATCAAATTCGCCAGCCAAAAAACGAACCATATAGTCAGTAGCCTTCCCGCCAACAGGCGCTTCACGAACGCTAATTTTAAGTTGATTTCCAAAGGGTTTCCCTATGGCATCCCTTTTTGCACTCGGAGTTCCCAATACATTGAGGATAAGTACATCATCTTCCCATGCATAAAAAGAGTTTAGCTCTTTGGGATTATTGTGAACTGGCGGAATATTGGGTTCTAAAGTTTCCTTTTTTGATTTCTTTGATTTTTTGGACATCCTATATAAATCTACTATATCGTATTGTAAAATTACTTGAGTCGGTAACGGTCAATTGATCTACTGCACTTTAATTTATAGTATCAATCCTATTCCAAAAGTAATCGCAAAAATCAAACTTGCCATTGACAATCTTGGTAATTCCGGATATAATTCCACAGCTTCTTTATACGTAAAAACCTTTTTCATGTTTAAAAACAGAATGGGGAACGACAGCAGAAACAACCATTGCCAGGGTGATTTATAATTTATCGCCGTATAAATAATTGCCAGCAAAGCCGCTCCAGCCACTAAAAACAAATGGTACAAAGCTCCGTTTTTCGGGCCCATAGCCACGATAATCGTTTTCTTACCGGCATTTTTATCCGCTTCATAATCACGCATATTATTCATATTCAGAACGCCCGTGCTCAAAAAACCGATTGCCGAAGCCGGCAGCAACAAATCCCAACGGAATAATTGGGTGTGCAGGAAGTAGGTTCCGATTACGCCTACCAAACCAAAAAAGATAAACACAAAGATATCGCCTAATCCGCGGTAACCGTAAGGATTTTTTCCAACGGTGTATTTTATAGCCGCAATAATAGCCGCAATTCCCAATGCGCCAAAAATCAGAATATTGGTAATATCAATTCCGGCTGTTCCGATTAGAATAAGCGAAACGCCCGAAACAGCGCACAAAATGCCGATTACGATAATTCCGCGCAACATGGTTTTCGGAGTTATTTCACCGGATTGGACCATTCGCTTCGGACCAATACGCTCTGCAGTATCTTTGCCATTCACAAAGTCACCATAATCGTTGGCCATATTCGACATGATTTGCAACAAAATGGTTGTCAAGGCTGCCAATCCAAATACCGGCCAACGAAATTTGTCGTCAGCCGCTGCCAGACACGATCCCAGAATGGTATTTGATAATGCCAGCGGCAACGTTTTTAAGCGAAAAGCATGAAGCCAAACCGACCCCCTAAATCCCCCGAAGGGGGACTTTGAGTTAGCTTTGTGTTGTAAACTGTTCTTCATTTATTAATCATTTTACTTTCAGACTCTTCGTCTTAGAGCCTCCCCTTCGGGGAGGTTGGTGGGGTCTTACGGCATTTTAGGAAATTTCGAGAAATCAGGTTTCCGTTTCTCCAGAAATGCATTTTTACCTTCGTGGGCTTCTTCAGTCATGTAATACAACATAGTTGCATTTCCTGCCAATTCCTGAATACCGGCCTGTCCGTCGAGTTCGGCGTTGAGTCCGGCTTTTATCATCCGTAATGCCAACGGGCTGTGATTCATCATTTGTTTGCACCAGGCCACAGTTTCGTCTTCCAATTGATCGAATGGCACAACAGCATTCACCAAGCCCATTTCCAAAGCCTCAGCAGCAGAGTATTGTTTGCAAAGGAACCAAATTTCGCGGGCTTTTTTCTGACCAACAATGCGTGCCAGATAAGAAGACCCAAAACCGGCATCGAAGCTACCTACTTTAGGGCCTGTTTGACCAAAAATAGCATTTTCAGACGCAATTGAAAGATCGCACACAACATGAAGAACGTGTCCGCCACCAATAGCAAAACCATTTACCATAGCTACAACAGGTTTTGGAAGGCTTCGAATCATTTTTTGCAAATCCAGTACATTCAACCGTGGTATACCATCTTTTCCAATGTATCCACCAATTTGTTTTACATTTATGTCGCCACCACTACAAAATGCCATATCACCTTCACCTGTCAGAATTACCGTGGCAATATCCTGACTATCACGACAGAACACCATTGATTCAATAATCTCTTTAATCGTATCGGGCGTAAATGCGTTTCGATAACGAGGGCGGTTAATCGTAATCTTGGCTATTCCTTCGAAATATTCAAACTTAATTTCTTCAAATTCTTTAATAGTTGTCCAGTTTCTCATTTTCTTATCCTTTTATATTTTTAAAATACCCTTTATAATTCTCTGTATTCAAATCTGAGTCTGTAAAAATTTCTAATACTGTGGCTTTTTCTGCATTGAAAAAGTGATTCATTGTTTCTTCCAACTCTTCAGTTTTATCACAGCTCAAATAGTTTAATCCGTAAGCTTCTACCAACGATTTAATTTTCACCTGATGCGGCGTGGTAAAGAAATCCAGGCTTTTTTCCATCAATTGTTTGTCGCCAATAAAACGGAAAATATTTCCACCATTGTTATTCAGAACAATAATTTTGAAATTATCGCCAATGTAGTTATTCCACAAGCCGTTAGAGTCATAAATAAACGATAAATCGCCTGTCAGAAAGATAGTCGGCTGTTTTGATGCATACGCGTAACCGGCAGCAGTGGATAAACTGCCATCAATCCCGGAAGTTCCACGATTGCAGAAATACGTTAAGTCCGCCCGCGTTGGAAAAAGCTGCGTCCAGCGCACCGAAGTGCTGTTAGCCAAATGGAGAGTTGTATTTGCCGGAATTATCTTCAGCAGATTAGTAACCGCACTCATATCCGACAAAGGCGCATTCTCTACAAAAGCATCGTGCCGTTTGGCAATGAGTTGATTTTGGGTTTGAAATACCTCTGAATAATCGCTTTTTGTTTTTCCCAAAGGCATTTTACCCAAAACATCGCAAGCTGAGCCCGGAATTATTACATCCAGACATTTATACGTATCAATATAAGGCAACGAAGATTCCAGTTGCCACTGTGCAGCAGGCTGGAACTCCCGCAAATACAATTTAAGTTGTTTGCAAATTACTGAATGTCCGATTGTTATGAGCAAATCCGGTTTAAAATCTTCCTTAAGGGGGGACGGAATTCCGATTCCGTCCGATTCTTTGTTATTTTCTTTAAACGGAATCGGAATTCCGTTCACCCGTGAGAAAAACGATTCGGGTCGGGTTATAATTCTCGGTCCACTTATATTCGACAAATTTTCTGCAACAACTACCACATCCGGTTCATTAGCCAACTGATTTGCCAACGCATTAAGTTGTTCATTTTTGGAAGAAACACCAAAAACGATCATTTTTTTAGAGATAGCAGGCCATGCGTTTTGTAATTTTTCCAGGCTCTCTTTTGTAGGCAAAATCTCACTTTCCAATGTTTTAAATACCTTTGGAAAGGAGTGTTTTTCGGGTAAAGCTGTATAAATCGGCTCACGCATTGGCACATTGATTTGCACAGGGCCTTGCGGATGTGAAACGGCTGTATCAATGGCTTGCGAAACCTGACGATCGAAGTATTGCAAATCAACTTGCAGAGCAGTCTCAACCGGTAAATGGAAGTTCGCTTTAATGTAATTGCCAAAGATATTATCCTGGCGAAGCGTCTGTCCATCGGCCTGGTCAATCATTTCAGCAGGCCGGTCGGCAGTGAAAACAAGCAACGGCAAGTTCTGATAAAATGCTTCGGCAATGGCAGGTGCAAAGTTTAGCACTGCCGTTCCCGACGTACACACCAACGCCACCGCTTCGCCACTTTGCAGGGCCATTCCAAGCGCGAAATATGCAGCAGAACGTTCATCGGTTATGCTCAGGCATTCCATTCCCGGCTGAGCCGTAAATGCAAAAATCAGCGGTGCATTTCGCGATCCGGGGGCAATTACAACTTTACGAACACCATGTTGGGCACATATTTCGGGTATATTTTTAATTCCTTGTCTAAAATGAATCATTCTTTGATTTACTATTTAATCAATTACTATTTACCATTTAGGAGTCATCATCACATTCATCATTGTCATCATTTTGTTATCCGTTTCATCCCACTCTTTTTCAGCAACTGATGAGGCGGTTATTCCGGCGCCACTGTACAATACAAACTGTGAATCAAACAATTGCAAACAGCGTAAGTTTACAAACACATGACTTTTCTTCTCAATATTTATTGGACCGAGAAAACCGGTATAATACCCACGGTCGTGTTTTTCGTTAGCCAAAATAAAATCGCGTGCTTCAGTTTTTGGCAATCCTCCCACAGATGGAGTTGGGTGCAACGCTTTCAGAAAATCACCCAAGCGGTTTTTTAAATCACTTTGGGCAAACTCAAAACCGGTTTTCAAATGAATCAAGTTGGCAGCCTGATAATTCATCGGACCAACTTTTGTATAGTTTTCTATTTGCAATGAGCGCAATGTTTGCTCTACAAAATCTGTCACAATTCCCTGTTCATCAATCTCTTTCTCACTCCAGGAGTATGAATCTATTTCGGCATTAGTTGCAAGTTGTGTACCGGCAAGCGAAACGGTTTTTACACTTTCGTTCTCAATGGTCAAAAGTGGTTCAGGCGTTGCTCCTATCCAACAGCCAACTTGCGGTAGTTGAATCATATACACAAAAGCATGTGGATATTTTTCGCACAGTTTGAGAAAAAAAGTTTCGGGTTCAAAATAATCCGGTAATTTTTCCAATCGTATTTTTGATAATACAACTTTATGAAACTCACCTTCATTCATAGCCGTAACGGCTTTGTTTACCTGCTCAATAAAATCAGTTGAAGCCGTTGTTACAATGTTAGTTTCCGTTTGTTTTTCTATGGATAAATAACGATTGTTGCCAGATAATTTCTGAATGTAAATATCTTCAATATCGTTAGAAAAGAAAACGCAATCCGGATTCAAAAGATACGTTTCGTGTTTATGGGTTTCATTAAAAGGTGATACCACAAAACCAACTTTCTGATCAATATTTTGCAGTGAATCCAACTTCTCCGGCATAGAGTGGTGTTGAACCAGCGTTATAATTTCCGACTGAAACGGTAAACGGTATGAAGCAAAGGGTATGTTTTGTTTCAAGCAAACCCTTTGTAAATTGCCAAGTGATTGATATGTTGATTTATTGAAAGTCATTCTGTTATTCTGCGGACTTAATCGGAATAATACGGTTGGTTAACCGGCAAAGTGAAATAAGCCGTCCATTCTTATCTTCCACTCTTATTTCCCAAACGTGAGAAGTTTTACCCTTATACACAAGGGTTCCGATTCCAAAAACCTCATTTTCGGTTGTAGTTGCAATATGGCTGCCGCTAATTTCTACACCCAACACGGCAAATTTCCCCGGGTCAACCAATGCCAGTGAACCGGCACTTCCAACCGATTCGGCCAAAGCCATAGTGGCACCACCATGTAACCGTTTCATGGGTTGGATGGTTCGTTTGTCTACCGGCATTTTAGCCACAATGCGTCCTTCGGAAATTTCGATGTATTCAATTCCCAAATGTTCCATCATTGTGTTTTTGCACAATTCGTTGAGTTTATCCAAATTGATGGGTTGTGACATAACTGACGTTTTATAAATGACTTTTTTCAAAACAAACATGCAAAGATAAGAATTAATCCAAACAACGCATGAATCATTTGACGGAGACTTTTCGGGCTACCAACCCCATTTCACTTTCAGGTAAATATTTCGTCCCGGCTCTAGTTTCATAATACCGCGGGTTGTTGACAAATGGTCCAGATAGGCAGTATTCAAGAGATTATCCACACCTGCAAACAATTCTAATTTACTGCTATTCAAAAGAATATCACCGGAATGTATATTCATATTATAAATTATATGGCCGGTAGTGGCAGTTTCGCCGGTAGCAATTTCATTCTGGGTGGCTGCCCACAATGCCGAGAATGAAGCTCCAATTTGATTTTTTGATTGGTAATTGAATGACGCGAAACCGCTTAGTGGTGGAATTTGCGGTAATGCAGTATTTGCATCTACATCCCTGGCGTGCGTGTATGAAGCATTTGCTAGTAAAGAAAATTGATTGTTGATTTTCAATTCACTTTCAAACTCAGCACCTAAAAACAAGGCATTTCTGATATTTGCAATGGTATAAGTTGATGGTGCTGTAAGCTTTTCTGTTATAAAATCAGTCAAAGAATTGATAAAAATATCTGTTTTGATTCTGACTTTTCTTCCAGAGAGCGTATAATTCAAATTAGAAAATGTTCCTTTTTCTGATTTCACATCAGGGTTTCCAAGATGAATTGCCCCACCAAGATTGATATACTTAAATCTTTCTTCGATAGATGCTGCACGATATGAATTTGCCAGTGTGAATGTAAGTTGTTGTTGGCTGGTAGGATTATAAACCAAGTCTATATGCGCTGCATATGGAATTTCGTAAATAATACTTGGCAAGTACAAAACGTTTCGTATTTTCAAATCTGTAATCGCACCTTTCTTAACTGTATATTTATATAGCGGGCTAAAAGCTGAATCATTATCTATTTGTATATAATCAATTCTCACCCCCGCATTCAGAGTCCACTTACGTGGATAAATTTTCCATGAATAATGAGCAAAAACGCCTAAATCAAGCATTTGTGCCTGGGGAGTTGGCTGATCACCAGTAACTGTCGAGATTGTATCCGTAGTATTATCCACTTTGATCCTATACGTTTTTGCATCGCGCATCCAACCTTCGGCACCCAAAGTAAGATTATGATAATCGGTAAAACTCCAATCGGAAGTCAGTTTTGCACCCGAAGTTTCATTTTTACTACCGGGAAGAATAACAATTGACGGATCAGTTGGTTTCAATTCCACATCACGGCTGATATTTTGTGTATAGGCTTTGAAACGGACTTCGCGCAAATTCGGATTTATCTTCGTCACAATATATTCGCCGCCTAACTGATTCCGCTCAACTCCGGTGTACCTGGCCGAAGCTGTGGCAGGAAATGAGCGTCCGCCGGGCAAACCGATATCCCAACCACCCACATGCTGGTAATTCACCAACAGTTCCTGATTTTCGGAATATAAAATTCCACCTTTCAGACTCCACGAAGCATCGTGAAACTGACTATTTGGCAATATGCCGCCCGGTGTTCTGGTATTTTGTGCTGTCCGAAAACTCCCGTTCAGCGCTAAATACCACTTGTTTGTCGTAAACTGCACATTGGCACTATTTGCCCAACCATTATTCACCGTATTAAACTCTGTGCCGAGCCGTCCTTTTGTATGTAAAATAGACGTATAAGCCGGGCGCTCCGAAACAAAATTGACAACACCACCCATTGCACCGGTTCCATACAAAACTGAACTTGCACCTTTGATAACTTCTATTTTTTCCAAACTATTCATGTCAACAACCGACAAAGCGGCAGAATGGTCGGTGGCAGTCTGAATGCGATCTCCGTCTGACATTACAATCAGACGTTGCTCAGATAAACCACGGACATTCAATGAAGTAGCCCACGCAGCATCACGTACCATGAAAATACCCGTTTCGCGTCGCAACGCATCGGCGGGCGAAAAGAACGAGGAGGCATCAAGCGTCTTTTTGTCAACCACAGCCATTGGCAGTGTAAAAATATCAGATAATCCGGCTACAACTGTAACTTCCTTAATCTGTTTATTGATAACTGTATCCATCTGAATTTTGGAATTATTGGATTGCTGAACTGCCGTAGTTCCCAATAAAAATGAGAGTGCTAATGGAATCATAACTAATTAGCTATTAGTGGTTAAATACAAATACGACTCAACAAACAGAAACTGAAGAATACAATTTCCATTTTTACCCGGATTTCAGGTACAATAATTGTAAGCATGGAGCCACAAAAGTACTACAATATCATTATTGTCCAACTATCAAAACGATGGTGTAAAAGCTTGATTTATGTTAATAAATATGTTTTTAATTTATCAATGACCCTATCACCACATCATAATTATAGAAATATGAAAAGAAAATCCTAAATTTGCATTTCAGTGGAGTAATTAAAAAATAAGTATATTTATCTCAATCTTAACCAAAGGAAAACCCGAAAAATGAAGGAAACTGCTGATAATGCATTAAGAACTATTGGAATTTTCAATGAGACCTTTCCACCAATAATGGATGGAGTTTCGCTTACCGCAAAGAATTATGCAGACTGGATGCACAAAATGAATCAACCTGTTTGCGTTATCACACCCAAAGCTCCGGATTATAACGACAACGAACCATATCCGGTTTACAGATATACATCAGTTCCTGTTATTGGCCGTAAACCATACAGATTAGGCCTTCCCAATATTGATCTTTCGTTTAAAACGGAATTAAACCAGATTTCGTTCGGTTTAGTTCATGCACACTCCCCTTTTAGTGCAGGGCGATTGGCATTAAGTATTGCAAAAAAACAAAAAATTCCCTTCATCGCTACTTTTCACTCAAAATTCAGGGACGACTTCCAGCATTCAGTCCATAACAAATTCATTGCCAAACAGATGACCAATGAGGTAATACGCTTTTTTGAAAAAGCAGATGAGGTGTGGATTCCTCAGGCATCGGTAGAGCAAACCATTCGTGAATACGGATTTAAAGGCCATGTGGAAGTAGTGGATAATGGTAATGACTTTGTCACAAACGAGCCGATAGAACCATTAAAAAAAGCGGCCAGAAAAGCGTTGCATGTAAACGGCAATGAATTAATGTTTCTTTTTGTTGGCCAACATATCTGGGAAAAAAACACCCGTTTGATTGTAGAATCATTGGCAGCAATAAAAGAGTTACCATTCAAAATGTTTTTTGTAGGAACTGGTTACGCCGCAACAGACCTAAAACAATTGGTTGCTGATCTGGATCTGAATTCTAAAGTTGAATTCACGGGAGTTATAACTGATCGTGAAAAACTAAAACAATTTTATACAGCAGCTGATTTGTTCCTTTTTCCATCCATATATGATAATGCACCGCTTGTAATCCGTGAAGCAGGTGCCCGGCAAACACCCTCGGTTCTGATTAGAGGTTCATCTTCTGCCGAGAATATTACTAACAACTTCAATGGATTCCTGATAGAAAACTCCGTTGAATCTTTTTCGACCAAACTGCGGGAATTAATAAATTCACCTGAAACAATTAAAAACACAGGTTTAAATGCTTCACAAACCATTGCCCGCTCGTGGGAAAGTGTTACAGAAGAAGTACTTGACAGGTATAAAAAAATAATGCAACGAAAATGGAGACGATAAGCCAGGCAACCCCAAAAAAAGTTTCGAAACCGTATAAATTTTATCAGGTGCTCATTCCTGTTTTACTAGGGTTATTTGTAATTGGTTGGTTGTTTCTCGACGAATTTGATCCAGCGGTTTTTTTCTCATTTAAATTTACCTTTATCAGCGCTTTATTCATAATGTTGGCATTTCTGCTAATGTTTATGCGCGATTTCGGCATGATGTGGCGATTCAGGCTGCTAACTGACAAAGACTTATCATGGAAACAGGCATTTCATATCAATGTGCTGAGCGAATTTACTTCGGCAGTTACACCCGCAATTATCGGTGGTTCAAGCCTCGTGGTTATTTTTCTTATCAAAGAAGGAATTAATGCCGGACGTAGTACTACGATCATGTTTGTCAATCTGTTTTTAGATGAATTATTCTTTCTGGTTGTCTGTCCGCTGGTATTTCTGTTCATTCCGCTGAACCAACTTTTTAATTCATCTTCACTTATTGTTTCAACTTTCGCAGTTGTGTTTACGGGATTATACATCTCGCGCTTAGTCTGGACAACGATTATGTTTATCGGCATTTTCAAACGCCCAAGCTGGATTAAGCACATTTTACTTACACTTTTCAAATTGCCCCTTCTGCGCCGTTTGTATGTCAGGGTAGAATTACTTACAAATAACTTGGTCCAAGCCTCTCACGACATTGGAAATCGTTCGGTTGAGTTTTGGGCTAAGGCGTTTGGAATGACATTACTAACCTGGACAGCCCGATTTTTAGTTGTGAATGCTGTATTTATGGCTTTTAACCCCGTCAATATCGATCATTTAGTTGTTTTTGCACGTCAGCTAATCTTATGGGTTTACATGGTTGTAAGTCCAACACCGGGTGGCAGTGGAGTAACCGAATATGCATTCAAAGAGTATTACTGCGATGTATTTCATTCGGCAAGTGCCATCATTTTTGTCACACTTGTTTGGAGAGTAATCAGTTATTACTTATACCTCTTACTTGGGTTAATTGTTATTCCTAACTGGATTAAAAAATCTTTCTCCAAAAGCAACGGATCAAATGGAGATGCCTAGTGAAAACCCTGACTGTAACATTCATAACAAATAAAAAAGGGCACATGTTTAACTTTTAAATTTTTATATAATCCCGTATATTTGCAGACGGCAAAACGATAATATTAAAAACAATGACAAAAAAAGGTTTCTTCACTTTCGCATTCATTTTAGCACTGAACAGTGCATTTGCATGCACCAACTTCTTAGCAGGCAAGGCAGCTACACTCGATGGCTCAACACTTATTTCATACAGTGCAGACTCCTATTTCTTATTCGGTGCTTTATATCAATATCCGGCAGGAACATATCCGGCAGGAACAATGCTCGACGTGCATGATTGGGATTCAGGTAAATATCTCGGAAAAATCAAACAGGTTGAAAAAACGTATTCCGTAATCGGGAACATGAATGAGCACCAGCTTAGTATTGGCGAAACCACTTTTGGCGGACGTGAGGAGCTGGTGGACACAACTGGTATTATGGATTATGGAAGCCTGATATACATCACGTTACAACGTGCCAAATCAGCACGCGAAGCCATTAAAGTAATGACCGACTTAGTGGCAGAATATGGCTACTACAGTAGCGGGGAATCATTTTCCATTGCCGATCCGAACGAGGTCTGGATTATGGAAATGATAGGCAAAGGCCCGAACAACAAAGGTGCCGTATGGGTTGCGCAACGAATCCCGGACGAATGCGTATCGGCACATGCCAATCAGGCACGGATTACCACTTTCCCTTTCGACGACAAAAACAATTGTTTATACGCCGAAGATGTAATTGCATTTGCACGCGAAAAAGGATATTTTAAAGGAAAAAATAAAGATTTCAGTTTCTCTGACACCTACGCCCCACTCGATTATACAGCACTTCGGGCTTGTGAAGCCCGCGTTTGGAGTTTCTTCCGGAAAGTGGATCCGGCAATGGATAAATACATTTCGTATGTAAAAGGCGAAACTACCGAACGCATGCCACTTTGGATAAAACCAGCCGCAAAACTTACCGCTCAAAAAATAAAAGAATACATGCGGGATCAGTATGAAGGAACGGAAATGGACATGACTAAAGGCCTGGCTGCAGGTCAGTTTGGCAGTAAACTTCGTTGCAGTCCGCTAACATTTAAAGTGGACAGCGTGGATTATGTGCACGAACGCCCAACGGCAACACAACAAACCGGATTTACATTTGTAGCCCAAATGCGCAGTTGGTTACCCGATTACATTGGCGGAATCCTGTGGTTTGGTGTTGACGATGCAGCCACATCGATTTATGTCCCAATGTATTGTGGCATAACGAACATTCCGGAATGTTTCCGGGCCGATAATGGCAGTCTTCTTGATTATTCTCCAACTTCGGCATTCTGGACATATAACTGGGTTTCAAACTACGCTTACAGCAAATACTCGTATATGCTTGCCGACATTAAGAAAGTTCAAAGCCAATGGGAAAACGATTTCAATGCGCTTGTTCCGGCCATTGATAAAGTAGCTATTGGAATGAACGAAGCCGATGCGCGCGTCTTTCTTACCAACTTTAGTAACTCACAAGCTGAAAACTCAACAGCAGCCTGGAAAAAACTTGGTGAATATCTGCTTGTAAAATACATGGACGGCAATATCAAAGCTGAAAAAAATGGCAAATTCGTTCAAAACGGATATAAAATTCCTACCTCAATAATTCGTGCCGGTTATCCTGAAGAGTTCTTGCGCCAAATGGTAAAAGAAAATCCAGGATTACGCCAGAAAACTCCCGAAGAAATGAAAAACCGGAACTAACATAATTTAGCTGAAAAAAGAAACGAAGAGAGAGAGAGAGAATTGCGAAAGTGATTTTTGCTCTCTCTTTTTTTGAACGAAGAATTAAACATTTGTATTTTTATACTGTTTAATATTGTAGCGTAAAATAGTACCTGTTGAACAAACAATATAGCCCTCCCGAGATAGTTATCTGGACGCCCCTGCTTGCTGCAGGCAAGTTCGTCTCATTGACCTATTTGTTTGTTCCGATACTCGTAATGTCCGCTTCGCTACCATATACAACGGCATTAACAACAGTAGGCATATAAAACAGATTGGATTTTAAATGTACAGTTAGTATAATTACATAAACCTTAAGCAGCTTTAAGCATTCTCTTTTAAGCAATAATTCAAAAAGCAGTCCTTCATATTTACATAATTTTAAATCTGGATACCATGTTTACGACAACACATCTTCACCCAATGCTAGTCCATTTTCCTATTGCACTAGTTGCAATAGGCTTTCTGGCTGATCTAATTTCTTTGTTTATAAAAAAGGAACTTTGTTTTCCAAAAATGAGTTTTAATCTACTTCTTTTGGGAACATTATCCGCCATTGCAGCAGTATTATCAGGAGTTTTTTTTACATCTGAGATGTCCGGTACAGCTGGAGAAGTTCAGGAAACTCACGAGTTATTCGCATTCATCACATTGAGTCTTTTGGTAATTACCTCATTCCTTCGAATTATTCAACTCCGAAAACCTGAAAACAATAATCTGAAATGGTCAGCTTTTATCCTGTATGCATTAGCCACCATAGCAGTGAGCATTACAGGTTTCTTTGGTGGCAATTTGGTTTACAATTTCATGATGCCTTTATAAAATCTATATTAATCTTTAAACAAAAAAGTTATGAAAAAAAGTATCTTATTTATTGCAGTTGTCGCTTTAATAGCATTTGTTGGGTGTCAACCCAAACCTGTAAAAACAATCGAAAACCTGAAAGCCGGAATTAAAGGAGAAACAACAGCCAGTGCTAAATACAAAGCATTTGCTGACAAAGCCAGAGAAGAAGGATTAGACACTGTTGCTAAATTGTTTGATGCCGCTTCGAAATCAGAAGCCATTCATGCGGCAAATCACAGCAAAGTATTAGAAGCATTAGGAGCCAAAATGGAAGAGTTCAAACCTGAATTCGAAGTAAAAACTACCGCTGAAAATCTACAGGCCGCCATTAATGGCGAATCTTACGAGGTTGTAAGTATGTATCCGGAATTCATTGCTGCTGCCAAAGAAGAAAAGGTTGACAAAGCCATAAAATCATTCACATGGGCAATCGACACCGAGAAAAAACACACGGAATTTTATGCAAAAGCATTAGCAGACGTAAAACTAAACAATGAAAGCACCTTATCTTTCGAATACGTTATTTGCCCTACGTGTGGCAATACCTACGACAAAGCCAATATGGACAAAACTTGTGCATTCTGCAAAACAAGTAGCGATAAATATATTACGATATAAACTCACACTGTAGAGCTAATTAAAAAAACAGAAGAATACATTGCGTATTCCTCTGTTTTTGTGTTTTGCAACTATGATTTATATCTTTGAATGCTTATTTTTGTCAACCAATAAATAAACAGCAAAAGTGATAGAGAACAAACTTTTTGAACGACTTGATTTTACCACCGAAAAGCTACCGAAAGAAGTGTACGAGAACTGTAAATTTGTAAACTGCAACTTTTACCATTCAAATTTAATAGATGTTACATTTCGCGAATGTACATTTGAAGATTGCGACTTCAGTCTGGCAAGCCTAAAGAATACAGCATTAAATGATATTCATTTTACTGGTTGCAAGCTGGTTGGGGTACAGTTTGAGGAATGTAATCCGTTTTTGTTTTCGGTTGATTTTGAAAACTGTGTGCTAAAGCTCGCCGTATTCTATAAAATGAAGCTTAAAAAAACTCGTTTCAAAAACTGCAACCTGCAGGAGACTGAATTTACCGAAGCCGATATGACTTCAGCTACGCTTGACAACTGCGATTTGCAACGAGCCATTTTTTACAGAACAATCCTTGAGAAAACTGATTTCAGAACGTCTTTCAACTATTCTATCGACCCGGAAGCAAACCGGATTACAAAAGCACGTTTCTCAAGAATGGGAATTGCAGGATTGTTGGATAAATACAGGATTGAGATAGAGTGAGTCTTACTGCACGTTCAGCAGCTTATGAAGTTGCACCGACAATCTCCAACGTGGGTCTTGTTGGATAACATCCAAGCAATAATCAAGATTTTTACGGTTGATTTCCAGGCGTTTTTTCATTTCACCTACAAAGATTGGACTCAGAAAATAATTTGAAGCCCGCGGAAGATCGTCAATGGAGGGTAGTTCATCGCCAGCCACTACCAGAAAACGGAACTCGTCTACCGATTGAAAGTTACGTTTCAGAATTTTCAATTCAACTTTGGGACTGCACGAAATATAGTCAATTCCGGCGGGAACCGGATTAGTTCCATTAGTTTCAATAGCCTGATAGTAGTTCTTAAAGTGGCTGAGAATCTCACTCGTTAACTGCAACGTTGGTTCGCCACCGGTCCAGATAATCATGTTAGAAAAGTATTTCTGCACTTCAACCAGCACCTCTTCAATAGTCATTTCTGTCCCTTTATCCCAATCGGTATCGCAAAATGAGCAGTTTTTATTGCAGTTGGAAAGGCGTATAAAAGTAGCCGATCGACCGACATTTGCACCCTCACCCTGGATGGAATTGAAAATCTCTACAACTTTCAATTTAAGCTTCATAAAAGGCTTTTGTTTTAGGTGTTTCGCTCACTTCTACTTTGAATAAAAGCGGAAACTGAGTATGGAAAGTATCGTAAATAAATTTAGCAATATTTTCGGCGGTAGGATTTATACCGGGCATAATGTCATTCAAATGACGATGATCGAAAACATCGTCGAGGTATTTTTTTATCGGATCCAAATCCCGGTAATCAATCACAAAACCAACTTCATTCAGTTGTTCGGACTTAAAATAAAATGTAACAACATAATTATGACCATGTAATCTTTTACAAGGGTGGTCATCTTTAAGTCCGTTAAGAATATGACTGGCTGAGAAATGAAATTCTTTACTTATTATATACATAGAAATTTTTAGAAATTTATTCTTTCAATCTTTAAAACAGATCGAATAGGAAAAAGTTGAAATAAAAAGCTGCAAAGATATATCTTTTTGCAGTCAAAAATGCTATTAAGTAAAGGTCAAAATATAATGTCGTATTTTGTCCCGAAGTTATTTAAAACAAACGACAGTCGTTCTTTGAGATTCTGAAAACAGAGATAAGCATCAAGAGGTATCCAATTATACTTGAT